>Ga0316228_1000017_pt1 | contig 331917 bp, 310 predicted proteins | sample TBH18021metaG_FD_206005 | JGI IMG/M metagenome (GOLD analysis project Ga0316228, IMG submission 206005) | Freshwater microbial communities from Trout Bog Lake, Wisconsin, USA - TBH18021 | ecosystem: Environmental > Aquatic > Freshwater > Lake > Hypolimnion/Profundal zone | place: USA... | reverse complement strand
CCAGGGCGCGTTCGTCATCAACGCCGCCAACAACTTCCCGGTCGTGTACAGCGGCATCGGCCGCCGCTCCGACGAGTTCGCCGTCGTCCGCGCCGGCCTGAACTACAAGTTCGGCTCGTACTAAGATTGAGCGCCGGCGCGGGATCGATCGCGCCGGCCGCCTTCGGGACGCTTCGGCTCGCCCGCGATGGAGAAGCCCGGCTGCAAGCCGGGCTTCTCGCGTTTTGGCAAGATCATATGAAGTTTTCGAAAGAGCCCCTGACAAAGCGTCACCGCGCTCCCATGTCGTAGCGGCCATGCGGCGCGTTCAGGCCCGCGGGTTACGATTCGAGGAGGACAACTCCATGAACAGCGAAGAACGCGACGTCATCTCGGGCATCTTCCAGCGTCTGGAGAAGGCGCAATCCCAGCCTCGCGATGCAGAAGCCGAGCGCTTCATCGCCGACAAGATCCGCGCGCAGCCTTACGCGCCCTACGCGATGGCGCAGCTGATCTACGTGCAGGAAGAGGCGATCAAGAGCCTGAACCAGCAGTTGGAGCAGGCACGCAGCCAGGGCGCGCAGGCTCAGTCCTCCGGGGGCGGCGGTGGCTTCCTGTCGAGCATCTTTGGCGGCGGCGGCAGCCCGCGGCAGGAGCCGCAGCCAGGCTACGCACAACAGCGCCCGGCCGGCCAGCCTTGGGGCAATGCCGGCGGCCCGCCGCAGGGTTACCCGCAGCAAGGCTATCCGCAGCAGGGTTATCCGCAGCAGCAGGGCGGCCAGCCGCAGGCTCCGGCGCGCGGCGGCGGCTTCCTCGCCTCGGCGCTGCCGATGGCGGCCGGTGCCGCCGGCGGCATGCTGCTCGGAAGCGCCCTCTCGAACGCCTTCGCGGGTGGTCATTCCAGCCTCGGCAGCGCCGCGGCGGCTGGCCTCGGGGGCGGTGGTGGTGAGACGATCGTCAACAACTACTACGGCGACGGCGGCAACCAGGATCTCGGCTCGGCCCTCGACAACGGCGGCGGCAACGACTTCCAGGATGCCAGCTTCAGCGATCCAAGCGGTGATTTCGGCGGCGATATGGGTGGCGGCGACGACAGCGACTGGACCTGATCGACCGGTCGATCACGACACGGGCCTAGTCACAACCAGGGCCCGGTCGCGCTCAGGCGCGGCCGGGCCTTTTTCGTCGGCCGAATCCCGGACTGGCGTCAAAGAACCTCGACGCGGGTTCCGACCGGGACGCGTTCATAGAGATCGATCACGTCGTCATTCATCATCCGGATGCAACCGGACGAGACCGACTGGCCGATCGTGTTCGGCTCGTTGGTGCCGTGGATCCGGTAGAGCGACGAGCCGAGATAGAGCGCGCGGGCGCCGAGGGGGTTGGCTGGGCCGCCCGCCATGTGGCGCGGCAGGTCGGGACGGCGGGCCAGCATCTCGGCCGGCGGCGTCCAGTCCGGCCATTCGGCCTTGCGGCTGACGGTCTTGAGGCCGCTCCAGGCGAATCCCGGCCGGCCGACCCCGATGCCGTAGCGCAAGGCACGCTGGCCCGACTGAACGAGATAGAGGTGCTTGCCGGTGGTATCGATCACGATCGTCCCGGGCCGCTGCGGTCCGGGGTATGCCACCTCCTGGCGCTGATATTCGGGCGCGACGGCGCGGTCGATCCGGTCGGCCTGGACCTGCGGCGCGGCGTAAGCCGTCGCGTACGCCCTGGTCGGCGCCGCATAAGCCTGCACGGGCTCCGGCTCGGGCGGCAGCAGCTCGCCGGTATAGGGCTCGATCCGCTGCGGGGCCCTGACACGTTGCGGCGCTGCGACCTGCTGCGACGGCGCGTAGCGCTGGGGCCAGTCCCGCCCTGTACGCCCACCGCCCGTGACGAGATACTCGATCAGGCCGCCGCCATAGCCGCCCTCGGCGTAGCGCGCCTGCTGGGCCTGCGCGGGCGCGCACCAGAGGGAGACGGCCGTCGCCGCCCACAGATACAGTCGGACCGAACCCCGCATCGCATCCTGCTCCCGACCCGGGTAATCAGATCCCGGCCTGGGCACAATCCGGCGGGATCTCAGCGAATCGGTGAAGGAATGTGGTGAATCACCCCGGGCCCGAGCGCCCGTCCCCGACGGGCGGATAGCAGCGTGAATCGCCGGTAAAATCGGCGCGCCGCCATGCCAGCGGCCTCCGACCTCGCCGCCGCGTGCCGAACATCCCGGCGCAAGCTTGGCAGTCACAGTCCGCTAACCGATATGGTAGACACTCGCCGCGACGCACCCCGAACGCCTATGCCCGGACGATGACTCAGAAGCGCTACCGCATCGAAGACAGCCTCGGGCTTCCTGGAGCGCCGCCCCCGTCACAGGCGGCGCCGGCCTCGAGCGAGCGCCTGGAGGAGATCTTCTCCGCCATCCAGGATCTGCGTCGCATCACGCAGATGAGCGCCAGCGAGACGATCGAGGCCTGCCGCCGCGACCTGCACGAGGCGCTGGCGATGCGCTCCGAGCTCGACGTGATGAAGGACGCCATCACCCGTACCAAGACCGAGCTGGCGACCCTTCACCGGACCGAGAACACCGGCAAGGGCATGCGCCGGGCGGCCGACGAGCTCGACGCCGTGGTCGATTCGACCGAGCGCGCCACGACGCAGCTCCTCGGTGCGATCGAGGATATCGAGTCCCATGCCGGCATGCTCAACGCGTCGACGTTGCCGCCGGGCATGAAGCAGCATGTCGACGTCATCCTGGAACGCGTGATCTCGGCCTACGAAGCCTGCAATTTCCAGGACCTGACCGGTCAGCGGATCAACAAGATCGTCGGCGTGATGAAGTTCATCGAGGAGCACCTCGATCAGCTGATCGCCACCTGGTCGGAGCTGGACAGCTTCAAGGAGCTCATCGCCGTCATGCCGGTCTCGACCGCCCTGGACGACGAGAGCAGCCTTCTCAACGGCCCGAAGCTCGACCACGATATCGGCCACGTCGATCAGAGCGACATCGACTCGCTGTTCGACTGATCCGGCGCATGCCGGGCGGCCCGCCAAATTTATTCTCTGCCCCCGTCCCCCTCGGGGGCGGGAAGGCTTAAATCTGTGAGATGAGCCGCAGAGCCCTCTCAGACCTGCCACCCGATACGTTCGACGACGGCCGCGACGCCGAGCGGGAAGAACCCGCCGACGAGGCCGAGGCTTCGCTGCCGGAGGACACGGCGGCCGAGATCGACTTCGATTTCGAGCCGGGTGCCGTCGAAGCCGGGACCGAGGTGATCCGCCGATTCTGGTCGACCCTGCCGGGCTCGCCCGGCGTGTACCGGATGTTCGACCATCGCGGCGACGTCCTCTACGTCGGCAAGGCCAAGAACCTGAAGGCGCGTGTCGGCTCCTATGCCCGCGGTCAGGCGCATTCGAACCGCATCGCCCGGATGATCTCGCAGACGGCGGCGATGGAGTTCGTCACCACCGCGACCGAGACCGAGGCGCTTCTCCTCGAAGCCAACCTGATCAAGCAGCTGAAGCCCCGCTTCAACGTGCTCATGCGGGACGACAAGTCGTTCCCCTACATCCTGGTCACCGCCGACGGGCCGGCTCCGCAGATCGTCAAGCACCGCGGCGCCCGGCGCCGGAAGGGCAATTATTACGGGCCGTTCGCCAGCGTCTGGGCGGTCAACCGGACGGTGAACGCCCTGCAGCGCGCCTTCCTGCTGCGCACCTGCACCGACAGCTACTACGAGAACCGCACGCGGCCCTGCCTGCTCTACCAGATCAAGCGCTGCTCCGGCCCCTGCACGGGTGAGATCGCCCAGGAGGACTACGCCGCCATGGCGGATTCCGCCCGGGCGTTCCTCGCCGGAAAGTCCAACGCCGTGAAGGACCGGATGCGCGCCGAGATGCAGGAGGCGTCCGAGGCCCTGGAATTCGAGCGCGCCGCCCGCTACCGGGACCGGATCGCCGCCCTCTCGGCGATCCAGGGGGTGCAGGGCGTCAACACCCAGGGCGTGGAGGAGGCGGACGTGTTCGCCCTCGACGAGCAGGCTGGGCAGTTCTGCATCGAGGTGTTCTTCTTCCGGAATTTCCAGAACTGGGGCAACCGGGCCTATTTCCCGAAGGCCGACCGGACCATGACGCCCGACGAGGTGCTGGGCTCGTTCATCGGCCAGTTCTACGACGACAAGCCGGCGCCCCGCACGGTCCTGACCAGCCACGCGATCGAGGATGCCGAACTTGTGGCCGCCGCCCTGTCGAGCCGGGTCGATTACCGCGTCGAGCTCCACCGGCCGCTCCGGGGCGAGCGCAAGAACCTCGTCGATTACGCCCAGCGCAACGCCAAGGAGGCGTTGGCCCGTCGCCTCGCCGACACCGCATCCCAGGGCAAGCTGCTCGCGGCCCTGGGCCAGGCCTTCGGCATGGAGAAGACCCCGCGCCGCATCGAGGTCTACGACAACTCGCACATCATGGGCACGAACGCGGTTGGCGGCATGATCGTCGCCGGACCGACGGGCTTCATGAAGACGCATTACCGCACGTTCAACATCAAGTCCGAGGAGCTCACCCCAGGGGACGATTACGGCATGATGCGCGAGGTGCTGCAGCGCCGGTTCAAGCGGCTCGCCAAGGAGGCGCCGCGCACACCGCAGGAAGCCGGGATCGCGGCCGGGACGGACGGTGCGCCGGAGCCGGCCGTTGCCCCGGCCGAGGACGGCGAGTCGTTCCCGGCCTGGCCCGACCTCGTGCTGATCGACGGCGGGAAAGGCCAGCTCGACGCCGCCCGGGCCGCCCTCGACGCGGTCGGCGTCTCGGACGTCCCGCTGGTCGGCATCGCCAAGGGCCGTGACCGGGATGCCGGACGTGAGACATTTTTCGTCCCCGGCCGGCCGCCTTTCAAGCTTCCGCCGCGTGACCCGACGCTCTACTTCGTTCAGCGACTCCGCGACGAGGCCCACCGCTTCGCGATCGGGACCCACAGGGCCAAACGCAAACGTGAGATGGTGAGGAATCCCTTGGACGAGATCGCCGGCATCGGTCCGAGCCGCAAGCGCGCGCTGCTGCACCATTTCGGAACCGTCAAGGCGATCGAGCGCGCCGCCTTCGAGGATCTGGCCAAGACCCCGGGCGTGAATGCCGCCACCGCGCGGGCCGTCTACGATTTCTTCCATGCCGGCGCCTGAGACTCCCGTCGCCATGCCGGAGCCGGACATCAAGGCGTTGACGCCCGCGCCGCGCTCTGATTTCACCCCCGCGATGAACGCCGTCCTTCCCCGACGACGGTCGCCGGCCTGGACGCTCGCGAATTGCCTGACCTACGGGCGCCTCGTCGCGGTGCCGGTGATGGTCGCGCTGCTGTTCTGGCCCGAATCCCACACCGCCCGGTGGACGGCGCTCGGGGTCTTCGTGGCTGCCGCGATCACCGACTACCTGGATGGGTATGTCGCGCGGACCTACCACCAGAGCTCGGCGCTCGGCCGGATGCTCGATCCGATCGCCGACAAGCTCCTGGTCTCGGCCTGCCTGCTGATGCTGGCGGCCGACCACACGATCGTCGGCTCCAGCGTCTGGGCGGCCATCGTAATTCTGTGCCGGGAGGTTCTGGTCTCGGGTCTCCGGGAGTACCTGGCCGAGCTGAAGGTCGGCTTGCCGGTCAGCAAGATCGCCAAGTGGAAGACGACCGTGCAGCTCGTGGCCCTGGGCTTCCTCGTGGCTGGCCCGGCCGGCGAGACGGTCCTGCCGGGCACGGAGCGGATCGGCATCACGCTGCTGTGGCTCGCCGCCGCCCTCACGATCTGGACCGGCTGGGATTACATGCGGGCCGGAATCAAGCACGTGATCGACGATCCGCGCTGACGGTCCGGACGGCGGCGCCTTTAGGCCCCCTGCTCGCTACGGTGTGAACCGATGAAACTGGTCTATTTCGCCTGGGTCCGCGAGCGGATCGGACGCTCCGAGGAGGAGCTGGCGCCTCCGGCGTCAGTCGCCACCGTGGCCGATCTCGTGACATGGCTCCGGGAACGTGGCGAAGAATACGCTTATGCCTTCGAGGATCCGGGGGTGGTGCGGGCCGCGGTCGACCGCGTTCACGTCAAGCCGGGGGCTCCGATCGCCGGCGCGCGGGAGATCGCCTTCTTCCCGCCGATGACGGGCGGCTGAAAGCCGGCACCGGCCCCGGCGCACGTAGTTCGCCGGGCTTGAACCGAATCATGCTCCGGCCTCAATGAGCCCGTCGCTCCGGCTACCCCCCTCTTGCCGAACGGCACGCGGACCGAGCCAAGTTGATTACGGGTTCGGTCCGCATCTCAGGCCTCTCGAACGGCGGAACGCTCAAGCTGAGATCGCCGTTACTCGGTGCCGAATTCCGGTACTGGAGCCCTGAAATGCGCATTACCCTGCTGACCACTGCCGCTCTGTTGAGTTTCTGCGCCGCCGCGCAGGCCCAGACCACCGTCATCGAGCGCGATCGGCCCGCCGTCGTCGTCGATCGTCCGGCCACCGAGTCGAAGTCCGTTACCGTCCATGACCATGGCGACGGCTGCGTCACCAAGACGGTGCGCAAGGAGAACGACATGGGTGATTCTAAGACGGTGAAGAAAGAGTCCTGCGACTGATCGATCGCGTGCCGGGCCAGGATTGATTCCGGGCTCGGCAATCGACTTCGAGTCGGATCACCATGCGCACCCGCCCGGTCAGCGCCAGCCGGCATCTACGAAATAGCCGTGCCCCGTGCACATCCGGGCGTCGTCAGAGGCCAGGAACAGGACCAGAGCGGCGACGTCGGCCGGCTGGATCCGCCCGTCGAGGCACTGCCCGGCGACGATCTCGGCCTCGCCCTCGGGAGTGTACCACTTCGCCTGACGCGGGGTCTGGACGTTGCCGGGCACGATCGTCACGACGCGGATACCGTCGCGGCCGAGATCGCGGGCAAGCGCCCGGGTCATCCCCTCGATGGCGGCCTTGGCGGTCTGGTAGATCGGCATGTCCTTCGATCCGAGATGCCAGCTGATCGATCCGAAATTGAGGATCACGCCGCCGCCAGCCCGCCGCATCGCCGGAACCGCCGCCTGGGCGGCGAAGAACAGGTGCCGCAGGTTCACCGCCATACGGTCGTCCCAGTAGGCCGGCGTCACCGCCTCCAATTTGTGACGGTCGTCGTTGCCGGCATTGTTGACCAGCACGTCGAGGCCACCCAGTTCGGCCTCGGCGCCGGTTACGAGATGGCTCACCGCCTCGATGTCGGTCAGGTCGCAGCGTCGGTAGAGCGGTGCATGCATGGCGCCGGGTGAGAGCCGCGCCACCAGGGCGGTCGCCGCCGGGTCCGCAATGTCGCAAAACACGACGCGGGCCCCCTGCGCCACGAAGGCCTCGACCAGCCCCTCGCCGATCCCGGAGGCGCCACCGGTCACGAGCACCCGCTTGTCCCGAAGGCTCGGATAGCGCGCTCGATCCTCTGACGATGCCGGCATTCTGCATGTCCCCCCATCGAGCCCCTCTCCGGGGCATGACTTGTCTGAGTTTTATCACCTCATGCAACGCCTGCAACGCGCCCGGACGGCGCATGGATTCGCAAATCGTTAACGGCCTGCAAATCAGAAGGGGTTCCGAGCCGATCCGGATCGCGTCGCGATCGGAATGGCCGGGGGCCAATGCTCCGACGCGCCCGTCTGCCGAAGACTTCGCGTGGCTCCGACGGGCAACGCTCCAGAAAGGACAGCGCGATGCCCCTGCGTTTGGAACTCAAGCCGTACGAGCGGCTGATCATCAACGGCGCCCTGCTGCGCAACGGCGACCGTCGCTCGACCTTCCTGATCGAGACGCAGTGCAAGTTCCTGCGCGAGAGCGAGATCATCACGGAGAGCGAGGCCGATACGGCCTGCAAGCAACTCCATCTGACGCTGACGGTAATCTACCTCGCCGACGATCCGGCGCAGGGAATCGATTTGTTCTTCCGGCAGGCCACGGACCTGATTCGCGAGACGCCGGCCTGTGCCCCGCAGGTCGCCGCCATCGCGGCACAGGTCGAGACCGGTGAGTATTACCGCGCCCTCAAGCTGAGCCGGAAGCTCGTCGAATGGGAGAGCGCGGGCTGGGCACCGCCGGCCGATCAGTCCACGCCGGCCGCCCCCTGAGGGGCAGGCTCACTTCAGCCGGGATTGCCCTGCAGGCCGGCGGCCACGTGGTTGTTGATCGCGACGAGGGTGGCGATCTTCTCCGGCGTCGGTGCAATCATCGTGTCGACGCAGCTGCGCAGCACGAACACACCCAGGCGCCCGACGCCCTGCTTCACCTCGGCGGGGAGCGGATTCTCGTCGGCGGTGGCCTCGGAGCTCAAGAGCGTCCAGACACGCTGATTGTACGTCAAGGCCTCGTTGAGGCGAGCGTTCTCACCCGATTCGAGGCTCTGACTGGCACCGATCAGGCGCTGAGCGGCCTTCAGCAGGAGCTGAGACTCAGCCTCCCGGGGCGTCAGGGCGCTGTGGGCGGTTCTGGCGTAAGCATTGGCGGCGTTATTCATCGGCGGTGCAGACCCCGGCATCAATCCTGCCGGCTGGGCAGGCTTGTCCGCAGATTTCGCAGAGCAGGAGTTAAGACTGCGTGTGCAGCGGGTCGGCCATGATAACGCCGGGTTGGACAACGACGACACGGTGTGGCCTACGAGGCCGCCCCGGATCGCGTCATCAATGCTGAACTTTTTCCTCGGAACCTTGGCCGGCGGCCTCATCGTCGGCGTGCTGACCATCACGGCCGTGCGCCAGCCGGAGGTTCAGGCACGCCTGGGCTTTAAGTTGCCCCAAGCTCCAGTGACGACACTGGCGGTGGCGACGCGGCCGGCTGAAGTCGATTGCAGCCGACGCCAGGAGGCCGCCCCGAAGGGCAACACGCAGGATATCCTGTTCAATCGCCAGAGATTTTGGTCGGTCGCGCCGTGATCAGAGCGCGCCGATCAGCACCAGCAGCATCGTCGTCGCGACGGTGGTGCTGACGAAGCCGCACAGGGCAGCCGCGAAGGAAGGGCCGGTCCGGACGGCCGCGGTCGAGTCGATCTGGTTCGAGAGCGTGGCGGGGGTCATCGGCGCAAACCTTGAAGGCGACATGCGTCGCGCATGACGAGACGTTGCTGCGGAAACGGGCAGTCCGAAGTGCGAAGCCGCACTCGATCAGTCGCAGCGGTTAATTTTCTTGGCGATCCGCAGGCCGCGCAGCTCGCTCCGCAGGTCAATCGCGACGACACCCTCACCGCATTGTTCGAATGCGTCGCGGGCGTCCTCGTACCGATCACCGACTTCGTCGAGCGTGTCGCAGACACGGTCGTGGTTGCCGAGCCGCGCTTCCTGGCGTGCCTGGAGGCGCAGGGCATTCGCCTCATCGACCTTGCGCTGGGCCTCCAGGCAGGCTGGCAGGGCCAGGGCCGACGAGGTCAGGGCGAGGCCGGCCAGAGAACCGGCGAGGCAACGGAAAAGAGTAGCCGAACTGGCTCTCACGGTGACACTCACGCACATGTTGCAGGGCAGGGCGAACAGGCACTGCCGGGTTTCCCGGGGCAGTGCAGGACCACCCCGTCTCTGTGCGCAAAAACGGTGAAGCTGCGGTGAAGGTTCCGGCCGATATCAGCGCTTCCCACGCAAGCGTGAACTGAGGATCGTGGGGAGCGCCACCGGCGCCGGGCCCATCGGATCGACGCCGACATCGTATTGCTTGGGCATGGGCTTGAGCTTGCCGTGGCTATGTCCGTGCAGGTTGAGCGCACCTTTGCTCATCCCGTTCCACGTGCGGAACGCGTAGTGGCAGAGCACCACCATCCGCCCCTCGACGGAAAATTCCGCGTAGTGGCGCACCGAGGCCCAGCCGGGCGCCGTCAGGGTGTCGGGCCCGTCATTGTTGCCGACGATCAGGTGCTTCTCGCCGTTGAGCGAGTCGAGGATCTCGCGGATCCGCGCGCCGCTCGGGCCGAGGGCGAAGTCGCCAAGATGCCAGACGGTGTCGCCGGGCGTGACCGTCTCGTTCCAGGCCGCGATCAGGCCGGCATCGTGAGCCTCGAGGTCCGGATAGGGCCGGTGGTCGAAGCGCAGGGCCCGCGTGTCGCCGAAATGCGTGTCGCCCGTGAAGAAGAAAGTCACCGTTCGGCTCCGCGTGAGGCCAGGATGTCTTCCAAGCCCGAATGGGCGCCGAAGCGTCGAGCGGGCGGCGCGGTTCCCACGAAGCCGTGACGCAGGGGCGCGTTGACGGCGCATTCCCCGGCAGTGAAGCCTGCGCATAACGAACGCTGGTGCGGGAGGATAAGGACGATGCTCGGAACGGTCGCCATCGCGTTCCTGGCCGGGCTGTTATCAGTGCTGTCCCCCTGCGTGCTGCCGCTGGTGCCGATCGTCCTCGGGACCGCGGCGGCAGAGCATCGGCTCGGTCCGTTGGCGCTGGCAGTGGGGCTGGCGATCGCATTCACGGTCATCGGCCTGTTCGTGGCGACCGTCGGTTTCGCCATCGGCCTCGACGGCGACGTGTTCCGCTCGGCCGGTGCGATCCTGATGGTCGGGGTGGGGATCGTGCTGATGCTGCCACGGCTCCAGGCCCGGGTCGCGACCGCGGCGGGTCCGGTCGGCGCCTGGGCCGAGGAGCGCTTCGGCGGCGTCGGCACGGGCGGCCTCTCCGGCCAGTTCGCCGTGGGCCTCCTGCTCGGCGCCGCCTGGAGCCCCTGTGTGGGCCCGACCCTCGGGGCGGCCTCGCTGCTGGCGGCGCGCGGCGAGCATCTGGGCAGCGTCGCCTTGACGATGCTGGCCTTCGGGATCGGCGCCGCCCTGCCGCTGATGCTGCTGGGCTTCGCTTCCCGCGAGGCGCTGATGCGCTGGCGCGGCGGGCTCGCGGCGGCCGGCCGGACGGCCAAGGCCGGTCTGGGCGGTCTGCTCATCGTGCTGGGCCTGCTGGTGCTGAGCGGGCTCGACAAGCGCGCGGAGTCGGCCCTCGTGGCGGCCTCGCCGGACTGGCTCAACGCGGTCACGACGCGTTACTGACGGAGGTGCCGCGCCATCCGGACCGGAGTTCAGCCATGACCGATGCCCCCCGCCTGTCGAGCCTCGCCCATGGCGGCGGCTGCGGCTGCAAGCTCGATCCGGCGATCCTGCGCCAGCTGCTGGCGGCGCAGCCGGCAGTCGGCCCGTTCGAGCGCCTCATCGTGGGCAACGAGACCTCGGACGATGCAGCCGTCTGGGAGCTGGACGACGGCACCTGCGTGATCGCAACCACCGACTTCTTCACCCCGATGGTGGACGATCCGGTGGATTTCGGCCGGATCGCCGCCACCAACGCCATCTCGGACGTCTACGCCATGGGCGGACGGCCGATCCTGGCGCTCGCGATCCTCGGCATGCCACTCGGCAAGATCGATCCCGATGTGGTCGCCCGGATCCTGCGGGGCGGCGCCGAGATCTGTGCCGAGGCCGGTATCCCGGTGGCGGGCGGCCACTCGATCGACGCGCCCGAACCGATCTACGGGCTGGCGGTGATCGGCACCTGCCGCCGCGAGGCGGTGCGGCGCAACGCCGACGCCCTGGCCGGAGACGCCGTCATCCTGACCAAGGCGCTGGGGGTCGGCATCTACTCGGCGGCGATCAAGCGCGAGAAGCTGGACGCGTCCGGCTACCGGGATTTCATCGCCACCACCACGCTGCTGAACCGGATCGGCCCGGAACTCGCCGCCGAGCCGGCGGTGCATGCGCTCACCGACGTAACCGGATTCGGCATCCTCGGCCACGGCCTCGAACTCGCCCGGGGCGCCGGGCTGACGCTGGTGCTCGACGCCGCGAACCTGCCGCTGCTGCCGCAGGCGGCGACGCTGGTCCAGGAGGGCTTCGTCACCGGCGCCTCGCACCGCAACTGGGCCGCGTTCGGCGCCGATATCGACCTGCCCGCCGATCTTCCCGACTGGCGCCGCCACCTGCTGACCGATCCGCAGACCTCCGGCGGCCTGCTGGTGACCTGCGCCGCCGACCGGGCGGAGGCCATCCTGGACCGCATCCGCCAGGGCGGCTACCCGGCCGCCGCCCGGATCGGCCGGATGGAGGCGGGACCGGCCCGGATCCGTGTGGACGGCTGACGATCCACCGAGACCCGCGCGATCCCCAAGAGGCAATCTTCAACATTCCCGTCCAGGCTGCCGCCGCACACGATGACCGCGCCGCCCGAGCCGCCTTGACCGACGACGCAACCCTGTCACCGCCCGCCCACGGCATCGCCGGCTGGCCGTTCGGACCCGCCGCGCCCGGCCCGGCCCGGCCCGCCTCCCTGCCCGATGGGCGACCCTGGCCCCGGATCCGCATCGTCACTTTGGTGCGGGCTGGCGCGGCGCTCGGCGAGACCACCGCGTCGGTGCTGCGCCAGGATTATCCCGAGGTCCGGCACGATCTCGTCGCGCCCGGCGACGCACAATCGACCGTCCCGCGGATCCTGGCCGATCCGGGCATCGATCACCTCCTCTGGCTCAGCCCCGGCGATCTCCTTGCCCCCGGTGCCCTGATCGCCCTGGCACTGGAGGCCGCCCTGACGGAGGCCGAGGCGGTGGCGGGCCTGCGCGTCCTGTTCGACACGGCGGTGCGCGGCCTCGACGGCCCGCCTTTCGCAGAGGGGGCGGGCGGCGCGGTGCTCTGGTCCCGCGGGGCGCTCGCTGCGACCGCCCTGCCCGATGCCGATGGGATGTTCGACGCCGAAACGGCGTGGGCGGCCATCCCGGAGGAGAGCCGCCGAACCATCGGCCGCCCCGCGCTGCTCCACCGGCTGAAGGCGGCGCCGCCAGAGCCGGACGGCCTGTCCATCGTCTCGCTCACCGGCACCGGCACGCAGGGCGGGGCCGGCGTGGCGCAGCGGCGTCTCGCCGACGCCCTCGCTTTGGCGGGCCATCGCCTCACCCCGATCACGTTGAGCGACCGCCCGGAAGCGGCCGAGTGGACTGATGCCTTCCCGCAGGCCGAGGCGGCGATCGCGGCGGCAGCGCCAGACCTCGTCCTCGCCGGCAACCTGCACGGGGCGACCCGCAGCCTCGACGTGATCGACCGTCTTGGCCGACGCGGTCCGGTCGCCCTCGTGCTGCACGACCTGTTCCCGCTGACCGGCCGGTGCGCCCATCCCCGGGATTGCGACCGCGCCGCAGGCGGCTGCGATGCGACCTGCCCCGGTCCGGACGAATATCCGCAGCTCGCCCCCAACCGGATCGCCGGCATGCACGTTCGGAAGCGCGCGGCGCTGGCCGGCCCCGCGGGTCCGTGGCTGCTGGCCAACTCCGCCTGGACACTGGCGCGCGCCCGAGAGCTGGCGCCAGCCGGATCCGTTGCGGAGCCGATCCGGCTCGCCTTCCCGACCGCGACCTTCCGCCCCGGCGATCGTACCGCCCTGCGCCGCCGGCTCGGCCTGCCGCCCGACGACGTGCTGATCCTGATCTCCGCGGTGATCGTCGATGGGCCCGACAAAGGCTTCCATGACCTGCGCGACGCGCTCCGGGCCGTGGCGCGGCCGGGGGTCGGCGTCGTGGCGATCGGCCGGCTCGACGATCCGGCGCGGCTCGGCATCGCCAACCTGTTCGCCCCGGGTCTGATCGCCGACGAGGAGACTTTGGCCGCCTGGTACGGCGCCTGCGACCTCCACGTGACCGCAAGCCGTCATGAGACCCTCGGCCAGACGCCGATCGAGGCCGGGCTGTGCGGGGTGCCGACCCTGGCCTACCGCACCTCCGGGCTGACCTCCGCGGTGATCGACGGCGTGTCGGGCCGCCTCGTCCCCGTGAGACCCGGCGCCCTCGCGGAGGCGCTGGCGGATCTGGTGGCCGACCCGGAGGCGCGGACCCGGCTCGGCGCTTTCGCGCGGATCGCCCTGGAAAGCCACTACAGCCCGGCCGCCGCCGCCCTGTCGCTCGAGGCCGTCTTCCGGCGGCACGGGCTGAGGGACGCAGGCACGCGACCGCGCTTCGCACCGGCGATGCTCGGCCATTTCCCCTTCGCCTCCGCGCGGCAGCCGGGCGCGACCGGGACCGTCCCGGCACCCTCGCCGCCCCTCGTGCGCCGGCTGCGGCGGGCCAAGCAGATGGTCCTGGGGCGCCGGATGCCCCTCCTCGTGCGCCGCTGCCTTTATCTCGCGGGCCGCTTACGCCGGAGCCTGCCGTGACGGCGCGATCGGACGACGCAACGGCCCGGCGCCGGATCTATCTCGACCAGACCCATCTGCGCGGTCACGTCACCGGGATCGAGCGGGTCACCCTCGACCTGTTCGCCCCCGACAGGCTGGCGCCCCACGCGGTCCATCCGGTCACCAGCGGATCGCTGCCGGGCATGATCGCCGCGCAGCATCTCGCGCTGCCCCTGCACGCGCTTCGGGACCGGGACGCGCTCTTCCTATTCCCGGGCTTCCCGCCAAGCCCCCTCTGTGCCGTCGCGGCGGAAAGCTGCCTGCTCTACGTGCACGACACCTTCCTGCTCACCCGGCCGGAGGATCTGAGCCTGCGCAGCCGGCTCTACATGAGCCCGAGCTTCGCCCTGGCCCTGCGCTGGTGCCCGAACCTGTTCGTCAACAGCAGGACCACCGGCGAGGCCGTGCGCGCCGTCTGCGCATCCCGCGCCCGAGTCGCGTTGCTGCGCCCGCCTGTGCGCGACGCGTTCGGACTCGGCGATCTGCCCGGGCCGGCACCCCACGGGCGGGGCGGCCCGCTGCGGCTCCTCGCCATCGGGACCATCGAGCCGCGCAAGAACTACCCGGCCGCCCTGGCGCTCACCGCGGCGCTGATCCGGGCCGGCGTTCCGGCGGAGCTGCATCTCGTGGGACGGGTCGGCTGGGGCCGGCACGATTTCCTGGATCATCCGCCGCCCTTCCTGCACCGGCACGGCTACCTGTCCGACGCCGCGCTGCGCGATCTCGTGGCTTCCTGCCATGTGCTGCTCTCGACATCGAAGGCGGAGGGGCTCGGGCTGCCGCTGCTGGAGGTGCAACATGGCGGCCTGCCGGTGGTGGCGCCGGACGACGCCGTGTTCCGCGAGGTGCTCGGGCCCTCCGGCCTGCTGATCCGCCCGGAGGCGCCGGACGATACCGCGCAGGCGCTCATCGCTTGGCTCGCCGGGGACGGTCTCGCCCGGGCAGCCGGGGCAAGCCGGGCCAACGTGGCGCGCTGGAACGCGGCGGCGGCCGAGGATGGGCTGCGCTTCCACCGCTTCCTCGCGGGTGATGCCACGGCCTATGCCGCCGCGGATTCGTGTGTCGTCGCTCACGGCGTCGTCTGAGGCCGGTACGTAGTTACCGGCAGGGCGGTGGCTTTTCCCGCCTCAAAGGGGTGACAGTTAGATTGGTCTCTCGATGCGTTATCTGTAGGCTTCCTGCCGCGCCCGCCGGATCAAGACGAGAGTACTTTGGCGGTACGGCGATTGCTGACGTACCATCGAAGACACCGCCGCCGGCGAGGTCCTGTCCCGAATCGGTACGAAGCTGATCGGAATGGGTACGGGACGACGGAGACGGTGGGCGGAAAGGTCCGCCCCAGCAGGTCAGGGAGCGAGGCGTATGTTCGACTTCTCGACACGAATAAGCGGTGAGCAACCTGTCCGGATCGTGCTTCCGGAGGTTGCGTCCCGCAACGACCCCAAAGTGATCCTGCGGCGCCTGTGGCGCGGCCGCAGCTTCATTGCGCTGAGCGCCCTGTTCATGGTCGCGGTCGCGGTGGCGCTGCTCGGCCTGATCCCGCCGCGCTACTCGTCGAGCATCCAGATCCTCGTCGATCCGAGCGACCTGCGGGTCGTCGAGAACGACGTGAACGCCCGCCAGCCCCAGGCCGACAGCGGCGTCTCCATCGCCGAGAGTCAGGTGCGGGTGATCCAGTCGGATAACGTCCTGCGCCGGGTGATCGCGAAGCTGCACCTCGATCAGGACGACGAGTTCGTGCTGCCGGACGGCAACAACGCGACGCTCAACTGGATCAAGGGTGCCCTCGGCATGCTGCCGCCGCCGGCGAGCCGGGATCCGGTCAACATCGCCCTCGACACGCTTCAGAACCGGCTCAGCGTCCGCCGGGCCGAGCGGACCTTCGTCATCGACGTTTCCGTTCAGTCCCGTGATCCCGAGAAGGCCGCCCAGATCGCCAACACCATCGGCGATGCCTACTTCGCCGAAGAGGCCTCCGCCCGAACCGAGACCGCCCGCCGCGCCTCGGACGCACTAGCGGGCCGGCTCGCCAGCCTCAAGCGCGACGTCGAGCAGGCCGAGGGCGCGGTGGTGCGCTACCGGGAGGACCACAAGCTCGTGGCTTCGAGCGGGCGCCTGCTCACCGACCAGCAGCTCGGCGACCTGAACCAGCAGCTCGTCACCGCCTCGATCAAGACCGCCGAGGCGAAGTCACGGCTCGATCAGGCGCGCCGGATGCGCACCTCGGATCCGAGCACGGCGCTGCCCGAGATGCTGCAATCGCTGGAGATGCAGGCCCTGCGTCAGCAATACGCCACGCTGTCGCGTAACACCGCCGAGCTCGCCACCCGCCTCGGCGAGCGCCACCCGGCCATGGCCGAGCAATACGCCCAGCAGCGCGATCTCCAGCGCCTGATCCAGCGCGAGAAGGAGCGGATCATCGACACGACCCAGAAGGATTACGACCGGGCCGCCGCCAGCGAGGCTGCGATCCGGGGGAGCCTCGACCGGGTGAAGACCGAGACGGTGTCGAGCGACCGGGCCTATGTCGGCTTGCGCGAGCTGGAGCGGACTCTGGAGGCCCGGCGGGGCGTCTACGAGGCCTACCTGAAGCGCGCCCGCGAGGCGAGCGAGCAGGAGCGGCTCAACACCACCAACGTGCGGATCATCTCGGTGGCGACCCCCGCCCGCCAGCGGACTTTCCCGCCCTCCCCGAAGATCGTCCTGCCGATGGCTTTGGTGCTCGGCCTGCTTCTCGGCGGCGGCATCGCCCTGGCGCTCGGCGCCGACAGCGACCGCCGGCGCACGCAGCGCGCCGCACCGCGTCCGGCCGCAAGCTTCCGAGCCGCCGATGCGTGACCTCGGGGAGATCGGACTCGACCTGAGCAGGTTTCGCAAGAGCGACCACCGGTTTTGCGAGGACACCCTGCGCCCCACAAGAGATCCGAGCGGACGACGCGTCGGCGTGCCGATGCAGATCCGATTGGAATCGGCGGACCCGCCCCCCCGGGAGGCGCGCCCCCTGCGGTTGCCGGGTGCCCTGCTTCCGGACCTAAGTGTCGAGCTGTTCGGCCTGCGCTTCCAAATCGGCAGCGCCGCGTCGATCGTGGCCGCGGTGGCAGCCCGGCGGCATGACGAGCCGCGGATGATCGTGACCGCCAATGTCGATCACATCGTCCAGCTCAGCACCGATGCGGCCTTCCGGAGCGCCTACGACCGTGCCGCGGCCAGGACCCTCGACGGGATGCCCCTGGTGTGGCTCGCGCGGGCGGCCTGTCGCCGGCCGGTCCACCGGGTGACCGGACACGATCTCCTGGCCTGCGTGCTGGCCGATCCGCCGCCCTTCGCGAGGCGAATCTTCCTGGTCTCGGCCCGCCAGGACGCGGCCGATGCGCTGGCGGCCCGGCTGCGGGCTCAGGGCCTACCGGAGGGGGCGGTGGCGAGCGCGGTGCCGCCCTTCGGCTTCGAGGCCGACCCGGATTACAGCCGGGCGCTCGTCGATCGGATCCGGGGCCACGGCACGACGCTGCTGGTGATGGGCGTCGGGGCGCCGAAATCCGAGATCTGGATCGACCGGCACCGGTTCAGCCTGGGCGATCCCGTCGTGTTCTGCGTCGGCGACGCGCTGAACGTTGCGGCGGGCTATCTGACCCGCGCCCCGGGCCTGATGCAGCGCCTCGGCCTCGAATGGATCTTCCGGTTCCTGCAGGCGCCGCGGCGGCTGTTCCGCCGCTACTTCATCAAGTCCTGGCGATTCCTCGGCATCGTCGCCCGGGGGCGACTCACGGATCGCGGCGGCTGAACTCAACCCAAACCCGTGAACAGATCAGGCCGCCGCAATTGCAGCGCGAACAGGAGCGTGAGGGACTTCATATCAGTGAGTCGCCCGTCCCGGCCCATGGCGGCGAGGTCTCGCAGCGGGATCTCGTGAATTGTGACCGCCTCGCCCTCGGCCGCGAGGCCGCCGCCGGCCCCGATCCGGTCGGCGGTCCCGTAGACGGCCAGAAACAAGTCCATCCGCTCGGTGGAGATCCCCGACATCGACCAAGCGCTGGCGATGAACTCAAGGGCGGTCAACCGGAGGCCGGTCTCCTCCATCGCCTCGCGCCGGGCCTCATCCTCGGGCGTTCCCTCGTCGAGCAGGCCCGCCGGCGCTTCCAGGTGGGTCGCCGGACCGTCCGAGTAGAGCACCGGGGCCCGGAATTGCGAGACCAGCGTGGCGACCCGCCGGTCCGGATCGTAGGGCAGGACCGCGACCGCCCGGCCGTGATCCTCGATCTCCCGCGTCATGCGGGTGCCGTCCTCCTGGATGACTTCGGCCACGAGGAAGCGTGCCCAGCCGTCGTGCACGAGGCGCACGCCCCCGATCCGTGGTGCCATACCGGTTCCATCTCACCCGTGAGAGCCTGACGGATCGTTCAGGAATGCGGCGGCTTCACGGAGGTCGTGATGCGAAAGTGCACGCGGTCACCGTCCCGCTCGGTCGCGTCCAGGCGGGCGCCCTCCTCGCGCACGAGATTCGGGATGTCGATCGTCGCCAGCGGGTCGGTGCAGGTCACCACGAGGGTGCGGCCGGCGGGCAGGCGGCGCAAAGCCTTGCGGGTCCACAGGACCGGCAGCGGACATTTCAGCCCGCTGAGATCGAGGACGAGGCTATCCGACTCGTCCTGCACGTGGCGCACTCCCGATTCCGACCGGGAGCCTCTTAGGCCTGACCGCGTCGGCAGGCCAGTTCCGCTCACCATTCGGGATGGCTGAAGGCCGGCCCGTCATACCAGTCCGGGTCGGACCACGCGTAGCGCGGCCCGTAATAGCCATACTCGAGCCCGTGCGAGCGCGTCGGCGCATAAGCGTAGCCATAGCCGAACGGCACCGGGTACTGGTACTCGCCGTAGTAGCTGTAGAACGGCGGCCGGGTCGGCCCCGGCGGGGGCCCGGCGACGCGGCGGCCCGGATTCGGCTGTCCGCGATACAGCGGCGGATCGGCGGCGAAGCCCGGACCGGCGCTGATCGAGAGGGACGCCATCCCGGCCAGCAGGGCGGCGGCGTAGCGGAACATGGAACACTCTCCTGTGCATGGCGGCATGCTTCGGAACGTTCCAATATCACGCTTTGCCCGTGAGTCGCGCGGTTGCGCTCGGAGCGTCAACGCGCTCTTAAAACACGCACTCCGAGAAGGCGGCGCGTACGCAGGAACCCCAGCGGCCGTCGTAATCCGCGAGCAGATCATCGGCTCGAGTCCGGCCGGCCGCGACGATCGCCTCCAGCGGCTGGAGATAGATCGTTTCGTTGTGTCCCTCGGCATCCCGGCGGCCGCGGGCACGCAGGCCCGCGCGGGCGATCGCGAGCGCTTCGGCGGCGACCGCGCCGAGGGTCGTGTTCGCCACTGGCGTCGCGAGGCCGAGACGTGGGGCAGTGGCGCGGGCGGCCTCGCGGTTGGCCGCGTTCCAGCCCTTCACGAGGTCGAGCGCTGCATCGAGGGCCGATTCGTCGTAGAGTAGACCGGTCCAGAAGGCGGCCTGCGCGGCGATCATCCCGGGATCACCGACATCGGCCCCGCGCATTTCCAGGAAGCGTTTGAGCCGCACCTCGGGGAAGGCGGTCGAGGCGTGGTTGGCCCAATCCGCGACCGTCGCGTACTCGCCCGGGAGCTGCGGCAGCTTGCCGGCCATCAGATCGCGGAACGAGGCACCGGACACGTCATGATAGATGTCCCCGCGCTTGACGAAGTACATCGGCATATCGAGCAGCCAATCGGCATAGGCCTCGTAGCCGAACCCAGCCTCGAACGCGAAGGGCAGCATCCCGGTGCGGTCGCCATCGGTGTCGCGCCAGATCTCGGAGCGGCGTGACAGGAAGCCGTTCGGCCTGCCGTCGGTGAAGGGCGAATTGGCGAACAGCGCGGTCGCCACCGGTTGCAGCGCGAGAGACGCGCGCATCTTGCGCACCATGTCGGCCTCGGAGGCGAAATCGAGGTTCACCTGCACGGTGGCGGTGCGCAGCATCATGTCGAGGCCGAGGGACCCGACCTTCGGCATGTAGGAGGCCATGATCTTGTAGCGGCTCTTGGGCATCACCGGGGTCTCGTCCCGGCGCCATTTCGGGCTCATGCCCAGCGTCAGGAAGCCGATGCCGAGGGGATCGGCCACCCGCTGCGTAGCCGCCAAATGGGTCGCGAGTTCCGCCGCAGTGGCGTGGACGTCCGGGAGCGCCGCGCCGGAGAGCTCGAACTGGCCGCCGGGCTCGATCGAGATCGCCCCGCCCTCTTCGGCCGCCAAGCCGATGATGTTGCCCAGATCGAGGATCGGCTCCCAGCCCGTCTCCCGGGCGAGCCCCTCCAGCAGGGCCTTGATGCCCCGCGCGCCGTCGTAGGGCACAGGATCCCGGGTGTCCCGATAGAACGGGATCTTCTCGTGCTCGGTCCCGATCGCGAACCGCGCGCGGGGCTTCTCGCCCGCCGCGAACCATTCGATCAGTTCGGCCCGCGTGGTGAGCGGCGTGCTGTCGTTGCTGTCGCGCGCCATGCGCTACCCGTCCGTGCGTCTGACCTGAGCCTGGGATGAGCGCGCCGGGTTGCTCCGGCGGGTCCGTCCGGCTCCCCCTCTCGCGAACGGGGTCCGGGCGGACGCCCGCCCTCGACCCCGACGAGCGCGCGGCGCAGGCGGCGTCCGTCCACGCACATAGTCGAGGCGCCGAAAACCCACAACGCGGCGCCGTTGATCGCCATGCGCCAACACGTCCCAACCACGGAAGCAATCAGCCGCCGCAGCATCCCGATGTGCGCGGGCACACATAATATGGACCGAATCGGAAGGTCAGCGCGCGTCGCCGAGCACGGCCTGGACCAGGGTGAGGACGGCCACCGCAGCGGTGTCGGCGCGCAGGATCCGCGGCCCCAGGGAGAGCGCGACCGTGTTAGGCCGAGCCCGGATCTGCGCCCGCTCCTCCTCGGAGAAGCCGCCCTCCGGGCCGACCAGCACGGCGAGCGGCGGCGGCCCCTGGGGGTCGGCCGCGGCCGCGAGCGCGCGCACCGAATCACGCACGGGCGCGTCCTCATCGCAGAAGACGAGGAGCCGGGCCGGATCGAGGCCCGCCAGAACCTCGGGCAGCCGTGCCGGCTCGGGACAGTCCGGGATCGCCAGGATGCCGCACTGCTCGGCGGCCTCGATGGTGTTGGCGCGCAGCCGGTCCATGTTGACCCGGTCGCCCTGCGTGTAGCGGGTGATCACCGGGCGGATCGTGCCCGCCCCCATCTCGACCGCCTTCTGGGCCAAGTAATCCAGGCGCGCGCTCTTCAGCGGCGCGAACAGGTAGTGAAGATCGGCCGGTGCGGGCTGCGGGCGGGTCTGCGCGGCGACATGCAGATCGGCGCCCTTGCGCCCGGTCTGGACCAGATGGGCGCGCCACTCGCCGTCGCGGCCGTTGAAGACCAGCACGGGATCGTCCGGCCCCCGGCGCAGGACGTTGAGCAGATAGTTCGCCTGCGCGCGATCAAGCGGCAGGCGCGCACCTTCGGCGAGGTCGGCCGCGACGTAGAGGCGCGGAGCGGTGAAATCGTAGGCCGGCATGCCGGCGTGGTCGCAAGGTGCCTCCGACCTGTCAACGCATCGTCGCCCCGCGAAAGTGTTGCCAAAGGGTTACGACCGCAGCTTTTCGGCTTTCGAGACACAGAGGTTTTGGAGAGCCGGTTTGTCGCTCGATTGACGCCACATTCCTATGGCGAACCCAACAATACGGAATTGAGCCGGCCGTGCGCGGATTCGGCAGGGGCGTCGAGGGAGTTGCGGGATGGCGAAGGGGAGCTTGGGTCTAGGGGCCGCGGTGCTGGTCGGCACGGTCCTGTTCGGGACGGCGGCCTTCGCGCAGGGGGCAGCGCCGGAATGCGGCACCATCCAGAAGACCCTGGCGGAGCGCAAGGCGCTGGTCGGCAAGGCCAACGCGGCCTCGCAGACCAAGAAGAAGATGACGCCGCAGGAGGCCTGCGCCCTGTTCGGGAAGCTCCAGGCCAACGGCGCCGAGGGCTTGAAGTGGATCACCGCCAACAAGGAATGGTGCTCGATCCCCGATTCCTTCGCTGAGGGCTTCAAGGCCGATCACCTGAAGGTCAGCGGCATCCGCACCAAGATCTGCAGCGTCGCCGCGCAAGCGACCAAGATGGAGGCTCAGGCGCGCGCCCAGGCCACCGCTCAGGCCAACGGCCAGGGCGGCGGACTGCTCGGCGGCCCGGGCCTGACCGGCAGCTTCAAGCTGCCGCAGGGCGCTCTGTAAGAGCGCATCGCGACGATGATTGAGCGCCGCGGCCGATTGCAACGCGATCGGCCGCGGCTCTAAGGGATTGCGGGTCCAGCGCGGATCCTTCCTCCGCGGCTGCGGAAGGATCGATATGCGGGACGACCGGAGACCCGGCCGATGAGCGGGCAGCCCACGGGCGGAACCGTGATCCAGGATCGACGCCCGGCCGATGCGGTGGCGGGCCACTGGGTCGGGCGAATCGCGCCGCGATCCTGGCGCCCCTATCTCCGCCTCGCGCGGATCGACCGGCCGGTGGGCTGGTGGCTGCTTGTGCTCCCGTGCTGGTGGTCGGCCGCCCTGGCCGCGATCGCGGCGGACCAAGCCTTCCCCGATCCGTGGCACTGCCTGCTGTTCCTGATCGGCGCAGTGGCGATGCGCGGGGCGGGATCGACCTACAACGACATTGCCGACCGCGATCTCGACGCGCAGGTCGAGCGCACCCGCCTGCGCCCCCTCCCCTCGGGGCAGGTCCGGCCGCGCCACGCGGCCCTGTTCCTCGTGGCCCAGGCCCTCGTCGGTCTCGCGGTGCTGCTGCAATTCAACGAGCAGGCGATTCTGGTCGGGCTCTGCTCGTTGCTGCCGGTGGCGATCTATCCGTTCATGAAGCGCGTCATGCCGCTGCCGCAGGGGGTACTCGGTCTGGCCTTCGCCTGGGGCGCGCTGATGGGCTGGGCGGCGGTCTTCGCGCGCCTCGATGCGGCGGCGCTGCTGCTCTACGCGGGCGCGTGGTTCTGGGTGGTGGGGTACGACACGATCTACGCGGTCCAGGACATCGAGGATGACGAGATGGCCGGGATCCGGTCCTCCGCTCGCCTGTTCGGCCGGCATGTGCGCGGTGCGGTCGGCCTCTGTTACGCGCTGGCGGCCTTGTTGGTGGCGCTGGCAGCGTGGCGGGCCGGGGCGGGACCGGTGGGGTTCCTGGGTGTGGCGGCCTTCGCCGGGCATCTCGCCTGGCAGGTCCTGTCCCTGCGGGAGCGTGACGGGCGCGGGGCGCTGACCCTGTTCCGCTCGAACCGCGATGCCGGTCTGATGCTGTTCGTCGGCCTCACCGCCGACGCGCTGGTGCGCAACCTCTCTTAAGTTCGTCGGGGCGCTCAGGTCCGGGCAATGATCTCGTTCTCGCCGCGGTGAATTTGCGGCCGTGCCGGTAGCCGGCCGGTCTTGCGACGGGCCAGGAAGCGCGGGCGGCGTCCGCCCAGCCCGGCATGGCGGCGCCGGATGCGCACACGGCCGAGGATCAGTCGGCCGATCTGCTCGGCGACCGGCATGAGGACACCGTCCTCCCGAACGATCATCCGCACCAGCCCGGCCCGCGCCGCGATGTCGCGCCAGATGGCGACCACGTCGTCCTCATCGAAGCTGCCGAGCCGGTGGAGTTCCTCGCCCTCGGCATCGACCAGGATCAGGCTGAACCGGTCGGCGCCGGCCATCTCGGCCTCCTCCACGGCGTAGGCCAGCGCGATCCCGACGGCGGCACGGGCGCCCGGGCTGCTGCCGATCACCGGGAGCGGCGACGCGGTGAGGTGGAGCGTGCCCTGGGCACCCTGCATGCAATGTCCTGCGCGACGTTCGTCCGTAAACGCGGGAGTGTTCATCTGTCCGAGTCCCTGGGGCAAGTGGCGGCCCCTGTCGGGCCGTCCGTTATGCCAAGCAAAATCGCACCCGAACTCCTCCGCACCGCTTAAGAGCCGTCGTTAAGCGAATCTGGACAGGGCTGTCATTTGCGGAATGCTCAATGCTTCCTTGAATGCTCAACATTTCCTTGCGCGGATTGGTCGTTATCGATTGATCAACCAGCATCCTTGTGGCGGTGCAGGCGGCGCCGTACAACGGCGGGACCGGATGCGCGATCATCCGCGCCCGGCCCCCTCAGCTCGAACGTCCCGCCATCCGTTCGACCGGATGAACGGCGTGATGGGCTGTCCGGCCCCCAACGGATCCCACGCGGAGCGCGATGCCCGAGCCCCTCACCGACGACGCCGTATCCGCCCTGATGCCGGAGTTGCGCGCCGTCATGCGCGAGGCCGCCGACATCGCGCAGCCGTTCTTCCGCCTCGGCGGGCAGACCTCCGCGCGCATCTGGTCGAAGGCCGGTGGCTCGCCGGTGACGGAGGCTGACGTTGCGGTGGACGCCTTCCTGAAGGTCCGCTTGAGCGCGCTCGTGCCGCAGGCGGCGTGGCTGTCGGAGGAGACCGCGGACGATCCGGCACGCCTCGGCCACGACCTGGTCTGGATCGTGGATCCGATCGACGGCACCCGGGCGTTCCTGTCGGGCCATCCCGACTGGTCGATCGCGGTCGCCCTGCTTGCCAGGGGCGAGCCGCTGATCGGCTTCGTGCACGCCCCCGCGGGGAAGACCGATTACGAGGCTGTGCGCGGACGCGGCGCGACCCGCAACGGTAGCCCGATCCGAGTGGATGCCCGTCAGGATCTGTCCGGCGCGCGCATCACCGGCCCGAAGCCGATGCTGGATCGCCTGACCCGGGGCGCCAAGCCGAACCCCGATTTCAGCGTGGTTGCGCGGATTCCGTCCCTCGCCCTGCGGCTCGCCCGGGTGGCGGAGGGCAGCGTCGATGTCGGAATGATTTCGGGACAGGCCCGGGACTGGGATCTGGCCGCAGCCGATCTCGTCCTGCGGGAAGCCGGCGGGATCGTCTGCGATTTCGAGGGCACCGCCACCCCCTATAACCGGGCCGAGCCGGTCCACGGCGAATTGCTTGCGGTGCCGGCTGCCCTGCGCGATCCCGTCCTCACGGCCTGGAGCCGTTGAGGCTTCAGGGCCGCTGAGGACGATACGGCCCGTCAGGCCGCGCGCACTTCGCGGAGCGTGACCGCGCCTGGGGCGAGCCCGAGGCGATCAGCGAGATGCCAGTGCAGCTCCCGCGGGGAATGGTAGTTGTAGGAGCGGTCGATCAGGTGGCTGAGATCGCCACCGGTCTGACTCGCGGTCTTGGCCTCGGCCAGCTTGCCGACCCGGAAGGTCGGGGCGTCGGTCACGGGGGACCGGAAACCGCGGCGGCGTGTATACTCGAATAACATAAGCGTCTTTTCTTTTCTGGACCGGACGTTTGCTTCGTCCGGCGTCGTTTCTGGGGTATTGCCTCCGACGCGACCGGCCTCCGGACGGGTTTGTCCGGATCGGTAGCGTCGGAAGGGGGAGCCGCTCGTGCGGCCGGTTCGTCGTCCCGACCCGACATTGCGCTCGGCGCCCCCCTGTCACGTCATGCGCATCAGGGGGAGCCGGGCCGGACCTGCCGACGGATCAGGCCGCCTGAAGGTTGCCCGCAGCGTCCTTGCCGCTGCGCTTGTCGGTCAGGATCTCGTAGGTGACCCGCTGACCTTCGATCAGGTTGCGCATCCCGGCGCGCTCGACGGCCGAGATATGCACGAACACGTCCTTGCCGCCGTCGTCGGGCTGGATGAAACCGTAGCCCTTGGTCTCATTGAACCACTTCACAGTGCCGGTATTCACGTAGTGTACCTCATTCGTCCATAGGCCACCGGCGCGGCGCAAGCGCCGCGTGGTGCACCACGGTCTTTCTGGATTTGGCCAGTGCGGCGGGGCGCGAGTCGCTGAAACTTGAGCAGCGTCAGCCTCGGTGGGTAAGCCCCCCAGTCACGTATTTAGGCGCGGGCTGCGGCGGCAACAAGGCGCCGGCCACGTATCTTCTGCGTCGCAGGCGGGGATGAAGGCGCAACGCCCGTCCACGGCCCCCTGGGATTTCGGGCCTCCACGATGCATATACGGAGTGCGCGCAAGCAGTTACGGCGCGCGGCTCTGGACGATACATGGCAGGCATATCGGTTTCGCTGGACGGCGCGAACATCCAGCTGTCCTTCCAGAAGGACGATCAGGCGACCGCGGTGGTGATGGATGCCCGCGCCGCCCGCGCCCTGGTGCGGGCCGTCGGGCAGTTGCTCACGGCGATCGACGATACCGACGAGCCCGACATGGGGGATGAGATGGGCGACGAGGAGGTCGCCATGCTCGATGTGACATCGTCGGCGATCGAGATTGGCACCGACGAGGAGGGACAGGCCGTGGTCGCGCTTCAGGCGGGGGCGCTGCCGCCCTTCCAGCTGCGCCTGACCGACGAAGAGGCCCGCCACGTGGTGACGAGCCTCTCCGAAATCCTCAGCGCCCCGCGCGACGTGCGCACCTCGCACGGCGGCCACTGACCACCGGCCTCACATCCGCGTGCCGGGATCGGTCGGCGTCCCGGGGAAGATGTCGGGTTCCGAGCCTGGGCCGCCTGGCTCGCCGATGCCGGGATCGTTCACCGGATAGGGCGTGCGCGGTCCGGTCGGGCCGATATCGGGCTCCTGATCGGGGATGGACGGGGGCGGCGGCAGATCGCCGGGCGTAGGCTCGGGTAGGCCGGGATTGGCCATGACGCGGCTCCTATGGGTTCGGGATGGGGATCAACAGATTGGGCCCCGCTGGGTTCCGATCTGCCTTGGCCGCAGACTCGACCGCCGCGACGCCCGCGGGAACAGCCCGCACGGCGCTCGGTTGATCGGGCCAAACCCGATCTCCAGGAGGCCTCGATGCCCGATATCCGCCACGCCAAAATCCTGATCCTCGCCACCGACGGCTTCGAGGAGAGCGAATTGACCGTGCCGCACGCCAAGCTGTCCCAAGCCGGCGCCACCGTGACGGTCGCCGCCCCGCAATCGCGCCAGAGCAAGGACACGATCCGCGGCTGGGACAAGACCGACTGGGGGAAGGACGTCGCGGTCGACACCGATGTGGAGCAGGTCGATCCGTCCGCCTACGACGCGCTGGTCCTGCCGGGCGGCCAGATCAACCCGGACAAGCTGCGGCTCGAGCCTAAGGCCCTAGAGGTGATCAAGAGCTTCCTGACTTCCGGCAAGGTCGTCGCCGCGATCTGCCACGCGCCCTGGCTCCTCATCGAGGCCGGGGCGGCCAAGGGCCGCGACCTCACCTCGTACAGCTCGATCCGCACCGACGTGATCAATGCCGGCGGCCGCTGGCACGACAAGGAAGTGGTGACCGATCAGGGCATCATCACGAGCCGCAACCCCGGTGACCTCGACGCCTTCTCGGCCAAGATCATCGAGGAGATCCAGGAAGGCGGCCACGGCACGCGGCAGCTGGCGGCCTGAGGGAGCCAACCAGGCTTGGGAGTAGAACGCCTCTTCCCCTCTCCCCGCGTGCGGGGCGAGGGGGTTTATCCGCGCCCGCGCTCGCCCAGGATCTCCAATACCGTGCAGTTCCGGATCGGGCGCCCGTATTCGTCGGTCCCCTCCACGGTGACGCGATGCGCGCCGGGCGCGAGGTCGTCGGGCAGCCGGGCCGTCCAGATATGGGTCGAGGGTGTAGCCTGCACCCAGCTCTTCTTGGTCTCGGGATAGCGGGCGAAGAGTTCCGCGACGAAGGGATCGGTTCGACGGGTCCGGGCCATCGCCTGCGCCGGCTGGTCGCCGATTCGTAACGTCAGATTCGTGCGCGGGCCGCCGTCGAACACGTTCACCACCATTGTCGTGTCGGCCAGCGCGTCCTGCGGTACCGGCGGGCGGAGACCCTGCACCGGCCGGGTGAGGCGGATCACCTCTACGGCCCCGCCCCGCGCCTCGCTCTCGAACAGGATGCGCATCGTCTCGTCCGGCTGGCCCTGCGCCGGCACGTAGCGGGTGGTGTAGTCGGCCCCGCGCACCGACAGGACGTGAAAGCCGTTCGGCGTGCCGTCGCGGCTGTCGGCCGAGGGGATGCCGGTGCGGGTGTCGGGCCCGCTCCACCACGAGCCCGAGACGGCGGTCAGCACGTGATGGTGATGCCCTTCGGCCGGGTAGTGATGCTCGGTGGTGTGGGTGTGGCCGGCCAGGCTCAGCACCTTGCGCCCCGCCAGCAGGTCGAGCAGCGCCGCGCGGTCGGTCGTGATGCCGTGCGGATCGTCCGGCGTCGTGTCGGTGAAGAGCGGGATGTGCATGGCGAGCACGATCAGGTCGTCCCGCGGGATCTCGGCGAGGAGGTTGCGCAGGAAGGTCAGGCTGCGTTCGCCGATGTGCCCCCGGTACGTGTTGGCGCCCACCGGGACCGGCGGCCCCAGCCACTCGACATTGTCGAGCATCACGAACCACGCCCGCCCGTGGCGGAACGCGTAGGTCGGCGCGCCGAACACCCGCTTCCAGGTCTCGCGGCTGTAGCGGGCATCGGGGGCCTGCATGTTGAGGTCGTGGTTGCCCGGCAGGCTGTACCAGGGCAGGCCGATCCGCCCGACGATGCGGTTCGACCGGCCGTAGAGCGAGAGGTCGTCGAACAGCACGTCGCCCATGGTCATGCCGAAGGCGGCCGGGATCGCCATGGCGCGGGCGACTGCCGTGTCGCGGACGTGGTCGAGCTCGAACCGGCTCTCGGGCTGCGGATCGGTGAACAGGACGACGTCGAAATCCGCGGGCTCGTCGACCCGGGTCAGGGTGAAGTCGATCGACGCCGGCAGGGGACCGGTCGGCGCGATGCCGCGGTAGCGCAGGCCCAGGCTTACGGGGGTGCCGTCCGGCTGGTGGATGTAGGAGTGGCGCGGCACATTGTCGGCGTCCCGCGGTAGGGCATAGCCCGGCGGCTTGATCACGAAGATCGCCCCGTCGCCGGGCATCGGCAGGCGGTAGCGGCCCTGGTCGTCGGTGCGCGCGATCTCGCACCCGTTCGAGACCAGAATCCCGGGCAGCGGGGCGCGCTCCCCGCCGGTCACGTCGGTGGCGTAGACGATCCCGGTCGCCTCAGCGGCGCCCTGCGCCTCCGCGCGGCCGACCGCGAGTCCCAGGCCTGCGAGACCGACCACGGCCTCCCGGCGGGTGAGGCGTCCGTCACCGGATACGGGTTGGCGCGACATCGGGGGCTCCTGCACAGTGTCCTGCTCCGCCGCAGGAAGCCGGCAAAGCGGTTCCGGCGACACGGGCTCGTATGGCCAAGCAGACTCACTTGACCGGGCGATGACAGACGCGCCCCCAAAACGCGCGAGGCCCGCATCTCGGCGGAGATGCGGGCCTCAGATCATCCGGAGCGGGCTCGGGCGAAGGATTACTCCTCGTCGCCGGGCTCGAAGGTCTGCGGCATCGGCTCGGCGCTGGCGACCGGGGTCGGGGCGCCGATGGTCGAGGGCACGTTCACGCCGTCACGCTTGTAGATGTCGTCGCGGAACTGGACGATGCCGTCCGGGGTCGACCACGCGGTGATGTAGGTCCAGTAGACCGGCACCGGCTGGGCGATGTTGGCATCGACGCGCTTGCCGCTCTCGATCGCCTCCTCGACCTTCTGGCGATCCCAGCCGGGCGTGTCCTTCAGCAGCCACGTGATGTACTCGCGCACGTTCTGCACGCGCACGCAGCCCGAGGAGATGAAGCGGAAATCGTCGCCGAACACGCCCTTGGTGTTCGTGTCGTGCATGAACACGCCGTAGGGGTTCGGGATGTTGATGCGCACGATGCCCATCGAGTTGAAGTCGGCGCCCGAATCCTGCCGGTAGGTGTAGCGCGTGCCCTCGTCGGAGAACCAGTTCACCGACTTCGGCGAGACTTCCTGGCCGTTCGACAGAATGCGGATCCGGTTATCGGTGAGATAGTTCGGATCCTTCTGCATCTTCGGGATCAGGTCCTTCTTCACGATGGAAGCCGGGACCGTCCAGGTCGGGTTGAAATTGATCTGCGTCGCCTTGGTGTTCATGATCGGCGACTGGCGGTCGATCTTGCCAACGCCCGCGGCGTGGAGCGTGACGACCTGACCGTTCTCGACCGTCTCGACCAGGGCGGCCGGGATGTTGGTGATCACGAAGCGGCGGCCGAGATCGCCCGAGTAGGAGCGCAGGCGCACCACGTTGGTCTCGAGCTGGCGCAGGCGCACGTCAGCCGGCACGTTCATGGCCTGCTGGGTGGCGAGGCTCATCGTGCCGGTCTGGCTGAGGCCGTGCCGCGCCTGGAAGCGCTTCACGCCGGCGGCGACGTAGGAATCGTACACGCCAGACCCGCCGGCCGCCGCGTCGAGGTCACCGGTAACGATCAGGCGCTGGCGCACGGCGGCCACCGCCGGGCCGCGTGAGCCGACGCGCAGATGCTCGGCACCGGACACGGGGCGCCAGCCGCCGCGGGTGACGATATCCTTGTAACGCTCGACCATCTGCTCGGTCGCCGCCACGGTCTGAGGCGAGAGAATCGGAACGGTCTCACGCTGCACCTGCATGCCGGCAGGCGAGGCGTAGTCCTGCGCCCATTCGGCCTGAGCGTAATTGCCCTGGTCACGGGCCTCCGCGGCGCCAATCCCGAGGGTGCCGAGGGCGGCCACGCTCAGGAGGGTGGTGAACCGGTTATGTGCCGTCTTGCGCATCGGTCGCTGGCTCTGGTCCGGGGTCTGTTCGGATCGTGGCGGGAGAAGTCGGTCTCGGCTGCCACGCTGTCGGGTTGTGGCTTAAGACTCCCTATCGAAGGGGCCGGAATATGGCATTGCGGTGCGCCAGCGCACGCTGCCTGCCGGTGCGGCACCCTGGCAACAGCCACGGGCTTCCCGGTGTGGCAGGGATACCATAGCGATCCGGATCGGACCGCGAACGGGCGCAGCATGGTTCGGGCTTCGGCCAGATCGAGACGACGCGACGGCGGTACCGTGGCGCCCCTGCGCGCCGCGATCGCCGTGCTGGCGCTCTACGCCTTCGTGCTCCAAGCTTTCCTGGGCGGGCTGATGCCGATCCCGGCCGCGGCCGGCGGCCTGTGCGCGCAGCATGCGGCCTCCGACTCGACGCCGAATGGGCTGCCCGCGCACGGCCACGGCGATTGCTGCACGGTCGCGCAGGCGACCGGCACCGCCCTTCCAGCCCGCGTCGCGCCCGCCATCATCGCGTGGACGGCCGAGGATCGGGGCGGGCCCGCCTACCGGGACGTCGACCGGACCGGTACCCGTGCCCCGCCCGACCGAAGCGTATCACCACGCGGCCCCCCATCCGCCTGAGCGATCGTTTCCCGACGACTCCCTCAGAACGGATGCATTCCCATGAAGATTCTTGTCCCGGCCGTGATCGGCCTCGGCCTCGTCGCCTCTGCGGCGCAGGCCCACGCGGTGCTGGAGCGCAAGCAGGCGAGCCCCGGCTCGACCTATCGCGGCGTCGTCCAGATCATGCACGGCTGCGACGGCAAGCCGACCACGAAGGTCAGCGTCAGCATTCCAGAAGGGCTGATCGGCGCCAAGCCGATGCCGAAGCCCGGCTGGACGCTGGCGACCAACCGCGGCGCCTACGCGAAGACCTACACGACCCATCACGGCACCGCCTCGGAGGGCGTGAAATCGATCACGTGGAGTGGCGGCTCCCTGCCGGACGACGAGGTCGACGAGTTCACCTTCCTGGCGCAGGTCGCCGACACGTTCGAGCCCGGCGCAACAATCTACGTGCCGGTGCAGCAGGATTGCACCGAGGGGGGCTATTCCTGGTCCGACATCCCGAAGCCCGGCCAGGATGCCCATGACCTGAAGGCGGCGGCTCCGGCCTTCCGCATCGTCCAGGCCGCCCAGGCGGCGCCCGCGCAGGCCGCTTCCATCAAGGCCGGCGACCTGACCATCGAGACGCCGTGGCTGCGCGCTACGCCGAACGGTGCCAAGGTGGCGGGTGGCTATGTGCGCATCACCAACACCGGCAGCACGCCGGACGTGCTGACCGGCGCCGCGGTGCCCTTCGCCAAGTCGGGCGACATTCACTCCATGTCGATGGAGGGCGGTGTCATGAAGATGGCGCCGGTCTCCGAGGGGCTGACCATCAAGCCCGGCGAGACCGTCGAGCTGAAGCCGGGCGGCTATCACCTGATGTTCGAGGGCCTCACCGGTGCGCCGAAGGCCGGTGAGACCGTCGCGGGGACGCTCACCTTCCAGCGGGCGGGAACCGTGCCGGTGACCTTTTCGGTGGCGCCGATCGGGGCGGCAGCGCCCGGCGGCCAGCATCAGCACCAGCACTAGCGGCCCGGCGGGAGCAGCGCGCCGCGAACGGCCGGTCACGAGCGCCCTACGGTGTGCGCCCGATCCTACGGAAGCGAGACTGCAACACCGGGGCGGCGGCCCCGGCTGATCCCGGCTGGGCGCCGCCTCCTGGCGATCCTCGTCCTGTACGCCCTCGCCCTCCAGAGCATCTTCGGCGGCCTCGCAATGGCCGCCGCTGCGGGGCCGGAGCACGTGCTGTGCGTTGCCGGCGGCGCTATCGACGGGTCGGGACCGGACCATCCTCATGGCCCCGACCAGGGGCCGATGGCCTGCTGCGTCGCCTGCCACATCGCCAGCCCGGCCGCCCTCCCCGCCCCCGCACCGGGCGGAGCCGTGCCGGTCCACGCTCCCGTCACGCTCGTCCGGACCCGGCCGGCGCGGATCGCTCTGCCGCGAGCGCCGCCCGGAACCGACCACCGCGCCCGAGCCCCGCCCCCCGTCGTCTGACCCGATCGCCCCTCCCCGATCCTCAGACACGGATTTTACAGCATGCCCCGCCCCATCCGGGCCGCCCTGTTCCTCCTCGCCTGCGCGACGCCATCGGCAGCCCTGGCCCAGGACCCAGCCGTCACCCTTCCCGAACTCAGCGTCGTCGGCGATGCCACGCCGACCGGCCCGCTTCCGGGGGAAGCGCGCGGCTCGCTCTCGGTCCCGAGCGTCGACCGCCAGCGTGCGACGCTCTACCAGACGGTCGGATCGGTTGCGTTCGTGGATGCCGCGACCCTTCAGGACCGCTACACCAACACCATCCGGGACGTGCTCAAGGACGTGCCCGGGGTGTACGTTCAGGAGCGCTACGGCCAGGAGTTGCGCCTGTCGGTACGCGGCTCAGGCGTCGCCCGGAACTTCCACCTGCGCGGCATCGAAATCCTGCAGGACGGAATCCCGTTCAACCTCGCGGACGGCAGCGGCGACTTCTACCAGATCGATCCGCTCGCCCTGCGCGCGGTGGAGGTCTACAAAGGCGGCAATGCCCTCACCTTCGGGGCGACGACGCTCGGCGGCGCGATCAACTTCGTCACGCCGACCGCCTACACGGCCATCGCGCCCAACATCCTGCGGATCGACGGCGGCAGCTTCGGCACGATCCGCGAGCAGGCGCAGATGTCCCGCATCGACGGGCCGCTCGACGTGCTGGTCAACGCGACGATCACCAATGCCGACGGGTTCCGCGCCCACGAGGCGCAGGCGACCCAGAATTTCAACGCCAATATCGGCTACCGGATCGCCCCCGATATCGAGACGCGCTTCTATCTCGGCACCTATCTGACCGATCAGAAGCTACCGGGCAGCCTGACCCTCGGCCAGAGCCTGACGACACCGACGCTGGCCAATCCCACGGCGATCACCGGCAACCAGTCGCGCAAGGTCGAGACGGAGCGGATCGCCAACCGCACCTCGTTCCTGCTCGATGTCGGCAAGCTCGACGTGGACACCTGGGCGATCCACAAGAGCCTGTATCACCCGATCTTCCAGGCGCTCGACCAGGATGGCTGGACCTACGGGATCAGCCCGCATTGGGCCGGGACCTTCGATCTCGGCGGCTATCGCGACGAGGTCGTGCTGGGTCTGCGCGCCTTCGCGGGCCAGAACTCGGCGCTGCAATTCGTGAACATCCGCGGCCAGCGGGGCGCGCAGACGCTGAATGCGCTGCAGAGCGCGTCGAACTACGAGGCCTATGGCGAGAACCGGTTCTGGTTCCTGCCCGACGTGGCGCTGATGACCGGCGCCAAGGCGTTCTCGTCGAACCGCACCTACAGCGATAAGGGCGGCCTGCCCGGCAACCTGACCCCGCGCTTCGCCGACGTGACCTATGCCGGCATCAACCCGAAGATCGGCCTGCTCTGGCAGCCGGTGCCCACGGTGCAAGTTTTCGGCGATGTCACTCGGTCCCGCGACGTGCCGGATTTCTCCGACCTCGTGCAGCAGAACCTGCTCAACACCACCTTCGTGCCGCTGCGGGCGCAGCGCGCCTGGACCTACGAGGCCGGCGCCCGCGGCCGGATCGACCGCTTGGCCTTCGATGTGACGCTCTACCGGTCGGATCTGCGCGACGAACTCATCAACTTCTCGACCAATCCGGGCCTCAACATTCCGGCCGCGACCTTCAACACGCCGCGCTCGATCCACCAGGGCGTCGAGGCAGCCGTGACGCTCGACCTCGCCGGGGATCTCATCGGCGCCGGCGATGCCCTGAGCCTAACGCAGATCTGGACCCACAACGATTTCCGGTTCGTGCGCGACCCGGTCTTCGGCAACGACCGCATCGCTGGTATCCCTACGGATGTGCTCCGCACAGTCCTGAGCTATCGCCATCCGAGCGGCTTCCACATCGCCCCGGCGCTGGACTGGGTGCCGGAGGGCGCCTTCGCGGACCACGCCAATACCCTGCGGGTGCCGGGTTACGCGCTGCTCGGGATCGAGGCCGGCATCGACTTCGCGAACGGCGTCGCTCTGTTCGTAGATGCCCGTAACCTGACGGATGCACGCTACGTCTCGGATATCGCCGTGGTCGCGAATGCCCGGACGGGGGGCGGCGCAGCGGCTCTGGCAGCGTTCTACCCCGGGACGGGCCGCAGCGTCTTCGCAGGCCTGCGCGCCGCCTTCTGAGGGCAGTCGGCTGCGGGGCCGTGCCCGGTTGCAGCGCGATCGAGCACGGCTTCAGGTGCTGGCATCCGCGCCAGAAGGACTTATCTTCAGGTCCGGCGACCCATTAAGGTTAAGAATGGGTGAACCGTGATGCCGCCTTCGATCGGCGCTAGGATTGCAGCGTCGTCGGACAGCAGGGACGGCATGTCCCAAATCCGGACGGATTGGGCCGTCGGACGGCGCGGGAGAGGCAGGATGAACGGCTTCGAGGTTACGTTCCGGGACGATCAAGACTGGGTCGATTTCGGCAAGTCTTACGTCAACTCGGAAGCGTTCAAGGCCCTGTTCCGTGAGGGCATGTTGCTTGTGGAGGAGACGGCCGCCTATCTCGATGGTGAAGGGCGCGACGAATCGCGGCTGATCTCGCGCGACGCGACGCTGAGCTACGCGGCCGAGAGCATGCGGCTCACGACGCTGCTGATGCAGGTCGCCTCCTGGCTGTTGGTGCAGCGTGCCGTCGCCGAAGGCGAGATGACCCCGGCCGAGGCGCTCCTCGAGAAGCACCGGGTCAAGCTCGGCGCGAGCGAGCCGCCGAAGCCGCACGACTTCAACCAGCTGCCGATGCGGCTCCAGCAGCTGATCATGCGGGCCCGGCGGCTGCACAGCCGCATCCTGCACCTCGATGTCCTGATCACCGAGGACCGGCCAACGCCCGCTCCGGTGGAAAGCCCGGTGGCCGCGCAGCACGGCCTGCTCCGCATGGCATTCCGGTTGGGCGAGGGCTGAAGCGCCTCCGCCATGGCACCGGTCAATCCGGCGCTCAGAAGGCCGGATATTGTCCCGGGAACTGCTCCTTCAGAAGCTGGCGGATCGCATCGTTCTGGAAGGCGCGCACCAGCTTCGGCACCCAGGGCGCGTTCCTGTCCGCCTCGCGGACCACGATGAGGTTGCTGTAGGGATTGTTCACCGCGGATTCGAGCGCGATCGTGTCCCGGCCCGGCGTCAGCCCGGCCGCGACGGCGTAGTTGGTGTTGATCACCGCGGCGTCGAGATCGTCGAGGCTGCGCGGAAGCTGGGCGGCGTCGAGTTCGTGGATCGTCAGCCGCTTCGGGTTCTCGACCACGTCGAGGACGGTGGGCAGGAGGCCGACGCCCTCCTTCAGCCGGACCAGCCCCTGGGCCTGCAACAGCAGGAGCGCGCGCCCGCCATTGGACGGGTCGTTCGGGATGCCGACCGCAGCGCCGTCCCTCAACGCGCCCACGGTCTTCACCCGCCGGGAATACAGGCCGATCGGCGTGACGATCGTCTCGCCCACCGGGACGATCTTGTAACCCCGCACCTTGATCTGATTATCGAGGAAGGGCTTGTGCTGGAAGGCGTTGGCGTTCAGGTCACCGGCCGCGAGGGCCTCGTTCGGCAGCAGGTAATCGGAGAAGACCACCAGTTCGATATCGAGATCGTCGCGGGCCGCGATCTCCTTGGCCTTGGCCCAATGAACCTCGGAATCGCCACCCGTGATACCGAGCTTGATCTTGTCCCTGGCGAAGCCGGGGCCGGACACCGTCATCAGGACGGCGAGGGTGAACAGAAGCCATCGAGTCATTGGATCGGAACCGCTTTCTGATCGTGCCGGGACTCGCGCCGAGCCGCGGCATCGCGCCATGCTCTCCGCCCGGTACACCCGGTCGAATAAGCGACGTTTTCAAGATGTCCGGCGCTGCGATCAAGACGTTCCCGGGTCCAGGACCCTGCTCCGGCGCGCCGAGACGCTGAAGATCAGCCCGTCCGAGAATAATCGTCTCCGCCTCGACGAGGCGACAACTTGGTCGTCACACGATCAGCTGGGTCCTTGACATACAGTCCTGTGGAGAACATCGGCGCCAGCCGCAGGGTGGGCCAAAAGAAAACGGGCGGCCCCGCGAGGAAGCCGCCCGTTCCGAACCTGTCCGCCCGCGATTTGGGCGAGCGCGTGGCGCCGACGCTCAGCGCTTGCCGATGTTGCCGAAGCGCGAGTTAAAGCGCGAAACGCGGCCAGCGCGGTCGAGCATCTTCTGCTCGCCGCCGGTCCAGGCCGGGTGGGTCAACGGATCGATGTCGAGATTGAGGGTGTCGCCCTCCTTCCCGTAGGTCGAGCGGGTCTGGTACTCAGTCCCGTCGGTCATCACGACCTTGATGAAGTGGTAATCGGGGTGCTCGGTCCCCTTGGCCTTCGCGGCCGCGTCCTTCGCCATGACCTGTGGTCCCTGTCTGGCACGCCGGCGGGAAGCGCAGGAGGCGCTGCCCGGCCCGGAATGCGGAAGATGTCACCGGTTGCACCGAACCGTGGGTTCGTGGCAACGGCACGTCCAAGCCGACCGTGGTGGCGGCCCGCGGCCATTGAACACACGCAATCGGATGAGCGGCGGCGTATACCGCAGGCGCTCCCCGGTCACAAGCGCCGCGGACCGGGAGGATAGAATGAGGCGTGATGGCCCGTAGACCCAAGGCGGCCGAAGGCCGACCCAAAGCTCCGCTGAGCGCGCTCCGGCCGCTGCTCCCGTTCGCGCTGCGCTACCGCGGCCGGATCGTCGCGGGGCTCATCGCCCTCGCCTGCGCGTCGGCCTCGACCCTGGTGGTGCCGATCGCCATGCGCCGGGTGATCGATCACGGCTTCACGGCCGACGGCTCGGGCGTGATCGACGCCTACTTCCTGGCCCTGCTCGGGGTGGTGGCGGCCTTCGCCCTGTCGAGCGCGGCCCGGGTCTACACGGTGGTGACCCTCGGCGAGCGCGTGGTGGCGGACCTGCGCAGCGCCGTCTTCGCCCGGCTCACGATCCTCGACCCCGCCTTCTTCGACCGCGCGCAATCGGGCGAGATCGTCTCCCGGCTGACCGCGGACGCAACGCAGATCAAGTCGGCCTTCGGCGTCTCCGTATCGATCCTGCTGCGCAACCTGTTCCTGTTCGTGGGCGCCATCGCCATGATGGTGATCACGAGCCCGCGGCTTTCCGTCATGGTGCTGGTCGCCATCCCGGTGATCGTCTTCCCGCTGATCCTGTCGGGCCGCGGCGTGCGCCGGCGCTCCCGGGCCGCCCAGGACCGGCTGGCCGAGGCCTCCGCCTACGCCGCCGAGGCGGTCGGCGCCGTGCGCACCATGCAGGCCTTCGGGCGCTCCGGCACAGCGGCGGCGCGGTTCGCCGCCGCCTCCGAGGAGGCTTACGGCGCCGCCCGGGACTCGATCCGGGCACGGGCGCTGCTCACGGGCGTCGCGATCTTCCTGATCTCGGCCTCCGTGGTCGGCGTGATGTGGTACGGCGCGCAAGGCGTGCTCACCCACACGATGACCGGTGGCGAACTCTCGCAATTCGTCCTCTACGCGGTGTTCGGAGCCGGTGCCCTCGGCCAGCTCTCGGAAGTCTACGGCGACCTCGCCATGTCGGCCGGGGCGGCCGAGCGGCTCACCGAAATCTTGGCGACCGAGCCGGCGATCCGTGCGCCAATCCCTGCATTGCCCCTGCCCGAGCCGCCCCGCGGGGCCGTGACGTTCGAGGCGGTGCGTTTCGCCTATCCGACGCGGCCCGGCCACACCGCCCTCGACGGCTTGAGCTTTGCGGCAGCCCCCGGCGAGCGGATCGCCATCGTGGGCCCGTCCGGGGCCGGCAAGTCGACGGTGTTCCAGCTGCTCCTGCGCTTCTACGACCCACAGGGCGGCCGCATCCTGGTGGACGACGCCGACATCGCGCAGGTCGATCCCGAAGCCTTGCGCGCCCGCATCGCCCTGGTGCCCCAGGACCCGGTGGTGTTCTCCGGCAGCGTCACCGAGAACATCCGTTACGGGCGGCCCGAGGCGAGCGAGGCGGAGGTCCGGCACGCCGCCGAGCTCGCCAACGCGCACGGCTTCATCACCGCCCTGCCCCAGGGCTACGACACGCAGGTCGGCGAACGCGGCGTGACGCTCTCGGGCGGCCAGCGGCAGCGGATCGCCATCGCCCGGGCGATCCTCAAGGACGCGCCGATCCTGCTCCTCGACGAGGCGACCTCGGCTCTCGACGCCGAGTCCGAGCGTGCCGTCCAGGCCGCCCTCGATACCCTGATGCGCGGGCGCACCACCCTGGTCATCGCCCACCGGCTCGCCACGATCCGCGCCGCGGACCGGATCCTCGTCCTCGACGACGGCCGGATCGTCGAGACCGGGACCCACGAGAGCCTGTTGGCGCAGGGCGCGCTCTACGCGCAGCTCGCGAATCTGCAGTTCACCGACGCCCTCGACGAGACCGCCCGGGGCAAGGAGCCCCGCACCCGGGGTGAGCGGCTGCCGGCGGCCGAATGACGTTTCGCCCCGGATAGGCGTCCGCTACCGCTCGGTGAGCTTCATCTCGATGCGGCGGTTGCGGGCATAGGCGTCCTCGGTAGTGCCGGCATCGAGGGGCTGGAACTCGCCGAAGGCGCCCGCCAGGAGATGTTGCGGCGGGATGCCCTTGCCGGCGAGGTATTGCACCACTGCGATGGCCCGGGCCGCCGAGAGCGCCCAGTTGGACGGAAACTGCGACGTGCTGATCGGCCGTGCATCGGTATGGCCATCGACCCGCAACACCCAGGGCAGATCCGCCGGGATCTGCTTGGCGAGGTCCGAGATCGCGCCGGCGATCCGGTCGAGTTCCGGCCCGGCCTCGGGCTTCAGGGTTGCGGAGCCCGCTGGGAACAGCACCTCCGATTGCAGCACGAACCGGTCGCCGACCACGCGGATGTCCGGGCGGTTGCCCAGGATCTGGCGCAGGCGGCCGAAGAAGTCCGAGCGATACCGGGCCAGCTCCTGGACTTTCTGCGCCAGGGCGACGTTCAGCCGGCTGCCAAGTTCGGCGATGCGGGCCTGAGACTCCCGGTCGCGGCTCTCGGAGGCGGCGAGCGCGTCCTCCAGAGCCGCGAGTTGGCGGCGCATGGCGCTGATCTGTTCGTTCAGCAGGTCGATCTGGGACAGGGCCCGCTTGGTGGCGCCGCGCTCGGCGTCGAGCTGCTTGTCGAGGGCACCGGCCGCCCCCTGGCTGACGGTCGCGGCCTCGGCCTGGGTCTTGGCCTGATCGCGCTCGGCCTCGACGCCGGCCAACGTCGTACGCAGATTGCGGACCTCGTCCTCCTGCGTCCGGCGGTTCGAGCGTTCCAGGGCGAGCAGGTCGGTGAGGTCGGCGATCTGGCGGTTGAGCTTGACGAGCGTCTCGTCCCGTCCGCTCAACTCCTGCGACAGGAAAAATTGCCCGACCACGAACACGGTCAGCAGGAACACCACGGCCAGCAGGAGCGTCGCCAGCGCATCGACGTAGCCCGGCCAGACGTTGAGGGTGCGCCGGGACCGGGCCGCCGTGGATGCCATCAGACCCGCTCCCGGCCGAGCCGGTCGAGCACCTGCTTCAGCTCGCGCTCGCGGCTCGCCTGGGCTTCGACCCAGTCACGGATCATCTGCTGCTCGGCGCGCATATGCTGCACCAGCCCCTGGATCCCCTCGGCGAGGTTCGTCATGGCCAGCGTCGCGGCGCGGCTGCTGCCGCCCTCGGCAACCAGGGCCGTCAGACGGTCGATGGCCTCCTTCAGGTCCTGCGTGCCAGCCGCCGACCCGACCGGCACGCCCACCGCGGCGGTGGCTCCGGTCACGCCCGACATCAGCCAATCCTGCAATTCGTTGTGGAAACGGGCCTGGGCCTGACCGGCCTGCAGTTCCAGAAAGCCGGTGATCAGCGACGAGGCGAGGCCGAACAGGGAGGCCGAGAAGGCCAAGCCGATGCCCGACAGCGGCACGGCCAGACCCGATTTCAGCTCGTCGAACATCACCCCGGCATCGCCGCCGCCGCGCATGCCCTTGATCACGCCGCCCACCGCCGAGAGCGTGTCGATCAGGCCCCAGAAGGTGCCGAGCAGGCCGAGCAGGATCAGGATGCCGGCGATGTAGCGCAGGATCTCGCGCCCTTCATCGAGGCGGGCCGCGATGGTGTCGAGATAACCGGCCGTGCCCGGCAGGGTCGTGCCCGCAACCCGGGCCGCGACCATCGGCGCCATCGGAGCCAGGAGGGTGGGCGGACGCTTCGCCTGCGCGCCGCGCGCCGCAGCGTTGACGTAGGCGACCTCGCGGAACAGGCGGATGACCTGCCCGAAGGCGATCAGCACCGCGATCAGCAGCACCCCGAGGATGAGTCCGTTGAGACCGGGATTGGCCAGGAAGGCCGGCGTGATCTGCTTGAACAGGATGAAGGCGAGGAAGCCGACGAGGATCAAAAAGATCGTCATGCGCCCGAGATAGATCCCGGGTTGAGCCAGCGGCTCCCTGTTGCTCTCGCCGGTATTGCGGGCGGCCATCGGTCGCTCTAGCCTGATCTCAAACGATGCGGCCGCCGGCGGCGTCCGTCCTGTTCACTGTGGAGGCAGGGCCGGACGCGATCAAGTCGCGCACAGGACGCAGTCGCGTCGCGTGGTGAATGGCAGGCGGACCGGGACTTTCCGGTGACGCGACCGGAACCAGCCTAATCCCAGAAATGCGGCGCGCTCTCCTCGAGATGCGGCCCGAGCCGGAGCGCCGCCACCTTGGTGGCGAGCCCCCGCGCATCGATCTCGACGGCAATGCCGCTCAGCGTGCCCTCACCAGAGGCGACCTCCCAGCGGGAGCCCGGCGTCTTCTGGATCATGCGTCGGATCGGCTCGTCCTTCTGCATGCCGATCACCGAGTCGTAATCACCGCACATCCCAGCATCCGACATGTAGGCGGTGCCACCGGGGAGAATGCGGTGATCGGCCGTGGGGGTGTGGGTGTGGGTCCCGACCACGAGACTCGCCCGGCCGTCGAGGTAGTGGCCAAAAGCCTGCTTCTCGCTGGTCGCCTCCGCGTGCACGTCCACGATGACGGCATCGGCGGCGGCCCCGAGGGGGCAGGCCGTCAGCTCACGCTCTACGGCAGCGAACGGATCGTCCATCGCGTCCAGGAAGACGCGGCCCATGACGTTGACGACGAGGACGCGGGCGCCGCTCTGCGTCTCCACCACCGTGGCGCCCCGGCCTGGCGTCCCGGGCGGATAGTTGGCCGGGCGTACCAGCCGCGGCTGGCGGGCGATGAAGACCAGCGCCTCCCGCTGGTCGAAGCTGTGATTGCCGAGCGTCACCGCATCGGCGCCGGCCTGGATCAGCTCGTCGCAGATGGTCTCGGAGATGCCGAAGCCGCCGGCGGCATTTTCGCCGTTCACCACCACGCAGTCGAGCCGCCACCGCTCGCGCAAACGGGGCAGGCGCTCGCAGACGACGACGCGCCCTGAACGTCCAACCACATCGCCGAGGAAGAGCAGCCGCATCGGTCAGGGAGTCCCGTCGAAGCGGATCAGGCCCGCCTCGGTGATCACGCAATGGAGGGGCCGGTCGTGCGGCTCCGCGGGCACGTGCGCGACTTCCTGCGCGGCGAAGCCGATGCCGACGGTAAAGAGCGGGCGGGTGCGGGACAGGCGGGTGATCGCGCCGTCGTAATAGCCCCGGCCGTATCCGATCCGCTGGCCGACCCGGTCGAAGGCGGCGAGCGGCACGATCAGCGCGTCCGGCTCCACGGGGGGTAACGCCGGATCCGGTTCGCTGAGGCCGAAGCGGCCGGCGACGAGCGTGTCTCCGGCGCGCCATTCGCGGAACACGAGACCCTCCGGCGTGACATGCGGCAGGGCGACGGCCTGGCCGCGGGCCAGCAGGCCTTCCGCGGCGGGGCGGGGATCGACCTCGCTGCGGATCGGCCAAAAGGCGCCGACCAGACGGGCCTCGGCGAGTTCGGGCAGGGCAAGGAGCGCGCGGGCGATGGCGGCCGAAGCGGCCTGCCGCTCCTCCACGCCGAGGGCGTCGCGGGCCGCGAGCGCCGTGCGGCGGAGTTCAGCCTTGAGCGCCACGTTGGCGGAATCGGAAGGGGTCGAGTGCGGAGCCACGTGAGCCGTTGGAGGATCGATCCCGGGAAACCTACAGCGTAGGTGGGCGCCGTGTTGGCCAGGTCCAGGGACGAGGCCAGGGACAGCTCCCGAGGGAGTCGATAAGGCCCCGGGGATAGTGCTCCTGACGAACTCTGCAGCCCCGCCACCGACATGTAGCGGTCGGGAGGCCATCCCGCCAGGGCTCCATGCCCGAGAAAATGGCTTTTCACGGCATCGCGGTCGCGGCGCGCCGGACGATCAGGCGCCGAAGAGTATCCGGTATCGCGGGGCCCGCCCCGCGCCGTCGATGCACTCGATTCCGCCGCCCGCGTTCAGGGTGTGCAGGCGGTTGCCCGGCCAAGCCGGACCGGGCTCGACCCGGCCGATCACCGTCTGGGCGAAACCCTCTTGGTCGAGGCGGTCGATCCGGGCCAGCACCAGCGCCCGGCCGTAACCCGCCGCGCAATCCTGGATCGGGCGGATCAGGCGCCCGCCGCGCGCGACGATCCGCCCGGCCGGGCGCGCCAGGGTCGGATCGACCAGAACCGGATTGGCCGGATGCGGCGTGTAGGGGCCGCGGAAATCCGGCGCGGACCAGAGGTGGAGCGCGTCGTGGAAGGAGCCGGCTCCGGCCGGCGCGTCGAGTCCGGCATCGCGCACGGTCGCAAAGATCCACCAGAGGCCGCCGTGCTCGACCAGGGTCGCGTCGCTCGCCACCACGCCGGACAGGAGCGTCGCCTCCTTGACCCAGCCGCCGGGGAAGCGCGTGGCGCGATAGAGGTCGACCGTCCCGGCGGCGGAAGCTTCCGGCACCATCCAGACGCAGCCCTCCCGCGTGAAGACGAAGGGGTAGGAGAGGTGATGCGCCTCCTCCAGGACCGGCACCGGCGCGCCGTCCGGGCCGTCCGGCCCGAACCGGACCGCCGAGATGATCGCCTTGCCGGTGGCGTGCGGATAATCTTCGACGAAGAGATGCGTGGTCCCCGCAACGGAGATCGGGAACGGGTCGGCGTAGAAGCGCCGGCCATCGTCCGGCAGCACCGTCCAGCCCGTCGCGGGATGGCGCCCGAGGTCGATCAGATCCGGCCCCACGAGGGGGCGCCAGCCGCAGCGCCAATGCGGGGCGTTGTAGCACAGGCGATACAGCCGGTGGACGAGAGCCCCGGCGAGCATCCGCCCGGCGCGGGCGCCGAGGCGCGGAAGCGTCAGGACAGCCTGATGATTCGCGCGGGCGGCGAGGCTGTTGCCTGCCCCGGGCCGCCCCGCGATCCGGTCGCGCAAGGCTGCAACGACCAGCGTCGCCGTCCGGGCGAGTGCGTCCTCGAAGCTCGCCAGCACGATCCCGGGCCGGTCGGCTCCGAGGCGGCCGGCAGCGCGGGTCAGGCCGTTCTCCACCAGGGCCAGATGCGGCACCCCGCCCGCGAGCAGGCTTGCCAGCAAGGCCTCCTCGCCGGGCCTGCCGTCATAGGCGAGGTGCCATGTGGCGGGGCCAGGCGGAGCGTCGCCGCACAGGTCGAGGACGAGATCGGGCGCCGGGCCGGCCTGCCGCCAGCGGTCGAGTTCGGCACCGGGAATAGGGGCCGAACCGAGACGCTGCAGACCGTGGACCAACGCTTCGAGCTGGAACAGCAGATCGGCCGTGTGCGGCCAGGTCCCGGATTGCGGCGTGTCGTCGAGGCTGACCGCCTCGATCCCAGGAATGCTGGCGATACGCCCCAACAAATCCGTATGCCAGCGGCGTGGGCTGCTACCATCGAGGCGAACACGCACCCGCATGGATCAACGCGCCCCTGCCCGATACCATGATCTAAGGCCCGACGAAGCGCTCCCCGATCCAATCCCTAACCGTAACGGGAACGATAACACGGTGAATCAGATCCGAAGTTGAGCCCGGCATTTACCAGATGCCCAGTAATGGATACGTCCTGATGAGACAATGTCAGTGTCTGCCGTTTACCCATCACGGGCGCGACTCTTGATGCGCGACTCTTGCAAGCCGGGATACGGCCCGCGCGGGTGTGACCTGAATTGAGACGACGGTGACCGATCGTGACACGGATCGACCCTAACCTCGCTGTCACGACATGGCTGGCTCCGGTGCAGCCCGCCCTGCCCGACCGGCCGGGCCAAGGCCGGCCGGAGACGACCGCCGAGTTCGGCGACCTGTGGCGCATCCTGTGGCGGCGCAAGCGGCTCGTGTTCGGGACCGCCCTGCTGCTGGCGCTCCTGGCCCTGGCCTACGCCCTGCTCACGCCGTCCCTCTATACCGCCACCGCCCAGATCCTGATCGACCCGCGCGACCGGCAGGTGGTCTCCAACGACGTCAATCCAGGCGCCCTGTCGCCGGACGGCGGCATTGCCCAGATCGAGAGCCAGGTGAAGGTGATCGAATCCGACGCGGTCCTGGTCCGCGCCGTGGCCCAGACCGGACTCGAGACGGAACCGGGCTTCGGCGTGCCCAAGGACAGCGTGCTCACGCGCGCAGCATCCGAGCTGCGGGCGCTGGTGAGTGGGCCGAAGCCCGAACGGAAGATTGATGCCCAGGGCCGCGCCCTCGACCAGCTGCGGCGCCGGCTCGCGGTGAAGCGGGCCGACAAGGTGTTCGTGATCGACGTCGTCGTCACCACCACGGACCCCGACCTTTCGGCACGGATCGTCAACGCCATCGCGAACGCTTACCTGACGGATCAGACCGAGGCGCGGGCCGAGGCCGCCCGGCGGGCGGCCGGGGACCTGCGGGGCCGCCTCGACGAGCTGCGCAGCGCGGTGAACGCCGCCGACAAGAAGCTCGAGGATTATAAAGCCCGCAACGGTCTCATCACCGCCAGTGGCCGGCTGGTCAACGAGCAGCAGCTCACCGACCTCAACACGCGGCTCGTGGCGGCCCAGGCCCGCACCGCCGAGGCCAAGGCGCGCCTGCAGGGGGTCCGGGACGCCCGCGGCCGCGCGATCGGGTCCGGGGCGATGCCGGAGGCGGTCCAGTCCTCGGTGATCGACCGCCTGCGCGGCCAATATGCCGAGCTGGCCGCCAAGGAGGCGGACCTGCGCACCAATCTCGGCGAGCGCCACCCGTTCATCGCCGCCGTGCGCACCCAGATGCAGGATGTCCGCCGGCTGATCGACGCCGAGCTCAACCGCATCGCGGGGGCGGCCGAGACCGAGTTCCAGCGCGCCCAGTCCAACGAGCGCACGCTCACCGCCGAGCTGGAACGGCTCCAGCGGCAGGCGGCGGTCACCGCCCAGTCGTCGGTGCAGCAGCGCGAGCTGGAGCGCGAGGTCGAAGCCGCGCGCTCGGTCTACAACAGCTTCCTGGTCCGCGCCCGGGAGATCAAGGAGCAGACCAGCATCGACAGCTCGAATGCGCGGATCATCACGGCCGCCCGGCCGCCTCAGGATCCGAGCTGGCCGCCCCGGCTGATCCTGGTCGCCGCCGCCCTGTTTGGCGGGCTCGGCCTCGGGGCCGGCCTTGCGCTGATGCGGGAATACCTCGCCCCCACGGTGCTGTCGCCGCGCCAGCTCGAACGGCTCTCCAACGCGCCGGTCGTGGCGGTTCTGCCGGGCCTGCGGCCGCGCGGTGCCAATGCGGCGGCCGCGAGCTTCACCCTGGACCAGCTGGCCGCGACCTCGAACACAAGCGGGCGCTCGCTGGTTCTGCTCGTGACCTCGGGCGAGGCGGACGAGCCGCAGCGCCGCGCCGTGATCGGGCTGCTCGCCGCTGTGGCGGTCGGGCGCGGCGACCGGGTCTTGCTGGTGGACGCGGATCTGCGCAGCGACGGGTCCGCCGCCGGTGGCCTCCTCGATGTGCTGCGCGGCGAGCTGAGCCTCAACGCGGTGACCGAGACCGATCCGAAATCCGGCGCCCGCCAGATCGGCCTCGGGGATACCAGCAAACCGGTCCGCGACGCCCTCACGTCCGACAATGTCGAGCGGTTCGTGGCGGGCGTGAAGGCCCGGTTCGAGCTGGTGATCGTCGATGGCGGGGTTCTCAGCGAGAACCTGCGGCTCGGCCCCCTGGCGAATGCGGCCGACCGGGTCCTGATGGTCGCCTGCAACGGCGCGACGCGCCAGCGCGACCTGATCGACCTCGTCGACACCTCCGAGGCGCTGGGCCGGCCGATCTCGGGCTCCCTGCTGCTGGCGCGGCGCCGGGCGTGAGGAGCGCCCGACCCGTATTGCCGGCGGCGGACTTCGCGTCGCCGCGGACGGACGCCGCGTCGCGGGGCGTGATCGCGCGGGCCGAGTCCTGCGTGCTGGTCCTCTGGGCCGTGATCCTCGTCGGGGTTTCCGGGGGGATGCTCTGGGCAGTCGGGCTGAACTACGACGGGCTCACCGGCTCGGCCGCCTCCAAGATCCATCCGGCGACCTATCTCGCGGTGGCGCTGTTCGGGTGGCTGCTGCTGCGCGCCGGCAATCCGGTCGTCCCGGTGGTGCAGGCACTCGGCCGCAAGCCCGCCAGCGTGCTGCTGGCGCTCTGCGGGGTGCTGCTCCTCGTGCTGATCGCGGCCCGCGGCGGGACCGGCCTCGCCGGCTCGATCGACACCTTCGTGCTGGCCGGGCTCCTGCCGATCCTGCTCTTGGACCGCGATGCCGTGACCCTGACCCGGCTGGAGACCGTGTTCCACGTCATCATGGTCGCCAACGCGGGCCTCGGGCTGTTCGAGCTCGCCAGCGGCCAGCGCTTCTTCCCGTTCCGCCTCGACGGCATGGCCTTCGAGACGGACACGCGCTCGGCGGCGCTCCAGGGCCACCCGCTCAGCAACGCGACCATCACGGCCTGCTACATCCTGGCACTCGCCACGGGCGGCGGACGGTTCGGGCCGGCCCTGCGTGCCGGGATGATCGCCCTGCAGCTCGTGGCGCTGGTGACGTTCGGCGGCCGCTCCGCCACTGTGACGACCCTCGTCCTCGGCGGCGCTGTCGGGCTCGTCGCGCTGGCGCGCCTCCTGCGCGGCGGCCGGATCCCGCTCATCGGCGCGGCCTGTGCCTGCTTCGCCCTCACGCTGGTGCCAGTCGTCGTGGCCGTCCTGGCGGCGATCGGCTTCTTCGACACGCTGCTCGGCCGGTTCTCCTCCGACGGCGGCAGCGCGCAGGCCCGGGTCGACATGCTGACGGTCTTCGACGCGATCCCGTTCCGGGACCTGCTGCTGGGCCCGGACCTCCTCCAGGTCACCACCCTGCGCCGGATCTACGGCCTGGAATGGGGCATCGAGAACTCGATCCTCTCGGACGTGCTCTACCACGGCCTCCTGATGACCGGGCTCCTCGTGGGGGCGGTGGCCCTCTACCTCGCCGAGATCGCGCGCTCCTGCCGCCGCGGCGTCTGGCTGCCGATCCTCGCCTTCGTGATCCTGGTCAACACCTTCGAGGGATTGGCCGGCAAGACGACGCTGCTGGCGAAGTTCGCCCTGATGCTGATCGTCCTGTTCCCGCGGGTGCGGGTGCGCGGGCGCATGTGAGATCGCGACCGGCTGAAATCCCACTGTCTTTGCGAGCGGAGCGAAGCAATCCAGTCGCGCCACACGCCTCGAGATCACGCCGCCCTGGGTCACTTCGCTTCGCTCGTGATGACGGATCGGGCCGTGTTATGGCGATCCCTTGAGCCCCAGAGCGGCCACCAAGGCCGGATCGACGACATGTGCGTCGTCCATCAGGCCGAGCCCGTCGAACAGGTTCCAGAACGACCACGCGAAGCCCGCACGCTCCGCCGTGAGCCGCACGTCGCGAAGATAGGCCGCCCGATCGGGCGCCCGCGCAGCTTTGTAGCGGGCATCGGTGCGCAGGGCGCCGAATTCGCCCATCAGCACGTTTCGGGACGGGATCCCGTAGAGGTCGGCCCAGGTGGAAACCGGCTCCATGGCGGCGGCGAGGAAGGCGGGCCCCGGCGCGGCCGCGCCGTATTCGCGCAGCTTCGCCTCGATCACCACCAGGTCGCGGGCCTTCTCGGCCTGAGACACCGACCGGTCCGCGTCCATGCGGGACCGGACCGCCGTCCGCGTCTCCGACAGGCGATCCGCCGCCCCCGGCCAGGGCACCGCGTTGAGCCAGCGATAGAACGGCTCCTCGGTCATCCAGGTCGCCCCCTGGTGGGAGAACAGGTATGGCTCGTAGAAGTGGAAGGTGTAGAGGAGCGGCGCGAACCGCGCGAGCGGCGCCGGATCGAGGGCCGTCAGGCCGGCGACGAGGCCGCCACAGGCGCCCGTCGCCACCAGAGTCAGCGACGGCGCCGCCGCCCGGGCCGCGGTGAGGAGCCCATCCTGAACCCGGTTCCAGGCGAGGGCCCCGCAAGCCTGCGGCGGCTCGTTGACCGGCTCGAGCGCTAAGCGGTCCACGCCCTTGCGGGCGCACAGCCGGGCCAGTTCGGCGACGAGGTCCCGGTAGGCTGGGAACAGCGGCGCCCGTTCGGTGCCGTAGAAAGCCTCCGGCGTGTAGTGATGTGTCGCGGCATTCGCCTGGACGTTGACCACCACGCACAAACCTGCCGCCAACACCAGATCGATCGCGGCGGATAAACGTCCCAGAAGTTCGGCGCGGCGGGGCGATCCCGCGAAGGCTACGAACGGGCCGGGATCGAGGGGCAGGCGGGCGAAGTCGAAGCCAAGGGCGGCGAGCCGCATCAGGTCGGCGCGGCTCGGCACGGGCCGGTCCGCCTGGAAGGGCGGCCAGGCATAGTCGGTGCGGGGCGCCGGATACTCGGTAGTCAGCGAGAACCAGGGCCAGAGGGCGATGCCCCGACGCAGGAGCACCGGCTCCGCGGCGGCCCGGGCCGGGAAAGCCCTGGCACCCGCTGCGGCGAGGCCGCCCGCAAGCAGCGCCCGGCGGCTCGCCCTCACCAGCCGGTCCCGGCGGCAGCCTCGATGGGCCCGGCCACCGGCACCGCCCTTCGCTCGGCCGGAGGATAACCTCCGACCCGCCGCAACTCGTCCTCATAGGCGGCCAGCACGTCGTCCCAGCGAAACCGCTCGGCCCGCCGCCTAGCCGTGGCGCGAGCCTGCGCGACCGCGTCCGCATCCGCCAGAACGCGATCGATCGCAACCTCGCAGGAGGCGCGATCCGTGAAGTAGAACTGCCCGTCGCCCGCGGTCCCCCGGTTAAACGGGTTGTCGTGGGCGATCACCGCGTTGCCTGCCCACAGGGCCTCGACCAGCGACGGGTTCGTGCCGCCCACCGTGTGGCCGTGGAGATAGGCGAGCGCGTGCACCCGCAGGGCCTGGACCTGATCGGCCTCGTAGATGGCGCCCGGGAACAGCACCTCGGGTGAAGCCGCCGCCTCCACGGCGCGGTGATAGGCGTTGCGGACGCTCATCGTGCCGAGGACCACGAGCCGAACGCCCCGGGACCGGCTGGAGAACGCCTCGACGAGCGTCAGAATGTTGTTATCCGGCTCGATGCGGGCGATCGAAACGAGATAGCGGCCGGCCTCCAGCCCCAGCGGCGGCGGGCTGACCTCCGGGGGCGGCGGGTCGCCTCCGTAGGGAATCGTCGCGATGGCCCGGCGCGTGCGCCGTCCGGCGAGGTGGTCGGCGATAGAAGGATGGTCGGCGACGAGCCGGTGCGAGGACCATGCTGCGATCCACTCGCTGACATAGAAGAACGCCCGGACCGGCAACGGCCATTTCGGGCGACGCCACTCGATCCCGTCCATGTTGGTCAGGATCCGACCGCCACGGGCACGTAGGTAGGGCAGGAACACCGCGCCGTTGTAGCCGAGCACGAGGCAGACGCCGCCACGCCGTGCGGCGTCGTGGGCGCAGATCGCGTCGAATGCCAAGGTCGCGGCCGGTCCCGTCAGGCCGACCTCCACGGTGATCAGCTCGATGCCGTCCCAGATCCGCGACGAGACCCGCGTGCGCACCCGCTCGACCTCCCGCTGGCAATAGACGCCGACGCGCCAGCCCCGGTCTGCCAGATAGCGGGCGAACCGTTCCGCGAAAGTCTCGAACCCGCCATGAGCAGCCGGAATCCCGCGCGTCCCTAGAATAAGCACTGCGGGTACCTGGCTAGGCATTGTCCTTCCTTCCCAATTCACTGCTCATATTGTAGGATCACCCTATGACCAAGGGGCGTAATGAATTTTCAACCATCAGTTTAGAAATTGGTGGATACATTATCCTGCGGTAAGGTCTCGATAGTGAATACCGTATTTGCCGTACCCGACAAGGCCGACCTGGGTCCGGAAGCTTTGCGCGCGAGGGGCGGCCATGGGCCGACCATCACCTGCGTGCATCAGGGCTTCGAGCTCTACGGGTCCGATCGCTGCTTCATCGAGACGGTCCGCACCCTCCGCAACGCCTATCCGACCGCGCAGATCGACGTGATCCTTTCGCGGGACGGGCCAATCGTGGCGGCTCTGGAACCGGTCTCCAGCCGCATCGTGATCGAGCCGCTCTGGATCCTGCGGCGCAAGGGTTTGGCGCGGCGCCTCACCGTCGATCTGTTGGCTTTGCCCGTGGCGGTGCTGCGGGCGCTCAAGCGCATCCGCGCGAGCGACCTCGTCTACATCAACACCACCGTCGTAGCCGACTATCTGCTCGCCGCGCGCCTGCGGCCGGGGCGCAGCATCGTCCATGTCCACGAGATCCCGGAGGGGGGCGTCCTGAAGGTGCTGCGCGGGCTGATCCGCTGGAGCGGCGCCGACGTGGTGTTCAACTCGCGCGCCACCGCCCGAGCCTACGCGCTGCCGCCGGGAACCGCCGCCCGGGTGGTCTATAACGGCATTGCCGGGCCGGCGGTGGCGAACCGGGGTGGCTACGACGGCAGCCGGCCGCTCCGGCTGCTGATGCTCGGGCGCATCAGCCGGATCAAGGGTCAGGACGTGCTGATCGAGGCTGTGGCCGCGCTGCCGGAGGCGCTGCGGCAACGGATCGAACTGCGCGTCGTCGGCAGCGCCTTCGAGGACGAGGCCCGGGAACGCGCCCTGGCCCATCGGATTGCCGCGATGGGCCTCTCGGGTCGCGTGAGCCTTGAACCCTTCGTGGCCGACCCGGCCGCCCTCTACCGCTGGGCAGACGTGGTGACCATGCCGTCGCAGCGTCCGGAATCCCTCGGCCGGGTGGCGATCGAAGCCATGGCGTACGGCGTGCCGCCGCTGGTGACGGCGCTCGGCGGCCTTCCGGAGGTGGTGGAGCATGGGCGGACAGGATGGGTCGTCCCGCCCGGCGGCCCGGAGCCGATCACGCAGACCCTGGCGGGTCTGATCGCCGATCCGACGAGCTGGCACCAATTCGGTCCTGCCGCCCGGGCGCGTTTCGAAGCACGATTCTCGGAAGCCTCCGCGGCCGAAGGGATCGAGGCCGCAGTGCGGGCGACCTTGCAGCGATCCAAGACGATGCGGGACGCGCATCAAACAGCGCCTCCGGTCGACTGAGCGGGCCCGGGCGATGGGATCGCGGCCCGTATCAAAGGAGAAAGGGTTGCGTTGCAGCGTGTCCAATGCACTGGTCCGCATTCGAAACCAATTCTCAAGAGACGGTCGACACGACAAGATAGTCCGATGACAGCGAACGATGGATCTTGCCGGCCGACGGAAACGCCCCCGGACCGGCCTGATCTGACCGGTGCCGGTCCGGCTTGGATACGGTCGAGCGGAGGAAACGCGTAGACATGGATGTCGTGGATTTCATCCAGCGGATCGTCGCGAAAGTCTCGGGCGAGAACCTACTCGCCGCCGGCCTGCTGTTCGCGACCGCACTGGCCTGCGCCCTGGTCGCTTATCTGCGCACGGCCGAGAGATACTCGTTCGCCGAATTCTTCGAGTTTGCTCTGCCGCGGGAAGTGATGACGCATCCGTCCGCCCGGGCAGACCTACTGTTCTACGTCACCCGCAAGGCAATCATGCCGTTCCTGCTGATCCCGGCGGGGGTGACCTTCGTGGTCGCGGTCGGCTACGCCACCAACCGGGTGCTGGGCACGGTCTTCGGTATCGACCATCCCGTCTTCGGCGAGCCCGGGCCGGTAACTGTGACGGTCTTCACCGCCACGATGCTGTTGGCCTACGACCTGTCCTACTACCTCTACCACATGGCCCAGCACCGCTATCCGTTCCTGTGGGAGCTCCATAAGGTTCATCACTCGGCCGAGGTGATGGTCGGCATCACCAAGGACCGGGTCCATCCCCTGGACGAGCTGATGAACCGCGCCTGGGACGGCGTGATCCCCGGCCTCTGTTTCGGGATCTGGAGCCTGCTGGCCCTGAACCCGGTCGAGCTGACTGTCTTCGGGATCAACGTCTACATCATGCGCAACATCCTGATGATGGATTTCGTGCGGCACACCCATTTCAAGATCTCGTTCGGGGCACTCAACACGGTCATCCTGTGCCCGCACTGGCATCAGCTTCATCACTCCACGGCGCCGGAGCATTACGACAAGAACTTCGGCCTGCTGTTCTCGTTCTGGGACCGGCTGTTCGGGACCCTCTGCGTCCCGAAACCCGACGAGGATTTCAAGTTCGGCCTCGTCGATCGGGACGTGGCCGACTATCAGTCCCTGTCGGGGCTCTACGTACTGCCGCTGAAGAAGATGGGACGCCGGATCGCGCGTCAGGCGCGGCGCCTGCGCGGCGTACCTGCCCAGCCGCGGCCGGGGGCCTGATCATGGTGACGGAGCGTTTCGAGACCATCCGCTCGGCCGAGCGGCTGGCCGAGATCGGGCCCGCCTGGATGACCCTGTGGGCGCAGAGCGGTGCCATGGTCTTTCAGAGCCACGCCTGGGTCTCCGCGTGGTGGGCGAGCGCGCCCGACCGGGAGCGCCGGGGACTCGCCATCGTTTTGGCGTGGCGGGGAGACGACCTCGTCGGGGTATTGCCGCTCGCCACCGTGCGCCGGAAGGGATTTCGGGTCCTCGAATGGGCCGCCAAAGACTGCTCGGATTTCGGCGACGCGCTGCTCGCTGTCCGGACGGATTACAATCTGGTCCGACGGATGTGGCTCCATGCCGGCCGGTCCGGCGGCTTCGACTTGGCCTACCTCAACCGCCTCTTGCCAGACGCTGCGGCCCGGACCTTGCTCCAGTCGGAGGGCGGCGGGGTCCGGCTGCGCCTGAACCATCGCAACGAGGCGAACTGGCGGGTGCGCGGCCCCTGGAAATCCGGTCAGGCATGGTTCGACGCGCAATCGAAGAAGACCCGGCAGAATTACCGGCGCGGGCAGAAATTCCTCGCCGAGCGCGGGCAGCTCGACTTCCGCCTGCTCGGACCGGAGGAGCCCCTCGAACCGGTGCTCGACCGGCTGACCCTCTTCAAGCGGGCCTGGCTCCAGCGCCAGGGCCTGGCCTCCACGGCCTTCTACGACGAGGGCTCCCGGGCGCTGCAGGCCATGGTTCAGGTCCTGGCCGAGACGGGATTGCTGCACGCCTTCGTGCTCGAATGCGGCGGCGCGGTCGTGGCGGTGTCAATCAACTTCGTCCAGTCCGGGACGATGATGGCCTTCGTGACCACCTACGATCCGGAAGCCGAGCGTGCCTCGCCCGGCATGGTGCTGATGATGGACTACATCATGTGGTCGATCGACCACGGCCTGCACACGGTGGATTTTCTTTGCGGCGATGAGGGGTTCAAGAGTCGGTTCGGCACGCAAAGTCTGACCTTGGCTTCAATGACCGGTGCGCGCACCCCGCAGGGTGCCGCGGCGCAGATCGTGGACCGGGCGCAGCACGCATGGCGCCAGCGGTTCGGTCAGGCCGGGGGCTCGAACGGCGAAAGCGCGGCTGCGGAAGCCGCGGCCTGACGCCTCTGCACTGCGGGGCTGGCAGGCGCCGTTGCACGCTCTCCGGCGCGCTTACCTGTCCGCGAAGCCCCGCCCGTCGAGCATATCGCGGACCGCGTCCACGCAACGCGCGAGATCGTCGTCGTTCGCCCAGACATGCGGGCTGAGCCGCAACGCGCCCGAGCGCTCGCTCGCGTATACGCCTCGCCGACGCAGACCCTCGGCGAGGCCGGCGGGCCACCCTCCGGGCCGGCGCAGGCCCAGGATATGAGGCACGCGCAAAGTCCGCGGCGCGATCGGCAAGCCGAGGGTTGCAAGAGCATCCGCGAGCCGGTCCGTCAGCCCGCGTAGGCGGGCGGCCACGGCCGGCACGCCCCAGCTCGCGATCAGTTCCAGTCCGGTCGCCGCCATCGGCAGCGCCACGGGGTCGTTCAACTCGCCCCGGTCGTAGCGGCGTGCGCCCACGGCCCAAGGGCGGTTGCCGACATGCTCGTCGAGCGCCACGCCGTCCTGGCGGTGCGGCGCGGCGTACAGGAAGGCGAGGCCATAGGGACCGAGAGCCCATTTGTAGGTCGGAAAGGCCAGGAAATCGGGTCGCCAGTGGGTCACATTGACCGGGATGGCGCCGACCGCCTGCGTCGCGTCGATCACCAAGGCGGCACCGGTCGCGTGGACCGCCGGCGTCAGGCGGTCGAGATCGATCAGGCTGCCGTCGGTCCAGTGGAGCGGGGTCAGCGTGGCGAGGGCGAGCGGCGACGCACCCGGACGCCCGATCGCGGCCAGGAGCGCGGCTGTCCAGTCGCCGTCCGAAGGACGCGCGACCTCCTCGACGATGAGATCGTGCGCGGCGGCGAGGCGATCGAAGGCGAAGCGCAGGGAGGGGAACTCGTCGGCAACCCGCAGCAAGCGCCCGCCCCGAATGGGGGCGAGGTTGTGCGCGGCCACCGCCATGGCGTGGCTGACCGCACCGACAATCGCAACGTCGTCCGAACCGGCTCCGATCAACCCGGCCGCTGAGGCTCGAGCCCGCTCGACCCAGGCGGGCACCGCCTCCCGCGGATACGACCAGGGCCGACTCTTGGTCAGCAGGCCGATTTCGCCGGCGGTCCGCACGCCCAGCGGCAGGGGCGACCAAGCCGCGGCATCCAGGTAGCTGATATCGGCCGGCACCTCGAACAGATGGCGCTGGCAGCGAAGTTCGTCGGCGGGCGAGTTCATGGCAGCCCGGATCGTAGCGGATCGAACCCGTACGCGCGATGCGTCGCGCCCGGCCCGGTGCTCGTTCGCGCAATCCCGGTGCTGCAACTCGGCGGAGAGCCCGGCAATCCGGCTTGCGGGATGCGCTAGAACAGGGGCCCGGATCGCGGCGACGGTGCGTCCCTTGGCGCTCGAAACCCCAGCGGGCAGGTCTTTCATCCAACTGCCGGGCAAGCCCGTAGCCGCCTCCGTGACCGCGTTGGCCCCGCACCTCTCGGCAGCGGACGATCCGGCACCAGTACGGACCGTGCGCGGCGGCTCTGCCCTGCAGAAGCGCCCCGGGCGGCGGGGATACCCGCGGCTGGACCCTCACTTGGATGCGGCCGGTCCGTTCGAGGTCCGCCCCGCACCGGGCGGCACGCTGTCCGGCCTCGCACCAAGGATCTGATTGCAATCCGTGCGCGTGATCTGTTGCCGGACCGATCGGATGGGGAAACCGGCTGAGCTGTTATTCTCGGCCTCCAGCCTGTAGAGCCTCGCCACCATCCGTCGCGACCCATCCGAGACCCCGTGCCCCTGCTCGCAGACCGCGCCCCAGCCAAGGTCAACCTGACGCTCCATATCCTCGGACGGCGGGCGGAGGACGGCTACCACGCACTCGAAAGCCTTGTGGCCTTCGCCGGCACCGCCGACCGGCTGACCCTCGACCCAGACGCGCCCCTCGGCCTCACAGTCTCGGGTCCGACCGCCGGACCGGCGGGTCCCACCGGTGACAACCTCGTCCTGCGTGCCGGGCGTCATCTCGCGGCGCGGTTGCCGGGCCTGCGCACGGGCGCTTTCCACCTCACCAAACGCCTGCCCGTGGCAGCCGGCATCGGCGGGGGCTCCTCCGACGCTGCCGCGGCCCTACGCCTGCTCGCCCGTCTCAACAGGCTGTCGCCCGACGATCCAGCCATTGTCGCAGCGGCGCGGGCGACGGGTGCCGACGTGCCGGTCTGTCTGGACCCTCAGGCCCGGATGATGTGCGGCGTTGGCGAGGAGATCGGTCCTCCGCTCCACCTTGCCCCGCTGCCGGCGGTGCTGGTCAATCCCGGCGTCCCGGTGCCCACCGCGCCTGTCTTCAAGGCCCTCGGGCTGGCGGCCGGGCAGAGCCTTCCCGGGGCCGACCACCCGGTGATCGGCGAGGGCCTCGACGGCGACGCCCTGGTCGCGGCGATCGGCCCCGCCCGCAACGATCTGGAGGCACCGGCCCTGACGGTGGCGCCGGTGATCGGAACCGTGCTGGCGGCCCTGCGCGCGCAGGGCTGCCGGCTCGCGCGGATGTCCGGCTCGGGCGCGACCGTCTTCGCCCTGTTCGATGACAGGCGCAGGGCGGTGCGCGCCGCCTCGGCCCTGCGCGCTGCCCATCCCGAATGGTGGGTGGCGCCGACCTTCCTGCGCTGAGCCGCGGGTCAGTCCGTCCCGGACGATTCGTAGACCGTGACGACGCCGGCCGCCTCGGGGACGATCACCCGCCATCGCCGGGCCTGCGGCAGGTCGGCAGGGTCGATCGCGCTGGCAACACCGCTGACGACATCGAAGGTCGCGAGCCGCCCACAATCGTCGCGGCCACACAGATAGGCGCTGCCGTCACCGAGATGGAGGGCCGCCGGGCTCACTCCGGCCCCGCCGAGCGCGATAGCGCCGATCGCCCCGCTGGGTACGAGGACGGCCCCCTGCAGTTCGAGGACATCAACGTCGCTGGCGAGACCGGATAGAACGGGGAGATCTCCGCTGGCCCCGCTGCGTCGGTTGAGCAGCAGCGCCTCGCGCCGCCCCTCCCGGCTGACAACGAGCGCGAGGTCCGGCCCATCAGGGCCCGCCGCCAGGTAGCAGGCGCCCGGTTTCAGCCTGTCCAGGCTGATCGGCCGCCCTGGGACGCGAATCGCCATGCTCATACTCCCAAACCCGTCCTGCGCTCGCCCCGGCTCCTCCGGAAGAACGCACGGCGTTCGGCCTCGGCCCGCACCACGGTCGCTCGAACCTGAAGCAGATCTTTGCGGGTCAGGAGCCCAACCAAGCGACCGCTCAGAGGATCGGTGACAGGCAGGCGGCCCTGCCCGGCCGAGAGCATCACGTCGAGAGCATGCGAAACAACGTCGCCCGGATGGACCATGGCGATGTCGGCATCCGAGACGCGCTCGCCCAGGGTCTCGTCCGCCGTCGCCGCGTTCCGCGCCTCCAGGGTCCAGCGCAGGGCATCGTTGCGCGAGACGAGCCCCACGGGACGGCCCACCGCATCGACCACGGGGTAGGCATGATGCGCACCGGCCTCGATCGCGGCCAGCGCTTCAGGCAGGAGCAGGTCAGCGTCGAGGGTCTCGACGGACCGGGTCATCACCGCCTCGACCCGAGCGAGGTCGTAGGGGTCGATCCCATATTCCCGGGTCACATGCTGGCCGCGCCGGGCGATCTTCTCCGTGAGGATCGAGCGCTTCAGGAGCAGCACGGTAACCGCGTAGGCCGTCATGGTGGCGGCGAGCAGCGGTGCAAGCGCGGCGACATCCCCCGTCACTTCGACCGCGAAGATGACCCCCGTGAGCGGCGCCGGCAGCGTGCCGCCGAGCATCGCCGCCATGCCGATCAGCGCCCAGAACCCATGCGCGCCCGGCAGGACGAGGCCGATCAGCCAGCCCACGGCGCCACCGAGGATCAGCAGCGGCGCGAGCACGCCCCCCGAGGTGCCCGACGACAGGGCGGCGAGCCAGATCACCGCCTTGACCACCAGGATCGTCACCACTGCGCCGGCGAGCATGTGGCCGGAGAGCAGATCGTGGATGACGTCGTACCCGACACCGAGCGCGCGCGGTTCCACGAGGCCGCCCAGCCCCACGACGACCGCGCCGAGCGCCGGCCACCACATCCAGTGCAGGGGAAGCCGGCCGAATCCGTCCTCAAGCGCGTAGAGGACGCGGGTCAGGACACCCGAAATCAGGCCGCAGGCGAGGCCCAGCGCCGCGCAGGCCGGTAAGCCCCACCAGGGAAGCGCCGGATTGTCGGCGAAGGGAAACAACGAGCCGGCCCCGAACAGGGCCGGACGCCAGCAAGCTGCTGTCACCGCCCCGACCGTTACCGGAACGAGACTTCGCGGCCGCCACTCGAACAGCAGCACCTCGAGAGCGAGGAGCACCGCCGCGACGGGCGTCCCGAAGATCGCCGTCATGCCGGCAGCGGCGCCTGCTACCAGCAGGGTTTTCCGCTCGGCGGCGCTCAGGTGGAAAAATTGGGCGAACAGCGAGCCGACCGCGCCGCCCGTGACGATGATCGGCCCCTCGGCGCCGAACGGACCGCCGGTCCCGATCGCCACCGCAGAGGAGAGCGGCTTGAGCAAAGCCACCTTGGGCGACATTCGGCTGCCGCCGATCAGGATCGCCTCCATGGCCTCCGGAATGCCGTGGCCGCGGATCTTATCCGAGCCGTAGCGCGCCATGGCGCCGACGATGAGGGCGCCGATCACCGGGATCGCAACCATCCAGGGGCCCGGGGTGGCGTCGGCGAGCGAGGTCAGTGCCGTGTCGATGCGGCCGTACCACGCGAGATTGGTCACGAGGCCGATCAGCGTAAGCAGGATCCAGGCGGTTCCGCTGGCGGCTGTGCCGGTGACGATCGCCATTCCGGCCAGGATCAGCACCCGCCGGTCGGCACTGAAATCCCCCAGTGCCCGGCGCCGCGGGCTGCCGCCGCCGCGCTCGAACTCGGTCCCGCCGTCCATCCAGAACTCCCTCAACCCGCCCTTTATATCGGGTCACGATATATCTTATAGGCCAGCGGGTTGCGAGGGTCGAGGGCGATACGACCATCCGGCACGGGAGACGCTTGTCGGCGCTCCAGACGATCGCGCGAGGGGACCCACGATGGATGTCGAGGCGGCAGACACGGATACGCTTTCGCCGGACCAATACGCGGCGCTTGCGGATTTCCGCTTTCGGCTCAGGCGCTTCCTGGCGTTCAGCGAGGCGGCGGCGGCGCGGGTGGGCCTGCCACCGCAGCAACATCAAGCGCTTTTGGCCATCGTCGGCCATCGCGGTCGGTCGCCCGCGACGGTAGGCCTGCTGGCGGACCAGCTCCTGATCGCCCCCCACAGCGCCGCCGAACTTGTCGCCCGCATGGTGGAGGGCGGGCTGCTCACCAAGACGCGTGCTGCGGAGGATCGGCGCCGAAGCGAGCTGGCGCCCACGCCCCGGGCCGAGGCCTTGCTGAGGACGCTGACAGCCGCGCATCTGGAGGAGCTGCGGGGTCTCGCCCCCGCGCTGGCGGGGGCGCTCGCGCCCATGGGGCGTTGACGCGCGGGGTACGCGAAGCGGTTACGCCTCAGCCCGTCACGCGGATCCGGACGGCCATCCGGCAACAGGCGCAATCACATGGCCAAGGAAAGCCGCGCTCCGCGTTGTCGCGAGCGCAGCGACGTGAACTCAGCGCGCTCGTGCCACGCAGAACTCGATGGCCCCGTTGAGTGCCGCCTTCACCGGGCCATCCGGAAAAATGTCGAGCGCGGCGCGGGCCTGGGCGCCGTAATGGTGGGCGCGGGCCACGGTCTCCTCCAGGGCGCCGTGGCGCTGGAGCAGATCGAGGGCCGTCTCGAGATCATCCTCGCCGATCTCGCCCTGCTGCAGGGTCCGCCGCCAGAAACCGCGCTCGCCCTCGCTGCCCCGACGATAGGCCAGCACGATCGGCAGGGTGATCTTGCCCTCGCGAAAATCGTCGCCGACGTTCTTGCCGAGCGCCGCCGAGGTGCCGCCGTAATCGAGCACGTCGTCGATCAGCTGGAAGGCGATGCCGAGGTTCATTCCGTAAGCCCGGGCGGCGGCCTGTTCCGCCTCCGGCCGTCCGGCGAGCACCGGCCCGACCTCGCAGGCGGCGGCGAACAGCTCGGCGGTCTTGCCGCGGATCACCGCCAGATAGGCGGCCTCGTCGGTCTCCAGGTTCTTGGCGTTCGTGAGCTGCATGACCTCGCCCTCGGCAATCACCGTGGCGGCGGCCGAGAGGATGTCGAGCGCCCGGAGCGAGCCGACCTCGACCATCATGCGGAAGGCTTGGCCCAGCAGAAAATCGCCCACCAGAACCGAGGCCTCGTTGCCCCACTTGATCCGGGCGGCGACCCGGCCGCGGCGCATGTCGCTCTCATCGACCACGTCATCGTGCAGGAGCGTGGCGGTGTGCATGAACTCGACGCTGGCGGCGAGCTTCACGTCGCCATCCGCCGCGCCCGCATAGTCGCAGAGCTTGGCGCAGGCGAGCGTCAGGATCGGACGCAGGCGCTTGCCACCGCTGGCGATCAGGTGGTTGGCGACCTCGGGGATCATCGCCACGTCGGATCCGGTGCGCGACAGGATCGTGGTGTTGACCCGCGCCATGCCGTCCGCCACCAGCGCGACGAGGTCGTTCAGCCCCGCCTCGACCTCGGGCTTCGGGTTCTCGATGGAGAGGGCAATACCCAAGATCCGCGACCTCCAGACCGGTTCCACTCCGGGCGGCGGGCGATCCCTTCGCACGGGCCCCGCGGCGCCGCAACATCGGCACCGATCGGATATGGGACGTTCCCGACGCGGAACCGACGCGGCGAAACCGCCGGGGCAAGAGCCGACCGTGACCGGGGGACCACCATGATCGAGCTGATCCGGGCCAACGACGTCGTGCTGATCGGGTTCGCCCGCACGATCCTCGAAGCGGCTGAAATCCCCGTCCTCGTGGCCGACAGCCACATGAGTTTGATGGAAGGGTCGATCGGGGTGTTCGGCCAGCGCCTGCTGGTCCCGCGCGACTACGAGGCGCAGGCGCGGCGCCTGCTCGGCGATGCCGGGATCGCCCACGAGTTGCGCCAGCCGTGACGGAGGCGCCGGATGCCTTCCTGGGCGGTCTGCTACGCCTGCATCAGCCGTCGCGCGGGGCGCACCGGGCGGGGACAGACGCGGTGCTGCTCGCCCGCCTGCTCGTGCCGGACGCCGGCGACCGCCTCTGCGATGTCGGCGCCGCCACGGGGGCGGTCGGGCTGGGCTGCGCCGCGCTGGTGCCGGGCCTCCGGCCGACCCTGGTCGAGCGCGATCCCGAGCTCGCCCGGCGTGCCCGGGCGAATGCCGTCCTGAACGGCATCGACGCCCAGGTGATCGAGGCCGACATGCTCGCTCCCGCGGCGGAACGCCGCGCCGCGGGTTTGCTGCCGGACCGTTTCGATCTGGTGCTGACCAACCCGCCGTTCTTCACGGCCGGCCGCCACCGGGCGTCGCCGAATCCCGACCGGGCCGCGGCCCATACCTTCGCCGGGGAGAAGGCCGGAGAGGCGCTGGATGCCTGGATTCGCGCCTGCACGGCGATCCTCCGTCCGGGCGGCCGGCTGGGGCTTATCCACAGGGCCGACGCGCTCCCCACCTGCTTGGACTGCCTCCGGGGCCGCTACGGCAATCTCGCGATCCGCCCGGTCCATCCCCGGGCCGAGGCCCCGGCGATCCGCATCCTGATCAGCGCCGTCAAGGGAAGCCGCGCCGCGCTGAGCCTGCGGCCACCCCTCGTCCTGCACGGGCCGGACGGCGCCTTCACGCCGGAAGCCGCGGCGCTTCACGGGCTTCCCCCGCCCCGCTGAACCGGCCGCTCATGCCGCCAGGGCGGCGGGCTCCACGTCCCCGATCCCGAGGAAGCGCTCGACCTCCGGGAGATCCGCGAAGGCCAGGAATTCCGGACGCAGCGGCGCCGGCAGACCCTCGAAGTTCAGCCCGGGGAACGTGTCGGGATGCGGGTAGAGCTGCCAGGCTGCGCCCGGCTCCACCGGCGGGAACAGGATCGCGACCTTCTCGTCGCCGAGGCGCACGATCCGCGAGGGGCTGTACGACAGGGCCTCGATGCTCCAGCCCCGGTGGGTGTTTCCGCGGGCCTTCATGGAGCGGCGGCGCGTCGCGCGATGCATGGCGGTCTCCTAGGATTTGAGGGTCGATATCGGATAGATCAGGCGGCGCTCTTGCGGCCGGCGCGCTTGGGCCAGCCGAGCGCCACGAGGCGGGCCTTGGCGTAGTCGCGGACCTCGTCGCGGGTGCCGGCGGGCATCGTGGCCAGGATCGCCTGGGTGGCGCCGTCCAGCATCAGATCGGTGACCGCATTGATCGTGGCGGCCTCGTCGATGCGGCGCTTTAGGTCGCCCTCCGCCTCGGTGATCTCGTCGAAGGCGGGCGCCTCCTCGAAATCCTCGTCGACGGCCCGGACGGGGATCTGGTGGGCGCGGAACTCGTCGGCCTCCTCCTCCGAGTAGACGAGTCCGTGCAGTTCGATCAGCTTGAGGATGACGCGGTCCTTCCCGCGCTTCTCGGCCATGGCGTAGACGTAGGCCGCCTGCTTGCCCGAGACGCGGTAGTTCACGTTCACCAGCGCCTCACCCATCGACCACTCGACCCGGTCGGTGCCGGGCTTGGCGCCCGGCAGGCGGCCGGTCACCAGGATCACGGCCTCGTCCCGCTCGGCCCGAATGACGGTCGGCGGCTCGAACACGATTCCGGCCTGCGCGGCGATCCGTTCGAGCGTCTTGTGGTAGATCACGGCCGTGCCCTGGACGCGCCAGACGTTGCCCCCGAAGGGCTCGCCATAGCGGACGAGGATGTCGGCGATCTGCTTGTCGGCGGTTCGCATGGGAGTTCGATCCGGCGGGAGGAGGCCACGTCGTCCACAGCTTTTTCGGGCGACGCTCTTATGTTCTCTTTTTGTTCACTCCTATATGCGCAGTTTCCCTGCAATTCGCAAGGCTCGCGCACGAAATGGCTGGCTCCGGATAGGCGTGATCATCCCCGCGCGCCTGTGGCGCCGAGGGCATGGCCCAAGAACAGCACGCGGGACGCGGGACGCCTCGGGAACCCAGGTGTCGGCCAAATCGCGCGGGATCCGGTCCCCACGGCGCCCGCGGCATCGACCGGGCATCGCCCCCGATCGCTGCCGTCTTTCTCGTCGCCGTGTCTTTTCGACGGACCGATCCTGCGACTCGGCAGCAGTCGGTCTCGGACGCGGCGCACACGCATCGCCGGAACCCGCAAAGCGCTGTGGCCTTCCAGCCGTTTACCCGCCTCGTAGTGGACGGGTCCGCAGGTCACGTGGGGTCGGCCCAGAAGGGGATCGGCGCGGGGGTCATTTCCTCCCCCCGCCGGTTTTAGCGTTGTTTCTCACGCCCCGCATCCGAGCACGCCCTGCACCGGTTCCGCTGCCCGGGGCGATGGCGGCTGAAAGCCGACGCCGTGGGCACCGCCCCATCCGCAGAGCCGATCGGTCAGCCACCGGAAGGCCCCCCCGCAGGACACCCCGGGATCACTCCCGAACGGCCACAGACAGGTGGCGGCCAATGAGCACAAATTAGGAATATTATCAAAGAAGATTTCCGCCCCGCGTCCTCGCTCGCCCGTCTGCGCTACCGGATGCACAGATCTCCAGCGGCCATCGACGCTGGTGGTGGAGCGCGACAGGCCCCCTCTCCCGAGCGGGAGAAGGTTGGGGTGAGGGACGAGGAAGCTCAGGATCGAGCACAGGGTCGATGCTCCGACAGGGTGCGCCTCGTCCGGAGAGTTCTCATCCCTCACTCTAACCCTCTCCTGCACAAGAGAGGGGACCCGCGCTCGATCCTGCGGCCGCGATGTTTGAATCCGGTAGCCCCTCTGCGGGGGAGGGAAAAGCGGAGAGCCGTTTGTGGCGGACAGCCCATCCGCGTCCGGTCTCAGGCCACGCCGATGTTCGGCCGATCGTTCACACGCGTACCGGACCTGTCCGCGACCACATTTCGGCGATCCTGGAGACTGCGCCGCGAACCCGCATTGTTGCTGCACCGCACCCTAAGGTAGACCGGCCGTCACGATGTCCGAGACAGCAGCCGCGATGACGCCTTCCCTCTGGACCCGCCTGTCGAATCCTAGCCACTTCATGCGGTGGTCGGGCGCCCTCGTGCCGTGGCTCGCCGCCCTGTCGCTCGCGGTCCTGGCAGTGGGGCTTTACCAGACCTTCTATGTGGTGCCGCCGGACTACCAGCAGGGCGAGACCGTGCGGATCATGTACATCCACGTCCCGGCGGCGTGGCTCGGCGTGTTCTTCTACGGCGCCATGAGCCTGTCGGCGATCGGCACCCTGGTCTGGCGCCACCCCCTGGCCGACGTCGCTCAGCGCGCCGCGGCGCCGATCGGTGCCGCCTTCACGCTGATCTGCCTCGTGACCGGCTCGCTCTGGGGGAAGCCGATGTGGGGCACCTACTGGGTCTGGGACGCCCGGCTGACCTCGATGTTGGTCCTGCTGCTGATCTATTGCGGCATCATCGCGCTCTGGCGCACCTTGGAGGATCCGAACCGCGCCGCCCGCGCGGTGGCGATCCTGACGCTCGTCGGTGCCGTCAACCTGCCGATCATCAAGTTCTCAGTGAACTGGTGGTCGACCCTGCACCAGCCGGCCTCGATCCTGCGCATGGGTGGCTCGACCATCGATCCCTCGATGCTGTACCCGCTGCTCATCATGATCGCGGCCGCCACGCTCGGCGGTACGACGCTGCACCTCTACACGATGCGCACCGAAATCATGCGCCGCCGGGTCCGGACGCTGACGATCCGCGAGGCCGAGCGCCTGGACCGCACCCAGCCCCGCATCACGCCGCAGCCGTCGACCGGGCTGCCGGTCGGACAACCGGTTTAGGATCGGAACGATGGATCTCGGGTCTCACGGCGGCTTCATCCTGGCCGCCTATGCGTTCACGGGGCTGGTGATGGCCGTGGTCATCGGCAACGCAATCCGTGACCGGCGCGCGCAGATCCGGGCGCTCAAGGGCTTCGGCGAGGACCGGCGATGAGCGCTCCGCTCGACGATGCGACCGAGCGGCCGCCGCCGGTCCGCCGCTCTCTGCTGCTGATCGTGCCGGCGCTCGCCTTCACGGCGCTCGCCGCCGTGTTCTTCCTGCGCCTGCGCTCCGGAGTCGATCCGGCCGCCCTGCCCTCGGCGATGATCGGCAGGCCGGTGCCGAGCTTCGACCTGCCCGCCGTGCCGGGGCTCACCGCCGCGGGCGCTCCGGTTCCGGGTCTGTCGAGCGCCCGGCTGAAGGGTCAGATCACGGTGCTCAACGTCTTCGCCTCATGGTGCGCGCCCTGCCAGGTCGAGCACCCGATGCTGATGCGGCTCGCCAAGGAGCCCGGGATCCGGCTCGTCGGCATCGACTACAAGGAGCCGAGCCCGGAGGCCGGCCAGCGCTTCCTGGCCAAGCACGGCGTGCCGTTCAGCGCCGTGGGGGCCGACGCGAGCGGGCGCGCGGCGATCGATTTCGGCGTCTACGGCGTGCCCGAGACCTTCATAATCGGGCCGGACGGGGTAATCCGCGACAAGCTCGTCGGCATCCTCACGCCGGACAATTTTTCGAGTGTGCTCGCGCGGATCCGGGCTGCCGGGAAGGTGGCGGCGGCCCAGTAAGCTCACGCTTCCGGCTGCGGCGCCTTGTTCTCGTAGCGGGTCAGCAGCGGGGTCTGCGCCAGGGCGAACAGCACGGTGATCGGCATGATGCCGAACACCTTGAAATTGACCCAGAAATCCTCGGTCTGCGTCCGCCACACGATCTCGTTGAGCGCCGCCAGGACGAAGAAGAACAGGCCCCAGCGGAAGGTCAACTTGCGCCAGCCCTCCTCGGTGAGGCTGAACATCGAATCGAGCACCACCGACAGGAGCGGACGCCCGAAGGCGAGGCCGCCGAGGAGGATGGTGCCGAACAGGGCGTTCACGATGGTCGGCTTGACCATGATGAAGGTCTTGTCCTGCAACGCCAGCGTCAGGCCGCCGAACACGACCACGACCACGCCGGACACGAGCGGCATGATCGGAAGGCGCCGCATCAGGACATAGTGGATCGCCAGCGCCACCACGGTCGCCGCGATGAACAGGCCGGTGGCCACGAACAGCTTCTGGTCGGGGGCGACACCGAATTTCTCCGAGTAGGCGTTCCCGAAGAAGAACAGAACCAGCGGGCCGAGTTCGAGCGCCAGCTTCATCAGCGGCGGCAGGTGGCGGCGCGGGGGGACGGATTCGATCTGCATGCGCGTCAGTTGGCTCGGATGCGGCGCCCACGGTACGATCGGGCGCCGGACTGGATTCGTCGGGGTGTGTGTAACGCGGGGCGCACGATGTCCATCACGATCGAGAATGCGGAGGTCGAGGCGCTGCTGGCCGACCTCACGCAGACGACCCGGCGGACGGCGCCGGACTTATTGCTCGATGTCGTGCGGCGCGAGCGCGAGCGGCTGTCCGACGAGGCCGAGCGCCGCATCGCGGAGGGTTTGGCCGCCGACGAGGCGATGCGCCGTCGTCTGGCCGCCAGCGGGCTCGATGATCCGCGCCCGATCGACGAGATCCTGGCCTGGGATGAGTACGGCCTTCCAGCGTGATCGTCCTGGATTCCTCGGCCTTCATTGCGATTCAGCGAGCGGAACCAGAAGCCGAGCATTTCTCACGGCTGCTGTCGCTCGCGGATATCGTTGTGATGGCCGCAGCCATATATCTTGAATGCGCGATCGTCGCCGCCCGTGCGCCGAAAGGTCGAGCGGTGCTCGACGCTTGGATTGCGGCACGCCGCGTCTCCGTCGTCCCGGTCGACCACACCCTCGCGCAGATCGCTGCCGACGCCTTCGCGCGCTACGGAAAGAGCCGGCACCCGGCCGGCCTCAACTTCGGCGATTGTTTCGCCTACGCGCTCGCCCGGTCGCTGAACGCGCCGCTCCTGTTCAAGGGCGACGACTTTTCGCGCACCGACGTGCTGGCTGCCGCTTAATCCTTCTCCAGCCCGGCGATCGCCCTTGCGAAATCCCGGGCCGCGAAGGGCTCCAGATCCTCCACCCCCTCGCCGACGCCGATGAAGTGGACCGGCAGGCCGAACTTCGCCGCAAGTGCCACCAGGATGCCGCCCCGGGCGGTGCCGTCGAGCTTGGTCATCACCAATCCCGAGACCGGCGCCGCCTGCGAGAACAGCTCCACTTGGCTGATCGCGTTCTGGCCGACCGTCGCGTCGAGGACGAGGAGCGTCGCGTGCGGCGCCTCCAGATCCTGCTTGCGCAGGACGCGCACGATCTTCTCCAGCTCGGCCATCAGCCCGGTCTTGTTCTGGAGCCGGCCGGCCGTGTCGATCAGCAACACGTCCGTGCCGGCGGCCGAGGCCTGCTTCAGCGCGTCGAAGGCGAGGCCCGCCGCGTCCGCACCTTGGGCGCCACTCACCACCGGCGTTCCGGTGCGCGCCCCCCAGACCTTGAGCTGGTCGATCGCCGCCGCCCGGAACGTGTCGCCCGCCGCCAGCATCACGGTGCGGCCCTCGGCCCGCAGCTTCGAGGCGAGCTTACCCAGGGTGGTGGTCTTGCCGGCCCCATTTACCCCGACGGTGAGGATCACGAAGGGCTTCTTGCTGGCATCGACCGCCAGCGGCACCGCCACGGGCTCGAGCGCGTGCTCAACCTCGGTGGCCAGGATCGCCCGCACCTCGTCGGGGGAAATGCCCTTCTCGTAGCGGCCCTTGCCGACCGCCTCCGAGATCCGCATCGCGGTCTCCAAGCCGAAATCGGCTTGGATCAGGGCATCCTCCAGATCCTCCAGGGTCGTGGCGTCGAGCTTGCGCTTGGTGAAGAGGCCCGTCACCCGCTCGGACAAAGCCGAGGAGGTGCGCTTCATCCCGGAGGTGAGGCGGCTCCACCAGCCCTTCGCCTCCGGCTCGCGATCCGGCCCGGCGCCGGCATCGTGCGCCAAAGCCGCCGCGGCATCGACCGGCTGGATGTTGGGCTGCGGCTCGATCACCGGTTCGCGGTTCGCGTCTCCCGTATCCACCGGATCGGCGCCGTGGGCGGGATCGTCGCCGGCTGTGCCCGCGGGCGGACGCTCGGGCTCGCCCTCGATCGGCAGCAGGTCCGCGCCCTCGACGACGTCGGCCACCGGCTCGCCGGTCTCCTCCGGCGGCAGCGGGACGTGTTCGACATCCTCCGCGCCGGTGGCGAAATCGGGCTGGCCCTCGGAGGGGGATGCCGCTTCGGCAGGCAGTTCAGCCTCGGGCTTCTCCTCGTCCGTCGTCGGGCCCTTGCGCCCGAACAGGCGTCCGAACCAGCCGGGCTTCTCCTCGCTCGCCATGAAATCGCGTCCTCGCCCTACCTTGCCGACCCGGCGCCGACCCTCTAGCCGATCCGGATGTCCTACGCCTTCGACATAGGCGCGCGCCTGCTCTACCGCGATGCCCTGCTGCTCGTCATCGACAAGCCGCCGGGTCTTCCGGTCCATCCGGGCCCGCGCGGCGGCGAGACGCTGACCGACCATCTCGACGCCCTGCGCTTCGGCCTGCCCCGCCGGCCCGAGGCCGCGCACCGGCTCGACCGGGACACGTCGGGCTGCCTTGCTCTGGGCCGCCACGCCAAGGCGCTGGCGCGGCTCGGCAAGCTGTTCGCCGGAAGCGCGGTGGACAAGACCTATTGGGCTTTGGTCGAGGGTGGCCCCACCGAGGAAGCGGGCCGCATCGACCTGCCGCTCGCCCGCCGCTCGGACGATCCCCGCTCCTGGTGGATGAAGGCCGATCCCGCCGGCGACCCGGCGCTGACCCATTGGCGGGTGCTCGGCCGAGCGGACGGGCGCACATGGCTGGAGCTGAAGCCGGTCACGGGCCGGACGCATCAGCTCCGCGTGCATTGCGCGGCTTCCGGCTGGCCGATCCTGGGCGATTCGATCTACGGTCCGGCCCCGCGCGGGAGCGCCCTGCACCTGCACGCGCGATCGCTGTCGATACCGCTCTATCCGAAGCGCGAGGCCATCACGGTGACGGCGCCGCCGCCTGCGCATATCGCCGAAGCCGCGGCCCCGATGGGTTTGTGGGCGCAGCCATCTCAAGATGTTTAGCCGTATGCGTGCCGCGGCCCACCTATGAAACGCGCCCTTTCCCGGACAGCTGAAACACAGTGGAAGGCGATCCGGGAACCAGCACGGAGAGCGCCGCGCCTCACGCCGCGATCAGCCGCGCGCCGTCATGAGCCGCGATGGCGACAGCGCACATTGTGCCCGGCTCCGCCTCCGCCACCAGCCGCACCGGCGTGAAATCCTCGGCGCGGCCCGTCCCACCGCGCTCGGCGAGCACGGTCAGCCACCGCCCGATCTGCGCATCGAGATGCCGCCGAAGCGCCTCCGCACCGGCCTCCCGAAGCCGGGCCGCCCGCTCGCGGATCGTGCCCTGCGCCACCGGCGGCATCCGCGCCGCTGGCGTCTCTGGCCGGGGCGAGTACGGGAAGACGTGGAGATGCGTCAGCCCGCATTCGGCCACGAGGTCGAGGGAGCGGGCGAACTGTGCCTCGGTCTCTGTGGGGAAGCCCGCGATCAGGTCGGCCCCGAACACGACGTCGGGGCGCAGCCGGCGGGCGGTCTCGCAGAAGCGGATCGCGTCGGCGCGGCTGTGCCGGCGCTTCATCCGCTTGAGGATCAGGTCGTCGCCGGCCTGAAGCGACAGGTGGAGATGCGGCATCAGCCGCTCCTCCTCGGCCAGAGCCACCAGCAGGGCGTCGTCGGCCTCCACGGAATCGATGGAGGACAGGCGCAGGCGCGCGAGCTCCGGCACCGCCCGGAGGATCGCGCGCACCAGATAACCGAGGGAGATCGGAGCTTCGGGCAAATCGCGGCCATAGGCGGTGAGATCGACGCCCGTGAGCACGACTTCGCGGCCGCCATGCGCCACGATCGTCTCGACCTGCGCGATCACATCGGCGACCGGCACCGAGCGCGACGGGCCGCGGCCGAATGGGATGACGCAGAAGGTGCAGCGGTGATCGCAGCCATTCTGCACCGGCACGAAGGCCCGCGTATGCCCGGCGACGGCGGCGACCCGCGTCGAATCGGCCGCGCGCGAAAGCATGACGGACCCCGGCCCGGTCCCGGCGGCCGACCAGCCCTCCGGCCGCAGCTTCTCGCCGTTGCCGACGAGGCGCGCCACCTCGGGCATCGACGCGTAGGCTGCGGTCTCGACCTCGGCGCCGCAGCCGGTGACGACGATCTCGGCTCCCGGTTGCTCGCGGGCGATCCGGCGGATCGCCTTGCGGGCCTGCCGCCCGGCCTCGGCGGTGACCGCGCAGGTGTTCACCACGATCCGGTCGCGCCCGTCCGCGCCGGCATGGGCGCGCAGGGCTTCCGACTCCACGATGTTGAGCCGGCAGCCGAAGGTCAGCGTCTCGACGCCCATCAGGCGGTGCCGGAAAAGAGCTCCGGCGCGAGGGTCCCCTCGGCCACGAGCGCGACGGGGCCGGTCATCAGGACGTGATCGTCGGCACGCCATTCGACGAACAGCTCGCCGCCGGGCAGCGCGACCTGCGCCTGCCGGCCGATCATCCGGAGCCGGGAGGCCGCCACCACGGTGGCGCAGGCGGCGGTGCCGCAGGCGAGCGTCAGCCCGGCACCGCGCTCCCAGACCCGCAGCTTGATCGTCTCGCGATCCGTGACCTGGGCGATCGAGATGTTGGCCCGCTCGGGAAAGAGGGGATGGTTCTCCAGCATCGGCCCGATTCGGCCGAGGTCGAAGGTGCCCGGATCGGCCCCGACGAAGAACACCGCGTGCGGGTTGCCCATGTTCACAACGCCCGGCGAGTGCAGCACCGGATCGTCGATCGGGCCGACCTGCAGCTCGATCCGCCGCGTATCCGGGAACGGCTCCGCCAGGGGAATTTCATCCCAGGCGAGCTTCGGCCGGCCCATATCGACCGTGAAGGCGCGCTCCGAGACCCGGCGCACGTCGAGGAGACCCGCCTGGGTCTCGAGCGTCAGCCGGCTGCCCTCGGCGGGGCGGGCCATGGCCGGGTCGTCAAACATCGCGTAGGCGACGCAGCGGGTGCCGTTGCCGCAGGCGCCGGATTCCGAACCGTCCGTGTTGTAGATCCGCAGAAACGCGTCCGTGCCGGGACTCACGGGATCGTGCAGCACCATCATTTGATCGAAGGCCGAGCCCGGATCCTGCGCGATCGCGCGCGCCTCCTGGGGCTGCACCGTCGCGGCACAGCCACGCAGGTCCAGCACCACGATGGCGTTGCCGGCGCCATGCATCTTCAGGAAGCGTCTGTGGGCCAGTGCGCTCATGCGGTCCAGCGGCTCGAAGGGGTCGCCGGTTATATGGCAAAACCGCCGGGCCGGCGCGAGGGGTCCACCGTCGTGGCAGATACGCCGCATCCGCGGCGCTCGTGCACGGCACACTCGCGGGCGATCCCGTTCGCCGCTACCCTATGTGGTGGGGAGCCCGGGCGGACGTCCGCCGGGCCCCGTCCGGAGCGCCACTGTGATCCGCCTTCGTCCGCTCGCCGTCCTGTCCATCGGTCTCGCGCTGGTGGCCGGCCCCCTCGCCGCCCAGCAGCCGGCCCCGCCTCCCTCGACCGCACCATCGCCGGCCCAGACGAACCCGCTGCCGACCACCACGGCCCCGAACCCGGCGCCGGATCCCGGCAAGAGCCCAGCACCCGCCCCCGAGCAGGCGGTGGCGCCGCCGCCGGCGGGCCAAGCGGCTGTCGGGACGCCCGCGCGCCCGACCCTGATCGACAAGCCTGGCGAGCCCGGCGACGTCGACGAGGTGACCCTGCCCGCCAAGCCGGCCGCGATCGTCACCGGCAAGACCAAGTGGGAGGAGGCCGTGCCGAACCTCAAGCAGGCCTTCGCGCGGATCGAGGCGGATCTCGTCAAGCTCGGCATCGCGCCGGCGGGCCGGCCGCTCGCCGTCTTCACCCGCACGGACGATGACGGATTCGAATTCGAGGCGATGATTCCGGTGGCGGCCGCCCCGACCCCCGCGCCGACCGAGACCGACGGCCTGCGCTTCGGCACGACGCCCTCCGGCAAGGCGCTGCGCTTCGCCCACAAGGGCTCCTACGAGTCGATCGACAGCACCTACGAGACGCTCACCGCCTATCTCGATGCCAAGGACATCGTGGTGCAGGACCGGTTCGTGGAGGAATACGCCACCGACCTGAAGGATAGCACCGACGATAATTTGGACGTGAATATTTATGCGCTGGTGAAGTAGCGGGCGATATCTACGGATCCGCGCGCGCTCCCTCCCCTTTGCGGGCTTGTCGATTCACACTCTTCTACCCGACACTTAACCATCTCAAAAGAAAGCGCTTTTCCCTCCCCCTTGTGGGGAGGGGCCAGGGGTGGGGGTGGTTCAGGATGAGGCGCCGCGGTGCCTTCTGCACCACCCCCACCTCCAACTCCTCCCCACAAGGGGGAGGAGAGCGCGTCGGAAGATGTGTGAACATCGTGGCCTTTGCGAGGGAGGGAGACGCGCGGCAACCGATTGCCCGATCTTGACGGCGCCGCGCCCCGCTTGGACAGATCGCCGCTGCCCCGCTCCGGCAGGAACAGCAGCGACGGCTCGCGGATTCGACCGCAATGCCCCTCGCACCCATCCGCACCGAAACCCGCCCGCGGGTCAGCCGCGAAGCCATCCCCACCCCCGGCGATCCCGCCCTCGCCGAGAAGGCGCTCGCGATCCACGCGCGGCTCTGCCCGGTCTACGGCTGCCCGATCCCGTATTTCCACAGCCTCGACCCGGTCAGCGAACTAATCTCCTCGCTCCTGTCGCACCGGACCCGCAATGCCGAATCCGGCCGGGCCTTCAAGGCGCTGCGGGCACGCTTCCCGGACTGGGAGGCGGTGATCGACGCGGATGTGCCGGAGATCGAGGCCGCCATCGCGGGTGTGACGTGGCCGGAGCTGAAGGCACCGCGCATCCGCGACGTGCTGCGCGCACTGCGTGAGCGGTGCGGCAGCCTCGACCTCGCCTTCCTTGCCGATATGGAGGTCGAGGCCGCCCGGAACTGGCTGCAGGCGATCCCGGGCGTGGGCCCCAAGACCAGTGCGGCGGTGCTGTCCTTCTCCACCCTGCGGATGCCGGCCCTGCCGGTCGACAGCCACCACCACCGGGTCGCCCAGCGCCTCGGCCTGATCGGGAAGCGGGTCGATGTCGGGCCGTCGCACGCGATCCTGCGGGCGCAGCTGCCGGCCGACTGGAGCGCGCAGGATCTCTACGACAATCACGAGATCCTGATGCTGCACGGCCAGCAGGTCTGCCACCATGGGAAACCGGCCTGCGGGCGCTGCGTCCTCGTCGATCTCTGCCCGAGCGCGGCCGTCGGCGCGCGGGAGCCGTGAGCGTGTCCTTGACCGGTCCCGCCCACGGGTGCGAGTAACCCGCGCCCGGCAGGCGCGGAGCCCCGGTCTCTACTTGCTCAGGATCGGCGCCGATGGCCGCGTTCACCGAATTGGTCTTCTCGGGCGTCCAGCCCACGGGTAACCTGCACCTCGGCAACTATCTCGGGGCGGTGAAGCGCTTCGTGGAGATGCAGGCGCGCGACGCGCAGTGCCTCTACTGCGTGGTCGACCTGCACGCGATCACGCTCTGGCAGGACCCGGAGGCTCTGCGCGGCCAGATCCGCGAGGTCACGGCCGCCTTCCTCGCCGCCGGCATCGATCCGAAGCGCTCGATCGTGTTCAACCAGAGCCAAGTGCATCAGCACGCGGAACTTGCCTGGATCTTCAATTGCGTCGCCCGCCTCGGCTGGCTGAACCGCATGACCCAGTTCAAGGACAAGGCCGGCAAGGACCGGGAGAACGCCTCGATCGGGCTCTACGATTACCCGGTGCTGATGGCGGCCGACATCCTGGCCTACCGGGCGACGCATGTCCCGGTCGGCGAGGACCAGAAGCAGCACCTCGAGCTGACCCGGGACATCGCCCAGAAGTTCAACACCGACTTTTCGGGATCGATCGCCGCGCATGGCCACGGCGAGGCGTTCTTCCCGATCACGGAGCCGCTGATCGGCGGCCCGGCCGCCCGGGTGATGTCGCTGCGGGCCGGCACCAAGAAGATGTCGAAGTCGGATCCGTCCGACAACGCTCGCATCAACCTCACCGACGACGCGGACGCCATCGCCCAAAAAATCCGCCGGGCGAAGACCGATCCGGAGCCCCTCCCCTCCGAGGTGGCGGGCCTGAAGGAGCGGCCGGAGGCCGACAACCTCGTGGGGATCTACGCGGCGCTGGCCGGGATCACCCGCGAGGACGTGCTGCGGGATTTCGGCGGGGCGCAGTTCTCGACCTTCAAGCCGGCGCTGGCCGACCTCGCGGTGACGAGCCTCGCGCCGATCGCCGGTGAGATGCGCCGCCTCACCGCCGATCCCGGCCACATCGACGCCGTGCTGGCCGATGGCAGCGCCCGCGCCGAGGCCATCGCGGCCCCGACGCTGGACGCCGTCAAGGACATCGTCGGCTTCGTGCGGCGCGGTCCGAGCCTTCAGGCGGTGCGATGACCGTCCGGGCGCTGGTCTTCGACGTCTTCGGGACGCTGGTCGACTGGCGCTCCGGAATCGCCCGCGAGGCGGCGCGGCTGCTCGCGCCCGTCGCGCCGAACCTCGATGCCGGCGCCTTCGCGGATGCGTGGCGGGCCCGCTACAACCCGTCGATGGAAACGGTGCGCTCCGGCGCCCGGCCCTTTGTGGACCTCGACACGCTCCAGGCCGAATCCCTGCCCGATGTGCTGGCCCAGTTCGGCATCGCGGGTGTCGCCGAGGACGTGCAGCGTGAGCTGGTCCAGGCCTGGCACCGGCTCGACGCGTGGCCCGAGGTGCCGGACGCGCTGCGGCGCCTCCGCGAGAAGCACCTCTTGGCGCCGAACTCGAACGGGCATGTCCGGCTGATGGCCGACCTTGCCCGCCGCAACGGCCTGATCTTCGACGCGGTGCTCGGCGCCGGCTATTCCCGCGACTACAAGCCGAAGCCGGCGCTCTACCGCGATGCGATCGCGGCCTTCGGCTTCGCAGCCGGCGAGACGATGATGGTCGCGGCCCACTCGAACGATCTCGCAGCGGCGGCGAGCCACGGCCTGTCCACCGCCCATATCGCCCGGCCACACGAGCACGGGCCGGCCGGGGGCGAGACGGCGCCCACCGTGCCGGTCACCTACGCGGCGCGGGACTTGGCAGATCTCGCCGACCAGCTCGGCTGCTGAACGGAACCGACGGAGGGTTGCGATGGCCGATTGGAACCCCGCCCTTTACTCCCGCTTCGAGGACGAGCGGACGCGCCCGGCAGCCGAACTCCTCGCCCGTGTTCCCCTGGACAGGCCGCGTCTGGCCTACGACCTCGGCTGCGGCCCCGGCAATTCCACCGCGCTGATCGCGGCCCGCTTCCCCGACGCGGAGGTGATCGGCCTCGACACCTCACCGGCCATGCTGGAGAGCGCCCGCGCCCGCCTGCCCGGCCTCGCCTTCGCGCAGGCCGATGCCGCGACGTGGGTTCCGGACCGGGCGCCGAACCTGATCTACGCCAACGCCGTCCTGCAATGGCTGCCGGACCATTCGAGCCTGCTGCCGCGGCTGTTCGGTCTCCTGGCCCCGGGCGGCGTGCTGGCCGTACAGATGCCCGACAACCTCGCCGAACCCTCGCACCGGCTGATGCGGGAGGTGGCGGGCGCCGGTCCCTGGGCCGCGACGATCGGCGATCCGGCCGTGGCCGGCCGGCTCGGGCGGATGCTGGAGCCCGTCGCGTACTACGACCTGCTGGCGCCACGCGCCGTCGCGGTCGATGTCTGGCGCACCGCCTATCACCACCCCATGGCGGACGCGGCCGCCATCGTCGCATGGGTGAGTGCCACCGGGCTCCGGCCCTTCCTCGACCCGCTGGACTCCGAACAGCGCGCCGGGTTCCTGGCGGCCTACGAGGCCGCCATCGACCGCGGCTACCCGCCCCGCAGCGACGGGCGCCGCCTGCTCGCCTTCCCGCGGGTGTTCATCGTCGCCCGAAGGGCCCCGTAGCGCGCGGGATTGCGCGTCAGGCCGCGCGCACCGTTCCGAGGAAGCGGCTGACCTCCGCCCGGAGGCGCTCGGATTGCTGCGACAGGTTCGCGGACGAGTCCAGCACCTGGCCCGCGGCCGCGCCGGTCATGTCGGCGGCTTCGGCCACGCGGGTGATGTTCGTCGTCACCTCGCCCGTTCCGGCGGCGGCCTGGGTCACGTTGCGGACGATCTCCTGAGTGGCCGTGCCCTGCTGCTCGACCGCGGCCGCGATCGTCGTGGTTGCGCCGCTGATCTCGTCGACCCGCGTCGTGATGCTGCCGATGGCCGAGGCCGCCTGCGCGGTCGAGTCCTGGATGCGGGCGATCTGGCCCGCGATGTCCTCGGTGGCGCGCGCGGTCTGCTCGGCCAGCGCCTTCACCTCGGCGGCCACGACCGCGAAGCCCCGGCCGGCCTCGCCGGCGCGGGCCGCCTCGATGGTGGCGTTGAGGGCCAGCAGATTGGTCTGGCCCGCAATGCCGCTGATCAGCGCCACCACGTCGCCGATCTTCATCACGGCCCCACTCAGATCCTCGACCAGCCGCACCGTGCGTCCGGCCTCGTCGGCCGCAGCCCGGGCAAGCTGCGCGGATCCCTGCACCTGACGGCCGATCTCCTGCACGGAACTGCCGAGCTCCTCGGCCGCCGAGGCCGCGGCCCGGACGTTGGAGGCGGCCTCCTCGGCCCCCGCCGCGACGGTGGTCGATTGTCCGGCGGTCTCCGACGCCGTGGTGGCCAGTGCCTGGGCCGTGGCCTGCAGCGCGGTGGCCGCGCGTGTGACCGTCTCGACGATGCCGCCGACCGCGTGCTCGAAGGTGTTCGCCAGATCTGCCGTCACCCGCTTGCGGTCCTGATCGGCGGCAGCCTGCGCTGCCGCCCGCGCCTGCACGTCGGCCTCCGCCTGCGCCCGCAGGCCGTCGCGCAGCTTCAAAACCGCCCGCCCGACCAGCCCGACTTCGTCGCGGCGCCGCGCCTCGGGCACGTCCGCCCCGTGATTGCCCACCGCCATGTCGCCGATGGTGCTGCCGAGCGCGCGGATCGGCGTTCCGACGAGGCGGCTCAGCGCAGCGAAGATGACCGCACATCCGATCAGGACACAGAGGACCGAGATGCCGATCAGCATCGTGAGCGCCTGATCGGCGGCGGCCGTGAGCGTCGCCACCGGCACCGCGACCACGATCGCCCAGCGGTCGGGAGCCTCGCCCGCCTGGATATGCTGCGCCATGTACCGCCACAACGCCCCGTCCGGGCCCGGCGCGTCGGTCACCACCATGGTCCCCGCCGTGATGGCCTGCTTGGCCGCGGCGGCCGTCGATGCGTCGAAGTCCTGCATCGGCTTCCCGGCCGCAGCGCCGGTCGGATGCGCGACGGTCGTTCCGCTCGCCGAGACTACGGCCAGATAGCCGGTCCCGAACGGCTTCACCGTGCCGAGATCGGCATTGAGGGATCCGAGATCGATGTCGACGCCGGCAGTGCCGCGATACGCGCCGTCCACGGTGATCGGCGCGCCGAACGACATCATGACGACGTCCTTGCCGGCCACCGGGTAGATGTAGGGTTCGATGGCCACCAAGCGGTTCAGCTTCTTGGGCTGGATGTAATAGGCCCCGTCCGGTTCGGCCTCGTAGCCGGTGAGAACCTCGCGCTTGATCGTGCCGCTGCCGCGATTCCAGTAGGGCATGAAGCGGCCGCTCGCGTCCGAGGAGGCCGTGCCCGCGAATGCGCTGTCGCGCCCGTCCAGCGCGTTGGGCTCCCAGCCCGTCCAAGTCGCGATCAGGTTGGGGTTGGTCCGCAGAAGCTCGCGCAGCATCGCATCGTAGACCTCACGGTCCTGAATGCCACCTGCGCGCAGGGCCGAGGCGGAGGCCGCGATGCTCTCGGCGGTCTTGGCCGCCACGGCTAGGCGAAACCGGACCTCGCGCGCCTCGCTCGACAGCGTCTCAGACTGTCTCTCGGCGGTCTGCTCTTCGAAGGAAGCGTTGATCCGGCGGGCAAGAAAAGCCGTCCCACCCGCAAAGACACCGGCGATCAGGAGGCTGCAGATTATCGCCACACGCAGCGGTAGTGAAAACATGTATTTTATTATCCGCGCAAAATGCTCTCATCAACACTTGCGCGGTCCTTTAGCGCCGGCTCCTCACATCGTCAAGAAATTTTGAGTCTACAGGCGATAACGTCAAATAAAAATACAGGTACTGAATTCGATGCAACAGATATCTACTGGGTTTAAATTTACGCGAAGAGGATCGCGTTTCCGGCGTTTTCTCTGGCCGCCGACCGTCCTGCTGCTCCAGGGCGGCCGGCAACGCGCTGTCAGGCCTCGCCGCGGGCGACCAGCGCCTCGTATTCAGAGACCTCCAGTTTGCCCTCCTGGGCGACACGAGCCTTGTCGGCGTCGCTGATCACGTCGCCCGCGAGGTCGAGGCGCTTCCAGGCGGCGAGCGGGGTCTCGCGCCCGGGCCGCGGCACGTACTTGTTTTGCTCGAGCTTCTTGTACTTGTGGATGTAGCGCGGGCAGTTGACCCAGATCTTCGTCACCGCGACCTTCACGAGGTACTTGGCCTCGGTGTACGTGGCCATCAGGGCGTCGTCGCGCAGGAGCGTGGCGTGGCCCTGCACGCGGATGCGGTGGGGCGTCTCGAAATCGATGAACAGCAGGCCGACCTTGGCCTGACCTTCGATGTTGCCCATCGAGTAGAACATGCCGTTGCCGTCGAAGCCGGGGAACACCAGCGTGTTGGCGTCGAGCACCGTCACGAAACCCGTGGGCCCGCCCTTGTAGGAGACGGTCGGCATCCCGTCGGGATCGACGGTCGAGAGGAAGAACATGTCGCGAGAGCCGATGAAGGCCCCCTCCTCCGGTTGGATACTCTCGTGGACCCAATCCTCGTCGAGGCGCACGGCGAGCTTGGTGGTGCCGAACTCCTCCTGCAGCGCCCGGTGCGCGTCGGAATAGAGCGATGCCATGCGTGTTGCCTCCCGTGCCGGTCCTCGTACGGGCGGGACCGCTGTGGGGCTTATGGCCGGGAAGGGTAGGCTTCAGCAACCGTAGATGCCAGCGGCCGAACGGGCCCGTCGTGGATCCATTCACACGCCTCCCTTTTCCCGGGCGCATGGAGCGTCAGCGAAATGTGACCCGGGATCCAGCGGGAGACTTCGCGAAGCGTCTGTCTGGCACACCCTGTACCGCTTCGCGGCGCTTCTTGTGCTGGGTCCCGGATCACCTTCCACTGCGTTCCAGGCGTCCGGGAAAGGGGCGCCGTGCCAGATAGGAAAGGCCCGGCCATGCCTTCGCATGACCGGACCCTTGGCGGCCGAGCGAAGCCCGGCCGCATCGTCCCAAAAGATCAGTTGCGGGTCTTGTCGACCAGCGCCTTCTCGGAGATCCACGGCATCATGCCGCGGAGCTTGGCGCCGACCTCCTCGATCGGGTGCGCGGCGAGCTTGGCGCGGGTCGCCTTGAACGAGGTCTGGTTGACCTTGTTCTCCAGCATCCAGTTGCGGGTGAAGGTGCCCGACTGGATGTCGTTCAGCACGCGCTTCATCTCGGCCTTGGTCTCGGGCGTGACGATGCGCGGGCCGGTGACATACTCGCCGTACTCGGCCGTGTTGGAGATCGAGTAGTTCATGTTGGCGATGCCGCCCTCGTAGATGAGGTCGACGATCAGCTTCACCTCGTGCAGGCACTCGAAATAGGCCATTTCGGGGGCGTAGCCCGCCTCGACCAGGGTCTCGAAGCCGGCCTTGATCAGCTCGACGAGGCCACCGCACAGCACGGCCTGCTCGCCGAACAGGTCGGTCTCGCACTCCTCCTTGAAGGTCGTCTCGATGATGCCGGCGCGGCCGCCGCCATTCGCCGAGGCATACGACAGGCCGAGGTCGTGGGCGTTGCCAGACGCGTCCTGCGCGATCGCGATCAGGGTCGGCACGCCGCCGCCGCGGAGGTACTCGGAGCGCACGGTGTGGCCGGGGCCCTTCGGGGCGACCATCAGGACGTCGAGGTCCTTGCGCGGCTCGATCAGGTTGAAGTGGACATTGAGGCCGTGGGCGAACAGGAGCGCGGCGCCCTGCTTCATGTTGCCTTCCAGCGACTCACGGTAGATGTCGCCCTGCAGCTCGTCGGGGGTGAGCATCATCACGACGTCGGCCCACTTAGCGGCCTCGGCGACCGACAGGACCTTGAAGCCCTCGTGCTCCGCCTTCTTGGCGGTGGCGGAGCCCTCGCGGAGCGCGATGACGATGTCCTTCACGCCGGAATCGCGCAGGTTGAGCGCGTGGGCGTGGCCCTGGCTGCCGTAGCCGACGATGGCGACCTTCTTGCCCTTGATCAGGTTCAGGTCGGCGTCGCGATCGTAGTAAACCCGCATGTCTGTCTCCTCTTAAAGGTGGTGGTTCGGGTCGGGTTTGGCCTGGCCGTAGAGGGCCAGGAACTGCTCGACGGCGCGGCCCGCATCGCGCCGGATCCCGGCCCCGTCGAGGTCGAGGGTCTCGCCGAGCAGAAGTCGGATCTGAATATCCCGGCCGACGAGGCCGAAGAAGGTACGGAACGCGGCCTCGCTGTCGGCGAAGGCCAGCAGACCGGCGGCGCGCCCCGCCTCCAGCACGGGCTTGACCCGCTCGCCGATGGCGAAGCGTCCGTTCGCCAGGACGATGCCGCCGAGGTTGCTCTTGCGCGAGCCCGCATGCGCGATGGCGATCCGGTTCAGCGCCACCGAGGTCGGGCCGGTGATGACTTCCAGCCACGTCACGGCGAAGTCCTGCAGGCGCTCGCGCAGGGTCGCCCCGTCGAGCTCCTGCGCGGCGTCGTATCCGGCGTGGACCCGGGAGGCCTGCCAGCGCACCGTCGCGGTCAGCAGCCCGTCGCGGTCGCCGAACCACTTGTAGAGCGTCTCCTTCGAGCAGCTCGCCCGGCGCGCCACCGCGTCCATCGTGACTTGCTCGCCGTCCTCGACCATCAGGCCGAGCACGGCGTCCAGCACCGCCTGCTGGCGGGCTGAGGGGGCGTCTTGCTCTGCTGTGGCGCTAGCCTGCATCATCTCGAATGGCGTACCGTACCGTACGGTACGCGCTCTATGCCGGATTGACGGCCACGGCAAGGGGGTTGCCGCGACCGAGCCGTATTAGCGCGGGAGGGGCAGACCCTCGCGGGTGAAAACGGCCTGGACGGCCGGGCGCTCGGCGACCCGGCGGGCATGGGCGGTCCAGGCCGGGAAGCGGCCGGCCATGTCGAACCGGAGCGTCGGCCCGTTCGCCCAGAACCAGAAGACCATCAGGTAGGCATCGACCACGCTGAAGCGGTCGCCCACCGCCCAGCCGCCGTGTGACAGGCGGACCTCGGTCATGGTGGCGAGATCCGCGTAAGTGTTGGCCGCCTTCGCCTTGATTCCCGCGAAGGCGCTCTCGTCCTCGGTGTAGCGCTCCGGGCGGCGGACATGGGCGTAGGTGACGTGATGATTGCAGGCGAGCCAGCCGAGCCACTCGTCGGCGGCGGCCTGCTCACGCAGATCCGTGGGCCAAAGCCCCGTCTCGGGCACCTGGCGGGCGACGTGGCGCAGGATCGCCGCGCATTCGGTGAGCACCCAGCCATCCTCGGTCAGCGCCGGCACGCGGCCGCGATCGTTGATGGACAGGTATTCCGGCCGTCGCTGATCGCCCGCGGCGAGGTCGAGCTTGATGCCCTCGTAGGGCATCCCGGATTCCTCCAAAATGATGTGGGCGGCGAGCGAGCAGGCGCCGGGGGCATAGTAGAGGGTGCGGGCGGTCATGAAAGCCTTTCTGTTGGGAATGCTTATGGAGCGGCGTGCGTATCTCGGACGGTTAGGCCGAGCAGCGTCCTGAGCTTGCCGCGCACGTCGGCCGCGATCTCATCGGGCGCGCTGCCGAGACTTCTCAGGATCCGCGCGGCCCTATCGATGGAACGAACCTGATCCACGAGCACGGCACCGGTCACCGCGAGGCCCGCTGGCAGGAAGTCCTTGGTCGGCCACGGATGCGGGTTCCGCGTAATCGGGCAGACGATGACCCGACGGGTCAACTGATTCATGTCCGGATCCGAGACGACGAGCGCGGGTCGGATACCGTTCTGTTCGGTGCCGCGGACCGGTTCGAGGTCGACGAGCAGGATTTCGCCTGGCCTCGGCTGCCGGTCAGTACGGATCGTTGTCGTCATCGATGATCTCGGACCCACGATCCGGGCCCCAATCGACCGTTGGCGGCTCGGCTTCCGGGCCTAAGCGCCGGGCCTCGGCGATCATCTCTTCCATCGTGTAGACCGGAGCCCGTCGACATACCGGCGCCCGGCCCATTCCATCGGCTCGGGCTGTGGAGGGCGCTTCGACACAATCTCCACGGTCTCGCCCTCGCGGATGCCGAGTTCCTCGGCCTCCGCACTGCTCAGCCGCACAGCGAGATCGTCACCCCAGCGAATGACCTTGGCTTCCATCGCTCCGCCTCCTGCGGGGACGGTGCATCCTAGCAGATTCGCGGCGCCGGATCCTACAGCGGCTCGGCCCCGCGCCCCATCGCGCTGATACCCGTCCGGCAGATCTCCACCAGCCCGATCACGCTCATCAGGCGCACGAACCGGTCGATCTCCTCGGTGGCGCCGGTGAGCTCGAACACGAAGGAGTTGAGCGTGGCATCCAGCGTCTTGGCGCCGAAGGCCGCGGCCAGCCGCAGGGCCTCGCTGCGGTGCTCGCCCTCGCCCTTCACCTTCACGAGGCAGATCTCGCGCTCGATGGCATTGCCCTGAAGCGTGAGGTCCACCACCCGGTGCACCGGCACCAGCCGGTCGAGCTGCGCCTTGATCTGCTCGATCACGGCGTTCGTTCCGGTGGTCACGATGGTAAGCCGCGAGATGTGGCGCGCCTCCTCGGTCTCGGAGACGGTCAGGCTCTCGATGTTGTAACCGCGGCCGGAGAACAGGCCCGAGATACGGGCGAGCACGCCGGGCTCGTTGTCGACGATCACCGCCAGCGTGTGCCGGTTCACCGGCTCGACGCGGACGGCATCGGGGTAGTGGGTGTTCATCGCGTTCATGGCCGGCTTCGTCCTCGTCGGGGTTTCCGAAGGGTTCGCCCTTCGGCGGGGTGTCGGGGCGGAGCCCGACGCATCGGGTGAAACCCGACAGCAGGGCTCTGCCCTGCACCCGCAAAAGGTCTCGACCTTTTGAAACCAGGATATTCGAGATCAGTCCTGGGATCTCGGCCCGTTACACCAGCATCTTACCTTCCTCGGAGATAACGTCGCCGAGTTCGACGCCGGTCTCGCCGAGATAGTCGGACAGGAGCATCTCGTTGTGCGCCTTGCCCGACGGGATCATCGGGAAGCAGTTCTCAGTCTTGTCGACGATGCAGTCGAAGATCACCGGGCCGTCATGGGCGAGCATCTCCGCGATGGCGCCGTCGAGGTCGCCCGGCTTCTCGCAGCGCATGCCCTTGGCGCCGTAGGCCTCCGCGAGCTTCACGAAGTCCGGCAGGCTCTCCGAGTAGCTCTGCGAGTAGCGCGAGCCGTGCAGCAACTCCTGCCACTGCCGGACCATGCCCATGTACTCGTTGTTCAGGATGAACACCTTGATCGGCAGCCGGTACTGCACCGCCGTCGACATCTCCTGCATGTTCATCAGGATCGAGGCCTCGCCGGCGATGTCGATCACCAGCCCGTTCGGATGCGCGAGCTGCGTGCCGATCGCCGCCGGCAGACCGTAGCCCATCGTGCCGAGGCCGCCGGATGTCATCCAGCGGTTCGGCTCGTCGTACTTGAAGTACTGGGCGGCCCACATCTGGTGCTGGCCGACCTCGGTGGTGATGTAGGTCTCGCGGCTCTTGCAGGCCTCGTAGAGGCGCTGGACCGCGTATTGCGGCTTGATGATCGTGCCCGACGGCCAGTAGGCGAGGCAGTCCCGCGCCTTCCAGGCCGTGATCTTCTGGAACCACGAATCGAGGTTCGACTTGTCGGGCCGCGACGGCAGGGCGCGCCACGCCTCCAGCATGTCGGCGAGTACCGAGGCGCAATCGCCGACGATGCCGACATCGACCTTGACCACCTTGTTGATCGAGGAGGCATCGACGTCGATGTGGATCTTCTTGGAGAAGGGCGAGAACGCGTCGAGCCGGCCGGTGATCCGGTCATCGAACCGGGCGCCGACGCAGATCATCACGTCGCACTCGTGCATCGCGAGGTTGGCCTCGTAGGTCCCGTGCATGCCGAGCATGCCCAGGAACTTCTCGTCCGTGCCCGGATAGGCACCGAGCCCCATCAGCGTCGAGGTGACCGGGAAGCCGGTCTCGCGGACGAGCTCGCGCAGCAAACGCGAGGCCTCCGGACCCGAATTGATGACGCCGCCGCCGGTGTAGAAGACCGGCCGGCGGGCACTCGCCATCAGCTCGACGGCCGCACGGATCCGATCGGAATCGCCCTTCACGGCCGGGCGGTAGGTCTTGTGGCTGGCGATCTCCGGCTGCGCGTAGAGGCCGGAGGCGAACTGGATGTCCTTGGGCAGGTCGACGACGACCGGGCCGGGACGGCCGTTGGCCGCCACGTAGAACGCCTCGTGCAGGATGCGCGGCAGGTCGTCGATCGATTTGACCAGGTAATTGTGCTTCGTACAGTGGCGCGTGATGCCGACCGTGTCGCATTCCTGGAAGGCATCGGTGCCGATCAGGTGCGTCGGGACCTGGCCGGTGATGCAGACCAGCGGGATCGAATCCAGCATCGCGTCGGTGAGGCCGGTCACGATGTTGGTGGCGCCGGGGCCCGAGGTGACGAGGACGCAGCCGACCTTGCCGGAGGAGCGGGCATAGCCCTCCGCGGCATGGACTGCGCCCTGCTCGTGGCGGACGAGGATGTGCTTGACGGCGTTCTGGTGGAACAGCGCGTCGTAGATCGGAAGTACGGCGCCGCCGGGATACCCGAACAGCGTATCGACACCCTGATCCTGGAAGGCCCGGATGACCATCTCGGCCCCGGTCATGACCTCGCCGCCCATGCTCGTCTCCTCGCGCTCTCCGGGGCCACGGCGATCCGCGATCGCCGCCCTGCCCCGTCCTCTCTCCCCGCACCCCCGTCTGATGAGGCGGTGTCCGCCTCGCCCGAAGGTGCCTCTCGCCTCGGATAACCGTCCGTCTCAGTCTCGTCCGCCGGGCGGCGGGCAACAAAAAAGGGCCCCGAGGGACCCTGCAAGCGCCACCACCCGGATCGCGGCCCTAGCTCAGGGCCGCCCCGTCGGTGACGCTACCGTTACAATAAGGACCGTGGTCATCGGATATCCGAACCTGCCCCGCGACGGCCGCATGATCCGGAACTGGATCAGGGTTGGTGCGCGGAGTGTCGGGCCTCTTAGCGGAGTGCGCGGGGCCGGTCAACGCATTCCGGGTGTGATTGCGCTCGCTTGATAGACGAGCCGCTCGCTCAGCTCAGCGGCGGCGGATATCGCCGAACCCAATTGCTCGCCGCGTCGTAGGCGGCGCCGAGTTGCAGGCAGGCCAGTTCGCCATGATTGCGGCCGACGATCTGGATGCCGGTGGGCAGCCCGGCCTCGCCGAACCCGGCGGGAACGTCGAGCGCCGGCAGGCCCGACATGGTCACGGGGATCACGGTCTGCATCCAGCGATGGTAGGTGTCCATCGCCCGGCCGCCGACCGTCTCGGGCCAGCGCAGGTCCTTGTCGAAGGGAAAGACCTGCGTCGTCGGCATCACGAGGTAGTCGTAGCTCTCCATGAAGCGGCGCAGGGTCTCGTACCAGCGCGTGCGCCCCTCCAGGGTCGCGATGATCCGGTCGGATCCGAGGGCGAGCCCCCGCTCGACCTCCCAGGCGGCCTCCGGCTTCAGCAGCGCCCGGTGGCGGGGTTCGTCGTAGAGCGGGCGGAGCGCCGCGGCGACGGTAAGCGCCCGCAGCACCAGCCAATCCTGCCAGAGCTGCTCCATGTCGTAGCGCGGCACCGCCTCCTCCACGGTGCAGCCGATCGCGACGAAGGTCGAGAGAGCGGCGCGCCCGACTTCGAGCACGCCGGGATCGAACGGGATCTGACCGCCGCAATCGCCGAGCCACGCGATCCGGGTGCCGCGGAAGTCGCGGGCGAGCGGGCTCGCGAAGGCGGCCGGATCCTGCCGGATCGCATTCGGGCAGCGCGGATCGTATCCCGCCTGAACGGACAGCATCAGGCCGATATCGGCGGGCGTCCGCCCGATCGCGCCGAGCACCGCGAGACCGGGGCTGAATACGTCCTTGGCCTCCGCGGGGATCCGGCCCCAGCTCGGGCGCAGGCCGTAGCAGTTGTTGAAGGCGGGCGGGTTGCGCAGCGATCCGGCATGGTCGCTGCCGTCGGCGACCGGCTGCATCCGCAGGGCCACCGCCACCGCCGCACCGCCGCTCGACCCACCCGCGCTCTTCGCGAGATCGTAGGGGTTGGCGGTGGTGCCGTAGACCGGGTTGAAACTGTGCGAGCCGAGGCCGAATTCGGGGACGTTGGTCTTGCCGATGAAGATCGCACCCGCGGCGCGCAGGCGGGCCACCATGATCGAATCGGCTTCGGCGATCCGGTCGGCGAAGATCGGCGAGCCTTGCGTGAAGGGCAGGCCGCGGACCGCATCGAGATCCTTCACGGCCAGCGGGAAGCCGTGCAGAGCGCCGACCGCCTCGCCGCGGTTTAGGGCGGCATCGGCGGCCTCGGCCTCCTGCAGGAGCGCCGCATCGTCCCGGAGGGCCACGATGGCGTTGACCTGCGGGTTGAGCCGGTGAATCCGCTCCAGATAGGCGCGCATCACCTCGACGCAGGACACCACCCGGCCCCGGATGGCGGCGGCGAGGTCGACCGCCCCCATGGCCGTGATGCCGTCCTGTCGCGCGTCCTGCATCGTACCGCTCCTTGGATCTGGTGTGCTGCACCGATCACGCCGCGATGCAAGATCGGAGACCGTCTTTGCGAGCGGAGCGAGGCAACCCAGCAGCGCTACGCCGACCAGCCTTGCGCTGCCCTAGGTCGCTTCGCTGCACGCGCGATGCGGGCCGCAGCCTTCGGCTTACGCTATCCCGCCACCGACCACGGCAATGTCTCCTCTCCGCGGAATACCACCACGGCGGTCTCCTCCACCGCGACCGCCTCGGCGACGTGGCCCGGCCGCCGTTCCAGCGTCACAGTCCCGGCATTGGGCTCCAGCCCGTGGAAGCGCGCACCGTTGAGCGACGCGAAGGCCTCGAACCGATCGAGCGCCCCCTCCTCGTCGAACACCTGCACGTAGGTCTGGAGCGCGGAGGGTCCGCAGAACACGCCGGCGCAGCCGCAGGACGCCTCCTTGGCGCCGCGGACATGCGGGGCCGTGTCGGTGCCGAGATAGAAGCAGGCCTCGCCGGAGGTCGCGGCCTTGCGCAAGGCAAGGCGATGCCGCTCGCGCTTGGCCACCGGCAGGCAGTAGAGGTGCGGGCGCAGGCCCCCCTGGAAGATGTGGGTCCGGTTGATCACGAGGTGATGCGGCGTGATCGTCGCCGCGCAGCGGTTGCGGTGCTCCCGGACAACATCGAGGATCTCCGCCGTGGTGGCGTGCTCCACCGTAACCTTCAGCCCCTGATGGCGGCCGAGCAACGGGATCAGGCTGCCCTCCATGAAGGCGGCCTCCCGGTCGAAGATGTCGATCTCCGGGTCGGTGGCCTCGCCGTGGATCAGCAGCGGCATGCCGATCCGCTCCATCCGCTCCAGCACGGGGGCGATGCTGAGGAGGTCGGTGACGCCGGCATGCGAATTTGTGGTGGCGCCCGCCGGGTAGAGCTTGGCGGCGACCCAGACTTTCTCCCGGAACCCGCGCTCGATCTCGTCCGGATCGGTGTCGTCCCGCAGGTAGCAGGTCATCAGCGGCGTGAAGTCCATCCCCTCGGGCAGGGCCGCCAGGATGCGCTCCCGATAAGCACTGGCGGCCGCCACCGTGGTCACCGGCGGCACGAGGTTCGGCATGATGATGCCCCGGGCGAACTGCGCCGCCGTGTAGGGCAGCACCGCCTTCAGCATCGCGCCGTCGCGCAGGTGGATGTGCCAGTCGTCGGGCCGGCGGATCGTGATCCGGTCGACCGACTTCGCATCCTGACGTTCGGCGGGGAACAGGTCGGCGACGCCCATCGCGAAAACCCCTTAGGCCTGCCCAAACGAAGAAATGCCGCCATGGGCCGCCGACCATTCCGCCGGCGCGTTGAGGAAGCTTTCCACCTCCGCCAGCGTCTTCGGGTCGAAGGTGCCCATCTCCTTGGCCACCGCCAGCACGTCCCACCATGTGGTGAGGTAGTGAAGCTTGATGCCAATCTCCTGCATCAGCGCGGCGCTGTCGGGGAAGATGTCGTAGTAGAACAGCACGAAGCAGTGATCGACCTGGGCCCCGGCATCGCGCAGGGCGTTGCAGAAATTGACCTTGCTGCGCCCGTCGGTGGCGAGATCCTCGACCAGCAGGGTCCGGGCGCCCTCGACGATCTCGCCCTCAATCTGCGCGTTACGGCCGAAACCCTTGGGCTTCTTGCGGATGTACTGCATCGGCAGCATCATCCGGTCGGCGATCCAGGCCGCGAACGGGATGCCGGCGGTCTCGCCGCCCGCAATGTGGGTGAGCTTCTCGTAGCCGATCTCGCGCACGATCGTGGCGGTGGTGAAATCCATCAGCGTCGAGCGCAGGCGCGGGAACGAGATGATCTTCCGGCTGTCGGTGTAGACCGGGCTCGCCCAACCGGAGGTGAACTTGAACGGCTCGTCCTTGTAGAAGAGGACCGCGCCGATCTCCAGAAACATCTTGGCCGCCTCGCGGGCAATGACGGCTCGGTCGAGGGGCAGGAAGGGGCTGGTCATGCGGCGTGCGCGCTCCGCTGGGGCGCTCGCCGGGGGCCTGAAGACCAGTCCGGCCGGGGCGAGCGCGTGGAAATGGGGCCTGACCGCCCTCCTCCGCCCTGTCTCCGCCAGCGTCAACCCTGCGCGGGGCGCTATCCGCGCTTCACGCAGCCCGGCCGGCCCGCAGATGCGCGAGGTGCCGGATGGCGAGCGCGTAGCCGTGCGTCCCGAAGCCCGCCAGCACGGCCGTGGCGGCGAGCGAGACGTAGGAGTGATGGCGAAAGGCCTCGCGCCGGTGGACGTTCGAGATGTGGCACTCGATCACCGGCACCTCGCAGGTGTTGAGCGCGTCGAGGATCGCCACCGAGGTGTGGGTGTAGGCGCCGGCGTTGATGACGATGCCGGCCGAGCCGACCCGGAATGCGTGGATCGCGTCGATGAGCGCGTGCTCGGCGTTGCTCTGGCGAAAATCGACGCCGAGTCCGAAACCGGCGGCGGTCTCGCGACACAGGTTCTCGACATCAGCCAGCGTCTCGTGCCCGTAGATCTCGGGCTGGCGCTTGCCCAGAAGGTTCAGATTCGGCCCATTCAGGACCAGGATGGTGTCGTTCATCATGTGCCTCGCGGCCTGAAGAGGTGCGGCAAGCGCCGTCGCGACACAAGCCCAGGCTGTCATCCGGCCAAAGATGTCCCGCCTGCGGACCTGACGCCCGCAACGATTGGTTCAGATCCGTGCCCGGCGGCGCTATCCCGAAGGGCACGGGGGACGAGACAGGGAGGAGACACGGATGGCCACATCCCGGAGCGACGCGCCCGTGGTGATCGCGGTGGCGATCACAGGATCGGTGCCGCGCAAGACGGATAACCCGGCGGTGCCCGTCACGGTGGCCGAGCAGATCGAGTCGACGCAGCAGGCCTTCGAGGCGGGCGCCACGCTCTGCCACATCCATGTGCGCAACGACGACGAATCCCCATCCTCGGATCCGGACAAATTTGCCGCCGTGCAGGCCGGTCTGCGCACGCACTGCCCCGGGATGATCGTGCAGTTTTCCACCGGCGGGCGCGGGCGCGATCCGGCGGCACGGGGCCTGTCGCTCAAGCACCGGCCCGACATGGCGTCCCTGTCCACCGGCTCGGTGAACTTCCCGACGATCGTCTACGAGAATCCTGCGAGCCTCGTCGCCGACCTCGCGAGTCAGATGAAGCAGTACGGCGTGCGGCCCGAGATCGAGATCTTCGACCTGTCGCACCTGCACGGCGCCAAGCGCCTCGTTGAGGCGGGCCTGATCGACGCGCGCCCGCACGTGCAGTTCGTGATGGGCGTCCAGAACGCGATGCCGGCCGAGGAGCACCTGCTCGACATCCTTCTCGCCGAGACGCGGCGGATCCTGCCGGAGGCGACCTGGACGGCCGCCGGGATCGGCCGCAACCAAGCGATCGTGATGGATTGGGCGCTCGCCCGCGGGGCGGACGCGGTGCGCACCGGGCTGGAGGACAACATCCGGGTCACGAAGGACCGTTTGGCGTCGAGCAACGCCGAGCTGGTCGGGCTGGCGGCCGAGGCGGTCGCCCGTCATGGCCGCCGCGTCGCCACACCCGCGGAGGCCAGCGCCGCACTCGGACTTGGCTGAGCCACCTTCTCACGCGCGGGCCGGCGTGCTAACGCTCCGCCCGCGCGGGTGTAGCTCAATGGTAGAGCAGCAGCCTTCCAAGCTGAATACCCGGGTTCGATTCCCGGTACCCGCTCCATCCCGCGCCGCTGCGCGCGCCGGGGCAAAGCTCTCGCGGATCAGGCGGACATCATGAAGGTCTCGGCCGACCTGTGCATCGTGCCGATGGGCGTCGGCCCGTCAGTCTCGCCCTACGTGCGGGAGATCAAGGCGATCATCGAGGCGAGCGGGCTGACCGCCACGATGCATCCCAACGGCACCAACATCGAGGCCGAGCTCTCGGAGATCTGCGCACTGGCGGAACGCTGCGAGGCGCGGCTCTCAGAACTCGGCGTCCAGCGCACCTTCTTCACGCTGATCTTCTCGACCCGCCGGGACAAGGATCAGTCCATGGCCGACAAGCTCGCGGCCGTCTCCTGAAGCGGCCCCGCGCGGCGTGACACCGCGCGGCTCCACGGGGTCTTATCCGTGGCAGGCGCAGCCGGCATGCTCGCAGCCGGCGTGATCCTTGTGGCCGTCGGCGCATTCGTCACAGCAATAGGCCTTGCCGTCCCGGGATACGGCCTTGGTCACCGGGATCACGCAGACGCAGTCCTGACAGGCGCACTTCACCATCTCGACATCGACGCTGGCCATGGTTTCCTCCTCACGTCCTATGCGTACCGGCCGACGTTAGATCTGCCGTCCCGTGAAAGGAAGCTGGCCGGCGCCGCAGTGACGCGCCCGTGATCCCGATCCCCTTCTCGTGCGTTCTCCGGGTCCGGTCGTTGGCGTGCCGGGTGGGAGGACGGCATGGCCGAGCAGGAGAACGGTGAGATCCGGATTGAGCCCTATGACGGCCCGGCCGGCGGCTGGGGCTCCGCCCGTTCGCTGGTCGAAATCCTCACCCGCGAGGGCGTGCCGGTCACCGGTTCGGCGATGCTGCTCAAGCAGAACAAGCCCGACGGCTACATGTGCACGTCCTGCGCCTGGGCGAAGCCGGCCAAGCCGCTCGCCTTCGAGTATTGCGAGAACGGCGCCAAGGCGACCGCCTGGGAGCAGACCCGCCGGCGCGCGACACCGGAGTTCTTCGCCGAGCACACCGTGACGGAGCTTCTCGCCTGGAGCGACTACGCCCTGGAAGAGCAGGGCCGCCTGACCCATCCCATGCGCTACGATCCCGAGACCGACCGCTACCGCCCGGTCTCCTGGGGCGAGGCCATGGCCGAGATCGGCCGGGAGCTGAAGGCCCTGCGGGAAGCCGATCCGAAAGCGGTGGTGTTCTACGCCTCCGGCCGGGCCTCGCTCGAGACCAGCTACATGTGGGCCCTGCTGGCCCGGCTCTACGGCAACAACAACCTGCCGGATTCCTCCAACATGTGCCACGAGCCGACCTCGGTGGCGCTGCCGCAATCGATCGGCGCGCCGGTGGGCACGGTCCTGCTGGAGGATTTCGAGACCACCGACCTGATCTTCTTCTTCGGTCAAAATGTCGGCTCGAATGCGCCGCGGATGCTGCATCCGCTGCAGGAGGCCCGGCGTCGGGGCGCGCAGATCATCACCTTCAACCCGCTCCGCGAGCGGGGCCTGGAGCGCTTCACCGATCCGCAATCGCCGGTGGAGATGCTGACGCGATCCTCCACCAAGATTTCGACCCAGTACCATCAGGTGAAGGCCGGCGGGGATCTCGCGGCCCTCACCGGCCTGTGCAAGGCCCTGCTCGCCCTGGATCGGGAGGCGGAGGGCGCCGGCCGGGGCCGCGTGCTGGACCATGCCTTCATCGCCGAGCACACCCACGGCTTCGCGGAGTTCGTTGGGTTCTGCGACGGCCAGGACTGGGCGGCGCTCGAGCGGCGCTCCGGCCTGACCCGGCGGGGTCTTGAGGCCGCGGCCGCGGTCTACGCCCGGGCCAAGGCGGTGATCGGCATCTACGGGATGGGGCTGACCCAGCACCGCAAGGGCACCGAGACCGTGCGGATGCTGGTCAACCTGCTGCTCCTGCGCGGCAATATCGGCAAGCCCGGCGCCGGGATCTGCCCGGTGCGGGGCCACTCGAATGTCCAGGGCCAGCGTACGGTCGGCATCACCGAGAAGCCGGAGCTGGCGCCGCTCGACGTGCTCAAAGAGCTCTACGCGTTCGAGCCGCCGCGGGAGAAGGGGCTCAACACGGTGGAGACCTGCGAAGGCATCCTCGACGGCAGCGTGAAGGCTTTCGTCGGGCTCGGCGGCAACTTCCTGCGGGCGATTCCGGATACCGGCCGGATGGAACCCGCATGGCGCCGGCAGCGCCTGACCGTGCAGATCTCCACCAAGCTCAACCGCTCGCACCTCGTGAACGGCGCGGTCGCCTATATCCTCCCCTGCCTCGGGCGGATCGAGATCGACCGGCAGGCGAGCGGGCCGCAGGCGGTCTCGATGGAGGATTCGACCGCCCGCTTCCACGGTTCCCGGGGCGTGGCCGACCCGGTCGGGCCGCACCTGCGCTCGGAGCCCTGGATCGTGGCGGAGATCGCCAAGGCGACGCTGCCGCCGAACCCGCGAGTCGACTGGGATGCCTGGGTCGCCGATTACGGCCGGGTGCGCGCCGCCATCGAGGCGACCTACCCGAAGGTGTTCCACGACCTGAACGGCCGGATGTTCCAGCCCGGCGGCCTCACCAAGCCGCTGGGCGCCCGCGACCGCAAATGGGAGACCGAGACCGGCAAGGCTAATTTCGCGGTCCCCGAAGGCCTCGAAGCCGATCCGGACCTGCCGGAGCGCGGGCGCGACGTGCTCGACCTCATTACCCTCCGGTCGAACGATCAGTTCAACACCACGGTCTACGGCTACGACGACCGCTTCCGCGGCGTGAAGGGGACCCGCGACATTCTCTTCATGAATCGGCGGGATATCGCCCGGCTCGGCCTGAAGGATGGCGGCGGCGTCGACGTGGAGACGGAGGCGGACGATCAGGTGACGCGGCGCGTGACCGGCCTCCGGGTGATCGCCTACGACATTCCGGAGGGGAATTGTGGCGGCTACTATCCGGAGCTGAACGTCCTGCTGCCGCTCTGGCACCACGACGAGCAGGCAAAGACGCCGGCCGCCAAGGCGATCACGGTACGGGTGACCGCCTCGACACGCGCGGCCTGAGAAAGGCGGCCGGAGAGAGAAGGCGTCTGGTGTGCCGCCGCTCTCTCCGGCAAGGAACGGCGATGGATCAGGCGACACCACCGGACGCGCGGCCGGACATGCTGAGAGACACGCGACTGCGCGCGCTTCTCGACCGGATCGCCGCCGGCGCACCCCTGCGGGAGCCGAGTTCGGATCTCGCGCATCTGAACGCCTCGCGGGATGCGTTGGCCGCGGCGGGTTTCGACGCCGATCCCGAATCGGGTGGGCTGCCGCTCGCAGGGGCGGACCTGTCCCGGGCGCGCATGGAGGACGCCGACCTCTCCGCGGCGAATCTGCGGCGGGCCAATCTCGTCGGGGCGGTCGGGCGCTCCACCCGTTTCACCGGCGCGATCCTAGAGGCGGCCGATCTCTCCGAGGCCGACCTGTCGGGGGCGGAGTTTTCCGGCATCGTCGCCGGTCAGGTGAAGTTCGCGGGCGCCATGCTGGAAGATGCGCGCTTCGGGCAGGCCGCGATGCGCTTCGCCGACTTGTCCGGCGCGCTCCTCGACGGGACGGACTTCGCGGGCGCCGACCTCTGGGGTGCGGACTTCACCGGTGCGGACGCCGACGACACCGTGTTCCGCGGGGCGCGGCTCGACGAGGCCAAGCTCGCCGACGCCAACCTGACCCACGCCGATTTCGCCGACGCGAGCCTCGCCAAGGCGACGCTGGCCGGCTCCCGTCTGCAGGGGGCGAATTTCTCGGGGGCGAAGCTCGACGGGGCGGATCTCTCCGGCGCCGATCTGTCCGATACCGACCTCGTACGCCTGAACCTCGCCACCTGCCGGCTGCGGCACGCCCGCTTCTCGGGCGCGTGGCTCAACGGGACCCGAATGAGCGTCGAGCAGCTCGGCGGCGCGGTCGGCGAGGAGGTGGCGGGGGATTTCGACGCGGCGCAGGCGAGCTACCTCGCCCTGGAGCAGAACTGGAAGAGCATCGGCAGCCACGACGCGGCGAGCTGGGCCTACAAGCGTGGCCGCCGGATGGGCCGGTTCCATGCCGGGCGGCAGGCCCGCGACGCTTGGCACGCGCGCGACTGGGTCGGCGCGCTGCGGCACGGCTACCGCTGGAGCGCCGACCGTTTCGTCGAGTGGCTGTGTGATTACGGCGAGAGCCTGTCGCGCATCGCCCGGGCCTTCGCCCTGCTGATCGTGGTGTTCGCGGGCCTCTACGGCCTGACGGGGGGCCTGATCATCCTGGAGGGGCCGGAGGCCGGGCCGACCTACAACCCGCTCGATCTGATGAGCTACAGCGCCCTCAACATGATGACGGCGAACCCGCCGGAGATCGGCCTGAAGCCCACCGGCCGCGTCACCAACCTGCTGGTCGGAATCGAGGGCGCAGTCGGCATTATTCTGATGGGGCTCTACGGCTTCGTGCTGGGCAACCGCCTGCGCCGGTGACGGCGGAGCGTCGGCGTCACTCGTTGTCGCTCAGCCGCTCGATCACCAAACTCAGATCCTTGCGCAGCGCTCGGATCTCCGGCTCGCTGAGTTCGAGCTGGCACATGACGCTCTCGCGGACGGAGACGGCGTCGGCCCGGAGCGCGGCGCCCTGCGGCGTCAGCGCGATCTCGACCTCGCGCTCGTCCGACTGTCGGCGGGTACGCAGGAGGAAGCCCGCGCTCTCCAGGCGCTTCAGCACCGGCGTCAGCGTGCCGGAATCGAGCCGGAGCCGCCGGCCGATCTCCGAGACCGTGACGCCGTCCTGCTCCCACAACACCAGAAGCACGAGATATTGCGGATAGGTGAGCCCCAGGCGCTCAAGCAACGGCCGGTAGGATTTCGTCATCCGATGCGCGGCCGCGTAGAGCGCATAGCAAAGCTGGTTATCGAGGAGGAGCGGATCCGTTTCGCGCTCAGCCTCCACCGTGTCGGCAGTGTAAACCATATCGTTCGCCTATCGCGGTCCAGGCACCGCACCTCTCGACCGCGACCGCGGATCAGGCATTATACCACAACACACGAAGCCGGCGCACGAGCTTCAACCAAAGCATCCACGTCCGTGACAATCCCGGCTCGGTTATAACGCGGTCGGATGCGAAACGAGCGACGCCAAGCTGTCGAGGAGGCCGGCCTCGTCTTCCAGCGTGCGCAGGTCCAGGAGGATGGCGTCGTCCTGAATGCGGCCGATCACCGGCACGGGCAGATCGCGCAGGCGCTCGGCGAGGCGCTTGCATCGCCCGCCCGCGCCGCGCCGCGCCGATCCGCCGCCGGCCGCCTCCGGGGTCAGGACCAGGGCAGCGCTGGGCAGCGTCTCCACCGGCAACGCGCCGGACCCGATCTGGCTGATGCAATCCATGACCGCCACCGTCGCCCAGCCGGCGAGGCGCTCCGCCACAGCGGGAGCAAGGCGCGCCGCCTGCGCGGCGATCGCCGCACGCTCCCGGGTGAGCAGCCGCAGGGTCGGCAGTTCCTCGGCCAGCCGCTCGGGGTGGAGATAGAGCCGCAGGACCGCTTCGAGGGCCGCATAGGTCATCTTGTCGACCCGCAGCGCCCGCTTCAGCGGGTTCTTGCGCACGCGGGCGATCAGATCCGCCCGGCCGGCGATGATCCCGCACTGGACTGCGCCCAGCAACTTGTCGCCGCTGAAGGTGACGACATCGGCCCGTTCCAGGGCCGCCCGCACGGTCGGCTCGGGGGGCAGGCCGTAGGCGGCGAGGTCGACGAGGTTTCCGCTGCCGAGATCGTCGGCCAGCGGTACGCCGCGCTCCCGGCAGAGGGCGTAGAGGGCCTCCGGGTCGGCGGCGGCCGTGAAGCCCGCGATGCCGTAGTTGCTCGGATGCACCTTCATCACGAGGCCGGTGCGCGGTCTGATCGCCTCGGCGTAGTCCCGCAGATGGGTGCGGTTGGTGGTACCGACCTCGCGCAGCCGGCAGCCGGCCCGCACCATCACGTCCGGCACCCGGAACGAGCCGCCGATCTCCACGAGTTCGCCGCGGGAGACCACCACCTCCTTGCGCATCGCCAGTGCGTTCAGCACCAGCAGGACGGCCGCCGCGTTGTTGTTGACGACCACCGCAGCCTCGGCACCGGTCAGGCGGCAGATCAGGGCCTCGACATGGTCGTCCCGCTCCCCCCGGGCACCGGTCGCCAGATCGAACTCGAGGTTGCTCGCCTGCACCATCACGGCCGCCACCGCCTCGGCAGCTGAGCGGGGCAGCAGGGCCCGCCCGAGATTGGTGTGCAGCACCGTACCGGTGAGGTTGAAGACCGGCCGCAGGGACGGGCGTCGCTCGGCGGCAAGCTGCCGGCCAGCCTCCGCCCGGATCGCCGCCTCCTCCGGAACGGGGCCGGCCTCCGCGCGGAGGCCGGCCAGCACCGCCCGGATTGCGCCGGTGAAGGCGATGCGCCCGTAGGCGGCGAGATCCGCCGGCGACGCGCCTCCGACAAGGCGCTCGACCGAGGGGATGCGCCGCGGGCCGGGCGCCGGGTCGTCGGAGGTCGAACGGGTCTTGGTGAATGAAGGCATCGCGAATCCAGACATAACGATCCGGCTCTGCTGAACCAGTCCTGACCGCCGTGGATAATCCGCACAGGTTGTTTGGCTTCCGGCGCGCCGTTAAGGGCAAGTTCGCAAAAACCGCGGGCGCCGGCACTCCACAACCTTGCGGGACAGTCCGGACTGCGCGATCACGCCATTCCGCCACGCACTGCGGGAGGAGCCACCATGTCCCGATCTTCTGCGCCCATCTACCCGATGATTCTGTGCGGCGGGACGGGGACGCGCCTGTGGCCGGCCTCGCGCGAGAGCATGCCCAAGCAGTTCGCCCGGCTGGTGGACGCGGAGCGCTCGACCTTCCAGGCGACGCTGGCGCGGGTCTCGGACGCGTCCGTGTTCGCCAAGCCCACCGTCATCGCCTCGGCCGAAGCCCGCTTCATCGTCGCCGAGCAGCGCGACCAGCTGGGGCTCGCCGCCGATATCCTGCTCGAGCCGCAGGGCCGCGACAGCGCCGCCGCCGTCGCGGTCGCGGCCCTGCACGCCGCCGCCAGCGATCCGCAGGCGGTCGTCCTGATCATGGCGGCCGACCACGTCGTGCCCGACACCGTGGCCTTCGTCGAGGCCGTCGCCCGCGCCGCCGCCGGTGCCCGGGCCGGCTTCACCATGACGCTCGGCATCGAGCCCGACCGCCCGGCCACCGATTACGGCTACATCCGCCGCGGCGAGCCGATCCACGAGGCGCCGGGTGCCGCCCGCGTCGCCCGCTTCGTCGAGAAGCCCGACCGCGCCGGCGCCGAGGCGCTGATCACCGAGGGCGCCCTGTGGAACTCCGGCTACTTCCTGTTCCGCGCCGACCTGATGCTGGCCGAGCTCGAAGCCTTCGTGCCCGAGGTGCTGGCGGCGGCGCGGGCCGCCTACGCGGCGGCGGTGACCGATCTCGACTTCGTGCGGCTCGATGCCGAGGCCTTCGCCCGGGCGCCCAAGATCTCGATCGACTACGCGGTGATGGAGCGCACCGCCCAGGCCGGCGTGCTGCCGGTGTCGTTCTCGTGGTCGGATGTCGGCACCTGGGATGCGGTCTGGCAGGTGCTCGACCATGACGAGGCCGGCAACGCGGTGCGGGGCCGGGTGTCGCTGATCGGGACGAAGAACAGCCTCGTGCACAGCCAGGGCGAGGGCCTGACCGCGGTGGTCGGGCTGGAGGATGTGGTGGTGGTCTCCACGCCCGACGCGGTGCTGGTCGCCTCCAAGGCCCATTCGGGTCAGGTGAAGGAGCTGGTGAACGCCCTGCGGGCCTCGGGTGAGCCGGAGGCGGACGCGCATCTGCGGATGTACCGGCCCTGGGGCTGGTACCAGCGGATCGACATCGGCGAGCGGTTCCAGGTGAAGCGGATCCAGGTCGTGCCGGGGGGCCGGCTGTCCCTGCAGAAGCACTACCACCGGGCCGAGCACTGGGTCGTGGTGCGCGGCACGGCCGAGGTGACGATCGACGACCGGGTGGTGCTGGTGCACGAGAACGAGGCGATCTACCTGCCGATCGGCTCGATGCACCGGCTGTCCAACCCGGGCAAGATCCCGCTGGAGCTGATCGAGGTGCAGGTCGGCTCCTATACCGGCGAGGACGACATCATCCGCGTCGAGGATATCTACGGGCGCTGAGTGCGGCGCTCGATCCCGCCGAAGGGCGCCGCACGCTTCTCGATAGGGGCCGCGCGGTGCCCGGCGCTCGGAGGCCGCCTCGGTTGATAGCCGGGCGGACAATTGAAGCGCGCAGAGTGCGCATCACCGGAATCGGCCAGCCAACCCGCTCGCAGAAGCGTCATTCTTGATCCATTACTGCCTTGTTTGTCGTAAATTTCGCTTCGTGTTGACTCTATTCAAGACGATTTCTCTATCCCAAATCTTTGGATGACGGCCAGGATCGGGGCGACCAAGGCGTCACCGGTCGGCCCCGCCCAGCCTGAGGCCTGGATCCGCCCGCGAGCCTGCTACTCGACGCGCCGGATCACCCAGCGTCCGCCCATCGCAGATCGCCTGTCACCGCCGCGTCCGTGACCGGGACGGCGCACGTGCGATGCCGCACGGCAGGCGCGCGTCGTCGTTGACCCAATGCGCCCCGCCATATAAATGATGATCATCATATTAAAGCGCTGACCACGGAGGCGCGCCATGAACGCGAGATGGTTGCTCGGGCTTTCCGCATGGGCTCTCGCGGCGTGCTCGCCGGCCGAGACCGCCGTGCCTTCGGAACCGCCGCTGGTTCAGACCGTCGCGGTCGCCCCGGCGATCGCCGGCGTCGCGCGCTACACCGGCGTCATCCGGGCCCGCACCGAGAGCAATCTCGGCTTCCGGGTCGGCGGCAAGATCTTCGAGCGCCTAGTCGATCCGGGGGACCACGTGCGCCTCGGTCAGCCGCTGATGCGCCTCGATCGGACGGACTTCACCCTGGCGCTCAATGCGGCCCGGGCCTCCGTCGAGGCGGCCCGGGCGCAGATGATCAAGGCCAAGGCCGACGAGGAACGCAGCCGCAAGCTCGTGGGCGACGGCTGGACCTCGAAGCAGACCTACGACCAGAACAAGGCCGCGGCGGACGCCGCCATCGCTCAGTTCGCCAATGCCGAGGCGCAGGCGAGCCAGATCGCCAACCAAGCTGGCTATTCCGAGCTCCAGGCCGATGCCGACGGCGTCGTGATGGAGGTTCCGACCGAGCCGGGCCAGGTGGTGGCCGCCGGCCAGACCGTCATCAAGCTGGCGCGCGACGGCGCCCGCGAGGCCGAGGTGTTCCTGCCCGAGGCGAGCCGGCATCTTGCGCGAGGGGCGGCCTCGGCAACGCTCTACGCCGAGGGGGAGACCACCTATCCGGCCCGGCTGCGCGAGCTGTCCGCCACCGCCGACCCGGCCACGCGCACCTACCGGGCGCGCTACATCCTGTCGGGTGGGGGCGAGGATGCGCCGCTCGGGGCGACCGTGACGCTCCGGCTCAAGCCGACAGAGGCCGGGCGCACGGCATCGGTCGATGTGCCGCTCGGCGCCCTGTTCGATGTCGGACAGGGCACGGCGGTCTGGAAGGTCGATGCTGAGACCAAGACCGTCAGCCCCCAGCCGGTCTCCCTGGGCCGCATCTCCGAGGAGGGTGCCGAGGTCGTCACCGGCCTCAACCCGGGCGACCGGATCGTGGCGCTCGGCGCCCACCTGTTGAGGGCCGGCCAGACGGTGCGGCAGGCCCCCGCCAGCCTGACGGGAGTCGTCCGATGAGCGGCTTCAACCTCTCCGCCCTAGCGGTCCGGGAGCGGGCGGTCACGCTGTTCCTCATCATCGCGGTGACCGCCGCCGGATTCTTCGCCTTCCAGAGGCTCGGCCGCGCCGAGGACCCGGCCTTCACCGTGAAGACGATGGCGGTCTCCGCCGCGTGGCCCGGTGCGACCACCTCGGAGATTCAGCGGCAGGTCGCCGACCCGCTGGAGAAACGCCTGCAGGAACTCGTCTACTACGACCGGGTCGAGACCACGGTCCGGCCCGGAATCATGCTGATGAAGGTCTACTTCAAGGACAGCATGCCCCCGGCGAAGCTCCAGGAGCAATTCTATCAAGCCCGCAAGAAGCTGTCCGACCAAGCCTCCGGCCTGCCGCGAGGCGTGCTCGGCCCCCTGTTCAACGATGAGTTCTCGGACGTCTATTTCGTGCTCTACGCGCTCGAGGCGCAGGGCCTGCCGCACCGGCACCTCGTGCTGCGCGCCGAGGACCTGCGCCAGCGTCTGCTGCGCGTGCCCGGCGTCGAGAAGATTAACATCCTCGGCGAGCAGGCCCAGAAAATCTTCGTCGAGATCTCCTATCAGCGCCTCGCGACGCTCGGCATCACCGGCCAGCAGTTGCTGGCGGCCTTGGCCAACCAGAACGACGTGACGCCGGCCGGCTTCGTCGAGGCCGCCGGCCCGCGGGTCTATCTGCGCCTCGACGGCGCCATCGACGGCCTCGATGCGATCCGCAACCTGCCGGTAGCGGCGGGTGAGCGCAGCCTCAAGCTCGGCGACATCGCCACGGTGAAGCGCGGCTACGAGGATCCGAAGGTCTTCGCCATCCGCAACGACGGCGAGCCGGCCCTGATGCTGGGCCTCGTGATGAAGCCGGGCTTCAATGGCCTGGCGCTCGGCGAGGCACTCAACGCCGAGGAGGTGGCGATCCACCACGAGTTGCCGACCGGCATCACGTTCGCGAAGATCACCGACCAGGCGAAGGTCATCGACGACGCCATCCACGAATTCATGGTGAAGTTCTTCACCGCGCTCTCGGTGGTCATCGTCGTCAGCCTCGTGGCGTTGGGCTTTCGGGTCGGTATCGTCGTGGCGCTGGCGGTCCCGATCACGCTCGCCGCCGTGTTCGTGGTGATGATGCTCACCGGCCGCGACTTCGACCGCATCACGCTCGGCGCACTGATCATCGCGCTCGGTCTGCTCGTCGACGACGCCATCATCGCCATCGAGATGATGGTGGTGCGCATGGAGGAGGGCTACGACCGCGTCGAGGCCGCGACCCACGCCTGGAGCGCCACCGCGGCGCCGATGCTGACCGGCACGCTCGTCACCATCGCGGGCTTCCTGCCGGTCGGCTTTGCCGCCTCCACGGCGGGCGAATATGCCGGCAACATCTTCTGGGTGGTTGGCTTCGCGCTGATCATCTCGTGGATCGTGGCGGTGACCTTCACGCCCTACCTGGGTGTCAAGCTTCTGCCCAACATCAGACACGTCGAGGGCGGTCACGAGGCGATCTATGCCACCAAGAACTACGAGCGCCTGCGCCGCGTGGTCCGGGCTTCCGTCGACCACAAGTGGCTGGCGGCGGGGATCACGGTCGGGCTGTTCGCCCTCGCCGTCGTCGGCATGGGCAAGGTCGAGCAGCAGTTCTTCCCGAACTCGGAGCGCCCGGAACTCATCGTCGAGGTGACCCTGCCCACCGGCTCCGCCTTCGCCACCACCGAGGCGAGCGTGAAGACGGTCGAGGCGGCTATCCGACGATTGCCGGAAGCGCGAGAAATCACCAGCTATATCGGCCAGGGCATGCCGCGCTTCGTGCTGTCCTTCGACCCGGAACTGCCCGACCCGGCCTTCGCGCAGATCGTAGTCCAGACTCCCGACGCCGCCGCGCGCGACGCGCTCCGCATCAAGCTGCGCAAGCTCGTCGCCGACGGACTCTTCCCCGAGGCGCGGGTGCGCGTGCTGCAGATCGTGTTCGGTCCGCCGATCCGCTTCCCCGTCGCGTTCCGGGTGGTGGGACCCGACCCCGCGGTGATCCATGGCATCGCCGAGCAGGTCCGCGACGTCATGATGGCCAACCCCGACATGCGGCTCGTCCACCTCGACTGGGGCGACAGGACGCCGAGCCTGCATCTCGCCCTCGATCAGGAGCGCCTGCGCCTGATCGGCCTGACGCCCAAGGAGGCCGGCCAGCAGCTCCAGAGCTACCTCAACGGCACGCCCGCGACCCAGGTCCGGGAGAACCTGCGCACCGTCGACGTCCTGCTGCGCAGCCCCGGCCCGGAGCGCCGCTCGCTGGGCGATATCGGCGATCTGACCCTGACCACCCATGACGGGCGCCAGGTCCCGGTCTCGCAGGTCGCCCACCTGGAAAGCCGCACCGAGGACGCGGTGCTCAAGCGCTACAACCGTGAGACCTACATCCGCGTGCAAGGTGACGTGCGCGACGGCCGGCAGCCGCCGGACGTCCACGCGCAGATCGTCCCCCTGCTCGATCCGATCAAGGCGACGCTACCGCCGGGCTACCGCATCGACACGGCCGGGGCCGTGGAGGAAAGCGCCAAGGCGATGAACGCGCTGGTTGCTGTCTTCCCGCTGATGCTGATCGTGACGCTGACGGTCATCATGCTGCAGGTCCGCGCATTCACCACGATGGTCATGGTGTTTGCGACCGCGCCGCTCGGGCTCGTCGGGGCCGTCCCGACGCTGCTCGCCTTCCACCAGCCATTCGGCTTCAACGCGATCCTCGGGTTGATCGCGCTGTCGGGCATCCTGATGCGCAACACGCTGATCCTGGTGGACCAGATCCACCACGACCGCGCGGCGGGTCTGTCGGACTACGACGCCATCGTGGAGTCGACCGTGCGCCGGGCCCGGCCGGTCATCCTGACGGCAGCAGCGGCGATGCTGGCCTTCATCCCGCTGACCCACTCGGTGTTCTGGGGGGCTCTGGCCTACGTGCTGATCGGCGGTGTCGGCGTCGGGACGCTGCTGACCCTGCTGTTCCTGCCGGCTCTCTACGCCCTCTGGTTCCGGGTGGGGCGTGCGCCTCGCTCGGGGGTCGTCGTCGCCGCAGCGGGAGCTCCAGCCGGCCTCGCGCACTGATGAAACGTTCCGCGCGGCGGCTCTTTGAATGACGCCGCGCATCTATATGTGAGGCGACATCGAAGGATCCGACCATGCCCCGCGTCACCCAGGAACAGGCCAGACAGAACCGGCAGCGGGTCGTCGCGGTTGCGGCGGCCCTGTTCCGCGAACGCGGACTGCACGGGGTCGGGGTGGCCGACATCATGGCCTCCGCCGGGCTGACCCATGGCGGCTTCTACGGGCAGTTCGCCAACAAGGACGCCCTGGCGGTCGAGGCGTTCGACGCCGCGCTGACGGAGGAGCGCCGGGGGAGCGGCGATGCCCTCATCGCGAACTACTTGTCGCTTGCGCATGTCCAGGATCCCGGGAAGGGATGCCCGCTCGCCGCGCTGGCGAACGACGTCGCGCGGGAGCCGCCGGGCAGCCCGATGCGCGCCCACTTCACGCGGGGCGTCGAAAGCCTCGCCGCCATTCTGGCCGGGCTGACGCCGCGACTGTCGAAGGAGCGGCGCCGCCAGCAATCCCTGGCCGCCCTCTCGACGCTCGTGGGCGCCGTGGTTCTGGCGCGCGCCGTCGATGACAAGGCTTTGGCGACCGAGCTGCTTGAAGCGGCCACCGCGTCGGCGACCCGCTGACGGCCCGCGATCCTGCGCGTCACATTCGGCCCCGGGAATCGCGAACCCCATCGACGTCCTATGACCCGGACACGCCCGCATCCTCATCGTCGCGCGCTGCTGGCCGGCACCGTGCTCGCGGCCGCGCGCGTGGTTCCGGCCCGGGCCACGCCGATCGACGCAACGCATAAGGAAGATCGTCCGATGGAAGCTCAGGCAACAGTGACGACCGTCACGATCGATCACGTCGTGATCCGCGCAAGCCGATCTTTCGATGCGGTCCGCACGGCGCTGGAAGCCGCGCTCCCGCCGATCGATCACCGCTATGCATCCCTGGTCGCGAGCGGACAGGCCGATGCCGCACGCGCGCTCCTGGAACGGGGGGCGCCCCTCTCGATCTTCGGCTCGCGGGATCACGGGGCCTTGCTGCGGATCGCCGGACTGGAGCGGAAGGCCATCCAGTACGACATCGGCAATCCCCTGACCGCCACCCGGATGACCCGTCACGCGCTCTCGGCCGCTCTGTACGCGCCAATCCGCGTCCTGTTGCGTGAGGACGCCGACGGCCACGCGGTGTTCGAATACGATAGCCCGGCCACCACCTTCGGACAGTTCGGGGATCCGGAGGTCGAGCGCGTCGCCCGCGATCTCGACGCGCAACTGCGATCCGCCCTCCAGGCGGCCGCCGGGTAACGGGCCGGCATCGCCGGCCGGCCATCAGGTTCGGATCGGTACCGGCGGCGGAACTGCCGCCGTCCGGGGTTGTCCCAGCCACGCCTGCACCCGAATGCGGGTTCGGGGTGTCGCCCCATATGGCCGGCCTCGCACAGGGCCTCGCGACGGCGCGTCAGCATGCCCGGCGCGATCCCAAAGCTCTGGTCGAACCGGTCCGGGGACCCGGCGACGGAACAGGGGACCGGATCGAGCGGAGAGCGCGGTGTGGGTTGACCCTGCCCAGGTCACAGTCAGGATGTGCGTAAGGCGGCACACTGTGACCGGGAGAATCCCGGTTCCGGCTCATGCGGAGACGCGGTAGCGCTCCGCGGCGTGGGACTGGGCGAAGTTCGGGACCATCGCGAGCCGCGCCGCTTCGAAGCCCTGCCACTGCCCGGCATCCGGCAAGGGCGGGATGGTCACATCCTCCCGGCGGTCGAAGCCCTGAAGCGCCGCATCGACGAGCTCGCCGACCTCCATCACGCCCTGGAGCGCGTTCACATCGCGCCCGGAGCGCTCCCAGATCTCGGTCCGAGTCGCCGCCGGCAGGACAGCCTGGACGTAAACACCCTTCGGACCGAGCTCACGCTGAAGACCCTGGCTCAGGAACAGCATGTAGGACTTGCTCGCTCCGTACACCGTCATACCGAATTCGGGGGCCAGGCCGACCACGGAGGCGATGTTCACGATGGCGCCCGTCCCGGCCTGCACGAAGCGCGGTGCGACGGCGCTTGCGAGCCGCGTCGGCGCGGTGATGTTGAGGGCGATGAGCGCGGCGGCCGCTGCGGGATCCTGATCGAGGAAGCCCCCGTGGCCGGCGGCCCCTGCGTTGTTCAGCAGCACGCCGATGCGCGCATCCTCCCGAAGCCGGGCCTCGATGCGATGAAGGTCGGCCTCCACCGTAAGATCGGCGGTGAGCACGTCGATGGCGACGTCTGTCTCGGATCGTAGCCGATCCGCCAGAGTCCCGAGACGCGCGGTGTTCCGGGCGACGAGGACGAGGTCGTGACCGCGGCGGGCGAAGCGGTCGGCATAGGTGGCGCCGATCCCTGAAGAAGCACCGGTGATCAGAATTGTCGGCTTGTCGGTCATGATCGTTGTCCCATCCGTTTTGCATGATGGTCATCATGCAAAATAAAAATGACGCTCATCATGATTAGGATCAAGCTGCCCGCTTGCCGAGAGGGTGAGTTTGCGCACATGAAGGGCGTTCGCCCCGGCGAACGGTCGTGTTTCCACCCATCGTGCGCAGAGGCTTTCAGTCCCCGTGAGCGGCCGTCCGATCCAGGGATGCCCCCTCGCCGGTCGGGCGACACCCGCCCCCTGCGACCCAGAGACCTCCGTCCCATCCAGGAACAAAGCGAACCACCCGGCGGATAGCCACAGGTGCGAGCGGTGCAGCCCGACAGGCCGCGCCGGCGCAGGTTCGCATTCCGGGGGTTCACCGCATGAAGCACAAGCCGCTCCGCGAGCAGGTCATCGTGATCACCGGCGCGTCATCGGGTATCGGCCTCGCCACCGTGCGGATGGCGGCCCGGCACGGGGCGCGGGTCGTCCTGGCCGCGCGCAGCGGCGACACCCTGGCCCGCGTGCAGGACGAGATCGAAGGCGTCGGCGGCAAGGCCATTCATGTCGTCGCCGATGTCGGAAGCCGCGCGGACGTCCAGGCGATTGCCGACCGGGCCGTGGCGACCTTCGGCGGCTTCGACACCTGGGTGAACGTGGCGGGGGGCTCGATCTACGGAAAGTTGCGCGAGATCAGCGACGCCGACCACGAGCGGCTGATCCGGACCAATTTCTGGGGAACGGTCTACGGCTCCCTGGTGGCGACCGAGCACCTACGCCAGCAGGGTGGCGCCCTCATCAATGTCGGCAGCATCGCGTCGGATCTCGCCTTTCCGTATCAGGGCATGTACGCGGCCTCGAAACACGCGGTGAAGGGTTTCACCGACGCGCTGCGCATGGAACTCCTCGACGAGAAGGCACCGGTCTCGGTGACCCTGATCAAGCCCGCCTCGATCGATACCCCCCTGCCCCAACGCGCGCGCAACTACATGGACCGCGAGCCGAGCCTGCCGCCGCCGATCTACCCGCCGGAGGAGGTCGCGAACGCCATCCTGCACGCGGCCGTTCATCCACAGCGCGACATCTTCGTGGGCGGCGCCGGCAAGGCCTTCACGGCCGGTAAGGAGTTCGCGCCCGGCGCTTACGACTATCTCGCCCCGGCGATCATCGCCCTGCAGAAGCGGAAGAGTGCGCCCCGCAACCCGGACGGCGCCCTGCACGCGCCCGTGCCGGCCGGCGAGACGCGGGGTGATCCCCCCATCCCCGTCATGCGAACCAGCGCCTATACGCGGGCGACCCTGCATCCCCTCGCGGCGGCGGCCGGCCTCCTGGGGGTGGGTGCGGCCACAGCAGTGGCCGTCCTGGGTTCGACCAGCCGCAGGCGGCGCTCGTAATCGGTGGCCTCGGTCTGCACCGGCCGGTGATTCTCGGGCAATCCTTCGGTGGTGCCGTGGCGCCGGCCTACGACCTCCATCCCGACAGGATCGCCGGTATGGACTCGGTCGCGCCGAGCGGCCGTCGTCGCGCGGGTCCCAGCAAAGCCTTCAGGTTTCGCCGCGCATGGGTCTCATGAGAGCGCCGAGCAGGAAGCCGAGCTGCCCGCAGACCAGCAGGGCGAGACCGCGGCGCATGCTGCCGCTGGCACTGAGGTGGTGGATGCACACGCCATAGGCCAATTCACCGGCCACGACAGGCAGGAACGCCAGCAGCCACCACACGGAGCCGAACCGCCCCAGACCGAGCCCGAGCAGCGCGTTCAGCAACAGACCCTTCATCGCCGCCCGTCCCCGCGTCCCAGCATGGGTCGGTGGTAGACCGATCCCACCCGTCGCGCCATCGTGCCTGGATTGGTCCCTGCCAGGGCACCTCCGGCCGAGGCTCTGCCTCAGCGGCTTCCGCGCTGGGCGAGCACGGCCGGGACGGTGCGCAGCATGATCGCGATGTCCCGGCGCAGGCTCCAGCGGCTGGCATAGTCCAGGTCCAGCGCCACCCGCTCGGCGTAGCTCGTGTCCGACCGGCCCGAGACCTGCCACAGCCCCGTGACGCCCGGGGGCACCGCGAAGCAGGTCGCAAACGCCCGGCCGTAGCGGGCGACCTCGGCCGGCACGATCGGCCGCGGGCCGACCAGGCTCATCTCGCCGCGCAGGACGTTCCACAGCTGGGGCAGCTCGTCCAGCGAGGTCTTGCGCAGCACCTGACCGATCGCGGTGATGCGCGGATCGTTGCTCAGCTTGTGCGTCTTGGCCCACTCGGCCCGGGCCTGCGGGTCGGCAGCCAGGTGCCGGGCGAGCACGGCCTCGCCGTCCGCGATCATGGAGCGGAACTTGAGGCAGCCGAAGCTGCGCCCGTCGCGGCCCAGCCGCCGGTGTCGGAAGATCGGGGGATGGCCGTCGCCGGCATAGACCAGGACGGCGATGAGCAGGAGGAGCGGCAGCAGCAGGAACAGGGCGGTGGCCGCGACGGTGACGTCGAGGGCGCGCTTGGCCGCCCAGGTCAGCCGGAGGCTGCGGGCGACGAACGGCACCTGGGGCAGGACGAGGTCGCCCATGGCCCCGGCGGCGCCGCCGACCTGGCCGACAAGGTACCCCGGGCCGTGCTCGGCGAGGTCGGTGTCGTCGGCCCTGCGGTGCGCTGCAGCGAAGTCAGCGGACGCGGCGGTCTCGGCACGAGTCAGCATGGTCTCAGCTCCTTTGGCGAGCCCAATGGCGAACGTTAATGATTGGTTATTGCGCTGCTCATAATCTGATAAATGAAGCGCGGCAACCCGATTTTTCGTGATTATCGCAGTCAGAACAGAATTCAGCAGTGTGACTGACCTCTGTTAGAATTAAGGCAGACGCGCCACATCGCCCGCTGCGGAGAACCGCACGGTACTTTCTACTGAGACATATTACGGACCCAACTTGGCAGCCATGGCGGCGCCAAGTCGTCGGGCGCCGGCCTGAGGCCACGCCACGCGTGGCTCTTCGTCCCCCGTGACAGGGCAGACTGAGCCGGCCGGATGTGTGCGGCGCACCTGACTTTTGCGCAGCAGCAAACGCTCAAACGGACGAGAGGCCCAAACCGTTGCACGCAAGCCGGGCGGTCGAACGCAACGCATGCGCCAAGCTTCATCGTGCGGACCGGATCGGGGTATGGCGCTTTGCCTGCGGCAGTGCCGATGCTGAGGACCGGATGTCGGGAACGCACCGGTCGGAGCCGTGACGTACCGGCCCTTCGGCATTCACATCGGCGAGAGGCGTGCGGGAACGAGCCCCGCCACCGATCACTGGGACGGCCGAAGGCGTCTCTGACCACGCAACCGCCCACCGGGTCGGCTCGGCGACACCCCGCTCCGCACCTGGATTTTTCCGGAATGGGTGCCGGCCTTCGGACGAGGCAGCCCGGCGCTTCGACGGGGCCTGCGCAGCCCTCTTGCCAACCGCCTCTGCCCCTGGGCTTCCCGTCTTCCGGCACCTCAGCCGCGCGGGACCGGGTGCGACCTGGACGGCCCGCCCTATCGGGTGAGCCACCCCAACAGCTGGATCAGACCCCATCCGAGGAAACCCGCCCAGGCGACAACCACGAGCAGCACGGTGATCAGGATCGCGGGTGTGCCAAAGCGGGCGAACAAGCGCTGCCCCAAACTGTGTCGCCGTTCCGGCCGCTTTGGGCCAAGCTTGTCTTTGCGGGACAAATCCATCGTCTCAACCCTCGCTCTCAGGTTGAGACGCAACCACCTGTCCTGAATGCAGCGGACAGCGGCATAGCCTACATGCTTGGTAAATGCACCTCAGGGTTGCCCCTGTTCAGGTTTCGCCACGCAGAGGTCTCATGAGGGCACCGAGCAGGGCCGGACCGTGGCGCGTGCTGCAGCCGATGCCGACGCTGTGGTGGCACTGGCCGGCAGCCAGCGCACGGGCCTACGACGGGCAGGAACGCCAGCAGGCGACACGTCGAGCCGATCCGCCCCAGGCCCAGCTCAAAGCAGCCCCCGGCCGGTTTCGGAATGGGACGCGACAGGATGCCCGAGCGGAGTCCCGGAGGGCTTGTCTCAGCGGCTTCCGCGCTGGGCGAGCACGGCCGGGACGGTGCGCAGCATGATCGCGATGTCCCGGCGCAGGCTCCAGCGGCTGGCATAGTCCAGGTCCAGCGCCACCCGCTCGGCGTAGCTCGTGTCCGACCGGCCCGAGACCTGCCACAGCCCCGTGACGCCCGGGGGCACCGCGAAGCAGGTCGCAAACGCCCGGCCGTAGCGGGCGACCTCGGCCGGCACGATCGGCCGCGGGCCGACCAGGCTCATCTCGCCGCGCAGGACGTTCCACAGCTGGGGCAGCTCGTCCAGCGAGGTCTTGCGCAGCACCTGACCGATCGCGGTGATGCGCGGATCGTTGCTCAGCTTGTGCGTCTTGGCCCACTCGGCCCGGGCCTGCGGGTCGGCAGCCAGGTGCCGGGCGAGCACGGCCTCGCCGTCCGCGATCATGGAGCGGAACTTGAGGCAGCCGAAGCTGCGCCCGTCGCGGCCCAGCCGCCGGTGTCGGAAGATCGGGGGATGGCCGTCGCCGGCATAGACCAGGACGGCGATGAGCAGGAGGAGCGGCAGCAGCAGGAACAGGGCGGTGGCCGCGACGGTGACGTCGAGGGCGCGCTTGGCCGCCCAGGTCAGCCGGAGGCTGCGGGCGACGAACGGGGTCTGGGGCAGGACGAGGTCACCCATGGCCCCGGCGGCGCCGCCGACCTGGCCGACGAGGTACCCCGGGCCGTGCTCGGCGAGGTCGGTGTCGTCGGCCCTGCGGTGCGCTGCAGCGAGGTCAGCGGACGCGGCGGTCTCGGCACGAGTCAGCATGGTCTCAGCTCCTTTGGCGAGCCCAATGGCGAACGTTAATGATTGGTTATTGCACTGCTTCTAACGGTTGAGAGCTGGTTTGACAAGTAGCAAACATAAGCTTTCCCGGTATCTACCACGGTAAATCAGGGACGAATATAGGTTTCGCAAGAACAAGATAAGTTGAAATACGCAACTGCCCGAAACAATATTAGCCATAGATGCGAGCGATTCTGCGGGGTATTTTTACATGTCGCAGCGCCGTCGGCACCGGAAGGCCGCGGAATAAACTTAATAGCTTCTTTCTTTAGACTATAATCTGACGGCTTTTATATATCAGAGCGTGATTTATATCGGTTTCAAGATTCGGAAGGCCCCAGATCAGGCTTGCCTCGCCTTGGACATCCATCGGGTTCGATCCGTGCCCGCCCGCCGGAAGAAGCCCGGCCGTGTGAGCAAGTGCGAAATGTGCGATCGAAGATCTTTATCAAGCCCGGATCGCAGGTCTCACCGCTCCCCCGATTCTTCTGGTTCCGCACCGTCCCGCCGGTCAGGATTCGGCGTCGCACGATGCCATCCGGCGTTCCTCCGAAAGGGTCCGGAACGGTGGACCTCCGTCGGCCGTTGGTCAGGATTGTGTTCGTAAAGACCCTGTTGGGCGCCTTGACCCTCTGCGGCCTGCTGCTCGGCACAGGGGCCCTTGCTCTGGGGCCGGGACATCCCGGGACGGCTTCTCGGCCGTCCGGGCTCACGGCGGCTTCCGTCCTCGCCAGCGATGGAATGGGCCCCGGCGGACAGCCGGATGAAGCGGGCCCGGCGCCGCGGAGACCCGACCGTCAGGTTGTGGTCCCGGCCAGTGGTCTCCCGACTGCGGGCTGAAAGCCCGCTCGTGCCGAGTCAGACCCGATATTTGCCGTTTCGCTTCACAAGAACGCGTGTTCCCACCGGAACGCGCTCGTAGAGGTCGGCGATGTCCTCGTTGAGCATCCGGACGCAGCCGGACGAAAGCTGTTCGCCGATGCTCCAGGGCTCGTTGGTCCCGTGGATCCGGAATAGGATGTCGCGATTGCCCTGATACAGGTAGAGCGCCCGGGCTCCCAGCGGGTTGTCGAGGCCGCCCTTGCGGAGCCGCGGCAGGTCGGGATTCAGGGAGACCATGGTGGTGGTCGGGCTCCAATCGGGCCAGACGCCCTTGCGCCCGACGCGCGCCTCGCCCTTCCACGAAAACCCGGCCTTCCCGACGCCGACGCCGTACTGCATGGCGGTCCCGTCGGCCTGCACAAGCAGGAGCTGGCGCTTGTCGATGTCGACAAGGATCGTGCCGGGCTGCTCGGGGCCGTTGTAGCTGACCTGCTGACGGCGGTATTTCGGGTCGAGCCGCTGCGTATCGACGAGCGGGATGTCGAAGGGCTTGTCGGCCTGGGTGCCGATATACCAAGCCGAGTCGTCATCCTGCGCGACCTGCATGGGGCGGGTCTGACAGGCGGCCATGGGCGCAGCCGCCGTGAGGACGAGCAGGATCCCCCGGATCCTGCTCCAAGCCACGCGGCGCATCGCGGTCGTCAGACGTGTCATCATGCGGTGTACGATCCTCCGCCCCTGCGTACCGTGTCGCCGCCGGCGACGATGTAGCTTTTCCGCCGCAGCAACCCGCACCCGACCGGCTCCCGCAGCCACGGTTGCGCCCTAATTCAAAATGGCAGCCGAGCCCGGCCGATACCCGCGCGGAGTGAAGGATGCCCGAAACACAGACACTTCCAGCCGAGACGACAGCCATTCCCACGGGATCGCTCAGCCCCGCGATCCACCTCGACCATTGCGTGATCCACGTCAGCGACTGGGACCGGTCGAATGCCTTCTACCGCGACGTGGTGGGCGCGGAGGTCGTGGAGCGCGGCAAGGGCTACGCCTACCGGTTCGGCGGCGTGCAACTCAATTGCCACGGCCCGGGCGTCGAACCGGTCAAGGTGGCCACCTATCCGGTAATGCCCGGCAACAGCGATCTCTGCTTCCGGTGGTCCGGGGCGATCGAAGACGCGGTGGCGCATCTCGAAGGGCGGGGCGTTCCGGTGGAATTGGGACCGGTGGATACGTTCGGGGCTGCCGGGGCCGGCGTCAGCGTCTATTTCCGGGATCCGGACGGGTCCCTCCTGGAATTCATCACCTATCCGGCGCCGTGATCGGGTTCAGCCGCGGCTCTCGGCGAGGGCCTGGTTGGTCTGTTCCAGGCGCAGGGCCAGAACCCGCATCAGGGCGATGCTGATCTGGGGGAATTGAGCCAGCAGTTCGAGGAAGACGCCGCGGTCGATGCGCAGCGCCGTCACAGCAGACTCGGCCGTCACGGTGGCTGACCGGGGCTGCTCGGCGAGGATGCCCATCTCGCCGACCAGCGCATCCTGGCCGAGGAGCGCCAACCGCACCGGCCCGGCGGGACCGTCGATACTCACCTCGGCGGTCCCCTTGAGGATCACGTAGGCCGCATCCGCGACATCGCCACGGGCGAAGAAACGCTGCCCGGCCTCGAAATGGACCCGCTCGCTGGTGAAGGCCAGGAGCTTCAGGCGTGCCGGCTCCACTTCGCGGAACAGCGGCACCTGCTTCAGGGAGGAAACCTCGGTGTCGAGGGTCATAGGAGGGCTCCGCGACGGGTCTGAGGCCCAGGACGGCGGGGCCGGACGGGCCTGCCCATCCATGCGGTTCATCGAACACTTGTCCAGTCCCGCCCGACGGCACGGTCTTGGCGCCCTGCTGGCCACCGGTCTCGCCCTGGCGGCCGGACCGGCCTGCGCGCGCCTGGTCCAGGCCGACCTCGCCCGCGTCGCGGTGGCGCCTCCGCCCGGTGCGCGGGTTCCCCTCGAACTCCCCGCCCAGGATGCGGGCACCGAACGGGTGACGACCCTGGGGCAGGCCCTCGCGGGTCGGGCCGCCCTCCTGCTGCCGGTGGACTTTACCTGCGGCAACGTCTGCGACCCCATGGTGTCGATGTCGGCGGATGCCCTGGCGGCGACCGGCCTTGCACCGGGGGATTACGCCCTGGTGCTGGTGGGCATCGATCCCCGCGACGATGCCGCGGCCGCACGCCGCATGGTGGCGCAGGCGCTGGTAGACCGAGCCGCGACCGTGCAACCTCGGGCGTTGATCGTCTCGGATGCCGCGCTGGCTCGCCTCACGACGTCGCTCGGCTACACGGCGGTCTACGATGCCGGAACCGACAGCTTCGCGCATCCCGCCGCCGCCGTGCTGCTCGCCGGCGACGGTCGGGTGGCCCAGGTGCTCTCGCCTCTGGCGTTGACCGGACGAGATCTCCGCCTCGCCCTCACCGAGGCCGGCGAAGGCCGCGTCGGCAGCCTGGGCGACCGCCTCGCTCTGCTCTGCTACGGCTACGATGCCGCCCGCGGAATCTATACGCCCCTGGTCCAGCGCATCCTGACGGTCGCCGGCGTCGTGACCATTGTGGCGATCGGCCTCCTGATCGCCGGGCTGACCCACCTCACACGCAGACGGGCCGCCTGAGTCGATCGCAGCTCAGCGTTTCGTCGACAAGCCCTGCTCGCCCGGCCGGGGCGCCTCGCGCTTGGGGCTTGCGTTCAGGTGCGGCGAATCGATCGGCTCCTCACGGGTCGTCGGCGTCGGCGAATCCTCGGGGGCGGGCATCGGCGGCAGGGGCGGCGTGCTGGGCTGCGGCATTGGGGCGCCGACAGCGGCCTCTTTGACCATGTTGCGGTTCGTCATGCGCGCACAATCCCTTTCCATCCCACACGATCAGGCACGGCCTGCCGGGTTATCCGGAACAAGTCGCCACGCCTCGCCGGCATCCTCCCGGAGCGGCACCGGCCATGATCGAGGTCGTTCCACAACCAACGCCGCGGATTAGTTCCGGGTTGCTGCCAAGCTTCACTGGAGGAAGCTTGACCAGGTCTCAGCACAGGAACCTTGGTTATTGCTGAAGGTTGTTGCGAGGTGAAGCGAAGCCTGAGGAGGAACTGATGGCATCCGGAAATTCGACCTCGAAGCGGGGCTTTGCCTCGATGGACCTGGAGCGGCAGCGCGAGATCGCCAGCAAGGGCGGACGCAGCGTGCCGGCCGAGAAGCGGTCATTCTCTCAGGATCGCGAACTTGCCTCGACCGCCGGACGCAAGGGTGGCCAGTCGACGGGTACCGGCCGCACGGAGTGAGGCCATCCCAAAAGCGTTTCGCGTAGCGGCGCCGTGTGTTTCAGACCGGCGCCGTTTTTACTCATCGCGGTCACCATCAGGCTTAGGATCGGAGCACGATAAAGGGGCCCTGCCGCATCGGCTGGGCCCCTTTATCGTTGGATCGGCAGCACATCCGGCGAACGATCCTTGCTCTACCGCGCTGAGGATCGACCAGGATTCGAGATTCGCGTCGCGATGCGCGACGTCGCGATGAAACGACGTCGGCCTGATCAGGATGATGTCAGGAGATGCAGCGACCGGGGGTCATGCGACGGGCTTCAGGACCAACCAGCGAGCTGAGCGCGGTCTCGCAGCCTTCGCGGACAAACCGGCGCGCGGGCTGCCTGAGGATCGGCTTGATGCTCAGATCCTGCGCCTCGCCCGCTACCGGAGCGACGCGCCCGTCAGTCCTCTGGGCCCCAGCAACCCGCGTCGGACTGATCGCCAGCGACACGGGTCGCATGCCGGGCAGCGGCATCGCGGCCACCTGGGCCATCGGCACGGGTGGCACCCAATTATCGGCCGTCTCGCGCACCACCGGCTGGATCAGCACGGTCAGGAGGGCGGCAGGAGCACTAACGCCCAGAATGAAACCAGACCGCAGCATTGCCCCGACCTCGTCGCGAGAGCTTGACAGGATATTCGTTCAACGCGGCGTGCAATCACTGGTTCCTAAACTGCGGCGCGTCTTGAAAGCCTGAGTATTCGAACGCAGCACGGCTGTTGGTGCGACGGCGCACCGGACTTGTCCACAACCCTCCCCTGTGACGCCAGGACAACAGTCGCTGAGAAAGTGCGTCGCTTGGAACCTCCCGGGACGGCAGCCGTTCTTAGAACACCCGGCCATCTGGTCCTCCCCGCATTCCCCTTGTGCATCGGTCGGAACCTCTTCGACGGGCTGGAGTCCTCTCCGGCCCGTTTTTTTTATGCGCCTCCCCCTGGTGACCAATAAAAAAACCCCGGCTTGCGCCGGGGCTTCTGTCGCTCGGAAAAGGCGAGATCTGCTGCGTGCCGACGCTCGGCGCCGGGATCAGGCCGTCTTGGCCTCCCGCCGCCGCGCCGTCTGCTGGAAGAACAGCGCCTGACTGATCACCGCGGAAACGTTGGCGGGCTGGAACGGCTTGGCAATGAGGAAGGCTGGCTCCGGCCGCTCGCCGGTAAGGAAGCGCTCCGGATAAGCGGTGATGAAGATCACCGGCACCTCGAAGGTCTTCAGCAGGTCGTTGACCGCGTCGAGACCCGATGAGCCGTCGGCGAGCTGGATATCGGCCAGGATCAGACCGGGGCGCTTGCCCTCGCCGGCGATCTTGATCGCCTCGGTCCGCGTGCGGGCCACGCCGATGACGTTGTGGCCGAGCCCCTCGACCAGCGCCTCGAGATCCATGGCGATCAGCGGCTCGTCCTCGATGATGAGGATCTCGGTCGCCATGTCGGCGGCGAGTTCGCGGCCGGCCTCGTCCACGAGGTCACGGACCTCAGACACATCGACGCCCAAAATAATGGCGGCATCCTCCTCGGAAAATCCTTCGAGGCAGGAGAGCAGAAAAGCCTGGCGCGGCAGCGGCGTGATCTGGCCGAGGCGTACCTCTGCCGGCAGATCGTGCTGAACCTGCTCGCTGCGGCCGTTCACCGACAGCGAGTTCCAGATCCGCGTAAAGACGCGGAACAGGTCGGCCTTGATGTTGGTGCTCCGGCCAAGCGTGTCCGGCTCATTGACGAGGGTCTCCAGGGTCGCGGCGACATACGCGTCACCGGCCACTTGGCTCCCCGTCAGGGCGCGCGCGTAGCGGCGCAGGTACGGCAGGTGCTGTACCACGAGTTGCGATGTCGACATTCGATCCCCTGTGCCTCGCCGTGTTGCCCGGCCACGTTCGCTTCGGTCTGCGACCAAAGCGGTGCCGGGGCCGGCTTATGTGCTGCGCAGCCTATCGCCCAACGCGGAGGCCGGCACTCCGTTCCACCCGCCAGCGGAACCGATCCCAGCGGGCAGACGTTGCAGGTGCAGCCATGGCGTATGTCGAGCTGCAGCACAATGCGGCCGGGCCGAGTTGGCAACAAGGGGCGCGTGAATGGTCGAGCAAGGGAAGGAGGCAGGTCTTCGCGCGCGCGATACGTGTGCAAGCTCTGCTTCGGATGACCTTTCACACAATCAGGACAGCACCGCAGAGCAGTCCGGGCACGAGGCGTCGCTGGCCGCCGGTCGACCAACCCCGCGCGGCGGCCTCAGCGAACAGACCCGCAATCGCCTCGCCACGCAATTGCGCGCGATGTACGATACGGTCACGCAACAACCGGTGCCGGATCGTTTCGCCGAACTGATCGCGAAGCTGGATAGCACCGACCACGGGAAAGTCTGACGCCTGGGCCGGCAGTATTCATCCCACGTATTGGCCCACGCGCCGGCAGACACTCAAAAGCCGTCGCGTGAGGCGACGGCTTCTCTGGCTTGCAATGACCAGCCCCGGGAAAGGGCCGGTCGCTCTAGTAGCGCGTCAGAGGGTTGGCGACCGGCCACGCATCAGACCGACAACGGCCGAAATCGCGAACAGGACAATCGCCACGAAGAACACCAGCTTGGCAGCTTCCATTGCCGTGCCGGCAATGCCGCCGAAGCCGAGCAGCGCGGCGACGAGGGCGACGACGAGAAAAGTTACGGCCCAACCGAGCATCGATCGTATCCTTCGAAAGTATCAACGCGGGCGGGCCGCGTCGTTCTGAACACGAAAACGCCAAGGTTTTGCTCTGGTTCCGCCCGGATGGCAAAGTCCGATGTGCATGTCCGGGGACGAGTCCCGGGCGCGGCAAGATGGGATGGGACGGAACGGGACGGGGTCGGTAGCGTTCGAAGATAGGTCCGCAGGTTCGATTCGGGATCCGTGATGCTGCAATCTGCCAAGAATGCCGTTCGTGCGAAGGTGGCCGCCCTTCAGGCCCGCGTGATTGAGGCCGCCAGCGATGCGCTGCGGGCTGCCGCGCTCGGACTCGTGGCTGCGCCGGCTCCCGTTCCGGTGCGCGTGCGTGACCGCCGGCCCGGTCGTCACGGCTGATCGATCGGGGCGCCGCCTCTGGAAGTAACTGCTGCCGACGATAAGGGGCGGCTTCGATCAACCCGGTGCCCTCCCCTTCCCAGCGCCGGAGGGCTGCTCCCGGTTCATTATAGGATGCCGCGGCCCCATTCGTACGCGGTTGCCGGTGTTGCAACGCTTCCCGCGGCGGTTCAGAAACCGTCCATCATCGGAGCGGTGCGGCGATGGCGGATACGGACGCGAGTAGCCTGACCCTCGACCCATCGATGCCCGCCTGCGGACGGCTGGAGACGGTTGCGCCGCTGATCCGGCGCCGGATCGCGCCGAATGGCGGCCCGTTCACGGCGAGTGGAACCTGCACCTACGTGATTGGATCGGGCCGCGTCGCGATCCTCGATCCCGGTCCGGAGGAGGCGGCACATATCGACGCGGTGGTCGCGGATCTCTCCGGCGAGCACGTGGAAGCGATCGTGGTTACCCACACGCACCGCGACCATTCGCCGGGTGCGCGGCTCCTGGCGGCCCGCACCGGTGCCCCGATCGTGGGCTGTGGACCCCATCGCGCGGCCCGGGCGCTCGCCGCGGGGGAGGTTCCGCTGCTCGATGCCAGCGCCGACCGAGCCCATGCCCCCGACCGGATGATGGCAGAAGGCGACGCGATTTCCGGCCCGGGTTGGACGCTCGTGGCGGTGGAGACGCCTGGCCACACGATGAACCACCTGGCTTTCGCGTTGCCGGAGGGGCAGGCCCTGTTCTCGGGCGACCATGTCATGGCGTGGTCGACCACCATCGTGGCGCCACCGGACGGCGCGATGCAGGCCTACATGGCATCCCTGGACAAGCTGCGGAAACGCGACGAACGCACCTACTGGCCGGGTCACGGCGGCCCGGTGCGCGAGCCGGCGCGGTTCCTCCGTGGTTTGGCGTGGCACCGCCGCCAGCGCGAGGCGGCGATCCGCACCCGCTTGGCTGGCGGCGATCGCGGCATCGGCCAGATCGTGGCGGCGATCTACCAGGGGCTCGATCCGCGCCTGCGGGGCGCAGCGGCCCTGTCGGTCTTCGCCCATCTGGAGGATCTCGTCGGGCGCGGACTCGTGACCACCGAGGGCCCGCCGCGGCTCGACGGCGTCTACACGCCCGCTTGAAGCCTGGCGGCGCCGCTGCTCATTTCATGGCCAGCGCGAGGTTGGCGACGTCGTCGAGATAGGTGCGGATCCGGTCGGCGTTGCTGCCGAAATCGCGTCCCCCGAGGCGGGAGGCCGAGCGCACATCGATCCGCGCCCCATCGGCGCGGGGCCGGATGCGCACGGTCACATCGTTGGGCAGGTTGAGGACGAGCCCGCGCGCCACGGCCTCGATCCGACCATTGCCGGTGCGGCCGCCCGGCCGGATCGCCTCGACGATCTGCCAGTGACGCTTGAGGGCGGCCTGCCGGGCCAGCTCGAAGGCCTCGTCGGCGCCGATATCGAGGGTCAGCGGGGCGATCTGCGGGTAGGCGCCGCGCTGGCGCTCTCGGAGTGCATTGCCCGGGTCGGGTGGGTAGCGGCCGCTGCGGGCCATGAACGCGGCGCGCGACCGCGAGAAGGCAGGCGGATTGTCGATGTCCGTGGAGATGTCCGACAGGGGCGGCAACGACAGGCCGCGCAGGCCCAGATAGGCCGGGTATCCCAACACTGCCAAGGCCAGGATCAGGCCGCTCACCGCGGCCCCGAGGCCGCGCGCGCCCTCGCGCCAGACCTGCACGAAGGCGAAGATGGCCGCGGCCGCCGCCGCCAGCGCGACGACGAGACCCGCCACGAGGGCAGCGAGTGCGGCATCGGTGTCGGCCCGCGGGTCCCGGACCAGGATCAGGGCGATCCCGGTGGCGACCACGGCGAACAGCGCGAGCCGCTGGGCCAACGGGCCGGCGCGGGTAACGGGTTCCTCGACGAGCAGGCGACGCATGGCACTCAAGTGTGGGTTTCGAGGCCCGACCTTAAAGCTTGACCGGCCGGGGCGCCATCGCGGCGGCGCGGCATGTCCGGTGGGATCAGGGCGCGTAGGCGCGGGCGTTGATGGGGAGACCCTGCGCAGCGGGCAAGCCAAGCACCTCGGGCGACGCCGCCTCCCCGATACGGGTGGCCGGCTCGGACGGCTCGCCATGCGCGGCGGTCTGGATGGTCGGGGCGCCCCAGGGCCCTGAAACCTCGAACAGGAGGCCCCGGGGCACATCGGCGGAACCGCGCAGGGCCAGTTCCCCCCGGACATCGAGCCGCCGCTCGGACAGCGACATCTGCCCGCGCACCGTCGCGCCGACGGCCGGCCCGAGCAGCCCGGCCTCGGTGATCTCACCGATCCCGTCGGTGAAGCGCAGGGCGACGGCCGCGCGCTCGATGGCCGTCCGGCCGTTGCGGCGGGCGAGCGCCCCGGGCGCCACCGCGCCGTTGCGGTGGACGACATCGACGAGGTCGAGCCCCGTAATCGTCCCGCCCGCGAGGGTGAGCGCCGCCCGGCCGCCGAGATGCGCGAGCAGGCCGGCGCTGTCGCGGGCGCTCGATTCCAGGGCGAACTGCCCATGCACCGGCCCGACCAGCCAGCGTGCGCCACCGAACTCCCCCAGCAGGCCGCCGAGATCGACCCGGTCGAGACTGCCCTGCAGGCGCATTTCGGTCTCGTCCGGATCGCCCACCCGGCTGGCGAGGGTCACGCGGGCCTTGACGGTTCCGTCTTCCACGCGCGCCCGATTCACGGCGATCTCCAACCCGGCATCCCGAACCAGGATGCTCGCCGCCAGATCCTGGAGCGCGACCGAACCGATACGACCGGTTGCGGCGGACAGGCGCAGGTCGAGATCGCCCCGGATGAACGGGGCCAGCGCGAGCGGCCGGGGATCGCCCCTGAACAGCCGCCCCGCGTCGCCGACCAGGGGCGCGAGATCGAGCGTGTCGGCCGCCAGCGTCGCCTGGGCCGACATACGGGGCGCATCGCCGGGCCCTAGGGTGACGGCACCCGCGCCCTCCAGCACATTCTGACCGATTCCGATCCGCAGGCGCGGCCAGGAGACGGACCGGTCCGCGGTCTCGAACGAGCCGGTGACCGAGAAGGCCCCGGTCAGGGGCGCGAGCGGCGCCTCCCACCCGATCCACGACAGAGTGCCCGGCAGTGAGCGCGTCTCAAGGCGCATCTGACCGGCCAGGACAGGCAAGGCAGCCCCCGACCCGGCGGTCTCCACGCTGCCATCGACCACCACGCTGCCGCCCGGCCACGTCACCTCCGCGGTGAACGGGCTGCGCCGGCCGAGGGCGAGGTCGGTCGGGCGCAGATGCGTGAGCCTGATCTGCGTCGGCACCCCCCGCCATATCAGGCGGGCGCTGCCCTCGGCCGAGGCGCTCCAGAACGGCCGCATCACATCCAGGTCGATATCCCGGGCCGCACCATCCCGGGCGGTTTGCGCCCCGCTGACCGTGATCCGCCTCGGCCCAGCGGTCGCGCCGGACCGGACCCGCTCGGCCAAGCGCGCGGCCGGGCCGCGCCAATCGGCGACGTCCCCCGAGAGGCGCCCGCCCACGAGGCGCAGGCCACCGATCTCCGCGCGTCCGGCGAGGAGATTGAAGAGGTCGAGCTCGATGACGAGCCGGCCCTCATCGACCAGGGCCGGGCCGTCCGCGTCCGACGTGGCCCGCACGCGCTCGAGGGTCAGGCGGGGCGTGGGCAGCAATGTCAGGCTCGCCGGCCCCTGGATCGACAGGGCGGCACCGTAAGCCGCCAGGGCACGATTGGCGAAGGATGTCGCTCGGCCGCCATCCACGGGCCAATCGTAGAGGCCGAGCCCGAGGGCGATCACGGCCGTGGGGCCGAAGAGGAGGATCGAGCGGCGCAGCGACATCATGCTCCGGACGAGACCGCGGCTGAAGCCGGTTGCCGCGCCAGGCCCCCTCAAGCCGTCGCGGCCCGGCAGGGTCTGCAAGCCGGCAACCTTGTAGCGCCCAGAGCGGCATTTGTCTGCTGCCCTTAGGTCCGGGGCTGCCCCGCCCGCAAAGAGCGGTGACGGATCGGCCCGGACCGCACGGGCCGAGGCGGTGCAGCACTGGATTTCATGACCGGAATCGGGAACAGCAGGCGCCGAGGAAACGCACGTTTCAAGGGCGTGGCCCGGCTGCGGCCGGTTGCGGCCGGCGGGGAAAGGACGGTTCGATGAAGAAGGTCTACACGGATGCCGCCGCGGCGCTCGCCGGCCTCCTGCACGACGACATGATGGTGATGTGCGGCGGCTTCGGCCTGTGCGGCATCCCGGACGAGCTGATCGAGGCGGTGCGCCTCTCGGGCGTCAAGGGCCTCACAATCGTGTCGAACAATGCCGGGATCGACGGCGTCGGCCTCGGCAAGCTCCTCGACACCCGCCAGGTGCGCAAGATGATCTCGTCCTATGTCGGCGAGAACAAGGAATTCGCCCGCCAGTATCTCGGCGGCGAGCTGGAGATCGAGTTCAATCCGCAGGGCACGCTGGCTGAGCGGATCCGCGCCGGCGGCGCCGGCATTCCGGCCTTCTTCACCAAGACCGGCGTCGGCACCAAAGTCGCCGAGGGCAAGGAGGTGCGGGAGTTCGACGGCGAGCACTACGTGATGGAGCGCGGCCTGTTCGCCGACCTCGCCCTGGTCCACGCCCATACCGGCGACACCGAGGGCAACCTCCGTTACCGGATGACCGCGCGCAACTTCAACCCGATGATGGCGACCGCCGCCAAGGTGACCGTGGCGCAGGTCGAGCACCTTGTGAAGCCGGGCGCGATCGACCCGGACACGATCCACACGCCGGGCATCTTTGTGAAGCGCATCATCGACGTGGGCGTGCGCGACAAGCGCATCGAGCAGCGCACGACGCGCAAGCGCGGCGACAGCACCCCGGCCGCGGCGGCCGGCGGCGGCACCCACTGATCGAGGGAGAGGAGACCCCCATGGCCTGGACCCGCGAGCAGATGGCGGCGCGCGCCGCCAAGGAGCTGGAAGACGGCTTCTACGTGAACCTCGGCATCGGCATCCCGACGCTGGTGTCGAACTACATCCCCGAGGGCATGTCGGTGCAGCTCCAGTCGGAGAACGGCATGCTCGGCATGGGCCCCTTCCCCTACGAGGGCGAGGAGGATCCGGACCTGATCAACGCCGGCAAGCAGACGATCACCGCGCTGCCGACGACGAGCTACTTCTCCTCGGCCGATTCCTTCGGGATGATCCGCGGCGGGCACATCAACCTGTCGATCCTCGGCGCCATGCAGGTGGCGGGCAACGGCGACCTCGCCAACTGGATGATCCCCGGCAAGATGGTGAAGGGGATGGGCGGCGCCATGGACCTCGTGGCGGGCGTGAAGCGCGTCGTCGTGGTGATGGAGCACGTCGCCAAGAACAAGGACGGCACCGAGAGCCCGAAACTGCTCAAGGCCTGCGATCTGCCGCTCACCGGCACCCAGGTGGTCGACCTCGTGATCACCGATCTCGGCGTGTTCGAGATCGACAAGAAGGGCGACGGCGGCATGACGCTCATCGAGCTCGCCGACGGCGTCACCGAGGACGAGATCCGGGCGAAGACCGAGGCGGATTTCACCGTCGCCCTGAAGGGCTGACCGATCAGGGCGTGACCGGCCGCGGGGGAGACCCGCGGCGCGGCACCCTCAGGCTGCCCGGACCCCGTCGAGGAAGCGGACCACCTCGGCTTTGAGCCGCTCGAACTGACCCGACAGCTCGGAGGCGGCACCGAGCACCTGGACCGCGGCCGCGCCGGTCTCCTCCGAGGCCTGCGCGACGCCCGCGATGTTGCTCGTCACCTCCTCGGTGCCGGACGAGGCCTGACTGACGTTCCGCAGGATCTCGCCGGTCGCCGCGCCCTGCTGCTCCACCGCGGCGGCGATATTGGCGGTCCGCCCGTTGATCTCGCTGATCCGGGCCGTGATCGCGTTGATCGCCGAGACCGCTTTCCCGGTCGCGAGCTGGATCTCACCGATCTGCCCGGCGATCGCGTCCGTCGCCTGGGCCGTCTGCCCGGCCAGGGCCTTCACCTCGGCGGCGACCACCGCGAAACCGCGCCCCGCCTCGCCGGCCCGGGCGGACTCGATGGTCGCGTTCAGGGCGAGCAGGTTGGTCTGGCTCGCGATGGTGGCGATGAGCCCGACCATCTCGCCGATCCGGCTCGCGCTCTGGTTCAGGGCCGCCACGAGCTGGGTGGTCTCGCTCGCCTCATCGACCGCGGTCCGGGCCAGATCGACGGAGCCCGAGATCTGCCGCCCGATCTCCTGGATGGACGATCCGAGTTCCTCGGCCGCGGCGGCGACCGTCTGGACGTTGGCGGATGCCTGCCCGGCCGCCGCCGCGACGGCGGTCGATTGCTCGGCTGCCTCGGTCGCGGTGTTCGTGAGGGACGCGGCCGTATTCTGCAACTCCGCCGCGGCGGACGAGACCACGCCTACGATGCTTCCGACAGAGCGCTCGAACACGTCGGCAAGGTCCGTGGTGGCGCGCTTGCGCTCGGCTGCGATCGCCAAATCGGCGCATCGGCGCGCTTCGGCCTCCTCGACAGCCTTGCGGGCGACCAAGCGCTTGATTCCCTCGACGGCGCGCCCGACCGCACCGATCTCGTCGCCGCGCGCGGCGTAAGGGATCGCGAGATCTGCCTCGCCCTGCGCCATCCGCTCCAGGGCACCGACCAGGCGCCGCAGGGGACCGGTCACGCCGAGGACCACGATCAGGCAGGAAACGCCGAGCGCGACAAGGATCCCGACGGCGGTGACGGTGAGCGAGGCTGCCACGGCCGCCTTGGCATTCTGCACGGAGGCATCACGGGCTTTCTGAAGCTCGTCGGTCAGCTTATCGACCTGAACGTGCACCAAGTTGCCCAAGTTGGTGCGGATGACGAGTCCCTCGGTCAGCAGGAGCTTATGGGCGGACACGTTCTCGTTCCTGAGGGCGTAGCTGCAGACCCGCTCCAACATGGCCGTGAACTCCGCGAAGCTCGCTCGCAGCCGATCATAATCCGCGCGTTGCTCCTCGGTCTCGATCAACGCCCCAAGCTTGTCGAGCATCGACGTTACATAGACTCTGCTTTTCTCGAAGCTTTCCTTGTGTTCGGCCATTTCTCGCGGTCGGGTCTCGATGATCACATCCCGAACATGAACGGACATTTCGCTGATGTTGATCCGGATACGAAGGATCAGGTCGAGTCGGCGGGCCTCGAAATCGACGATTTTGCTGGTCTGAGCCGATAATGCCAACAAATTTGTCCGCGCATAGAAACTCAAACCAAGCGCGACTGCCACGAGCAGAAATATTGGAATGATGATTTTGGAAAATAGCCTTTTTCTCAAAAAATCGACCATAGCGTTCTCCGTCCGGCCCAAAACGAGAGCGCGCGAAACTAAGTCGATTCAAGAATTCTGTCGAGCAAACCTCATCGTTGCGCAGTAAACTTTCAGTTTTCTAAGCCGACAATATTTTGATTATTTCAATGCATGATCAATGCATCGCCAGCCGCACGGCTGCGGCTGCAGATCCCGGACTCCTTCCGGGCATAGAATTTTTTCCAAAGAAGTGCAGGCACCCCGGAGCAGCCGATTAAGGCGCGCTCCGGGGGCGACGCAGTCGGCCCCCCGGTTCAGGTTCCATCCGGGCCAATCCGCCGTGGCGGTGTGGCGCAGCCTACATCGGCGGGGTCAGGCCATCCTTGCCGACCGCAACGAGCTTGCCCTCGGCCTTGCTGCCGTCCTTCGCCACGACGGCGAAGATCTTGGAGCCGGGGGTCACGATCGCCTTGTCGGCGGGCTCGAAAGCAACGATCGGCGCGGAAGACGGAACCATGATCTCCTTGGAGCCGTCCTTGCCGTAGCTCACCGTCAAGGTGCGCTCGCCGCCAGAGGCCGCCTTGTCGGCCTTCACGGTGCCGTTGGTCATGGCGCTCTTCACCTTCGGCGCGTTCGACGACTCGGCCTTCACGGTACCGTTCGTCATGGCGCTCTTCACCTTGGCGCCGGCGCCCGCGGTCTGGTCGGTGATCGAATCCCAGCCGTAATGGCCCTCGCCGGTGCCGCGCATCGACTCGGGGAACAGCACGACCTCCAGGGCGGTCATCGGGTTCTCACCCTTGGTGGCGGTGCCGATGAACACGCCGTCCTTGATCTGGTCGAGGCTCGACGGGACCACCCAGGCGAATTTGGCGCCGCTGACGTCGACGGTCTCGGACTTCCCGTCGTCGGTCTTGATCGTGACCGTGTTGCCATCGGCCTTGTCGACGGTGCCGCGGACGCGCTCGACCTGCGCGGCGAAGGCCGTGCTCGACAGAAGGGCCGTCAGGCCGGCGGCCACGAGAGTCTTGCTGAGGTGCTTCATCAATGTCCCATCCTGACTTCAGGAGCCGGGTTATGGGGCGGCGCGCGCACTAAACAAGGTTGCGCGCAAGTGAACCGCCTGACACCGAGCAACAAATAAGGCGGCGCCGGATTGGCGCCGCCTCATGAGCGTTCAGTGGACGGCCCGGAGGCCGCCCGGTGCGTCAGGCCGCGAGCGAGCGCAGCACGTAGGGCAGGATGCCGCCGTTGCGGAAGTATTCCAGTTCGTCGAGCGTATCGATCCGGCAGGTCAGCGGGACCTGCTTCACCGAACCGTCGGCGGACTTGATCTCCGCGGTGAGCGTCTGCCGGGGCTTCAGCTCGCCAGCGAGACCCTTGATGGTGACGGTCTCGTCACCCTTCAGGCCCAGCGACTGCCAGGACGTGTCGCCCTGGAAAACCAGCGGTACCACGCCCATGCCGACGAGGTTCGAGCGGTGGATGCGCTCGAAGCTTTCGGCCACCACGGCGCGGACGCCGAGCAGCTTCGTGCCCTTCGCCGCCCAATCGCGCGACGAGCCGGTGCCGTATTCCTTGCCGGCGAAGATGATGAGCGGCGTGCTCTGCTCGGCGTATTTCTGCGCCGCGTCGTAGATGAACATCTTCTCGCCCGAGGGCTGGAACAGCGTCCACCCGCCCTCGACCACGTTGCCGGTCTCGTCCCGCACCATCTGGTTCTTGATGCGGATGTTGGCGAAGGTGCCCCGCATCATCACCTCGTGGTTGCCGCGGCGCGTGCCGTACTGGTTGAAGTCCTGCACGCGGACCTGATGCGACTGCAGGTAGGCACCGGCCGGCGAGGCCGCGCGGATGTTGCCCGCGGGCGAGATGTGGTCGGTGGTGATCGAGTCGAGGAACAGGCCGAGGATCCGGGCGTCCGCGATGTCCTCCACCGGCTTCGGGGTCTTCTCCATGCCGACGAAGTAGGGCGGGTTCTGCACGTAGGTGGAGCCCGGGTTCCACGCGAAGGTCTCGGCTTCGGTGACCTCGACGTTCTTCCAGTTGTCATCGCCGCCGAACACGTCGGCGTAGCGCGACTTGAACAGCGCCGAGGTGATGTTCTCCTCGATGAACTGCTGCACCTCGGCCGAGGACGGCCAGATGTCCTTGAGGTAGACCGGCTTGCCGTCGGCATCGTGGCCCAGCGGCTCGGTGGTGATGTCGATCTGCATCGAGCCGGCCAGCGCGTAGGCGACCACCAGCGGCGGCGAAGCGAGGTAGTTCGCCCGCACGTCGGGGTTCACGCGGCCCTCGAAGTTGCGGTTGCCCGAGAGCACCGCCGCCGCGACGACGTCGTTATCGTTGATCGCCTTCGAGATCGCCTCCGGCAGCGGGCCGGAATTGCCGATGCAGGTGGTGCAGCCGAAGCCAACGAGGTTGAAGCCGAGGGCGTCGAGCGGCTCCTGAAGCCCGGACTTCTCCAGATACTCGCCGACCACCTGCGAGCCGGGCGCCAGGGAGGTCTTCACCCACGGCTTGGAGCGCAGGCCCTTGGCGACGGCGTTGCGGGCGAGCAGGCCCGCACCGATCATCACCGAGGGGTTCGACGTGTTGGTGCAGCTCGTGATGGCGGCGATCACCACGTCACCGTGCCCGATGTCGAAGTTGGTGCCCTCGACGGGGTAGCGGCGGGCGAGATCGGCAGCCTTCTTGAACTCCGTCTCCATCGAGGCGGCAAAGCCCGGCTTGGCACCGTCGAGCAGCACCCGGTCCTGCGGACGCTTCGGGCCGGCGAGCGAGGGCCGGACCTCGCCCATGTCGAGCTCCAGCGTGTCGGTGAAGACCGGGTCGGGCGTGTTGGCGTCGCGCCACATGCCCTGCGCCTTCGCGTAGGCCTCGACCAGGGCGATCCGGTCGTCGGAGCGGCCGGTGACCTTCAGGAAGTCGATGGTCTTCTGGTCGACCGGGAAGAAGCCGCAGGTCGCGCCGTATTCAGGCGCCATGTTGGAGATCGTGGCCCGGTCGGCGACCGCCATGTCGTCGAGGCCAGGCCCGTAGAACTCCACGAACTTGCCGACCACGCCCTTCTTGCGCAGCATTTGGGTGACGGTGAGCACGAGGTCGGTGGCGGTGGTACCCTCGGGCAGCTTGCCCGACAGCTTGAAGCCCACGACCTCGGGGATCAGCATCGAGAGCGGCTGGCCGAGCATAGCCGCCTCGGCCTCGATGCCGCCGACGCCCCAGCCCAGCACCGCCATGCCGTTGACCATGGTGGTGTGCGAATCGGTGCCGACCAGCGAATCCGGATAGGCCACGTCGGAGCCGTCCTCGGACTTCGTCCAGACGGTCTGGGCGAGGTATTCCAGGTTTACCTGGTGGCAGATGCCGGTGCCTGGGGGCACGACGGAGAAGTTGTCGAAGGCCGATTGGCCCCACTTCAGGAAGGTGTAGCGCTCACCGTTGCGCTCGTATTCCAGGGCGACGTTGTCGGCCAGCGCCTTCGGGGTGCCGAACTCATCGACGATCACCGAGTGGTCGATGACGAGATCGACCGGCACCAGCGGGTTGATCTTCTGCGGGTCGCCGCCGAGCGCCACCATGGCGTCGCGCATGGCCGCGAGATCGACCACCGCGGGAACGCCGGTGAAGTCCTGCATCAGCACGCGCGAGGGGCGGAACGCGATCTCGACCTCGGCCTTGCCCTTCTGGTCGAGCCAGCCGACGGCGGCCTCGATATCGCCCTTCTTGACCGAGCGGTCGTCCTCGTAGCGCAGCAGGTTCTCGAGGATCACCTTCATCGAGAACGGCAGCGCGGCCGCGGAGGCGAGGCCGTTCTTCTCGGCCTCGGGGATGGAATAGTAGGTGTAGGTCTTGCCGCCGGCATGGAGCGTCTGGCGGGCCTTGAAGCTGTCGAGTGAGGGCACGGCTGGTTCTATCCTCGCTGCGGTTGTCGAACACGCGCAGGCAAGACCTGCGCTACGAAGTTGTGTTCGGCCTGTGTAGCGCCCGACGGGCGCGCGCCGCCCCGGGAGTGCCCGGGCAGGAGACGATGCGCGGGGGCGATTTGGACGCCCGTGATGCCGCGCGGCGCAGCCAAGCGAGGATATAGAACTTTTCGAATCTGGCCGCTACCGGGTCGCGATGACAGGTGCGTTTTCCTGTCGGCGGACGCGCGGTTGCAGACACGTGCATCCCCTCCCCCCTTTGCGGGAGAAGGTAGCCCCTGCGTCAGCAGGGGTCGGGTCGGGACGAAGTCCCGCAAGGGGGGAACCCGGGTTCAGGAGAGGGCGCGACTGGCGGGAAGGGCTGTGCTCTTGTCTGCACCGTCGCTCCCCCCCCTTGCGGGACCTCGTCCCGACCCGACCCGCTTCGCGCGCCCCCCTCCCCCGCAGAGGCTACCAAATGCACACATCTCCAGCGAACATCGACGCTGGCGGCAGAACGCGACAGGCCCCCTCTCCCGAGCGGGAGAGGGTTGGGGTCAGGGACGAGAAGGTTCAGGATAAAGCACGCGATCGATGCGCCGACAGGGGCGTGCCTCGTTCTGAGAGTTCTCGACCCTCACCCTGTCCCTCTCCCGCTCGGAAGAGGGGACCCGCGCTCGATCCTAAGGCCGAGTTGCAGCGCACGATGTGTGCATCCGGTAGCCCGCAGAGGGGGGGGAGACGCGGCGACGTCACCCCTCGCTTGGCACTCCAGCCTTCGACAGCGCCTTCAGCCGATTCGGCTCCGCGGCGGCCTTGCGCAGCGAGGCGACGTTGGCGGCGGCCTCTGCGGCGCTCATGTCCCGGCGCAGGATCGCCTCGGCATCGGCGGTGCGTCCCTTCAGCCCCAGCACCAGGGCGAGATTGGCCCGCACCCGGGCGTCGGCGCCGGGCTGCTCGGCGGCGAGGCGCAGGGTTTGTTCGGCCTGATCGAGGTTGCGCGAGAGCGCGTAGGACAGGCCCAGATTGGAGAGGAGCGAGGGCTCGTTCGGCCGGATCTTGAGGGCGGCCTCGTAGAAGCCTTGCGCGCGCACCTGATCGCCGAGCTGCGCCGAGGCCGAGCCCTGCGCCGACAGGATACGCCAATCGGGCGCGGCCGGGGAATGGGCGTTGGCGAGCACGTCGATCGCCTCGCGGTAGCGGCCGAGCTCGACCAGCGACTTGCCGTAGGCGCCGAGCAGGAACGTGTCCTTCGGGTTGCGCAGGGCCGCCTGCTGCAGCACCGCCGAGGCTTGGCTGATCTGATCGTTGGCGCGCAAAGCCCTTGCATAGGCGACAGCCGCACGACCATCATCGGGATTGGCGTTAAAGCGCTCGGCCAGGGCGTCGATGTTCTGGCGCGATGCAGGCCGGTCCCCGATCGAGCCGGTGGTCTCGGGGCCGGAGGTGTTGCAGCCGGCGAGCCCCAGCGCCAGCAGGCCCGCCGCCAGGGCGATGCGGCGTCCGGTACGGATCTCGGGGCGGGCGATCCGGGACAGGGCGGTCATCATGGTACGCGGCGCCTCCGGGCGGGCCGAGGGCTCAGGCCTGTGCTTCACCCCTCCGGCCGGCCGGTGATAGAGCGTTAACCCTAACCACCGGTTAAGCCCTCCAGCGCGCAAGAGGCCCATGCCCCAGGCCGAGTCCCAGCCGACGAATCCCGCCCTCCTGCCCGCCGACGCGTCCTCCGTGCCGGTGACGCTCGTCACCACCGCATCCTGGGGCGATGTCCAGGGCGGCCTCGATCCCGCCCAGCGGCGCTTCGCGGAGGCGCTCGGGTTCAAGCCGAAGGCTGGGAGCCTCGCCCTGCTGCCCGGCCCGGAGGGCGGGTTGGCCCGGGTGCTGTTCGGCCTCGGCGACACCGAAGCGGCAGCTTACGACCGGCTGCTCGTCGGCAAGCTGCCGGGGCTGCTGCCGGAGGGCAGCTTCCGCCTGGAGCACGCGCCCGACCCCGCCGAGGCCGCCCTGGCCTGGCTGATGGGCAGCTATCGCTTCGGCCGCTACCGCTCCGGGACCGGCACGAAAGCGCGGCTCACGGCGCCGGCCGGCATCGACGCCGGCGAGGTCGAACGGATCGCCGCCGCCGTGGCGCTCGGCCGCGACCTGATCAACACGCCGGCCAACGACATGGGCCCCGCCGAGATCGAGGCCGCCGCCCGGTCGCTCGCGGAGCGTCACGGCGCCACGATCGCGGTGACGGAGGGCGAGGCACTTGCGAAGGGCTATCCGCTGATCCACGCGGTCGGCGCCGCCTCGCCGCGGGCGCCGCGCCTCATCGACCTGACCTGGGGGCCGGAGGACGCGCCGCGTGTGACCCTGGTGGGCAAGGGCGTCGCTTTCGATACGGGCGGGCTCGACCTGAAGCCGTCCGCCGCGATGCTGCTGATGAAGAAGGATATGGGCGGGGCCGCCGCCGCGCTCGCCGCCGCCGACATGGTGATGGGCGCAGGGCTCAAGGTCCGCCTGCGGGTGCTGATCCCCGCGGTGGAGAACGCGGTCGCGGGCAACGCCTTCCGGCCGGGCGACGTACTGCCGAGCCGGGCGGGCTTGAGCGTTGAGATCGGCAACACCGACGCGGAGGGCCGGCTGATCCTCGCCGACGCGCTGGCGCTCGCCGAGGCCGAGACACCCGACCTGCTCCTCGATTACTCGACGCTGACCGGCGCGGCCCGGGTCGCGCTCGGGCCGGACCTGCCCGCCTTCTTCACCGAGGACGAGGTGCTGGCGGCCAACGTGGCGGAAGCCGGCCGGAGCGCCGCCGACCCGATCTGGCGAATGCCGCTGCACGCGCCCTATGCGAGCCTGCTCGACTCCAAGGTGGCCGACCTCAACAACATCTCGGGCGGTCCCTTCGCGGGGGCGATCACCGCGGCCCTGTTCCTGCGCCGCTTCGCCCCGAAGACGAAGGCGCACGGCCATTTCGACCTCTACGGCTGGAACCCCTCGACCAAGCCCGGCCGGCCGGAGGGCGGCGAGGTGCAGACCGCGCGTCTCACCTACGCGCTGCTGAAGGCGCGCTACGGGGGGTGATCCGTCATCGCGAGCGCAGCGAAGCAAACCAGGGCAGCGCGCGATCTTCGCGCGTGGCGGATCACTGGGTCGCTTCGCTGCACTCGCGATGACGGTGCGGGTCAGGCCAGTCCCGCCAGCCGCAGCACCACCCCCACCCCGGCACACAGCGCCAGGGTGGGCAGCGTGCCGAGATGCAAGCGGAACACTGCGAGGATCGCCGCCAGCGTCAGCAGCAGGGCCGCCGGATCGAGGCTCGCCGGCACGGGCCAATCGAGGCGGAGCGGCCCCAGCGGCACCGTCTCGACCTCCCGGAACAGCGTCCGCAGCCCGAACCAGACCGCGAGGTTCAGGATCACCCCCGCCACCGCGGCGGTGATCGCCGAGAGCGCCCCCGCGAGGCGCCGGCTGCCGCGCAGGCGGCCGATCAGCGGCGCGCCGGCGAAGATCCACAGGAAGCAGGGCACGAAGGTCACCCAGGTGGTGAGCAATCCGGCAAGCGTTCCGGCGAGCAGCGGCGGCAGCGCCCCGGGCGCCCGGAATCCCGCCAGGAAGCCCACGAATTGCAGCACCATGATCAGCGGGCCGGGCGTCGTCTCGGCGAGGCCGAGCCCGTCGAGCATCTCCCCGGGCTTCAGCCAGCCGTAATGCTCCACCGCCTGCTGCGCCACGTAGGCGAGCGCCGCATAGGCGCCCCCGAAGGTCACCAGCGCCATCTTGGAGAAGAACACCGCCACCTGACCGAAGACCGGCGGGACACCGGGCAGGAGCAGAAGCACGGCCACCGGCAGGAGCCAGATCGCGAGCCAGAGCGCTCCCACGCGCAGGGAGGCGGCAGCGCCGGCTCGCTCCCGCGGCAGCATCGCGGCGCCGATGAGGAAGCCGGCCTCATCGGCGCCGTTTTCCGCACGCGCCTCGGGCCTCCTGCGGCGGGCGAAACCGAGCAGCCCCGCCGCGATCACCACCAGCGGGAACGGCACGGCCAGCACGAACAAAGCCGCGAAGGCGGCGAGCGCGACGAGCCGGTCGGTCCGGTCGCGGAGCGCCCGGCTGCCGAGCCGCCACAGGGCCTGGAGCACGATGGCGAGCACGGCCGCCTTCAGGCCGAAGAACAGGCCGGCGACCACGTCGACATGGCCGTACAGCACGTAGAGCCAGCTCAGGGCCATCAGGGCGAGAAGCCCCGGCAGCACGAACAGACCGCCTGCCACGAGCCCGCCCGCCGGCCCGTGCATCAGCCAGCCGATATAGGTCGCGAGCTGCTGCGCCTCCGGGCCGGGCAGCAGCGTGCAGAAGCCGAGCCCGTGCAGGAAGCGCCGCTCCGAGACCCAGCGCCGCTCCTCCACGAGGATCCGGTGCATCACGGCGATCTGGCCGGCCGGCCCCCCGAAGGAGAGCGCCGCCACCCGCGCCCAGACCGGGACGGCCTCGGCGAGCGACGGTGCGCTCAGGCTGTCAGAGGCAGCCCCGTCTCGATCAGGCGCGCCCACAGGGAAGCTCCGTAGGGTGCGGCCGCGTCGTTGAAGTCGTAATGCGGGTGGTGGAGCGAGGCACTGTCGCCGTTGCCGATGAACATGTAGGCGCCTGGGCGGCGGCCGAGCATGTAGGAGAAATCCTCCGCGGTCATCATCGGCGCAACGGCCCGGTCGACGTTCTCCCCGCCAACCAGAGCCGCGGCGACATCGGCCATGAACGCCGTCTCGGCAGGGTGGTTCTCGGTGACCGGGTAGCTCGATCCGAACTCCGTCACGCCCACGGCGCCGAAGCCCGCCGCGATCTCCGCGACCAATGTCTCGATGCGCGTCTTGATCTGGGCCCGCACAGCCTGGGACAGCGTGCGCATCGTGCCCCGCATGGTCACGGTCTGCGGCAGCACGTTGAACGCCTCGCCGGCATCGAGCGCACAGACCGACACCACCGCCGATTGCAGCGGATCGAGATTGCGCGCCACGATGCTCTGCAGGGCGATGATGACGTGGCTGCCGACGAGCACGCTGTCGACGGCGTTCTGCGGCAGGGCCGCGTGGCCGCCCCGTCCCTCGATGGTGAGGGTGAACCGGTCGGTGGAGGCCATGATCGGCCCCGGCCGGATCGCGAAGGTGCCGACCTTCATGCCGGGGATGTTGTGCATCCCGTAGACCGATTCGATGCCGAACCGCTCCATCAGGCCATCCTCGACCATGGCGTCGCCGCCGCCGCCGCCCTCTTCGGCGGGCTGGAAGATCAACACGGCGGCGCCGTCGAAATCGCGGGTCTCGGTGAGGTATTTGGCGGCTCCGAGCAGCATGGCGGTGTGCCCGTCATGGCCGCAGGCGTGCATCTTGCCCGGCACGGTGGAGCGATAGGGCAGATCGCGCACCTCCTGGATCGGCAGCGCATCCATGTCGGCGCGCAGGCCGATGGCGCGGTTGGACGAGCGGCCCTTGCCGCGGATCACGCCCACCACGCCGGTCCGGCCGATGCCGGTCACGACTTCGTCGCAGCCGAAGGCTCGGAGCCTCTCGGCCACGAACCCCGCCGTGCGGTGGACGTCGTAGAGCAGCTCGGGATGGGCGTGCAGATCGTGCCGCCACGCCTGCATCGCGTCGGCGAAGGTCTGGATCCGTTCGAGGACGGGCATCGGGTCGTGACTCTCGGCACCTGCGGGGCTGGATGCGGCCAGCAAAGCCGGGGCCAGAGCCGGCGTCAACGGCTCAGCTTCGCGCGCGCGGACCGGCGGATTCAGACGGAGCAGCCCCGCGCACTCACAGGATACCGACCGCGGCAGACACAGGATGGGCTCTGCGGCGACCGTCTGACCCGCCTGAGATGACGTCCCCGCCATCCGCCGCTGCCGCCGGGCAACCTCAACCTGTGCGTTACGCAGTCAAGCAGGCTCGACTTGTGGTCAAGGTGCGATAGGCTCGCCACCCTCAACTTGAGGGTGCACACATGGGTAAAGTCGCGCTTCTGTTCTGCGTCTCGGTCGCGGCTCCGCTGTTGCTCATCCCCGCTCCGGCTTGGGCGACGCCCGGGATGCTCAACGCCCGGGGCTGCCACGGCCACCCGCGGCACTGCCATTCGCGCGCGGAATGGCGCACCAATCGCCGGGGGCGGCACTACGTGGCCGGCCGCTTCTTCCGGGATTGAGGCGCAGCGATGCGCATCTCACCCCGGGCCGCCCTCGCCCTGGCGGCGCTGGTCGCGTCCGCTTGGCTCCCGTTCCTCATCCAGGATGCCGCGCTCGCACGGGCCTGCTTCCAGCCGGACGAGGCGAAGCTGGAGAGCCACCGGCACTACAACAGCCGGCGCGACGGCTGCGACGTCCACGGCCCGTCCAAGCCTCTCGACGGCGCCAAGCCGGAGGGCGCTTCAGCCAAATGCCGCGACGGGACCTGGAGCTTCAGTCACACGCGCAGCGGCACCTGCTCGCGCCACGGCGGAGTCGCGCGTTGGGAGAGCGGCAGCCTCATCGCGCCGCCGCCACGGGGGGGCGATCGGGCCGCACCCGCGACGCACGGCTCCGTCACCGCGGCGTAGGCGCCTCATCCAGACCCTGGTCCGGTTCACGCCCCGGTAAGCGCCGGATGCGACGATGCCGCCGAGCCCGGGATCCCTGAATGACCAGCCTTGTCGGAACGCCGCCCCGCCGCGCGGAGGCCGGACGCTCGCCCTTCGACAGCCCGGCGCTGCTCGTGGTGCTGGCCCTGCTCGCCCTGTTCGGCCCCTACGACCCGCGCAACCTCGCGCCGGTCTTCGACGGGCTGCGCCTGCCCGACACCGACGACATGATGCGCCTCGTCGGCGTGCGTGACCTCCTGGCCGGCCAGGGCTGGTTCGACAGCGTGCAGCACCGGATGCTGCCCCCGGACGGCATCGCCTCGCACTGGTCGCGCCTGATCGATCTGCCGATCGCGGGCCTCATCCTGGCCTTCACGCCCCTGCTCGGGCGGGCGGCCGCGGAAGCCGCCGCGGCCGCGCTGTGGCCGTTCCTGCTGTTCGTCCTCTACGGGACGATGGCCGGCCTCTGGATCCGCCGCCTGTTCGGATGGCGCGCGGCCCTGCTCGTCCTGTTCGTGGCGCCCCAGACCGCCGTGTTCCTGAACGTCTTCCGCTTCGGGCGGATCGACCACCACAACGCGCAGCTCTGCGCCGTGCTGGCGATCGGCCTCGCCCTCGCGGATCCGGCCCGGCGGATGCGGCGCGGCCTCCTCGCCGGGGCCGTCGCCGGCCTGTCGCTGGCGATCGGGCTCGAGACACTGCCGGTGATCGCGGCGGCCGGTCTCCTCGTCCTCGCGGACTGGCTGCTTCACGGCGAGCGCGCCTCCGGCCTGCTCGCGGGATACGGGGCGGGCCTGTGCGGCGCGAGCCTCCTGCTGTTCGGCCTGCAGACAGCCCCGGCCCTCTGGAGCGTGCCGGCCTGCGACGCGCTGTCCCCGCCCTGGCTGATCCTGGGTGCGGGGGCCGCCGCCATCGGCGGCGCGGCCCTGGCGGCGGACCGACGCGGCGTGGGACGGGCCGGGCGCTGCCTGATCGCGGCCCTCGTCGGTGCCGCGATGGCCGCCGGCTTCGTCCGGATCGCACCCGCCTGTCTCGCCGGTCCCTTCGCCGGGATGGACGCCCTCGTGCGGACCGCGTGGCTCAATCAGGTGGACGAGATGCGGGCCTTCCCGCAGATCCTGCGCAGCGAGCCTGACATCGCGCTGTCCAACATCGTCCCGCTCGTGGCGGCGACCCTCTACGCCGTCGCGATGGCCTTCCGGGAGACGGTGCCCGACCGGCGCCGCTTCTTCCTCGTGGTGGCGACGTTGATCGCGCCCGGCACGCTGATCGCCCTCGGTCAGGCGCGAGGCATGTACATCGCGGGGGCCTTCGTGCCGCTCCTGGGGGCGATCGCGCTGGATCGTGCCATCCTGGCGCTGCGTGCGCCGGGTTCGAATCTGCACCGGTTGGCGCTGTTCCTCCTGGCCCTGACGATGCTGGGCAAGGTCTGGGCGATCGTGATCGAGCTGCCGGCGCGGCTGCTGTCGCCGGCCGCCACCGGGACGCAGACCGCATCCGACACGAACTGGAAGACCTGCACCGCGCCGGCTGCCTACGCGGCCCTCGACCGCCTGCCGCCGGGGCTCGTGCTCAGCAGCATCGATCTCGGGCCGGCCATCCTGTTGATGACCCATCACGCCGTCGTGGCGGCACCGTATCACCGCAACCTCGTCGGGCTGCGCGCCGCGATCGAGGCCGCGGAGGGCTCGCAGGAAACGCTGCGGCGGGTGATTCAAGCCCGCGCTGCCGACTATCTGATGCTCTGCACCGCCGCCCTCGACCGGGCCGAAGCGGGCAAGCCCCAGCCCTTCGCCACCGATCTCGCCCGCGGGACAGAACCGGCCCCGGACTGGCTCACGCCGGTCACCGACATGCCCGCCGGCTCGGCGCTCAAGGTCTGGCGTATCCGGCACGATTGAGCCCCGCGCGGATCCCGGACGATCCGCCCTTCAGGCCGCCTGCGGAACTGGCGCCGTCGTGGCAACGGGCACCGCGCCGCCGGCCCGGCGCAGCCGCAGGGCGTTGCCGAGGACGAAGACACTGGAGAACGCCATGGCGCCCGCCGCCAGGATCGGCGACAGGGCCGGCCCGCCGAAGGGCACCAGAACGCCCGCCGCGACCGGGATCAGCGCGGCGTTGTAGGCGAAGGCCCAGAACAGGTTCTGCCGGATATTGGCCATGACCGCCCGGGAGAGCGTCAGCGCCTCCACGAGGGCCTCCAGCGCGCCCGACATCAGCACCACGTCGGCACTCTCCACGGCGATATCGGTGCCCGTGCCGATGGCGAGCCCGACATCGGCCTCGGCAAGCGCCGGGGCATCGTTGATGCCGTCGCCCACGAAAGCCACGGGCCCGTGCGCGGCCCGGAACCGCTGGACCGCCTCGACCTTCCCGCCCGACAGGACACCGGCGGCGACGATGTCGATGCCGAGGCCCTTCGCCACGCCGGCGGCGGCGCCGGGGTCGTCACCGGTCACCATCGCGACCGCGAGCCCGCGCGCCTTCAGCGCCGCGACGGCCGCGCGGGCGCCCGCCTTCACCGGATCGGCCACCGCCAGCACCGCGGCGTGGCGGCGGTCGAGGACGAGATGGATCGGGCTCCGGCCCTCGGCCGCCAGACGCTCGGCCCGGGCAGTGAGATCGGGGTCCCGGGCAATGCCGAGCCGGTCGAGATAGCGCGGCGCACCGAGCGCCACATCCCGGCCCGCGACCCGGCCCGCGACGCCAAACCCCTCCACGGCCGTGAAGCTCTCCGGCTCGGGCACGGCGAGGCCCCGCCCGCGCGCGGCCGCCACGACGGCACCGGCCAGCGGGTGCTCGGACCGGGTCTCCAGCCCGGCCGCGAGGGCCAGGGCCTCGTCGTCGGCGATCCCGGTCCCGGTCAGGAGATCGGTAAGCTTGGGACGGCCCTCCGTGAGGGTGCCGGTCTTGTCGAGGGCGACGACCCGCACGTCGCGCAGGCCCTGCAGGGCGGCCCCGTCGCGGAACAGCACGCCCTTTGCCGCCGCCCGGCCGGTGCCGACCATGATGGCGGTCGGCGTGGCGAGGCCCATCGCGCAGGGGCAGGCGATGATGAGCACCGCCACCGCGTTGACCAGAGCCGTTCCCAGGGCGGGGGCGGGACCCAACAGCAGCCATCCGAGGAAGGTCACCGCCGCGATCCCGATCACCGCCGGCACGAAACGCCCGGTGATCCGGTCGACCAGCGCCTGGATCGGCAGCTTGCCGCCCTGCGCCCGCTCGACCAGGGCGGTGATCTGCGCGAGCACGGTGGCGGCGCCCACGGCATCGACCTTCAGGTCGAGGCTGCCGCGTCCGTTGACGGTGCCGCCCACCGTCCGGTCGCCCGGCGCCTTCCGGACCGGGACCGGCTCCCCGGTCACCATGCTCTCGTCGACATGGCTGGTGCCGGCGACCACCACGCCGTCGGCGGCGACGCGCTCGCCGGGGCGCACCCGGACCACGTCGCCGAGACGGAGCGCGGCGAGCGGCACCTCCGCCTCGGCATCGTCACGGACGACCCGCGCCGTCTTCGGTGCGAGATCCATCAGCCGGGCGATGGCCTGCCCGGTCTGGCCCTTGGCCCGGGCCTCCAGGGTCCGGCCGAGCAGGATCAGCGTGACGATCAGCACGCTCGCCTCAAAGTAGAGATGGGCGGCCCCCGCCGGCAGCAGCCCGGGGGTCAAGGTCGAGACCAAGGAATAGAGGTACGCGGCCCCCGCCCCGAGGGCCACAAGGGCGTTCATGTCCGGATGGCCGCGGAGCAGGCCCGGCACGCCGCGCAGGAAGAAGCGGCGGCCCGGCCCGGCGAGGACCAGGGTCGCCAGGACGGCCTGGATCCCGGCGGTGACGGGGCCGCCATGCAGGCCGGGCAGGACGTGACCGCCCATGTCCAGGACCACGACGGGGGCGGAGAGCAAAGCGGCGGCGATCAGGTCGCGGCGCAGGTTCCGGCTCTCCTCCTCCCGGCGCGCGGCCGGATCGGTTCGCGTTTCCGCGTCGAGGGGCTGCGCCGCGTAGCCCGCCTCCTCCACGGCCGCCACGAGATCGGGGATCGCCACCAGCCCCTCGGGATGGCGGATCGTCGCGCGCCCGGTGGCGAGATTGACGGTGGTGCCGGTCACGCCCGGCACCGCGGCGAGCGCCTTCTCGACCCGGCCGACGCAGCTCGCGCAGGACAGGCCCTCGATGACCAGCAGAGTCTGCGCCTCGGGCACCGGATAGCCCGCATCCGCCAGCGCCGCCGCGGCCTCGGCCGGGCCAGCGCCACCGCCGAGGACCAAGCTAGCCCGGTTGGTGGCGAGGTTGACCGCCACGTCCCGGGCCCCCGGCAGCGCCGCCAGCGTCCGCTCCACCCGCCCGACGCAGGAGGCGCAGGACATGCCCGTGACGGGGAAGTTCAGCGGCATGGAGGCCGGGGCGGCCGATCGGATCGCGGTGTCCATGACATCCCACATGGGGATGGCTCGGGTGAGTCGGCCAGGGGCTCTCTGGAAGTTGAGCGTCCGCGCGGGCCGTTGTGAGATCGGCTGCCTTCGGCCAAGCTCAGTCCGCGAGGGAAAATCGGAGACACAGATGGCCGAACCGATCACGATCTACGGCGATCCGGGCTCCGGGAATTGCCTGAAGGTCAAATGGGTCGCCGCCCATCTCGGTATCCCGGCGACGTGGCGCGACGTGGACGTCCCCGGGGGCGGGACGCGCACGCCCGCCATCCTCGCCCTCAATCCCGCAGGCCGGGTGCCATTCGTGGTCTTCCCCGACGGCGCCGTGCTGTCGGAATCGAACGCCATCATCACCTACTTGGCGGAGGGCTCGGCCCTGATCCCGCAGGCGCCACTCGCCCGGGCGCGCATGCTGCAATGGATGTTCTGGGAGCAGTACAGCCACGAGCCCTTCATCGCGGTCCGCCGCTACCAGCTCCACTATCTCAAGCAGTCACCGGACGATCTCGATCCCAAGCTTGCCGGGCGCGGCGCCGATGCGCTGCAGCTGATGGAGCGGACCCTCGAACACGCCGCCTTCATGGCGGGCGAGGCCCTGACGCTCGCCGATGTGGCCCTCGTGGCCTATACAAGGATGGCCCATGAGGGCGGCTTCGACCTCGCCGCCTATCCCGCGATCCGGGCCTGGATCGGGCGGGTCGAGACCGGGCTCGGCATCGGTCCCTACGCCGCGCCGGCCTGATCGGCAGCCGCCGGCTGCGCGGCGGCGGCGCCGTATTCCGGCAGGCTGACCCGGACGATTGTCCCCTGCCCGACCGTGCTCTCGATGGCGAGCCGCCCCCGGTGACGGTTGAGGCTGTGCTTGACGATGGCGAGCCCCAGACCCGTGCCGCCACGCGCCCGGCTCGATGCGACATCGACCCGGTAGAAGCGCTCCGTCAGCCGCGGGATGTGCTCGGGGGGGATGCCCGGCCCGTCATCGGCCACCGACAGGACGACCCGGCGGCCGAGCCGCGGATCGTCCTCCCGGGCCAGCCCGACGCTGATCCGGCCACCGCCGTACTTCACGGCGTTCTCGATGAGGTTCTCGATCACCCGGGCGAGTTCGTCGGCGTCGCCCGGCACGCGATAGGGGCCCGCGCCGTCCTCAAACTGGACCATGGCGCCCCTGGCCTTGGCAGGGGGCCCCTGCGCGTCGACCATCTGGCGGGCGAGCGCCCCGAGATCGACCACGGCGGTCGGCGCCACGTGCTCGCGCAGCTCGATCCGCGACAGCGACAGCAGGTCGTCGATCAACCGGGTCATGCGCAGGGCCTGGACGCGCATGATCTCCAGGAAGCGCTCGCGCGCCTGCGCATCCTCGCGGGCGGGACCCTGCAGGGTCTCGATGAAGCCGATCAGGGTGGCGAGCGGCGTGCGCAGTTCGTGGCTCGCATTGGCGACGAAATCGACCCGCATCGCCTCCAGGCGCCGCGCGGAGGTGAGGTCGCGCAGGAACAGAAGCGCGTTGACGCCCGACCCGTCCGGCATCGGCAGGGCTCCGATCTGCACCTCGAAGGTGCGCTCCAGCGGCACCCGGGTCGAGAGGGCGACGCGGCGCGGGACGCCAGAACTGAGAACCGCCTCGATGCCCTCGAGCACCTCCGGGTCGCGCAGCGCGAAGGACAGGGGCCGGGCATGGTGAAGCGCCGGCAGAAGGGCCCGGGCGGCGGGGTTCGCCTCCACCACCAGGGTCCGCCGATCGACGAGGATCACGGGGTCGGGGACGTGAGCGAGCAGCGCCTCGGCGACCGCATGGCGCTGCGCCGTGGTCGCCGGGCGCAGCGGCGGGCTGGTCCGGCCCCGGCCACCCAGCCAACCGCCGAGGCAGACGGCGCCGAGGCCCACGAGGATCAGGGGGAGATCGAGGCGCCCGGCCAGGGCCGCCGCCAGGGCGAACAGCCCGGCCGCGATCGCGGCCCCCAACCAGGATTCAGAGCTGCGCAGGCGCTCGGACATGGCGGGCCAGCCCGATCGGTCAGCGGGAATCCGAGCCGTCGCGCCACCCGCGCCCGGATGGGCCGGCCGTGCCCTCCGGCGGCCCGGTATCGCGCGCCCCGCCCGCGCGCTTCACGATCTCGTAGAGACCGAGCATCGCCAGGGCAGTCACGAACGGCACCACGTAGTAGCAGCCGCGGAACAGCAGCAGCGAGGTCAGCACCTCGTTGCGGGGCAGACTCGACAGGGCGAGCAGGATCGTCGCCTCGAACACGCCGATGCCGCCGGGGGCGTTCGACGCGATGCCCAGCATGGCCGCCAGCACGTAGATCGCCAGGAAGGTGGTGAAGGCGAGGGTCGTCTCCTGCGGCAGCAGGACGTAGAGCACGGCGGCGGCCGCGCAGACATCGCCGATGCCGACGAGCATCTGGCCGATCGACACGGAGGCGCCGGGCAGCTCGAGCCGCCAGTGCTTGACGGTGATGCTGCGCTTCTTGGCCGAGACCCAGGCGAGGTAGCCCAGCACCAGGGCGAGCGCCGCGAGACCCACGGTCTGGTTGATCCGGATCGACGTGAAGGCGAGCCCGGCGAGCTGGCCTGCCTCGATGATCAGGCTCAGGCCCAGGACCACACCCATGCCCAGCCAGAAGGTGAAGCCGGCAATCACCGTGAGCGCCGCGATCTTGGGCGTGGTCAGGCCCTGCCGGGAATAGATCCAGTAGCGGATGGTGCCCGCGGTCAGGAGCGGGAAGCCGAGGGTGAAGCTCACCGCGTAGCTGGTGAAGGAAGCCAGTGCCGTGATCCGGTAGTGCACCTTGATCTTGAGCTGGCGCAGGGCCAGCGCGTCGTAGCCGGTGAGGAACAGGTAGCTGATGCCGACGAACAGGAAGGCGAGGCCGAGCTGGCGGCCGGTCGCCGCCGCGATCGCCGTGCGCACCTCCGCCCAGCTCACGCTCTGGATGAGCTTCCAGAGGACGCCGAGGGAGACCGCGAACAGCACGATGCTGGCGGCCGTGCCGATCCAGGCATAGCGGCTGTGCCAGCTCTTCCGCCCTTTGGTGGCGGTGTCGTGCGGAACCGGCTCGGCCGGCTCGGCCGGCTTCCGGTGCTGTCCCTGAAAGTTCATGCCGTTCGGCGTCCGCCCTTCCGGCTGCGCGGTCCGGCCGCAGGGCATCAGCCCGTGCCGAAGTCTCCCGGACCGCGGCCCGTTGCCCCGCATGTAGGCCGAACGGGCGCGCAAGGCCAGGGAAGGCCCCCTCGGAACTAACTTTCTATCCTCAGGCGGTTCGTCCGAGGATTTCCGCGGCCTCCGACAGGCCGCGCCGGATCCGGGCTGGCACCTCCGGCGACGTGCAGACATAGGTCGGGCTCGGATGCGGGATCCGGACCACCGGCAGTTCGGGGCGCAACGCCGCGAGGGTCGGCGCCGCCTCGCCGGCGAACCGCCCGGCCAGCACAATGACGGCGAGGCGTGGCAGCAGTTCGAGGAGCGGCGCCAGATAGGGCGCGGCCGCCGAGACCTCGGCCCGGCGGGGTGCCCGGTTCAGCGCGCCCGCCGCGTGGATCAGCCAGGGCACCGCGTTCCAGATCAGCGTGTCGGCCCGCCCAAGTCCGGCTTCGGCGAGGAAGCGGAACAGGTTGGCGGCGGTGCCGTTCGCGCTGTCCCGGGTAACGAAGCCGGTGCGCAGCACCGCCGGACCCGGGGTTTCGAGGAGGAGCAGCATCCGCGCGCCGACGCCGCCATCCAGCGGATCGGGTATCGGAACAGGCGCGCCGCGCTCGGTCGCAATCCGCGCGGCGAGTGCCCGGATCGGGGCGATGTGCGGCGCGCCCAGCAGGGCGCGGCGGGCCGCGAGGGCGTCCGGGTCGGCGAGGCTTTTCGGCGCCCGTGGCTCAGCCGGCATCGAGGCCGGATATCGCCGTCTTGAGTCGTCCCGAGAGGCGGAAGCGCTCGATCCCCTCCTCCCGGGCGAGCCGCGCATCGAGGCCCGCCACGCCGCCGAACTGGAAGCCGATCTGGCTGGCATAGGCCGCGCAGGCGGCGCGCTTGCGGGCCTGCGCTTCCGAATCCACGGTCATGGTCTGCGCGGCGAGCCCCGCGAACAGATCGGCTAGCGGCTCCCGGGGCGCGGCCTCGCGCACCGTATAGGGGAAGTCGCGCCACCACAGGATCGGCGGCAGCCCGTCGAGGCTGCGCAGCGCCCGGACCACCTGGACGTGATCGACATGCCCACCGATCGCCTGGGGGGCGAGGAGGAGCTCCGGTTGCTCGGCTTCGATCAGGGCCGCGATGGCGGGCTCGAGCGCGGCCCCGATGCCGTCATCGGATCGCGTGTCGGAAAAAAGCTCCGGCGCCGAGCCGTAGCCCCGGTGCGGCGCCTCCCGCAGCGGCAGATGAACCGGCGGCGCGATCCCGAGCGCCGCGGCGGCATGGATATCCTCGTCCCGGCGCAGGGCCATGTAGTCGGTCTCGGCCGGCAACCCCTTGTCGAGCTGGCAGGCGAGGGCAAAGCCTTTCGGATCCGGAACGCTGCCGGTGAACAGGGTCGCCATCACCACGCGCCACCCCTCCCGCGCCAGACTCGCCAGGAGGCCGCCGCAGGAGAAGGCCGCGTCGTCGAGATGGGGCGAGAGGGCGAGGACAGCGGGCATGGTTCAAGGCCTATCGGCGGGGAGAATATCGCACCCTCGACCTCATCGTGAGGTGCCGCAGCGGAGCGGAGGCCTCGCAGGAGACCCCTAGGGATCGCGCAGCCGGCTGGAGGGCTCCTTCGAGGCCCGCTCGCGCGGGCACCTCAGGATGAGGAGGTGGATTGGGACTCCCGAACCGAGCGAGCCGTCAGAGCAGGTGCGGCTCGGTGCGGAAGCGGCAGGTCGGATCGTAGGGCAAGTCTTCGGCAAAATCGGTCGCAGGCTGCTCGCCGCGCACCTGGGCATAGACATCCATGATCTGCCGCCCGACCGCGTGCCAGGAATACACCCGCCGGCACTCCTCCAGGCCGGCTGTCGCGATGCGGCGACGCAGATCGGTATCGGTGATAACCCGGGTCAGTGCGGCGGCTTGCGCAGGCACGTCGCCCGGATCGACAAGCAGCCCGTTCTCGCCGTCACGCAGGCAGTCCGAGACGCCGACCGCGTGGCACGAAACCGTGGCGAGCCCGGCCGCCAGCGCCTCCAGGATCGTGTTGGAAAAGCCCTCCGCGTAGGTCGGCGAGACGAACACGTCGGCCCGGCGGTAGAGATCCGGCACGGAGCCGTATTCGGCGTAGCCCGTGAAGGCGATCTCGCGCTCCGAGAAGGCCAGTTCCGCGGCAAGCGCCTTGGCCGGGTCCACGTCGGGCCCGATCCCCGAGATGGTGGCGGCGAAGGGCGTACCCTGTTCGCGCAGGAGCGCCAGGGCATTGATGAAGTCGAGCACGCCTTTCCGGCGGTCGACCCGGCCGTGATAGAACAGCCGCACCGGACCGGAATGGGGTGCGGGCAGCCCGTCGGGTGTCCCTTGCGCGAACCGGTCGGTATCGACGGCGCCGGGCACGATGGTGAAGCGGGCGGGGTCCGATCCCAGGCGCTCGCAGACCTCGTCCACGAAGGACGCGCCACCGATCAGCAGCGCGTTGGCATGGGCCAGAACCTCGCACATGGCGACCCGGTGGGTCTCGCAGCACGACCCGACCCAATGGCCGTCGCCACCCTGGATCGAGACGACGCTTGGCACTCCGAGCTTGCGGGCAGCGAGCAGGACAGCCCAGCCGGTCGGATAGCCGTACTGCGCGTGCAGGATGTCGAACGGCGTCTTGGCGTGCTCCCGGCAGATCGCGTCCACCATGGTGGCGATGTCGCGCTCGAAATCGCCGGCGGTCTGCTCGCCGAGCTGTTCCAGGCCGATCACGTTGACACCCGGCACCGGCGGCGGCGGCCCGCCGCCGTAGACCCGGGTGCCGAAGGCATCGCCGCGGTATTGCGAGATCATCGTCACGTCATGGCCGGCGCCGACCAGCTCGCGCAGCAGGTTCTGCGCGTAGACGCTCATGCCGGATATCGCCGGGAAGTAGCGGCGGCTGAGGAAGAGGATTCTCATCGTTGCACGCGGTCCAAAGCGTTCGCCGAGTAGCCTCCCCGTGCGAGGGAGGAGAGATGCGCGCGCATCCTCACTGCCATTGCCGCCGCGTCTCCTGCTCGCCGACCAGAACCGGCCCCGGGCGTCGGCAGCCGCGGAGGTACTCCAGCGCCTGCGGGATCATCACGTCGGCTCGGTGGCTCTCGCGGGAGAGCTCGACGCAGATCAGCTTGCCGAAGCCGATCTCTTCCAGCGCCTCCAGCACGCCCGGCACGTCCATGTCGCCCTCGCCGAAGGGCAGGTGGATGTGGCTGCCGCGCTTCATATCCTCAATCGCCACGGTGCCGATCCGATCGGAGAATTCCCGCACCGCCGCCGCCGGCTCCCGCTCGCCGGTGACGAGGCAGTGGCCGGTGTCGAGGGCGAGCTTCAACCCCGGTACGTCGAGGGCGGCGTAATCGTCGAGCGTCTCGATCAGCATGCCGGGCTCGGGCTCCAGGCACGGCACCACGCCGGATTCGGCGGCAAACGCGGTGACCTCGTGCAGCCCCTCCACCAGCCAGCGCCGGGCCTCGCCGTGATCGACGCCGGGCTTCGGCACGCCGGCCCAGAACGAGACCGCCTCGGCGGAGAGCATCGCGCCGATCTCGATCGCCCGCTTGAGAAAGCCGACCCGCCGGGCGCGGCCCGCGGCATCGGCCGTCACCATCGTCGGCTCGTGCTTGGCGTTGGGGTCGAGCAGGAAGCGGGCGCCGGTCTCGATGACGCAGGTCAGCTCCAGCTTCTCCAGCAGGCTCGCCACGCGGCTCGCCTCCGTCGCCCAGCTGTCGGCGAACGGGTCGAGATGGTGAATGTCGAGGGTCAGCGCCACGCCGTCGTAGCCCGCCGCCTTGATCAGGTGGAGCGCGTCGTCGAGGCGGTGGTTGGCCGCGCCGTTGGTGTTGTAGGCGAACCGGAGCGTCATGCCGCCCTCCCCTGCCGCTCTGCGAGGCGGAACGGCGCATGGTGCGATTCCGGCTCGCGGTAGAGCGGATAGTGGCGCCCGACGATCCGCTCGGCCAGGGCAGTATCGAACAGCGGCTGGCCGCCGAACCGCTCCAGGGCCTCCGGCGTGAGGCGCACGGGACGTAAGCTCTCGCTCTCGGTGCCGAACTTGATCAGCGGGTGGTCGCGGTCGATGAGCTTCTGCGTGTTCCGCTCACCGATCCGGTAGTAGCTCATGGTCTCGACTTCGAGCCCTGGCACGATCGCCTTCACCACGCCGACCCCGCCCCCGGGGGGCGAGCAGTCCACGTAGAGCACGTCGAATCCGGCTTCGAACAGCCGATCGCAGGCGATCTTGCCGCGGGCATGGCCGTCGACAGCGGGGGTGGAGGGCAGCTCCGAGAAGCGCTTGGTGCTGCGCTCGGAATAGACGGTGTCGGCGAGCACGCCACGCAGGTCGGCGGCCGGCATCTCGATCCATTCGAGCATCGCCTGGAGGGCGCGGCTCTCCTCAAGGTCGAGGCTGGGCAGCGCCTTCTGGATGAAGGCGTCGATGTAACCGGGCGGCGTTACCTGGGCGGCCATGTCGAGGGGGCCATGCCCGAAGGTCTTGCGCACCCGGGCGGCCTGGAACTCCAGGAGCGCCTTGCGCAGGGCCCGGTCCCGGTCCGGATCGCAGGCCTCGCCGCAGGCCGACAGGGCGATGGGGGCGGGTGTGCGAGCGGGATCCTCGTCGTAGCCGACGACGTAGAGGTTGGTCAGGCCGAACTGATCGGTGGCGAATTTCGGCAGCGCCCGGATGCCCAGCTCCTTCAGCCGGGCCAGCATCGCGGCGTTCTCCGGGCCGATGCCGTCGAGGTCGAGCATCACGCCCTGGTCGAGGGCCCGGAACAGCAGGCCATTGCCGTCGCGCTGGAGAAGTTCCAGCACGCCGTGGCCGAGGGCGAAGGGCACGTCCGGCCCGGCACCGAGGCCATTGGTGATCAGGTTGGTGAAGGGCTTGTAGCCCTCGGACAGCTCGAAATAGTCGGTGGCGGCGATGTCGAGCGGCATCAGCACGATTTCGCCGGTGGCGTGCCGGACGCTGGGCGTCCATTCGAGCACCGTGTCGCGGCCGACCGGGGAGCCGGCGGGCAGGCAGAGGGTCAGCGGGTCGGCGACGGATTTCGCACCGTAGACACGGGCGAGGTCGTTGTAGCTCGCCCGCTCCTTGGCCCGCGGCAGCACGGCCAGCGACGGCATCAGGTTCTCGGCGATCTCCGCCACGGCGCCGATCAGCGCCTCGTCGTCGGTGGCGCCGTAGCCGATGCCGGAGGGCATGGCGCCAACGAAGAACGGGTCGTCGAGGAACAGGGCCACGAACCAGACCGGCACGCCGGTGCGGTCGAGGGGCGCCAGCGGAAAGCCGACGATGCGCCCTTCCGGCAGGATGTCGAGATAGGCCTTGACCGGGTCGGGCAGGGTCTCGGGCAGGCCCTCGATCGGCCGCTGGGCGCCGAAGCGGTAGGGGCGCGGCGCCTTGATCCGCTCGTGGCGGGCGCGGTCGTCCTGATCGTGGAAGGCGTCTGCGTTGCTCACGTCGTGTTTCCGTCTTCCTCGAACCGTGCGCCGTGCCGTCGTCCCATTCACCCTGCTCATCCTGAGGTGCCGAAGCGCAGCGGAGGCCTCGAAGGAGAACTCCAGGGATCGCAGCGTCCTCTGGAGGGCTCCTTCGAGGCCCGCTGGCGCGGGCACCTCAGGATGAGGTGTTGGGTGGGAGAAGCCTGAACTGGTTCCGCGATCGAATATCCTGTCCGCTACCCCTGCCCGTAGGCACGGGCGACGAGCCGCATCGTGTGAAGGTCGCGGGACGCCGAATACGCGACCCGCTCCTCGGGCCGGCGCAGGGCCGAGCCGAAGGCGCGCACCTGCTCGGTGAAGGGCGAGTTGTCGACGTCGAAGGCGAGCGGCTCCGCGCGGCCGCTGGCGCCATCGATGAACGCCAGCGACCCCCCGGCGACCTGGCCCATCGTGTTCTCGGCGACGAGCATCCCCTTCGTGCCGACCACCTCCAGGCGGCGGCGCGGCAGCGCGTCGGGGCAATTGTAGGCGACGTGCAGGCTCGCCAGCGCGCCACCCGCGGTCTGCCCGATCAGCAGAGCGCCGTCATCGACCGCGTAATCCTGAGCCTTGGTCTGGGTCAGGGCCGCGATCGCGGTGATCGGCTCGCCAACCAGAAAGTCCACGAGATCGATCCCGTGCGGAGCGAGGTCCATCAGGGCGCCGCCACCGGCCTGGGCGGCGTCGATCCGCCAGTTCGGCTGGCCGGCCTCCGACCAGTCGCGCCCGAGCCAGCAGGCGTAGACGATCCGCACGGCCGTCACCGTGCCGAGCCGCCCCGCCTCGACCTGCGCGCGGATCATCCGGTGCGCCGGGTGGTGCCGCTGGTCGAAGGCCGTCCCGTAGAAGACCTTTTGGGTTTCGACGGCGCGCGTGATCGCCTCGGCGTCAGCGAGCGTCGCCGCCATCGGCTTCTCGCACAGGATCGCCTTGCCGGCGGCGGCCAGCGCCTCGACGGCGCCGCGGTGTAGGTGGTTGGGCGTCGCGACATAGACCGCCTCGACCTCGGGCTCGGCGATCAGGCCAGCAAGGTCGGCGTGACCGCGGGCGCCCGCCCGCTCCGCCGCAGCGCGGCTCGTCGGATCGGGATCGCAGACCGCGATCAGCCGATGGCCGGCCGCGCGGATCCCGGGCTCCATGTAGTCGCGGGCGACCCAGCCGTAGCCGACGATGCCCCAGCCGACGGCGTCCATCACCACCGCTCCGGCAGGTCGACGAACTCGCGGACGCGGACGCGCTGGGTCTCCGGCGCGTCGAGATCCTCCGCGAAGGTCAGGTGCTCGGGGCCGGGGGAGCGCAACGGATAGGTGGCGCGGGGCGCGTATTCCGCCTCGTAGCGTTCCGAGGGCCAGCGGATGACGTAGCCGTCGCCTTCGGGTGCATAGAGCGGGTTGAGCCGCAGCACAGTGCCGGGCTTCGGCAGCGTCAGGCCATCGACCAGGGCGCGCGGCGCCGGGCGCATCCCGGGCCCGCACACCACCGAGAAGGCCTCGCAGCTCCGCAGGGCGGTGGGCTCCTGCGGTGCGGGTGCTCGAACTTCGACGAGGGCCCGGGTCAGCTCCGCATCGTCGTACACGAGGGCGTCGGGAAACAACTCGGCGATCTCTTCGGCCGACACCGCGCGGCCCGCCGAGAAGCCCGGGCAGTCGCGGTTGTGGATGTGGCTCAGTGCCAACCAGCCGTCGTCGCCGGCATTCTGGCGCAGGCATTCGAGCAGGGCCGCCTTGTCGTCGAGGAAGTAGAAGGCGTCGTTGCAGGCCACGAGATCGACCGGTGCCCCCGGGATCGGCCAATGGGGCGAGCCCGCGTCGAAGCAGACGAGCTGCGCCTTCTCGTTCACGACCCAGTGGCGGGCGACCCAGAGCTTGGCGAAGACGACGTCGGCCCCCGCGACCTTGCAGCCGCGCCGCTGCAACTCGCGCAGGTAGTGGCCGATGCCGCAGGCGAACTCGAAGACGCAGGTCGGCTCGTTCCAGTGCGCCTCCAGCAGCGACAGCCCGGCCAGGAAGGTCGGATCGCTCCAGCGGTGGAGGAAGTAATCGCCGACGCGGCCCCAGCCGAGCAACTCGACCGCATCACGCAGGGTGGCGGTGCGCCGGTCCTTGATGAGCCGGATGATCCCGGCCGGATCGGCAGGCGGACCGTTCCACCAATCGTCCTGATCGACCAGCAGGGCCGCCAGCGCCTCGTCGGCCTCGCCTGCGTCGAGATGGGCCAGAACCCGCTCAATCAGTGCCTCACGGTTCACCCGCAGATACGGGATCCCATCGATGACGGGCCAGCGCGCACCGGTCTCGGCGTCCCGCAGGGCGTGCGGGCCGTCGGCCTTCAGCGGGTTGCCGGTGTCCGGCGATCTGAGTTCGAACGGGATCATGGCTCTCGCGACCGCCCGGGCAGATGGGCCGCGGGGTCCGGCGATCAAGGGACTTGCGCTCAAGGGATGCGCATGTCGGCGAGGACGCGATCGTGGAAGCCCTTCACCGGTCCGGCATGGACCAGCTCCCACTCGTCGAGCACCATCCCCATCGTGGTCGAGGCGCCCCGCAGGTGCTGGGCGATCTGGAGCACCCGATCGATGCAATCCGCCGCGTGGAAGGCGCGGCCCTCCCCGGTGGCATCGTCCGGCAGCACCGCGCGGGCGCGCTCGACCTGCCCCCGCAGGGGCTCGGCAAGTTCGGCGAGGGCCCAGGCGGTGGTGGTGGCCATGATCGGGCCGAGATGGTCGCCGAGCAGCATCTCACCGGTGAAGCCGGCGTCGGGCATGGCGGCGTTGTGGAAGTGATGGGCCATGGCGGCCAGGAACACGGTGCCGGGATCAGCCCGGTAGAACGGGCTGAGGCAGACGCCGTAGACCGCCACGATGAGGCAATGCTCGGCGTGGTTCTCCGGCGGCTCCAGCAGGATCCGGGCGCGGCCGGGACAGGTCACGCCGGCCCGCGGCTGCTGCGCCAGGGCGGCAACGAAGGCCGGCAGGGCTCCGAGCGCCACCGCCGGGCCGGGGGTCAGACGCGCTCGCAGGCGCGCCCGCAGATCCGGATCGAGATCGCCGGTCACGGCATCGAAGCCCGCGACCAGAACCGCGGAGGCCGCCTCCTCGGACAAGCCCGCGGCAGTCAGGAAGGCCGCGTCGAGGTCGCAGAGGCGCGTCGCCGCGAGGGTCGTCGCCGTGATATCGAGGGCGACATCGTCGGGCGCCGCGCCGCCGGTGAGACGTCCCCACCCCTGCGCGAACAGACGCTCGGCGATCGACCCGGTGCGGCCCGCGGAGCGGACGCGCTTGAGGTCGTTCATCTCGACCAGAAGGTCGCGCAACGCCTCGGGCGCGGCGGCACCGGATTGCGACGGATGGTTCTCGCTGAGCATCGTTTCTTTCAGGCCGCTGGAAGCGGCTCGGATGGGGACGGCGACCCGAACCGCCGCCCCTCGGAAGTGAGTGCGCAAATCCCCTCCCCCTTGCGGGGAGGGGCCAGGGGTGGGGGTGGTGCAGGATCGAGCAGTCCAGTGCCTTCTGCGCCACCCCCACCTCCGGCTCCTCCCCGCAAGGGGGAGGAGAGTGCGCGGCGGCGTGCTCAGGCCGTCAGTGCACGCCGAGCCAATCCCGCAGCATCTCCTCCTGCTTGCCGAAGGCGTGCTCCGGTCCGCGGCCATTCTTGACCATCGGGGCCTTGAAGAAGGTCGAGAGCTGCTCCTGCACCCCGCCGTCGCCGCGGGTGTGGGCGAGGTCGAGGACCCGGGCGATCTCGATCACGAGCGGGGCCGCCAGGATCGAGTCCTTGCAGAGGAAGTTCACCTTCACCTGCATCCGCTGGCCCATGAAGCCGGTGACGTCGATGTTGTCCCAGGCTTCCTTGTCGTCACCGCGCGGGCGGTAATAGTGGATGTGCACGAGGTGGTCCTCGACCGGGTAGCCGAGGATCGAGTCGAGCACCGTGCCCTTGGTGTTGAGCTTCGACTGAAGCGAGTTCGGGTCGTTCAACGCGAGGCCGTCGCGGTTGCCGAGGATGTTGGTCGAGAACCAGCCGTCGACATGAAGGGCGCGGGCCTTGAAGGCGGGGGCGAGCACCGTCTTCATCATGGTCTGGCCGGTCTTGCCGTCCTTACCGGCGACCGGGACGTTCAGCTCCTTGGCGAGCTCCAGGAGCGCCGGGACGTCGGCCGCCACGCTCGGGGTGAAGTTGGCGTAGGGGATGCCGCTCTTGATCGCCGCGTAGGCGTAGAGCATCGCGGGCGAGATCGCCTCGTCGCTCGAATCCAGGCCCTTCTCGAAGGCGGCCGTGGAGTTCAGGGTCGGGTCGTTGAGATCGGGCCAGCGCTCGGTCGAGGCGAGGTTCACCACGACCACGTCGTCGAGGTTGCTCTCCTTCTGGAAGCGCCGCAGGTCGTTGGCGATGACGGAGACCGCCTCCCGGTGATCCTTGGCGACGATGCGGTTCTGGCCATCGATGTTCTTACAGAACTTGGCGCTGCCGACCGCCGGCCAGGGCGTGATGCCCTTCAGCGCCGTCGCGCCGTCCTCGATGTCGTCCTTCGAGAGCACGCCGTGGCCGCTTGCGGCGGTGGCGAGGTCGTCGCCGTTCAGGTCCCATCCGCCGAAGACGAGATCCTTGTAATCGGCCAAGCCCGCCACGGAGAGGCCGGCGAGCGGCAGCCCGTCGAGCCGGTTCGAGCCGGATTTGATCATCTCGATGCCGGCGATGGCGGTGGTGGCGACAGCGCCACCCATGCCAACGAACGCGACACCGACGCGGCGACCGGACTGCATGCTCATTGGAAAAAGATGTCCTTGTGGGGACGCGGGTGGCGTCTTGAAGGGTCCGTCCTGGGACGGAAAGTTCGCCCCCCCGGGGCCGTACCTAACTGGCTCAGTGCGGCACCGTTCCAACCCGAATGCGACAACTTTGCCGCTGACTGGCTCGCCGTTCACGAAAACAGACACCCCTTTCGGCAGGAGAGAACGCGCGAAAACAAGACCTTGGCGCCATCCTCGATTGTATCGGCTTTGGTGCGGCGCCGACCCGGCCTGACGGGATCCGCGTCGTTAAGGCCCCCCTAATCCGCACGGTTAACCCTTCGTTGACCGTGCCACGCTTGGATCACGGGGTCGTCCCATTCTGGTCACGGCCGGCGCCGATACGGCCGCCGCTCAAAGGAGCCCGGCCGCCAGACGCCGGGCCGACGCAAGGACCGATCTGAAAAGGACAAAAGATGGGGGTTTTCCCGGAGCCGGCGCATCGCGCCGACGACGTGAGCCGACTCGTGCCGAACGCGAGCCGTTTCGAGGATGAAGCCGTGGCGTGGCTGCCGCGGGCCGGCCGCGGGATGCAGCGCCGGACAGGTCGCCGTTCGCACCGTGATCGGCTCCGCCAGGTCTCCGGGACACTGGCCCTGGGCCTCGTCGCCGGATTCGGCCTGCCGCAGGCCGCCATCGCACCGGCCTATTTCGCCCCGCCGGCCCAGGCCCATGACCGGGTCGATCCCAGCCCACGCGCCGCCCAGGCCCTCGCGGCCGGGACGCCGGCACAAGCGGCAGCGACGCCGGAGCTCTCGGCCCAGGACATGGCCCTGCGCTCGACGCTCGATCGGGATCTCGCGCAAGAGACACAGCACGACACACCGCAGGACGCATCCGCCGAGACGACGTCACAGTGGAACGGCCTGCCCGTCCCCGAGCAGGAGCCCGCGACGACGGCGCTCATCCAGGACGACCTCGCCGCCCTGCCGCGGGTGACGCAGGCGCAGGGCGAGGACGCCGTGCGGTTCGGCGAGCGCACCGTGCCGCGCAAGGTGGTCGACACGATCGTGAAGGCCTCCGACGAGGCGGGCGTCGATCCCGTCTACATGATGGCGCTGGCCGACAAGGAATCGAGCTTCGACACGGTCGCCAAGGCCGCGACCTCCTCGGCGCAGGGTCTGTTCCAGTTCGTCGCCCGGACGTGGCTGGAAATGATCCGCGACTACGGTGCCCGCTACGGGCTCGCCGAGGAGGCCGCCGCCGTGAAGGGCCGGGGTGCCGGGATCACGGTCGCCGGCAACATGCGGTCGCGGGTGCTCGGCCTGCGCAACGATCCGCGCGTGGCGGCCCTGATGGCGGCCGAGCTGATCAAGCGCGATCGCGAGCGGATCGAGGCCCGGGTCGGCCGGGCGCTGACCACGACCGAACTCTACCTCGCGCATTTCCTCGGCACGGCGAGCGCCGGGCGCTTCCTGTCGCTCTCCTCCGAGAAGCCCGACGAGGTGGCGGGACGCGAGTTCCGGAGCGCCGCCCGGGCCAACCGCAACCTGTTCACCGCGAAGGCCGGCGGCAAGCGCCGCAGCCTGACGGTGGCGGAACTGCACGACCGGCTCGACGACATGATCGACCGGCGGCTCAACCGCTACCAGGGCGTTACGGCCGTCGCGGAAGCGCTCGACAAGGTGCCGGCCCCGACCGACATCGCCACCGAGGAAACGGCTCCGGCGACCGGCAACCGCCGCGTCGAGGTGACCGAGGCGCTGCCGCCGGACGGGGTGTGACGGTCGTCCGGCTCGCGCCACTCCCCCGCCGAGTCTACGATATCCACACAGCTGGGTTGGGCATCGACGTTCGTGACGGAGCGCGACCGGCCCCCTCTCCCGTGCGGGAGAGGGGACTCGCGCTCGATCCTGGACCGGCGTGTCGGGGCCTGGAGTGTGCATCTGCAAGCCAAAGCAGAGGGGAAGGGAGAGACGCTGTGAACCGTCTGCGCCTCAATGCCCTCCAGCCGGTGCCCCGCCCCCGAGCTTGACGCTTTTCAAGCTCAGCGCGATCGGCACCGCGCAGGCGGCCACCAGCCCAAGAACCCAGAACACGTCGATATAAGCCCAGTAGGCGACCTCTGTGCTCAGCACGCTGCCGATCCAGGCGGTCGCCTGGTTCTGCGCCTCGACGCCGACATAGCCGTGTTCGGAGAAGTACTGCGTCGCCTGCCGCATCGTCTCCTGATAGGCGGGTTCGGCCGGGTTGATGTTCTCCACCAGCCGGCTCTGATGAAACTGGCTGCGGTAGGCCAGGATGTTCTGGGCGAGCGAGACGCCCATCGAGCCGCCGACGTTGCGGGCGACGTTGATCAGCGCCGAGGCCTGATCGGTCTGGTCCTTGCGGATGCCCTCGTAGGAGGCCGAGGTGATCGACAGGAACACCATCGGCAGCCCGATGCCGATCCACACGCGCGACCATGCAAAGAACGCGAAGGTCGTGGTGCCGTTGAGCCGCGTCAGATCGTACATCCCGAGGGCCACGATGGTCATGCCGGTGGCGATCAGCCATTTCGGCTGGAGGTAGGCCGAGACGCGCCCCGTGAGGAACATCATCACCACGGTGACGATGCCGCCCGGCCCCAGGACCAGCCCCGACAGGGTGGCGGTGTAGCCGTAATATTCCTGCGTGATCTGCGGGATGAACTGCGTGGTCGAGATCAGGATCGCGCCGGTGAACATCATCACCACGAAGCAGGATCCGAACTGGCGGTTGCCGATGAGGCGCAGATCGACCGCCGGGTTCTTCGTGTTCAGGAGCCACGGAATCATGGCGACGAACGACACGACCATCAGCACGCCGGAGACGTTCATCAGCGTGGAGGTGCCGAACCAGTCCTTCCGCTGCCCCTCGTCGAGGATCACCTCCAGGGAGCCCAGGAACAGGGCGACCAGCAGGAAGCCCACGATGTCGAAGCGGATGCCCTTGCGCACCAGGGCGCGGCGCTCCTTCTTGGCCGCATCGCTGTCCTCGATCAGCCAGTACATCAGGCCCAAAGCGATCACGCCGACGGGCCCGTTGATCAGGAAGCACCAGTGCCAGGAGGCGTTGTCGGACAGCCAGCCGCCGAGGGTCGGGCCGATCACCGGCGCGACCACGATGGCGACGCCGTAGAGCGCGAAGGCCTGGCCGCGCTTCGCGGGCGGGAAGGAATCCGCCAGGATCGACTGCGCGAGCGGTGCCATGCCGCCGCCGCCGAGCCCTTGAAGGATCCGGAAGAACAGGAGCGATTCCAGGCTCCAGGCGAAGCCGCACAGGACCGACGAGATCGTGAACAGACCCACCGACCACATGAAGAAGGCCTTGCGGCCGTAGCGCTTGGCCAGGAAGCTCGAGGCCGTGAGCGTGATCGCGTTGGCCACGAGGTAGCTCGTCACCACCCAGGCCGCCTCGTCGGGCCCGACCGCGAGGCCGCCCGAGATGTAGCGGAGCGCCACGTTGGCGATGGTGGTGTCGAGCACCTCCATGAAGGTCGCGAGCGCCACGACGCCCGCGATCAGCCACGGATTGTGCCCGCCCGGCGCCTTTTCCGACGATGCCTTGCCGGCCACGGCGCTCACCGCACCGTGACGGTCGGGACGATCGACATGCCCGGGCCGATCGCGACATCCGTCGGCCAGTCCGTGACCACGATCTTCACCGGGATGCGCTGCGTCACCTTCACGTAATTGCCGGTGGCGTTCTGCACCGGCAGCAGGCTGAAGGCGGTGCCGGAACCCGGCTGGACTGAGGCCACGGTGCCGTGGATCCTGCGGCCCGGATACGCGTCGATCGCGAGTTCGACCGGCTGGCCGGGGCGCATGTCGTTGATCTGGGTTTCCTTGAAGTTCGCGGTGACCCAGATGTCGTCGGGGACGAACATCGCCACGCTCTGACCCGCCTGGGCGAGCTGGCCGATGCCGCCGGTGAGCCGCACCACGCGACCGGACTGGACCGAGCGGACCGTGGTGTAGCCGAGATTGAGCTCCGCCTGCTCGACCTGGGCTTGGTCGCGGGCGAGCTGCGCCTGGGTCGAGGCCTTCTGGGCCTCCAGCGAGCCGATCTGCTTCTGCGCCGCGACCACGCTGGCATTGGCGCTCTGGACCGAGGCCTGACGCTGCTGGAGCGTCGAGGTCGCCGACTGCGATTGCTGGATCGAGCCCGAACCCCGGTCAGCGAGGTCCTTGTAGCGGGCCGCATCCTCCTGGGCGAATTTCAGGGCCGCCTGGGCGGTGGCGACCTGCGCCTTCGACACGTCGATATTGGCGTTCTGGGCCTGGATCTGGGCATCGATGTTCTTGATCGCGGCTTGGTCGGCCACGACCTGCGCCTTCGCCTGATCGAGGGCGATCGCGTAATCCCGCTGATAGATCTGAAACAGGATCTGGCCGGCCTCGACGTGCTGGTTGTCGGTCACCGGCACATCGACGAGGTAGCCGCCGACCTTGGGCTGGATCGAGATGCTGCGGGCATCGACGAAGGCGTCGTCGGTGTTCTCGTACGGGTGCATGTACAGCAGCCAGTAGAAGAAGATTCCGACCCCGAGGGCGATGACCGCGAGGCCGCCGAGCAGGAACGCCCAAGGGTGGCGCCGCAGGATGTTGGGCCGGGCCTGACCGCCTTCGGCCTCCTCGTCCTGTGCCGCCTCGCCGTTGTCCTTGCCGTCGGCCTCGGCAGAGTTGTCCCCGCCCTCCGAGCCGGGCTTGCGCGCCGTCTCGGGCCGGCCGAGATCCAAGACATCGCGATCCGGCGCGTCGCGGTCGCCGCTTCCGGTCCGGCCCTCGGCAGGCCGCGCACGCGCGTCGGCCTCAAGGGCCTGCCGCTGATCGTCAAACATGGGAAGTCGTCGCCCGATGGGCCGGCCGCCTCACGGCGACCGGGCGCTGCACATCGCCCGCCTCGCCGTGCAAAAGCCGGCCATGGCCTCATGGTTCCATGACGGAGCAACCGCGCCCAGGAACGGTTGTCGCAATGCGGCGTTCTGCGCCGGAAACCTCTGCCGTTCACGGCATCAAGGTCTCGGAGTTTTGCCATGACCAGCAGCTTCACACCGCAACGCGGCCCGACAGGAACCTCCCCCGGCGGCGTTCCGCTCGTGGGTGTCGCCCGCCTCGACGCCATGAGCGCGGCGCTCGCCCGCAACTGGTGGCTCATCGCCCTGCGCGGCGTCGTCGCGATCCTGTTCGGGGCCCTCGCGTTCATCGCGCCGGGCGCATTCGTGCTCTCCCTCGTGCTGTTTTTCGCCGCCTACACGTTGACCGACGGCATCTTCGCCATCCTGGGCGCGATCCGGGCCGCGCAGCGCCACGAGCGCTGGGGCTTCCTGCTCCTGGAGGGCATCGTCGACATCGTCGTGGCGGTCGCCGCGGCCCTGGTGCCGGCGGCAGCCGTCTGGGCCTTCGTGCTCCTGCTTGCCGCCTGGGCCCTGGTGACCGGCGGCCTGATGATCGCGGCCGCGTTCCGCCTCCATCTCCATTACGGGCGCTGGTGGCTGATCCTCGGGGGTGTCGTCTCGATCCTGTTCGGGATCGCGCTGATCATCAACCCGGGCATGTCGGCTCTGGTGCTGACTTGGTGGATCGGCGGCTACAGCTTCGCCTTCGGCGTTCTGCTGTTGATTCTGGCGTTCCAGCTCCGCAGCCGGCATGGCTCCGCCGGGACGTCGCCGACGCCGGTCGGACGGTGAGCCCGTCCGGTGAACGATCTGCGTCGCGTCGGCGGAAGGACAGCGGTCGCGATGCGACTTAGAACGGGCCTGTGGCCGGAATGACCGGCCCTGGGATGCCCATACGATGATGCCCGATGCGCCGGAGAGCGCCCCGGCCGACCAGTCGGCACCGTCACGCCAGAAGACCGGGCGGGATCCCGACGCCCCCGATCCCCGTTCGGCCGCCCGGGCGGCACGGCGCGCCGCCGGCGACCTGATCCGCAGCCTGTGGGCCCTGATCGTCGCCGGCGGCCTCGGGCTTGCCCGGGCGGGGCGCACCGTGACGATGCGATCGCGGGGCCTTCTGGAGCGGCGCCGCCTCCGACCGGAGCCCGCCGCGGCGAGACCGGCCGCGAGCCCCCTGCAGCTGCGCGCCGCGTCACCGCTCGTCGCGCGTCTGCGTCGGCGGCCTCTGCTCCTCGCCGCCGGAGCCGCGATCCTGCTGCCGATCTTGGCGCTGGGCATCTTCCTGCTCGCCGCCCTCCTCACCCTGCCGCCGCTGGGCGGGGCTGTGGTCGAGAGCGGCCAGCGAGCGATCACCGTGGAGGCCGATGACGGGCGCGTCTTCGCAACCCGCGGCAGCTTCCGCGGCCAGAAGCTGACCGCCGCCGACCTGCCGCCGCACCTCGCCCAGGCGATCGTGGCGATCGAGGACCGGCGCTTTTACAGCCACTGGGGCATCGACCTGCGCGGGCTTGTCCGGGCGGCGTATCGCAATGCCCTGGGCGGCGGCGTGCGCGAGGGCGGATCGACGATCACGCAGCAATATGCCCGCCTCACCTCGCTCAACCAGGAGAAGACGCTCTGGCGCAAGGTCCAGGAGGCGATCCTGGCGCTGCGGCTCGAATCGACGATGAGCAAGGACGAGATCCTGCTCGGCTATCTCGACACCGCCTATTTCGGCGCCGGCGCCTATGGGGCCGACGCGGCGGCCCGGCGCTATTTCGGCAAGCCCGCCAAGGCCCTGAACCTGCCGGAATCGGCCATGCTGGCCGGGCTGGTGCGGGCGCCCTCGCAGCTTGCGCCGACGCGCAACCTGGGCGGCGCCAAGGAGCGGGCCGACGTGGTGCTCCAAGCCATGGTGGAGACCGGCGCGATCACGCAAGCCGAGGCCGACGCGGCCCGTCGGCAGAGCGTGACCCTGAAGACGCCCCCCGAGGCTCCGCCGGGCACCAATTACTTCCTCGACATGATCGCGGGCGACGTGAAGCGGCTGGCCGGCAAGGACGGCGACCTCACCGTCCGCTCGACTTTGAACCTCGATCTCCAGAGCTTGGCCGAGGGCGTTGTGGCCCGACGCCTCGACAAGGACGGTCGCCGCCGCAAGGTCGGACAGGCCGCCATGGTGGTGCTGTCGAAGGAGGGCGCGATCCTCGCCATGGTGGGCGGGCGGGACTACGAGGACAGCCAGTTCAACCGCGCCGTCCAAGCCAAGCGCCAGCCCGGCTCCCTGTTCAAGCTTCTGGTCTATTTGACCGCCTACGAGCAGGGCTACACGCCGGATTCCGTCGTGGTCGATCGGCCCGTGCAGATCGGCGACTGGGAGCCCGAGAACGATGATGGGCGCTACCGCGGGTCGGTGCCGCTGCGGACCGCCTTCGCGCTCTCGATCAACACGGTGGCGGCGCAGCTCGGCCAGGAGGTCGGCATTCCGGCGGTGATCGCCACCGCGCGCAAGCTCGGCATCCAGTCCGACCTGCCGAACGTGCCGAGCCTCGTGCTCGGTTCCGGTGCCGTGAGCCTGCTGGAGATGACACGGGCCTACGGCTCGGTCCTATCGGGCCGCACGCCCCTCCAGGCCTACGGCATCCAGGCGATCCGCGGGTCGGCGCCGCAGCCGCTCTTCGCACAGACCGACCCTGCCCCCGGGCCGGGCCTCGCCCAGGAGCCGCGCACCATGATGCTCGACTCGCTCCAGGCGGTCGTGGAATCCGGAACCGGGAAGGCCGCGCGGGTGCCGGGCCAGATCATCGGCGGCAAGACCGGCACGAGCCAGGATTTTCGCGATGCGTGGTTCGTCGGGATGACGCCGGACCTCGTGGTCGGTGTCTGGGTCGGCAACGACGACGACAGTTCGATGAACCGGATGTTCGGCGGCGAGATGCCGGCGGGCATCTTCCACGACTTCGTCCAGCGGGCGGCCGAGAAGCTGGCCAAGGGCAAGCCACGCCCCTCGGCCGAGCGGGCGGAGCCGGCCCGGACAGCGGCACCCGCTGCGGTTCCGGCCGCCGCCGGTGAGGTGCGCGGTGTGCCGGAGGTGATCGACACCGGGACCCTCAATCTGCGCGGACGCGTCGTGCGTCTCCTGGGCGTCGAGGGCGAGCGCGGCCATCTCGCCCGCCAGCTCGCGAACTATCTGCGGCGGCGGGAGGTGGTCTGCACCGGGATCGCCGAGGGGGCCACCGCCCGATGCCGGATCGAAGGGGAAGATCTCGCCGGGCTGATCTTGGCGGCGGGCGGGGCCCGCGCCTCGGAGGACGCGCCGGCGGACCTGCTCGGCGCGGAGGAACAGGCGCGCGCCGAGCGGGTGGGGCTTTGGGGCCGCTGACGGCTCGACCCGGCCGTTTCAAGGTGTCCGGGCCGGCTGCAAGGATTGCAGTCCTGGCCCTAACGTGTTGACAGAGCGCCAGCTTTTCCCCTCCCCCGTGTGGGGCGGGGGCAGGGGTGGTGCAGGATGAGGCGCAGCGGTGCCTTCTGCACGACCCCCACCTCCAACTCCTCCCCACGAGGGGGAGGAGAGTGGGCCTGTGCTTCCGCGAACCCCATGAAAGCGCTGCAGCTCAATCTTTTCCCAACGTGGCCACGGTCAGCGGGTCGGGCTCAGCCCCAAAATACGTCGCCAGAGCCTCCGCAAAGAGCGGCTCGTCAGGCGCAGCCACGCTGAACAGCGTCATGCTGGAACGGAACTTCACGTCGTCGGGGGAGCCGAAAATCGCGCGCGCCGAGCGGCCCGACACCCGGTTCACCGCCGTCGTGCAGGTCCGGAGGCGCGCTCCGAGGACCGGATGCCCGAGATATGCCCGCGCCTCGTCCAGCGAGCCGATCGCGTAGCGTTGTGCCATAGGGCTGGAGCCGAGGCCCGCAATCTGCGGGAAGATGAACCACATCCAGTGGCTGCGCTTCTCGCCGGCCTCCAGTTCGGCGAGGGCCCGGGGATAGACACCCGCCTGCGCCGCGACGAAGCGGTCGAGATCGTAGGTATCCGCCATCGCCGCCCTCCGCTCCGGTCGCGATTCGTGACGCGCCGGCCGCCCTGGTGTAAGCGCCGCCCATGCTCGGCACGCTCGTCGCCTTCATGGTCGCGAACCCCGCGACCAGTCATGCCATGACGGCCGTCCTCGAGACCGCCGGCATGGCGGCCGTCCTGATCCTGCTGCGGACGCCACGGCCGGAAGGCACCGCCGCACTTCTTGTCTCGACCTATTATTACGGCCGGGAGGCCGGGCAGCGCGAGCACGACATCAAGCATGCGGGCTGGGATGCCGTCCAGGCGCATCTCGGCGCCGAGTTCCTGTACGGGTGGTCCTGGCCGAACCTTCAGCAATGGGTGGCGCCGACCTGCGCGGCCTGGACGGTCGCGGCGATGATCGTCTGGCTTCGATCCCGGACCGGACAGGCCAACGGGCTCCTCCGGTAGCCGGCGCCAATCCCGGGCTCAGGTCCGCGCGAAGGGGCCGTCGGACGGGCCGATCTCGCTTCGGTCGCCGAGGAGCCGCCGGCCCGAGGCGATGATCTGAACCGTATCGCGGCTGCTGCACTGACGCCGCGCCAAAGCCTCCAGATCGCGGAGGTAATCGATCACCGGGCTGCGCTGCTTCTCACCCCGTCCGATCACCGGCTCGACTTTGGCGGTCACCGTCCCACCGACCGTATCCCAGAACTCGGTCGGGCTGTTCATGTGCTCCCGAATCGAAGGCTCGTGCATCGCTCGCTCCCTCCTGCGCCTCACAGTCGGGGCTTGTCGGGCGTTTTCGGACGTCCCGCATTGACACATGTTGAAGGCGCCGCCGTGATCGGGACGGGGCGCTTCGCAAGGGCGCGGCTTTGTCAGCGCAGCCTGCCGGACACCGCTCTGCCGGCCGCAAAAAAGGCAGTCCCGTCATGCGTGTGCACCCTGCCCCGCAAGGCGACGCGATGCCGGCACATGATGTGCCGACCGGGGTGCATTGCCGTCCCGACGCATTCGCGCGGGGTCCGAATGACAAAGCCCCCGTGGAGGCATCCACGGGGGCTTCGATTTCCGGCAAGCCGGCGGTAGGCCGGATGCAGCTTACTTGATGAGCGCGATCAGCGCCTTGCCGGCCTTGGAGTTCAGCTCCTTGGCGTCCAGGGTGCCGTCGCCGTCCGGATCGGCCATCTTGAAGCGCTCGGCGACGGCCGCGAGGTACTCCTTCTTGTCGAGGGTGCCGTCGCTGTCCGGATCGGCCCGCTTCACGCCGGCGGCACTCAGGCGGCCCTTCAGCTCCTTGGCGTCGAGCGTGCCGTCGGAATCCTTCTCGAGACGGTCGAAGGTCGCGGAGGCCACAGCCTCGACTTCCTTCATGTCCACCGTGCCGTCATTGTCCGTGTCGATCATCTTGACCGCGCTGGCACCACCGACCGGCTTCGCCAGCGCAGCGGGGACGGAAAAGCCGCAGACCGTGAGGGCCACTGCGGCGAAACCACTGAGAACACGAAGGGTCATTGCCAAATTCTCCCGAAATATCCTGCTCGACCCTCCTAATTCGCAATGCGGATTGCTGCAAGTGCGAAATCGCCGGGCTCATGTCCTCGCGGCGCCCTGCACAGCATCAGCCATAAGAAAGGGGCCGGCGGCTGCCGGCCCCTCCTGTTGTGGACAGTCTTTCGATCTGTGTGCGGCAACCCGGTTCAGTAGCCGTAACCGCGACGGACCACCGGGCGATCGTCGTCATAGCGCTGGCGCCGATACAGGCGATCTTCGTCGTAGGCCCGGTCGCGGCGGTACTCCTCCCGCCGAAAATCACGCTCGCGCTGAGCGCGGGAGCGCAGATCCACACTCGGACCGTCCGGCCCGATATCGATGCGCTGCGCCGCTGCAGGAACGACGCTCGCGAGGGAGGCGGCCAGAACGGCGCCGGCAAGCAGGGTCTTCATGGGACACTCCTTCGTGCGTTGAGGTTTCAACACATCCTCGCGAGGATCGTTCCCCGAAAATCCCAATCCTCCTGATCGCGTCCAGGCTATCGGCGGCACTCAGGCCAATGTCGCCAGATCCTGGAACCAGTGCTGAGCCTGAACATAGCTCTTCACCCGCGGCGATAGTGCATGCGGATTGGTATCGTGCACCACCCAGACCTGGACCGCGTCATCGACGACGATCTCGTGGATGCGCGCGAGGAGCCTGTTCTGTTCATCCGTGTCGAGACTCGCCTTCACCTTGTCGCAGAGAGCATCCACCTCAGGATTGCGATAGTGGCTCCAGTTCACTCCGTTCGGGGCGATCTGCTTGGAATCGTAGAAGCGCAGGATCGCGTAGAACGGGTCCGAGGTGACGTAGGCGATGTTGCCGGCGCTCACGCCCTTCAGGCTCGGATCCGCCGCGCCTTGCCGCCAAGCCGTGTAGGCGACCTCAAGCTCCACCGTCTTGAACTCGACCTGAATGCCGACCTCCGCCCAGCTCTGCTGCACATACTCGTTGATCGGCAGCGACAGCATCTGCCCGGTGCCGCCCGTCGGGATCAGGACCGTGGCCTTGACCGGGCTCTTCACCGAGAAGCCCGCCTCCTCGACGAGCTTGCGGGCAGCCTCGACGTCGGTCTTGATCTGGAAGCTCGGCTTGCCGAACCACGGGCTCGACTGCTGAACCTGCCCCACGGCCGGCTGCGCGAGCCCGCCCATCAGCTCGACGACGCCCGCACGGTCGATGGCGAGATTAGCGGCCTTGCGCAGGCGCAGGTCCCGCCAGGGCGAGCCCTCCAGCATCGAGAGATGGTAGTTCCAGACATGCGGCGTCTCGTTGCCGACGACGCGCATGCCGGCGGCCTTCAGGCGCGGCACGGCATCGGGCGCGGGCGATTCGATCAGGTCGACATTGCCCGACAGGAGCGCATTCACCCGGGCGAGATCCTCGGGCACGCAGGTGAGCGTGAGCTTGGCGAGCTTAGGCACCCGCTTGGGGTTCCAGTAGCCGGCATGCGGCAGGAGTTCGAGGCGGACCCGCGGCACCAGCTGACCCATCCGGAACGGCCCGGTGCCCGAGGGCTCGAAGGCGAACTTCGTCCAGTCGCGCCCGACCTTCTCGTACTGGGCCGGCGACGAGATCAGGAACCAGAGCATCTGGTAGGGGAACAGGCTGTCGGGCGTCTTGGTGGTCACCTGGACGGTCTTGGCGTCGAGCTTCTTGTAGCTCGCGACACCCGGCAGGCGTGGGCGGACCTGCGCGGCCTGGCGCTGGTCGAAATGCGGTGCCTCCTTGTTGAGCACCTTGTCGAAGTTCCAGATCACCGCGTCGGCGTCGAAGGCCGAGCCGTCGTGGAACGCCACGCCCTCGCGCAGATGGAAGGTCCAGACCTTCGGGTCCGCCTTGTCGGCCTCCCAGGCGGTGGCGAGACCCGGCACCATCTTCCCGGGGCGGTCGGCGACGTCGAGCTCCCAGGCGACCAGCGGATCGTAGAGGGTCAGGCCGGTGAACTGATAGCCGCCCGCGCCCCGGTCCGGCTGCCCGGTGGTGAGCGGCAGGTCGGTCATCGAGATGCCGTAGGTCAGGCTGCCGGGGCCTGCGCCCTGCGCGCCGGCCCGGCCCGGCACCCCGAGCGTGGCCAGTGCCGCGCCTCCGATCATGAGCGAGCGGCGTGTCGGCTTAATCAGATCCATCGTGTCCCTCGGCTGGAAGCGGATGCGCCGCACGGGGCGGCACCCGTCTTCCAGGCGCGCGGCAGCCTTCTCTCAGCCGCGACCCCATGCTGCATACAGTATCATGCACGCCTCATGCCCAACCGGCGGCGGATGGTGTCTGTCAGACCTGCCAGACCTGACCGGGCCGGAGGGCCAGGAACCGTTCGAGGGGAATTCCGGCCGCCCCCAGCGCCGCATTCAGCGCCTCCGCGGGGCGTTCGATCCCCTCGTCGGTGAGTTGGAACGTACCCCAATGGTGGCCGAGCGCCTGCTCCGCGCCCAGGAGCCGGAAGGCCTCCACCGCCTCGGCGGGATCGACATGCTGCGCGCGCATGAACCAGCGCGGCTCGTAGGCACCGATCGGGAGAGTCGCCAGCCGGGGCGGCCCGAACCGGGCACGGATGTCCCGGAACAGCGACCCGTCGCCGAAGCCCGTATCGCCGACGTGGTAATGCACGCCCCGGGGCGAGGTGATCACGAAGGCGCACCACAGGGCCATCCGACGGTCACGGACGCCCCGGGCCGACCAGTGGTTGGCCGGCGTCAGATGGACCTGAAGCCCGTCGCCGAGATCGACCGACTCACCCCAGTCGCGAGTCTCGACATGCATCGTGTCGTCGTAGCCGCGCAGGATCGCGTCGTTGCCCAGCGGTGCCACGATCAGCGGCTGATGCGCCTGCCAGATCCGCGCGAGGCTCGGACCATCGAGATGGTCGTAATGGTTGTGGGTGATCAGCACCGCATCGATGGGCGGCAGGTCGGCGAAGGCGATGCCCGGCGGGTTGACCCGTTTGGGCCCGGCGAAACGCACGGGGCTCGCGCGCTTGGCGAAGACGGGATCGATCAGGATGTTACGGCCGGCGACCTGCACGAGGTAGCTCGCATGCCCAATCAGCACGACCCGCAGACCGCCGACGCGCTCGGGCGGGTGATCCCCCGAAAAGGGGCTCGGGAAACTCTTCGGCCAAGGCTCCCGCGCGCGCTTCGCCTGCCAGCGGATCACGTCGGGCAGCGACTTGTCGGTCGCCTGATCCGGCAAGAAGAAGCGCAGGCCGTCGAAATGGTCGGAGGTCGGGCCGCGATAATAGGGATTCCGGACGCGCCGGTGGGCGGCATAACCGACGCCGCCGAGAGTCATGACCGTGGCCGCACTCGCGACCGTAAGCAGGCTGCGCCGTTTCATATCCCCGACATGGCGGGTCGCACGCGCCGGTCAAGTTCCAGCGCTTGCGGCGGCGAGCCTCAGTCGACGGCTTCGGCGGCGAGCGAGAGGCGCGCCCGGTACACGATCTTGCCGACGCCGTCGCGCACGCAGGCAACGTAGTCCTGGCGCTCGACATCCGGCAGCATGTCGCGGGCGATCGCCGACATGATCCGGGTCACCTTGGCGCGGGCGGCCGGCAGATCCGGCAGATCGAAGCCGACCTCGTCGCGGATCGGCTGCGCGCCGTCGTGAAGATCAATGAAGAAGCGAGGCATCGGCGCGAAGTGTCTCGGAAAGAGGTACTGCGCTGGTATGATTGCTCTAGTCATGGTTAATAGGAACTTAATTTCGAGACGGATCAGTTCCTCGGCTGGCTTGATCCGCCGTGCGTGAACTGTGCAGTATCGATCCCTATCCGCGCGTCTGCCTTTCCCCGCTGCCGGCTGCGAGGCCGGATGTTGGATGTCTCGGCGGGCGTGTCCTGCCCCCGCGTTGGAGCGCAGGATGGAAATCCGGCAGCCCGCGCGGAGAGGGGGCGGTCGCGTTCTACCGCCCACGTCGAGGGACGCGGGACATGCGCGCGCATCGCAATCGACACGCCTGCCTCGCGCGGCCCACCCTAGGACCGCCAGCGCAGCTCCCGACGCTCCAGCGGGTTCACGAAGAGCCGCCCGTCGCGGGCGGCTTCCAGCGCCTCGCGCTTGAGCCGGAAATACCATTGCGAGGGTAGATCGCCCTGGCCGAACAGCACCATCGTGGGCTTGCGGTCGAGGCCGTCCTGCGCGTGCTGGAGCACCTGCTGATCTTGCGTCAGGAACTGCCGCATCAGCGGGCGGGCCACCGGCTTGAGCAGGTTCAGCGCCGGCATGCTCCAGTAGAGCGCGTTTGTGAGCAGCGTCCGGTTCGGCGTCAGCGGTGTCGCGAAGGTGTAGTTCGCCACCCGCTTCGCGCCCGCGCGGATCCGCTCCAGGCGCACGCCCGGCAGACGGAACTCGATCTCGACCTCCGGCACGCCGCCGAGCAGCCGGTAGACCGGGGAACTCGTCGTGGTGGCGTGGCTCGTCATGACGAAGCCGTGGGGCACCGGCTGGAAGGTCTTCACCTTCTCGCGGAGCTGCTTCGAGGGCCGGAACCACCACGAATCGTGGACGAAGGCGACGTGGCCGGGATCGACGAGGCTCAAGGTGGTAAGATCGAACGAGGCTTCGACCACGAGTTCCACCACCAGGGATCCGGCCGGCGTGAAATCGAGCTCCGGCAGCGCCGGGATATCGCCGCCGGCCGGGCCGGTATGGGGGTTCACCCAGAGGAAGCCGGCGCTCTCGCGAACGGGAAAGCGCTGCACCTGGATACGCGAAAAGTCGGCGGCATCGTGCTCCGATAGGGTCGGCACGTCGCGGCAGCGCCCGTCCGTGCCGAAACGCCAGCCGTGGAACGGGCACATCAGGGTGTCACCGTCGAACCGGCCCTTGGACAGGGCCATGCCGCGATGGGGACACCGGTCGCGCAGGGCGAAGGGCGTTCCGTCCGGGGCGCGGCCGAGCACGATCTGCTCGCCGTTCAGCGCGACCGCCCGAAGCCCGGACTTGCCGCCCGCTCGGCCGAGGCTGCGGGACTGGCCGACGCAGTACCACGCATTCCCGAGCGGCTGGCGCATCGCATCGGGGTCGAGGGCGGCCTCGTCGGCGGGACGCGGCGGGTTGGTAAAGGGCGCGTTCAAGGCAGCTCGTCGGCGGACGGGATGCCCCGTCATACGCCGGGCCGCCGATGCGCGAAAGCGCGGGCCGGTACAATGGGATTCGGGGAGGACAAACGGGCGCAGGCGCGGGGCTTCACAAGCCGGTCGCGGCCCCTTACCTTCGCTTCATCCGCAACCAACGAAAGGAGGTGATCCAGTGTCTCATTGTCATCAGCCGTGTGTCTCGGCTCATCGGACCTGGACCGTCGCCTCCGGCGCGTCGCTCTAAGACGCGTCAGAGACCCGATCTCGGGACAGTTCCGCCGGACGACACGGTTCGGCAATGGAAGGGCCACCCCCTCGGGTGGCCCTTCGGCTTTTGAGGGTCAGCGCTTCTGCATCTGGAACAGCGGCTGGGCCAGAGCCTCGGTCCGGGCGCGCCACAAGTCGCGCTCCTCGCGCAGGGCATCGCGCTCGGCCGTCAGGGCGGACCGCTCGGCCGCAACCCGCTCGCGCTCGGCCTGCATCGCCGCGCGCTCGGTCTTGAAGCGCTCGCGCTCGGCGCGGATCTCCGCCTGCTCGGCCCGCAACTCGTCGAGGGAGCCGATCTCATCCTGAATATGCGCGCGTAAGGTGCGGATCTCCTCGGCGAGGATTGCCTGCAGCTCGTCCTGGCGCTCGGCTTCCAGGCGGAGCTTCGCCTTCAGCATCAGGTTCTCGGCCATCAGCTCGGAGATGTCGGCATCCTCAGGCACGGCCCCCTGCGACGGCTCGGCGGGCGCCACCACCCGCGGCGACCATGCGGATTCCGCCGCCCCATGACCGGTCTTTACATTGGACCGGGGCGTCTCGGCCGGGCTGTGGGTCTTCATCGCGGAGAGCCAGTCCCGCAGCGGCCCAGGCGCAGGGCGGCCGCTGGACTCGTGCGGCGGCAGGGAGCGGGCGGGTTCCGACATGGGCGGCGTCCTGAACGAAATCGCCTCGCAGACAAGCCGAACATGCTTAACGATCGGTAAAGCAGGCGGCCGCCTCGACGGAGGCCGCGGCCCGGAAATTGACTTTCCGCGCCAGCACGGTTACCCCCCGTCCTCCCGATCCGTAGCAGATCGACCGATGCCAAGCCGACCGGTCCCGTGAGGCCGGAGGTCAACGCCCGACAGCGCGTCTGCGCCCTCGGGCGCGATGGGTGTTGGCCGAGACGCCACGACGGGCCCCGCCGGCCGAGGCATCCGCATGACGCCAGATCAGCACGCGTTGACCCAGACGCTGAACATTGAGGACGCGATCAACGAGACCTGCCCGTGGTCGGGCAAGCCGATCTCGGCCGACTCGCTGACGCTCTACAACGGCGCCGTGGTGGGCTTCTGCAACCCGGAATGCCGGGACAAATTCGCCAAGGCCCTGCGCAGCTTCGAGGCCGCCCTCCAGGCACGCCGCGTCGAGCGCGCCGGGCTCGAACAGTAAGCGCGGGTCCAAAGCATGTTCGAAGGCCTGTCCGACCGCCTCTCCGGCATCCTTTCGGGGCTCACCCGCCGGGGTGCGCTCACCGAAGCCGACGTCACCGCCGCCATGCGCGAGGTGCGCCGCGCCCTGCTGGAGGCCGACGTCGCCCTCGAAGTCGTGCGCGGCTTCACCGACAAGGTGAAGGAGAAGGCGGTCGGCGCCGTCGTGCTCAAGTCAGTGACGCCCGGCCAGATGGTCGTGAAGATCGTCAACGACGAGCTGGTGGCGATGCTCGGCACCGATGCCGAGACCATCGATCTCAATGCCCCCGCTCCGGTGCCGATCCTGATGGTCGGTCTGCAAGGCTCGGGCAAGACCACCACCACCGCGAAGATCGCCCGACGCCTGTCGGACCGCGAGAAGCGCAAGGTGCTGCTCGCCTCCCTCGACACCCGCCGCCCGGCCGCCATGGAGCAGCTCGCGGTTCTGGCCAAGCAGGTCGGCGTCGAGTCTCTGCCGATCATCGCCGGCCAGTCGGCGGTGCAGATCGCCAAGCGTGCCATGGACGCCGCCCGCCTCGGCGGCTTCGACGTGGTGATGCTCGACACCGCCGGCCGCACCACGGTGGACGAGGGCCTGATGGCCGAGGCCGCCGAGGTGAAGGCCGCGACGAAGCCCCACGAGGTGCTGCTCGTCGCCGACGCGCTCACCGGCCAGGACGCGGTCAACACCGCCCGCGCCTTCGACCAGCGGCTCGGCGTGACCGGCATCGTGCTGACCCGCATGGACGGCGATTCCCGCGGTGGCGCGGCCCTGTCGATGCGCGCCGTCACCGGCAAGCCGATCAAGCTCGTCGGCACCGGCGAGAAGGTGGACGCGCTGGAGGAGTTCCACCCGTCCCGCGTCGCCAACCGCATCCTCGGCATGGGCGACATCGTCTCGCTGGTCGAGAAGGCCGCCGAGACCATCGACCACGAGCAGGCGCTCCGCACCGCGGAGAAGATGCGCAAGGGCAAGTTCGACTTGGAGGACCTCTCCATGCAGCTCGCCCAGATGGAGAAGATGGGCGGCATCGGCGGCCTGATGGGCATGCTGCCGGGCATGGGCGCGATCAAGAAGCAGGTCGAGGGCGCGAACCTCGACGAGAAGATGTTCAAGCGCCAGCGCGCCATCATCTCGTCGATGACCCCGCAGGAGCGGAAAAACCCCGATCTCCTCAAGAACTCCCGCAAGAAGCGCATCGCGGCGGGTTCGGGCGTCGACGTCTCGGAGATCAACAAGCTCCTGAAGATGCACCGGACCATGGCCGACATGATGAAGGCGATGGGCCAGGGCAAGCGCGGGATCGGGCAAGCGCTCGGCTCGATGTTCGGGCTCGGCGGTGGGGGCATGGGTGGTGGAATGGGCGGCATGCCCGGCCTTCCCCCCGGCATGCCGGAGCCGACGCCGGAGCAGATCGCCCAGATCGAGAAACAGTTCGGCGGCAAGCTGCCGCCGATGCCGCCGGGCCTGGGCGGCGGGGGCGGCATGCCGAAGCTCCCGGGGCTTCCCGGCCTCGGCGGCCCGAAGCTGCCCGGCCTCGGTGGGTTCATGCCGGGGAAGAAGAAATGACCGTGCTCGCGGCGCAGGCCGTCGATCCCGAACTCGCTCGCCTGCGCGACAGCATCGACAATTTCGATGCCGCGCTGATCCATCTCCTCGCCGAACGCTTCCGCTGCACGCAGCGGGTCGGCGAGCTCAAGGCCCGAAAGGGGATCCCCCCTTCCGATCCGGACCGGGAGGCCCGTCAGGTCGCCCGGCTCCGCAAGCTCGCGGTCGATGCCAAGCTCGACCCCGATTTCGCCGAGAAGTTTCTGGCCTTCGTGGTCAAGGAAGTCATTCGGCACCACCAGTCGATCAAGGCGGACCACGAGTCCCAGATCGAGCAACAGCGAAAGTAGTCAGACCATGGCCCTCAAGATCCGTCTCACCCGCGGCGGCGCCAAGAAGCGCCCCTATTACCGCATCGTCGTCGCCGACGCCCGCGCCCCGCGTGACGGCCGCTTCATCGACAAGGTCGGCGCCTACGACCCGATGAAGGCCAAGGACGATCCGGCCCGCATCGTGCTCGACAACGAGAAGATCCAGAGCTGGCTCGCCAAGGGTGCGCAGCCGACCGACCGCGTCCTGCGCTTCCTGGATCAGGCTGGCCTGGCCAAGCGCCCGACCCGCAACAACCCGCAGAAGGCCGAGCCGGGCGAGAAGGCCAAGGAGCGCGCCGCCAAGCGCGCCGAGAAGGCCGCCGCCCCCGCCGAGGACGCCGCCGCTTAAGGCGCGCGCAGCATGGCGCGCCGCCCCGCAGGTCCCTCCCCCCGCGACGGCGGCCGCCGGGGCCGCATGAACGCAGCCGTCGGTGCGATCGCGCCCGACGCCGCGACGTCACCCAAGGCGCCGGCCCCCAAGCCGGCGCCGCCGCCGACCGACCCGAACCTTGTCCTGATGGGCGAGTTCGGGCGGGCGCACGGGCTCAACGGCGAAATCCGCCTCAAATCCTACACGGCCGAACCGCGGGCGATCGCCACCTACGGCGCCCTGCTGACCGCGGATGGCCGCAGCCTGACGCTCGCCGAGGTGCGTCCTGCGCCGGGCACGTCTCCCGATATGCTGGTCGCCCGGGTGAAGGGCGTCTCCGGCCGCACCGCCGCGGAGGCCCTGAACCGCGTCGCGCTCTACATCCCCCGCGACCGCTTGGCCGCCCCCGAGGACGAGGACGAGGTCTACGCCGCCGACCTGATCGGCGCCGCAGCGGTGGACGAGGCCGGCACCGTCATCGGGACGATCGTGGCCGTGCCGAATTACGGCGGCGGCGATCTCCTGGAGCTGCGCCCGCCGAACGGCGGCGCAACCGCGCTCCTGCCCTTCACCAAGGCCTTCGTGCCGGTGCTCGACATGGCCCAGCGCCGCGTCACCGTGGTGGCGCCGGAGGATCTGTTCGCCCCGCCGGGTGAGAAGCCGGCAGACGATCCGGGGTGAACATTCGAGGCTCGCGAAGCCAGGGTTTCGCCCTTCGCTCCCCTGACTCCAAACCATCCCCCTCATCCTGAGGTGCCCGCGCCAGCGGGCCTCGAAGGATCACTCCAGGTGCCTCAGCGATCCCTGGAGCCCTCCTTCGAGGCCTCCGCTGCGCTTCGGCACCTCAGGATGAGGGGGATTTCACGAAGATTGGCCCATCGGCCGAACCTTACGGCGCCGGCCCCGCCACCGCGGCCCGGGCGATGACGAGCGGCTCCGCGCTCATGGCCAGCGGCCCGTCGAAGGGCCGCTCATGGAGCGCGATCAGGCCGAGGGTCATCACCATCGCCAGCGAGAAGGTGGTCAGCACCGTCGCCTGGGCGGCCGGATGCTCCGTGTGGACGAGGCCCAGAGCCACCAGGGTCAGCGCCGCCAGGATCAGCAGGGTCAGCCACTTGGTCCCGTCGCTGGCGGTCTGGCTGAGCGCCAGCCGGTCCCCGCGGTCACCCCGCAGCGCCATGGCGGCGCTGACCAGCGCGCTGTGGGTGGGCGCCCCCGCCGCCGCGGTGATCTTCGGATCGGACACCGACTCCAGGAGCCTCCGCAGCCCGGCTCCGGCCTCCGGGGCGTAGCCGCCCTCGCTCATGCGCGGCCATTCCCGATCGATCACCGCGTCGAGATAGCCGACGAGCGCCGCCCGGATGTTGCGCATGTCGGAGGCCGAGGCGAGGCTGAGATCGTAGAGGGCCAGGGCGTCGGCGCGCTCGGCCTGGAGGGCGCGGGTTGCCGAACGCTGACGCTCCCAGGCATCGTTGGCGACGAAACCCGTGAGCAGGGCCAGCAGCGTCGCCAATGCGGTGAAATAGGTGGGCACCATACCGGCCCCGAGGCGGCGCATCATCGGGCGTGTCCGGGGCAGGTGCGACAGCCCGTACAGAATCGCGCTGAGGAGGCCGAACAATAGGCCCAGGACCGCGAAGATCGCCCAGAGCGGTTGGTCGAGCCAGAGTCCGAGGAGCATGTGGCAGCCTGCAGCGTGGGCGATGGAGCTGCGATGCTGACAACCTTGGGCTGAGAAAACGTGAAGGCGGCGGCGATCGCGGGGCCGGCGATACGGGGATACGCCGTCGCGCGTCGTATTCCCGGTCAGGCCGATCGGACGGTGGCGGGCTGCGATAGGTCTCGGTCGGACACCGCGTTCGCATCACGCCCCCGTACGCCCCCGCGTGGGGCACAGTCAGGGCCGGCATAGCCCAAGTGTCTCGCGGATCGGTGCCACCGGCCGAACAGTCGGAGGTTAGTCCGGCAGCGTCGAAGCCGCCGATCGACGACACGTCACGAAAGGTTCTCCCGTGCGTTCCGAGGCCCGGTACCGCCACGCGTCTTGCCGACACGCGATGAGGCGGCATCGATCTTCTGTTCGTGATCGGCCGCATCGACAGAAGCGGGAACGCCCTCGCGCAGCGCGCGTCAGTGAAGGCTGTTTCGAATGGCACCTAGTGGAGGTCCGGCGGCCCGCGCGGGCCTTCTGTCCGCCGGGTTTGACCTTGGGACCGACGAGCGACCGCGTGGCGCCTCCGATATTTCTGGATGACACAGCCGGCCGGATGGGCGCGCGATGACGTCGAACGCGACAGGGTCCGTTGATCGGGGCCATTCCATCGGAGCGCTGCAGGCTCTGAACTTCTTCATGGCCGATATGCAGGCCGGAATAGGGCCCTTCCTCGGTGTCTTCCTCGCGGCCCATGGCTGGCACAGCGGTCTCATCGGCACGGTGATGACGCTCGGCGGTGTCGCCGGCATGATCGTCACCGCACCCGCCGGCGCGCTGGTGGACGCGACCGCACGCAAGAAGCTCTACGTCATCATCCCGGGCATCTGTACGGTCCTGGCCTCCGCCATCGTGCTGCTGACTCAGGAGTTCTGGCTGGTCGCAACCTCGCAGGTCGCCACAGCCATCGCGGGCGCCGCCATCGGCCCGGCCGTCACAGGCATCACCCTCGGCATCGTGCGGCAGGCAGGCTTCACCCGGCAGAACGGGCGCAACCAAGCCTTCAACCACGCGGGCAACATGGTGGGTGCCGCGCTGTCCGGCTTCCTCGGCTGGCGGTTCGGTTTCCCGGCCGTGTTCTATCTCGCGGCGGGCTTCGGTGTGCTGTCGATCGTCTCCGTCTGCCTGATATCGAGCCCTGCGATCGACAATCGCGAGGCTCGCGGGCTCCGGGCTCAGACCGACGGTCAGGGCGGGGGCGACGATCAGGCCAGCGGGTTCCGGGTCCTCATCCAGACGAAACCGCTGGTGATCCTGGCGGCCTGTCTCGCCTGCTTCCATCTCGGCAACGGTGCGATGTTACCGCTCTACGGGCTCGCGGTCGTCGACGCCAAACAGGGCAATCCGGCGCTGTTCGTGGCCGAGACGATCGTCATCGCGCAGGGGGTGATGATCCTGGCCTCCCTGCTCGCGATGCGCTTGGCCGAGGAGCGGGGTTACTGGCTCGTGCTGCTGATCTCGTTCGCCGCGCTGCCGATCCGCGGCTTGGTGGCTTCGCATTTCATCTCGGCCTACGGCGTCTATCCCGTGCAGATGCTCGATGGCATCGGCGCCGGCCTCCAAAGCGTGGCCGTGCCGGGACTGGTTGCTCGGATCCTCAACGGGACCGGGCGCGTCAATGTCGGCCAGGGCGCCATCATGACGATTCAGGGCGTCGGTGCCTCCCTGAGCCCCGCGATTGGCGGATGGATCGCGCAGGAACTCGGCTTCCCAGCCATGTTCATGATTCTCGGTAGCTTCGCCCTGGTCTCGATCGGCCTGTGGATCGGACTTTCACGGTTCGTGAAGGCCGCCTGCGCCAATACGCAGGACGTCGACGACGGCGCGTCCCTGCCCCTCGCAAGTCATGCGGCATCCCGCTGACCAGGCCTGTGCGGGGCCGACCGGGTCATGCGCATCGGCGGGTTCCGCAATCACGCCTGCCCCGTTGGATCGACGGGCCCGGAAGCAGCGTTCGCGGCGGCTCAACGTGCGGTGAGATACCCTACCGCCGAGTCGCCTCGTCCCGACAGGGCCGCACCGCCTGCGGCGCCGGCTGCCGGTCGGGCGCGGGCGCCGCGAAGACGGCCAGGTAGGCCCCGTCCTTGAGCGGATGAAACCCCGTCTCGCGGTAACCCGCGGCCTTCAGCTCGCAGCGCAGGAGCGCCGGCGGTGTGCCGTGCCGGGAGGGAATGTCGTCGGCATCGACGATGCCCACGCGCCCGCCCGGCCGCATCGCCGCGGCGAGATTGTGAAGCAGGCCGAAGGGTTGGGTGATCTCGTGATACATGTGCACCAGGATCGCCGCGTCCACGGAGGCCGGCGGCAGGCGCGGATCGTGCGGCTCGCCCCGGACCACGGTGACGTTGCCGAGCGGCGCCACGCGCTTTTCCAGGGCGGCGAGGTAGTCGGGCGTCACGTCCTCGGCGAGAACGCGGCCGCCCGGCCCAACCACGGGGCTCAGCCGGACCACATAGTAGCCGCTGCCGGCGCCGATATCGGCCACCGTCTCGCCGGCCGCGATGCCCATTCCCTTGGCGACCGCGGCGAACTCGCCCGCCCGGTCGCGCGCGTCCTCGGAAGACCAGCGCGGCGCGACGATCTCGGCCACCGGCCGGTCGGGCTTGGGGAAGACGTCTGCGGGGGCGCCTGACGGCGCGAGCGGGCCGGCCGCGAAAGCCGGGCCAGCAAGGCAGATGGAGAGGAAGGCCAGGATCCGGATCATGGCCGGTAACAGATCGTGGGGCCGATCGGTGCCGGCAGCGTTGACCGTGCCGCACCCCGCGCGCGATCAAGCCCCATGACACGCGCGGACATGCCCTGGCGGGCCACGATCCTCACCCTCTACCCGGAAATGTTCCCGGGCCCCCTTGGCGTCTCGCTCTCGGGGGATGCGCTCGCCCGGGGCGCCTGGACCTTGGAGGCGCGGAACATCCGCGAGCACGGGCTCGGTCGGCACCGCTCCGTGGACGACACCCCGGCCGGGGGCGGTGCCGGGATGGTCCTGCGCTGCGACGTGCTGGCCGCTGCCATCGACGCCGCAAGCCCGACCGGCGATCCGCGTCCGCGCCTGCTGATGTCCCCCCGTGGCCAGCCGCTGACGCAGGCGCGTGTGCACGCGCTCGCCACGGGGCCGGGCGCGCTGATCGTCTGCGGTCGATTCGAGGGGGTGGACGAGCGGGTGATCGCCGGGCGCGGCCTGGAGGAGGTATCGATCGGCGATTACGTGCTCTCGGGGGGCGAGATCGCCGCCCTGGTGGTGCTCGATGCCTGCGTGCGGCTCCTGCCCGGGGTCATGGGCAAGACCGAATCGGGCGTCGAGGAAAGCTTCGAGGGTGGCCTCCTCGAATACCCCCACTACACGCGGCCGCGCGATTGGGAAGGCCGGGGGATCCCCGAGGTGCTCTCCGGCGGCAACCACGCGGCCATCGCCCGCTGGCGGCGGGAACAGGCCGAACGCATCACCGCCGAGCGGCGGCCGGACCTCCCCGGCGCGGGCGGTCCCGGTCAGGCCGCCTCCAGGTCGATCACCGGGCCGTCCCGGTCGTAGTCGTGCGGATCGAGGCGGAGTGGCTGCGGCGCGGGCCTGCGCAGCCGGCTCGGGAGCGCGACATGGGCCGTTAAGCCCCCAATAACCACAAGCAGAGCAGACCAGACCGCAACTATCGCGGCGCTGTGCATAGACATCGCTGTACCTCAAACGCTACGCGGCACAGCGTTAAGGCTAACGGCGCGGACTTAATCGACTGTTCCTCGGCCGCGCAGAGCCTGTCCCGACCGGGGTCACCCTCCGAAGATTGCAACGCTGGCAAGCGCTTGCCAGGCGGCTGGTTTGGGCGCATGCGCGCGTCCGGGATCTCCTCCCCGCCGAGGAGTCCCCCTCCGCAGGATGGATTCGCGATGACCAGCCGCCCCACGCAGCGCCCGCGCGTGCCCCATTTTTCTTCCGGCCCCTGCGCCAAGCGCCCGGGCTGGACCCCCGCTGCCCTGGCCGATGCCGCGCTCGGTCGTTCGCATCGGTCGCCGATCGGGAAGGCCAAGCTCGGCCGGGCGATCGACCTGACGCGGACGATCCTGCAGGTGCCCGCCGACTATCGGATCGGCATCGTGCCGGCCTCCGACACGGGCGCCGTCGAGATGGCGATGTGGACGATGCTCGGCCCGAAGCCCGTGGAGGTCGCCGCCTGGGAGGCGTTCGGCAAGGAGTGGGTCACGGACGCGCTGAAGGAGCTCAAGATTGCGCCCCGCATCCACCAGACGCCCTACGGCGTCCTGCCCGATCTCGCGGCGATCGACACGAAGCACAGCGACGTGGTCTTCACCTGGAACGGCACCGCGGCCGGCGTGAAGGTGCCGGACGGCGACTGGATCGCCGCCGACCGGGAGGGGTTGACGATCTGCGACGCCACCTCGGCGGCCTTCGCTCAAGCCCTGCCCTGGGACAAGCTCGATGTCGTGACCTTCTCCTGGCAGAAGGTGATGGGCGGTGAGGCGGCGCACGGCATGCTGATCCTCTCGCCCCGCGCGGTGGCACGGCTCGAGAGCCACACGCCGTCCTGGCCGCTGCCGAAGGTCTTCCGCCTGACCAAGGACGGGACGCTGATCGAGGGCATCTTCAAGGGCGACACGATCAACACGCCCTCCATGCTGGCGGTGGAGGATTACCTCGACACCCTGGCCTGGGCCGAGCGGATCGGCGGCCTGCCGGCGCTGCACGCCCGGGCGGATGCCAACGCCCAGGCGATCTACGACTGGGTGGCGCGTACCCCCTGGATCGCGCCGCTGGCGGTCGATCCGACGACCTACTCGAATACCGGCGTCTGCCTCGTGCTGGCCGATCCGGACGTGCTCGCTCGGGGCGACGCGGCCGTCTCGGCCTTCGCGGCGGGGATCGTCGCGCGCCTCGACCGGGAGGGTGTCGCCCTCGATATCGGCGCCTACCGCGACGCCCCGGCGGGCCTGCGGATCTGGTGCGGCGCCACGGTGGACACCGCCGATCTGGAGGCGCTGACCCCCTGGCTCGATTGGGCCTTCGCGGAAGAGAAAGCGGCGCTGACACAGGCGGCGTGATCGGCGGAGGCCGCACCCCTGTGCTCGGGGGGAGAGACGATGGCACCCTGCCCCGGTGACGGGATCGACGCTTCGGAATTCCCCGATGAGCCGCCACGCCGTTGTCCGCTGCGCCTGGGATTCGGATGCAGCCGTCCGGTACGTCCCGGACAGCGATGTCCCAGGGCTGGCGACTGAGGCTGCCTCGCTCGAAGCGTTGCGTCAGAAGCTCCCGGGGATGATCCAGGATCTCCTCGAAGACGATCAGAGCGAAGACATCGCGGTCGATCTCATCGCCTACGCGCATGATCGGGTGCGCGTGGGAGCGCTGAGACCGGCTTCACGCCGCCGCTCAAGAAGCTCCTGCAGGCTCAGGGATATCGCTTCTTCCGCAGTGGCTGGGGCGATTACGGGATCTGGCGCCATGAGGAGACCGGCCGGAAGGTCGTGGTCGATTCCGGCATCAAATCCCGCCCCACAGCCAACGCCGTGTTGAAGCAGGCCGGTTTGTCCAAAACCGTCTGAGGTGAGCCGATCCGGGCAGCGAAGTCCTCAAAGAAAAACCCCGGCCCATGCGGAGCCGGGGTTTTCCGTTTGGGAGGCGCGACCCCGCAGGGCCGCGCCATCCGTCTCAGTAGTTGTAGGCGCGCTCGCCGTGATCGGCGATGTCGAGACCCTCGCGCTCCTCCTCCTGCGTCACCCGCAGGCCGATCGTCAGATCGACGAGCTTGTAGAGGATCGCCGAGCCCACGCCCGACCAGAGGAGCGTCAGGCCGACCGCTTCGGCCTGCGTGATCACCTGGCTCATCATGTCGTAGGCACCGACCACCATCTCGCCCGGCTTCGACGAATAGTCGGGGATGCCGACGCCGCCGAGGCTCGGGTCGACCAGGATGCCGGTCGCGAGCGCGCCCAGGATGCCGCCGACGCAGTGCACGCCGAACACGTCCAGCGAGTCGTCGTAGCCGATGGCGTTCTTCACCGTGGAGCACATGATGAAGCAGACCACGCCGGCCACGAGGCCGAGCACGATCGAGCCCATCGGACCGGCGAAGCCCGAGGCCGGGGTCACGGCCACGAGACCCGCGATCGCGCCCGAGACCATGCCGAGCAGCGACGGCTTGCCCTTCAGCACCCACTCGGCGAACAGCCAGGCCACCGCGGCGGCGCAGGTCGCCACGAAGGTGTTGAGCATCGCGAGCGCGGTGGTGCCGTTGGACTCGAGGTTCGAGCCGGCGTTGAAGCCGAACCAGCCGACCCACAGGAGCGAGGCGCCGATCATCGTCATGGTCAGCGAGTGCGGGGCGAGGAGGTCGCGGCCGTAGCCGATGCGCTTGCCGAGCATCAGGCAGCCGACGAAGCCCGCGATACCGGCGTTGATGTGGACCACGGTGCCGCCGGCGAAGTCGAGGGCGCCCTTCTGGAAGAGGAAGCCGGCATCCTTGTTGACGGCGTCGAGGGCGGCCTGTGCCGTCGCCTTCGAGGCGTCGTCGGTGGCGGCGGCCAGCGCCTTCGCGGCGTTGCCGACGGCATCCGGGCCGCCCCAGTACCAAACCATGTGGGCCATCGGGAAGTAGATGAACGTGACCCAGAGGATCACGAACACGACCAGCGCCGAGAACTTGATCCGCTCGGCGAAGGCGCCGATGATCAGCGCCGGGGTGATCATCGCGAACGTCATCTGGAAGCACAGATAGGCGTATTCGGGGATCACGACGCCGTTGGAGAAGGTCGCCACGGTGGAGTTCGGGTCGATGCCCTTCAGGAACGCCTTGGAGAAGCCGCCCACGAAGTCGTTGATGCCGCCGCCATTGGTGAAGGCGAGGCTGTAGCCGTAGAACACCCAGAGCAGGCCGACGATCGCCACGATGGCGAAGACCTGGGTCAGGACCGAGAGCATGTTCTTGGTGCGCACGAGGCCGCCGTAGAACAGCGCGAGGCCGGGGACCGACATCATCAGCACGAGGGCCGAGGAGATCAGCATCCAGGCCGTGTCACCCTTGTTGGGGATCGGTGATGGCGGCGGCGACGCGGCTTCGGTGGTCGGCGTCTGTGCAAGCGACGGCTCGATCAGGAGGGCGGCGATGGCCGCCCCTCCCAAGCCGAGCATGAGGGCGTGACGAAGTTTCATGGGCACGTGGCTCCCGATCTCAAATCCGTATCGTTTCAGAAAGTCTGGACTCTGCGGGTCCCGGCGGGACGGGCCGCCGATCAGAGGGCGTCGGCGTCGGTCTCGCCGGTCCGGATGCGCACCGCCTTCTCCAGCGGCATCACGAAAATCTTGCCGTCGCCGATCTGGCCGGTGCGGGCAGCACCCGCGATGGCGTCGATGACGCTCGACGTCAGATCGGTGGCGACGGCGACCTCGATCTTCAGCTTCGGCAGGAAGCTCACCGCGTATTCCGCGCCGCGGTAGATCTCGGTGTGGCCCTTCTGCCGGCCGTAACCCTTCACTTCCGTCACCGTCAGGCCGTGGACGCCGATGCCGGTGAGTGCGTCGCGCACCTCTTCCAGCTTGAACGGCTTGATGATGGCCATCACGATTTTCATGGGCGACGCCCCCTTCGAAGTCTCTGGGAACCGTTGCCGTCACACGATCCGCAGGCCCCCCGGGACCGGGGTGCCCGCCGGCTCGGAATGGCCCGCGGTCGAACGCCGCTATTCAAGGACTATGCCAGATAAGCTTAACCGGGAACTTTTTTGCCGGCGGGCGTTTTGCATAGAAATTAGCCGCGAACGGCCATCGCACATTCACAAGGCGGTGCATTGCTGCGCAAATATCATGCAATCTGCTCAAGAATATGCATTCACGGGCGTGGCACAGGGGCAACACACGTCCGGAAGCGCGCTTTAATCCTTCGTCGGCCGGATCAGGCCTTCCTGGGCGACCGAGGCGACGAGGTTTCCCGCTCGGTCGAAGATCTGTCCGCGGGCGAAACCGCGGGCGCCGCCGGCCACCGGACTGTCCTGCGCGTAGAGCAGCCAATCGTCGATCTTCACGGGCCGGTGGAACCAGAGGGCATGGTCCAGGCTCGCTGCCTGGATGGTGGGATCGAACACCGAGCGGCCGTGCGGGATCAGCGAGACGTCGAGCAGGGTCATGTCGGAGGCGTAAGCCAGAACCGCCCGGTGCAGGGCTGGGTCGTCCGGCAGGGCGGAGGCCGCGCGCAGCCAGACATTGAAGACCGGCTCGGGCGTGCGGCCGCTCGTCCCCGCGGCGATGTAGCGGTTCAGATCGACCGGCCGCAGGGCGATCGGCCGCTCGCGGCCGAAATAGGCCGCGATCGCCTCCGGCATGCCGGTACCGCCGGCCGCCGCCAGGGCCTTGCCGTCGAGGAGCCCCTCCGGCCCGGCGACCGCAGGCATGGCCGGCTGGTGGACGAGGCCGTCCTCGACGACCTGATACGACACCGTCGTAGCGAAGATCGCCCGGCCGTGCTGGATCGCCTTGACCCGCCGGGTCGTGAAGCTGCGCCCGTCCCGGATGCGCTCGACCTCGTAGACGATGGGCGTGCGGGGATCGCCCGGCAGCATGAAGTAGGCATGCAGGGAATGGGCGGGGCGGTCGTCCGGCACCGTCCGGGTGGCGGCGACCAGCGCCTGCGCCACGACCTGCCCGCCGAAGACCCGCCGCCAGCCCGTCTTGGGGTTCTGGCCCCGGAACAGATCGACCTCCAGACGTTCGAGGTCGAGGATGGCAATCAGCTCGGCGACGGCATCCGTCATTGCGTCGGTGTTGGCGTCGGTCATGACCCGCGGGGTTTCCGTTCGTTGCCCGCGTGCGACATAGGCCTTTCGAACCCAGCAATCCACGCGTTCCCCACGCGGGAGTCACACCGGAGATCCGCCACGATGACGGCCGAGATGCCCCGCCCCGGCAGCCGCCTCCTCCTGATCGCCGGCGGCGGCCTGCCCAGCCTCGCCCTGGCGCTGGCCCTCAAGCAGACCCACGGGCCGGCGCTCGCCGTCACGGTGATCGATCCGGGTGCCGCCGACCCGACCCGTCATAGCGGCCGCGCCTACGCGGTCGCGGCCGGCGGCCGGCGGATGCTGGCGCAGCTCGGGATCTGGGATCGGATCTCGGGCGCGGCCGAGCCGATCACCGAGATGGTGATCAGCGACAGCCGCCTTGCCGACCCGGTGCGGCCCGTCTTCCTCACCTTCGGCCCGGACACGGAGGACCAACCGGATGCCGGCGAGCCCTTCGCCCACATGGTCGAGGCCGAACCCCTCGCCGCAGCGCTGTTGGAGACCTGCCGGGCGGTCGGCGTCACCTTCGTGACCGCCGGCGTGGTGCGCGCGATACCGGACGGTTCCGCCATCCGCGCGGAGCTGACCACGGGCGAGGGCCTGCGCGGCGATCTCCTGGTTGCCGCCGACGGAGCGCGCTCGCGCCTGCGGGAGGCGGCACGGATCGGCTGGGTCGGCTGGTCCTACCCGCAGGTCGGCATCGTGGCGACCATCGGCCACGCCCGGCCCCACGGGGGGCGAGCCTTCGAGCATTTCCTGCCCGCGGGCCCCTTCGCAATCCTGCCGCTGCGGGACGGCGGCGCCCTCGGGCACCGGTCCTCCATCGTCTGGACCGAGCGCGCGGACGAGGCTGACGCGCTGCTCTCCGGGGAGCCCGACGAGGTGCTGGGTGAGATCGAGCGCCGCTTTACCCTCGACCTGGGGGCGCTGGTGCTGGAGCACGGACCGAGCCGGCATCCCCTGGCCTTCGGCCTCGCCCGGAGCTTCCGCGCCGAGCGCCTCGCCCTGCTGGGCGACGCGGCCCACGTGATCCACCCGATCGCCGGTCAGGGGTTGAATCTCGGCCTTGCGGACGCCGCGGCCCTTGCCGAAGCGGTGACCGGCGCGTTGCGCCTCGGCCTCGATCCCGGAAGCCCCGACGTCCTACGCGTTTACGAGCGCGCCCGCCGCTTCGACAGCTTCGCCATGGCGGCGGCCACCGACGGGCTGAACCGGCTATTCTCGAACGACGCCCTGCCGCTGCGGCTCGCCCGGGACCTCGGCCTCGGGATCGTGAATCGGGTGCCGGGCCTCAAGCGCTTCTTCATCGGCGAGGCCGCAGCCGCGCGCGGATCGCGACCCCGGCTGCTGCGCGGAGAGGCGCTGTAGCAGCACTCGCAAACAGACCGGCACAGGGTTTCGAACGGTCGAGACCCGGCCGTTTCAAGGTGTTCGCAGAGATCCACCGCCATCGTGTCGAGCGGGTTTTCCACGACCCTTCCCGGACGCATGCAGCGCAAGCGGAATGCGATCCGGGATTGAGTGCGAGACGTCGCGAAGCGTCGATCTTCGGTACCGCTGGCGCGGCGCGTTCCCGTGCTGGGTCCCGGATGGGTTCCCCTGACGCTATACCCGCCCGGGAAAGCGGCCGCGCTTTGTGAGCCCGCGCTCAGCCCAACAACTTGAAAGCGCTGAGTCGAGACCTTTTGCGGGTCCAGGGCGCGGCCCGGGGGACGTCTCAGAGCGCCGCCCGGCGCACCCGCAGATCAGCCAAGCCCTTCGAGAAGCCCGGAAACGCGGATACGGGAGGTTCTCAGCCGGCGACCAACGCGCGGACCCGCCGCATCCAGCGCATCGACGCCTCGACCAGGGCTGGGGGTCGATGCTTGAGGATCGCCGATTTCAGAAGGGTCCTGGGCACCTCCCAGAGTTGTACGGACCCGACCGGGAAATGGGCGACGTCGCCTGGGGTGAGATGGTGCCGCCGGCCATCCGCTTCGGTGATGACGACGTCGCCGTCGAGGATGGTGATGATTTCGTCGCTTTGATGGGTCCAGCGAAACGTGCTGGCCGTGGTGCGCCAGAGGTAGACGTTCGCGCTTCCGTCATGGGTCTCCGAGACCGCCGCGATCTCGGTGGTGGGGCTCCCTGAGATGACCCAATCCGACGGGATCGGCGCGGGGCTGAAGGTGGCGATCCTGGGCCGGATCGCGGTGCCGGCGACCGGTCGCCCATCCTCGTGCAGCCGGATCTCCGCGTAGGCACCGGCAGCGATCAGAAGCAGGGCAGCGGCGACAAGCATCCTCTTCACGGCCGACTCCCGTACGCGGCGCATGGCGACCGCTCGTGCAGAGATCGTATGATCCGCTTATTTCCCTCCGCCCGGAACCGTTTCAAGCGCCTATCTGCCGACTATCGCCCTATAGTTCTCAGTTCTGCTTAATTGTATCAGATTTCGAGTTTAATCCCGTCGGCAAGAGCTTGCCGCGACCCCTCTGTTTGGAGGCGGTCGAGCGGGCACCGATGGATGCGTGTCGCCCTGAACGCGCCCGACCGAAGCCGACGTCAGCGCTGGAGCGCCGCATCGGTCCGGCGCTCCGTGATCCAGCGGGTCGCATCGGCCCGGGGGGCGACCACGTCGGTGTCGGTGCGCAATTGCGGCGAGTAGGCGGGGTCCTCGGCCAGCACGTCGTGCCAGCGGCGCAGGAAGGCCGCGGTCTGCGAGCCGGGGGCGAAACTGGTCGTCCGCGACGCGCTCTCGTGATGCGCCATCTCGGCGAAGGGCGTGTAGACGATGCGATAGCCGAGCTGGCGCATCTTCAGGCACAGGTCGACGTCGTTGAAGTCGAGGGCGAAGGCTTCGTCGAACCCGTTCACGGCCTCCAGCACCGCCTTGCGGGTGGCGAAGAGCGCCCCGGTCACCGCCGAGCAGTCGCGCTGGGCCAGCGCCCAGTCGCCATAGGTCCGCTCGGCCGCGTCCCGGTTGTACCAAGGATGGGCAAACACGTCGAAGATGCCGCCGGTCATGCCGGCATGCTGGATCTTGCCCGTGGGGAACAGCAGACGGCCGCCGACGCCGCCGACGCCCCGATCCAGCGCGAAGGTCAGGAGCGCCTCGATCCAGCCGGGCCGGCGCACCACGAGGTCGTCGTTCATCAGGATGACGAAATCGGTCTCGGCGGCGCGCCAGAGGGTGTTCATCTTGGCCGCGTAGTTGAATTTCTCGCCGGGCGCCCGGGTGGTCAGCAGGCGGGTCACGGCGAAACGGTCGGCGCGGCCGCGGTAGATCGCGTCGTCGGCCACATCGTCGCCGATCAGCACCTGGATCCGATCGGCCGGGTAGGTGCTGCGACCGAGGCTGTCGAGCAGGTTGATCACGTGGGGCTTGGCCCCCTCCACGGCGCGGCCCTGATCGTCCTTGGGCCGGCTCTGATTCGTCGGGACGACGAGGGTCACGGGCGGTCGCGCGTCGGAGGTCCGGCGGATCTCCAGCGTGTCCGGCGTCAGGCCCGGGGCCGTGCGCAGGGGCGCACCGTTCGTCTCGAACCAGCGGTCCAGGGTATGGGCGCGGGCGGTCCGCGTCGCCTTCGGCCGAGCCAGCGGCGAGGCGATCAGCGTCTCGGGGATCCGGTCGATGCCGATGCCGGCGGAAACCGCCCCGAGCAGAAACCGGAACCACGTGGCGCTGGCGTAGCGCAGACGGAAATCCGGTGTGAGGCCCGCGAAGGTCGAGGCGCGGATCAGGAGCGGGAAACCGACGTAATCGTCGGCCATCAGCAGGCCCAAGTTGAAGGTCGGCTTGCAGTGGACGCTCCGAACCTGGCCCGCATCGTCCACGACGGCATCGTCGCCGTAGAAGATGCCGATATCGGGCCGTTCGGCCATCGCCCGTGTCAGGTGCGCCACGAGGTCGGGCCGCAGCTCGGAGGATTCCGGGGCCACGAACACGGCCCGGCAGGCCGGCAGCTGGCCGGCCACGATCTGGCCGAGCCGGCGCTCCTCGACGGGGCGGAACTGGGCGTCGAGGCGCAGCGGCAGGATCGCGTCCGGCCATGCGAGCGCGCCCCAGGAGGCCGACGGGGCCGGGACCGGCTTCTTCTTCAACACGGGTCGCGTCTCCGGAGCGTCAGGAACGGTCGGCGGCGAGGAGGCGGGACAGGCTCGCCTCCATGACGGAGGCCACCGCGCCGATGGACAGGCGCTCGCGGATCCGCGCCCGCGCGGCGGCACCGATCCGCGCCGCGTCACCGCCGGTCACCGCCCGGGCCGCCTCGGTGAGGGCACGGGCAAGATCGGCCTCGTCCACTTGGCCCCACTCGGCGCCGCGCAGGTACGGGCCGTAGGTCTGATCGAGGGCCGTGACCTCGGCCTTCACGGGGAAGCCGCAGGTGGCGTCGAGGAAGTCGCGGCAGCCGCCGTAATCGGTGGCGACCACGACCTTGCCCATCTCCATCGCCTCCGCGATCGTCAGGCCGAAGCCCTCCGAGGAATGCGACGAGGCGTAGACCGCGCACAGATCGAACAGCGCGCCGAGCTCGTTCTGGGACAGGGGCTGATCGATCACCACAACGTCGCCGGACGTGCCGACGAGGTCGAGGAGCTTCTTGCCCTCCTCGGGCAGGTCGAAGACGTGCTTGGTCTTGAGCACGAGCTGCCAGCCCGCCTGCCCCAGCCCGGCCGCCCGGAAGGCGCGGATCAGCGCGTGCGGGTTCTTGCGGGCGAGGTAGCTGGAGCCGTCGAACGCGTAGAGGATCACCCGCCTGGACGGGTCGATCGCGAAGGCCTTGCGCAGGTTCGCCTTGGCGGCGGCGCTCGGGGGCTCGCCCGCCTCGTTCTCGACCACGTAGGGCACGACGTCGACCGGGATATCGGTGATCTGCCGGAAGATCGCCGCACAGAACTCGGTGGGCGCCCAGATCGCGTCGAGCCCGTCGACGGTGGGAAGCCAGCCGCCGGGGACGTGGGAGGTCTCCCACACGAACAGCCCGACCTTGAGGCGCGCCTGTGCGGCGATGGCCCGCTGGCGATCGCTCATGAGCGAGTGCCAGCTGTCACCGTTGAAATGGACCAAGGCGACATCCGCCGGCCCCGAGAAGGTCCGCGCCTGCCAAGCCGGCGCCACCCGGGCGTGGACGTGGAACGGCCGCTCCATCGGGTGGATGTTCAGCGCGAAGGGCGCGCGATGCAGGGCGCGGGCGTAGCTGCGCGCCGCGACGCCGAGGCCGTTGGCGTAGTTCATCGGCGAGACGTAGGCGACGCGCAGCGGCCGGTCCGGCGCCTGGGGTTGGCGCAGGTCCGTCCAGATCCTGGCACCCGGATACGTGTAGGTCACGTCGAGCCGGTCGAGGTCGAAGCCGCGCTCGGCGATCGCCTCCCGGACCGCCGCCCCGCCGATCGCGGCGTGCTCGCCCAGCAGAGAGCGCTTCACGAACGGGAAGCCCTGGCTGAGCATGTTCTCCCAGTCGAACAGGGTGCGGTTGTTGCGCGGGTCGTTGACCAGCGACATGTGCTTGTTCTGCGCCGAGAACAGGCTGCGCATCCCGAGCCCCGCCGCCCGCATCCGCTGCGAGAAGGTCAGCTCGTACTCGGTGATGACCGAATTCTTGTCCGGCCAGTTCGCCACCGACAGGAGGAAGTGGTTGAACGCGTAGGACGAGAGGCAGCGCCGCTTCAGGGCCAGGAAGAAGCTCTGGAGGTGATGACTGTAGTAGAAATTGTCGGCGAGGCCGATCACCGCCTCCGGGAAGGCGTCGATCTTTGCGAGCAGGCCGGCGAAGTCGTGACGGTCCAAGGGACCGACGAGGCTGTCATTGGCGAGGTAGAGCGTTTCGGAATCGAGAAGGTCCACGTCCTCCAGGAGGACATGCGCCCAGGCGGCAAAGTCGAATCCCTTGTTCTCGCGCAGGTAGACGGAGGTGCAGAGATCCAGGATCGCCTGCGGCACCGCGTTCTTGTGCTGGTCGGCAGCGATGATCAGGACGATATCGGCGCCGTTCGCCGCGAAGGCCTTGAGATAGGGCTCGACATGGCCGCGGATCCGCCCCTCCGGGCAATGGGTGATGAACAGGGCCGTCCGGCCGTGCCGGCGTGGCGTGCGCTTCAGGCAGCAGAGGCGCGCATCGGAGGCCTCGGGGACCGCGGCGGAGGCGACGCGGCGGGTCAGGCGGCCCGCCTCCAGGCCGGTAATGACGTAATCCACCAGCGGGTTGAGCCCGAGGGCGGCAACCCTTGGGTATCGGGCGAGGTACCAGGGCGCGTCGAAGCGCGGCGAGGGGCTCGTGGTGCGCCCCCCATCGGCGAGGAAGTGGACCATTGGGTTCTGCCCGGTCTTGTCCGTCGCGAGGTAGGTCTCGGTGTACCAGCGCGTGTCGAACCAGGGACCCGGATCGAGTCCGTCGACGGCGCCGTGCTCCAGATAGTGAACGAGCGGATTGAGGCTGTCGGCCCGCACGGCGCGCGATTGCGCGGCGTACCAGTCCGGATCGAACAGCGGATGAGGCGGATAGCGGCGGTAACCGCCCGCCATCACGTAATGCTCCAGGGGTTCGAGCCCGCTGGTCTCGGCCTCTGGACAGCGCGAGCGGTAGAAGTCCGCGTCGAAGATCCCGGAGCGGCGGATCAGGTCCACATGCCGCGACAGGCCGGCGAATTCCTTCGGGTTGCGCAGGTACCCCTGCTTCCGGCCGGTCTCGTAATAGTGGGCCAGCGCGTTGCCGCCCGCGGCCCGGGCATCCGGGTAACGGGACCGGTACCAGGCCGTGTCGAAGAGCGGCGACGGGTCGCTGTCGGGGCTGCCGAGAAAGTGCAGGAACGCCCGGCCGCGATGCGCGGCACCACCCAGGTAGCGGTCCGCGTACCAATCCGGATCGAACAGCGGGTTCGGCCGGATCCCGGCGTCGGCGCCACGGTCGAGGTAGTGCAGAAGGGGGTTGATGCCCTCGGCCCGGAGTCCCGGAACGGAATCGAGGTAGAGGTCGCCGTGGAACAGCGGGTGCGGCCAGCGGCCCTCACGACCGCCATGGACCGCATAGTGCACCACCGGATCGATCCCCTCGCCGACCACGTCCGGATAGCGGCGCGCGTACCAGGCTGGATCGAACAGACCGGATTCCTTCACGGCCCGCACCAGATCCGCCTGCCGGGGCTCGGTGCGGCGCCGACGCTTCAGGCCTCGGGTGAGCGGGCGGGCGAGGGATTGCGCCGCCCCGGCCAAGCCGGCTTTCTCCGACGATCCGGCGACGAACACGTTGCGAAGGCGCATGGCATGATCCGGATACGCGGGACGCCCGCAAAGCTGCCCACGCCGCGATCCGCGAGAGACATCAGGGGGTTCGGCCGGTCCGGCGGTCGCGGGCGCGACCGCCCCGGTTTGCGCGCCTTCCTAATGGTCCGGGTCGCCAACGCCAAGACCTCGGGTCCGATCGATCGCGCCGCCACGTCGACGCCCCGTCCAGGAGGGGTCGGCGGAAATTCACCCCCTCGCCTATCCGGCCGATGCCCCGTTCGTGTACGAGGCGCGCTCGCCATGGGCACGGTACGCGAAGGCACGACCGGCCCGGCGGCCGATCCGCACGCCGCAATCGATGGAGCCTACCGCAATGAGTGAACGCATCATCCTCCGCGCCGGCGAAGCCCTCGTGGCGGGCGGGCCGCCGAACACGGCCTCCGAGCCCGAGGTCATCATCGGCGAGCTCGACGGGCCGGTCGGCACGGCGCTCGCCACGCTGACGGGCGATCAGGTCGTCGGCCACAGCCGCGTCTTCGCGCTGCTCAACACCGACATCATGGTCCGTCCGGTGACGCTCTGCGTCTCCAAGGTCAGCGTGACCGAGAGCAAGTACACGTCGATTCTGATGGGCACGGTGCAATTCGCCATCGCCAACGGCGTGCTGGACGCGGTGCGGGCTGGCTACATCCCCAAGGAGAAGGCCAACGACCTCGGCATCATCTGCTCGGTCTGGCTGAGCCCCGGCGTGATCCAGGCCGAGACGGTCGACCACAAGGCGCTGTTCGAGATCCAGCGCAAGGGCATGACCGAGGCGATCCGCAAGGCGATGACCAACGAACCCTCGATCGACTGGCTCCTCGAGAACCAGGACAAGATCGTGCACAAATACTACACGATGGGTCTTGAGGGTAAGATCTGATCCTGCCCCGCGGAAACGCGTTCTCACGCACCGGAGCGGGGCGCGATCGGCGCCCCGAATCGGCGTGCGGCGATCCCGACCTTGCCAGCCCGGTATCATCAGCCCCACACTCATGGGATTGACCGGCGGGCCTTTCCGGAGGCCCGGGCAGGAGATGGATAGCGGCATGACGCAGGGGATCAGCCCGGCCACCACCCTCGACGACGGCATCGTGGCGACCGCGGAGAGCTGCCTCGCCGATGTCGGCGCGGCGCGGGACGCGATCCACGGGGTGATCTTCGGGCAAGAAAAAGTCGTCGATCTCGCACTCGTGACCATTTTGGCAGGCGGCCACGGCCTGCTGGTCGGCCTGCCGGGCCTCGCCAAGACCAAGCTGGTCGAGACGCTGGGCACCGTGCTCGGCCTCGATGCGCGGCGCGTGCAGTTCACCCCGGACCTGATGCCCTCCGATATCCTGGGCACCGAGATCCTGGAGGAGGATGCCGAGCGCCGCAGGGCCTTCCGGTTCGTGCAGGGGCCGGTCTTCACCCAGCTCCTGATGGCCGACGAGATCAACCGGGCGAGCCCGCGCACGCAATCGGCCCTGCTGCAGGCCATGCAGGAGGGCCACGTCTCGGTGGCGGGCGCCCGGCACGACCTGCCGCGGCCGTTCCACGTGCTGGCGACCCAGAACCCGATCGAGCAGGAGGGTACCTACCCGCTGCCCGAGGCGCAGCTCGACCGCTTCCTCCTGGAGATCGACGTCGGCTACCCCGACCGCGCCGCCGAGCGCCGGATCCTGATCGAGACCACCGGCGTCGACGAGGTGCGCCCCCGCGCCGTGATGTCGACCGAGCAGCTGCTCACCGCCCAGCGCCTCGTGCGCCGGCTGCCGGTGGGCGAGGCCGTGGTCGAGGCGATCCTCGACCTCGTGCGCGCCGCCCGGCCGGACAGCGGCGACGCGACTGTGAAGGACAAGCTCCTCTGGGGGCCCGGCCCCCGCGCCAGCCAGGCACTGACGCTCGCCGCCCGCGCCCGGGCGCTGATCGAGGGCCGGGTCGCCCCCTCGGTGGCCGACGTGAAGGCGCTGGCCGAGCCGGTGCTCAAGCACCGGATGGCGCTGAGCTACACCGCCCGCGCTGACGGCGAGACCATCGAGGGCCTGATCGCCAAGCTCGCGGAGAAGATCTGACTTTGGTCGGGACACACGCCCTCGATACGGGCAGGCGCACCCCCGGCCGGCGCGAGAGCGAGGGCGCGTCCGCCCTGTCGGACAAGATGCCCCGCCTCGTCCTGGAGGCGCGGCGTGTGTCGAGCCTGCTGGCGCACGGCCTGCACGGCCGCCGCCGCGCCGGGCCGGGCGAGAGCTTCTGGCAGTTCCGCCCCTTCGTCACCGGCGAGGCCGCCGCGCGGGTCGACTGGCGCCGCTCGGCCCGGGACGACCGGCTCTATGTCCGCGAGCGCGAATGGGAGGCCGCCCACAACATCTGGCTGTGGGTCGACCGCTCGGCCTCGATGGGTTTCTCTTCGGACTTGGCCTCGGCGCCGAAGGTCGAGCGCGCGCTCATCCTCGGGCTGGCGCTCGCCGACGCCTTCGTGGAGGGCGGCGAACGGGTCGGGCTCCTCGGGCTGACTCGGGCGAGCGCGTCGCGGGGCATCGTCGAGCGACTGGCGCAGGCGCTGGTGGCTGACACGGCCGGCTTGGCCCAGGACCTGCCGCCGCAGGCAAGCCCTGCCCGGTTCGACGAGGTGGTGCTGATCGGCGATTTCCTCACCGCACCCGACCGGATCGCGGCCTCCGTGCAGAGTCTCGCCGGCCGCGGCAGCCGCGGCCATCTGCTGATGGTGGCGGACCCGATCGAGGAGACGTTCCCGTTCACCGGGCAGGCGGTGCTGCACGACCTCGAAGGCAGCCTGAGCCTCGATATCGGCGATGCCGACGCCTGGGGGACGCGCTACCGCGCCCGGATCGCCGAGCACCGGGCCGCGCTGGCGGCCATCGCCCGCGGACAGGGCTGGACCCTGACGATCCACCGCACGGACCGGCCGGCGAGCGAGGCGGCTTTGCGCCTCGCCACGCTGATTGCCGCCCGCGGCACGGAGTGAGGCCGCCATGCTGGGTCTGACCTTCGCCGCCCCGCTGGCGCTCGCCGCCCTGATCGGGCTTCCGGCCCTGTGGTTCCTGCTGCGGGTGACCCCGCCACGCCCGCGCCGGATCAACTTCCCGCCGCTCAAGCTCGTCGCCGACCTGATCCCGCAGCGCCAGACCCCGGCGCGCACGCCGCCCTGGCTGCTGATCCTGCGGCTGCTGATCGCCGCCGCCCTGATCCTGGCCGTGGCGGGGCCCGTCTGGAATGCCGGCGGCGTCGGAGCCGGGGGCGGTCGCAGCGCCCTGCTGGTCCTCCTCGACAACGGATTTCCGGCAGCCCACGACTGGCGCGACCGCCTGCGCGTCGCCACCGACGCCATAGAGGGCGCGGCACGCGACGGGCGTCCGGTCGCCGTGATCGGCCTCGCCGACGCCCCGGCGGCCCTTGAAGCGAAGACGCCGGCCGCCGCGCTGGAGCGCCTGCGCGCCCTCGCGCCCCGCCCGATCCTGCCCGGACGCGACGCGCATCTGGCCGCGATCGAGACCTTCCTGGACAAGAACCGGGGTGCCGGCCTCGTCTGGATCAGCGATGGCGTCGCCGGGGCTGAGGACTCGCGCTTCGTCAAGGGTCTTGCCGGCCTCGCCGGCGACAAGGGCGCCGCGCTGACCGTCCTGCGGGCCGACCGGCCTCCGGCGCTGGCGCTCACCGCCACCGAGAATGCCGGCAAGCTCGTCACCCATGCCCTGCGGGCGGTTCCGAACGGGCGCGATACCGGCGTGATCCGCGCGCTCGACCAGAAGGGCCTGCCACTCGCCGAGCGCGACTTCGCCTTCGCGGCGGACGCCACGGACACGGAAGCCACCTTTGAGATGCCGGTGGAGCTGCGCAACAGCATCAGCCGGCTGGAGATCGCCGGGGAGCGCTCGGCCGGGGCCGTGGTGCTCCAGGACGAGCGCGGCAAGCGGCGGCGGGTCGGGCTCGTGTTCGGCGGCACCCTCGATCAGGCCCAGCCCCTGCTGGCGCCGACCTACTACCTCGCCCGGGCGCTCCAGCCCTTCGCGGACGTGCAGGAGCCCCGCGGCGCCAAAGGCACGGCGGAATCGATCAATCAGCTCCTCGACAATCAGGTCACGGTCCTTGTGCTGGCCGATGTCGGCGCCCTCGACGAGAAGACCACCGCCCGGATCGAGAGCTTCGTGAAGGAAGGCGGGATGCTGCTGCGCTTCGCCGGCCCGCGGCTCGCCGCCGGCAACGATCCATTGGTGCCGGTGCGGTTGCGCCGGGGCGGCCGGACACTCGGTGGCACCCTCTCCTGGGACAGCCCGAAGACCCTCGCGCCCTTCCCGCCCGAGAGCCCCTTCGCGGGTCTGACGCCGCCGGCCGATATCGGGGTGCGCCGCCAGATCCTGGCCGAGCCGGATGGCGACCTGCCGAACCGGACCTGGGCGTCACTGCAGGACGGCACGCCGATCGTCACGGCGCAGAAGCGCGGCTTGGGCACGATCGTGCTGTTCCACGTCACCGCCGACACCACGTGGTCGAACCTGCCGCTCTCCGGTCTGTTCATCGACATGCTTCGGCGCGTCGTGGCCCTGGCCGGCGCCTCGGCACCGGTTCAGGGCGAGGCGCCGCGGGCGGCCGCTCCGGTCCTCGCCCCGCGTGTGACGCTGGACGGGTTCGGGGCGCTGGGCTCACCCCCGGCCTCGGCCACGGCGGTGTCGGCCGATTACGCCGACCGGGCGAACGGCGAGCACCCGCCGGGCTTCTACGGCCCGCCGGACGGAGGCATCAGCGTGAACGCCCTCAAACCCGACGACCGGCTGAAGCCCCTCGACACCGCCGCCCTCGACGGCGCCCGGTTCGGCTCGCTGGCCGGGGCCGAGACCGTCGATCTGCGCCCGAGCCTGTTCACCCTGGCGCTGCTGCTCCTGGCCCTCGACACCCTGGCGGGCCTGTGGCTCGGCGGCTTCCTGCGCCGCGGCGGCCTCGCGGCGCGCCTGCGCGGGCGCCCGGCGGTGCTGGCGCTCGCAGGTCTCGTCCTGCTGGGAACCCTGCCGGCCTTTCCCGTCCGCGCCGAGGAGCCTGCGATCAACCGGCCGAACGGCATCGAATCGGCCCTGATCACCCGGCTCGCCTACGTGATTACGGGGGATGCCGCTGTTGACGAGGCGAGCCGCACCGGCCTCACCGGCCTGACCCAGATGCTCTCCTCCCGCACCGCCCTGGAGCCGGGTGAACCTGCCGGCATCGACCCCGCCAAGGACGAGCTGGCCTTCTATCCGCTGATCTACTGGCCGATCGCGCCGAACCGGCCGCAGCCCTCGGAAACGGCGATCCGCAAGATCGACGCGTTCATGCGCAACGGCGGCACCGTCCTGTTCGACACCCGGGACGCGCTGACCGCGCGGCCAGGCGGCCCACCCTCCCCCGAGGCCGCGTATCTCCGCACGATGCTGGCGACGCTCGAAGTTCCGGAGCTGGAGCCGGTGCCCCTCGACCACGTGCTCACCAAGGCGTTCTACCTCGTGGACAGTTTCCCGGGTCGCTACGCCACCGGCCAGACCTGGGTCGAGGCCCTTCCGCCGGTCGCCGAGGGTGCCGAGCGCCGCCCGGCCCGGGCCGGCGACGGGGTGAGCCCGATCATCATCACCGGCAACGACCTCGCCGCCGCCTGGGCGGTGGGCCGGGGCGGTGAGCCGCTCTATCCGGTGGTCGGCGGCGACCAGCGCCAGCGCGAGATGGCATTCCGCGGGGGTGTGAACATCGTGATGTACACGCTCACCGGCAACTACAAGGCGGATCAGGTGCATGTGCCCGCGCTGCTGGAACGGCTGGGGCAGTGAGTTTCTTTCTCGACGCAACGCGCAACGCCGCTCCCCCTCTCCCCTCTGCGGGGGAGGGTACCCTGCGGAGCAGGGGGGGCCCGGACAATGCCCCGCAAGAGGGGAGCGACGGCGCCGGACTGAGCGTAGACCTCCATGACGGTCGCGCCACGTCCGGAAGCCGGGCTCCCCTCTCCCGACCCGGCCTGACGGCCGGCCCACCCTCCCCCGCAGAGGGGGGAGGGAGACGCCGCATCACGGATCCGGAGCGCTCCGCCCCATGCTGAGCCTCAGCTTCACACCCCTCCTCCCCTGGCCGGCCATCGCCGTGCTGGGCGTGATCGTCGCCGTCCTGGCGGTGTTCGCGGTGCTCGCACGCGGCCGGACCGCGCTGCTGCGCGTCCTCGTCCTCGCCCTGGTGCTGGCGGCGCTGACCAACCCGGCCCTGGTCCACGAGGACCGCGAGCCCGTGAAGGACATCGCGGCCATCGTGGTCGACCGCTCCGGCTCCCAGCAGCTCGGCGACCGGCCGCAGATGACCGACGCGGTTCGCGCAGAGTTGCAGCGCCGCTTCGGCGCGCTCGCCAACATCGAGACCCGCTTCATCGACGTGCCGGACGCCAAGGACGGCGACGACGGCACCAAGCTGTTCACGGCTTTGGGTCAGGCCCTGGCCGACGTCCCGCCGGAGCGGCTCGCCGGCATCGTGATGCTCACCGACGGCGTGGTCCATGACATCCCGGCCTCGATGGCCCAGCTCGGTATCAAAGCGCCGCTCCACGTCCTCGTCACCGGCCACGCGGACGAGCGCGACCGGCAGATCAAGCTCTTGGAGGCACCCCGCTTCGGCATCGTCGGCAAGGACCTGACGATCCGCGCCGAGGTGATGGAGCGCGGCGGCACCGGCCACGCGGTCGTCACCGTGCGCCGCGACGGCGAGGAGATCGGCCGGCGAGATGTCGCCACCGACAAGCCGTTCTCGCTGACCACCCGGATCGAGCATGGCGGCCCGAACGTCGTGGAGATCGAGGTCGAGCCGCTGCCGGGCGAGCTGACCAACGTCAACAACCGGGCGGTGCTGCCGATTGAGGGCATCCGCGAGAAACTGCGGGTGCTGCTGGTCTCGGGCGAGCCCCACCAGGGCGAGCGGACGTGGCGCAACCTGCTGAAGTCCGACGCCAACGTCGATCTCGTCCACTTCACCATCCTGCGCCCGCCGGAGAAGCAGGACGGCACGCCGATCTCCGAACTCTCCCTGATCGCCTTCCCGACGCGCGAGCTGTTCGTCCAGAAGATCAAGGACTTCGACCTGATCATCTTCGACCGCTACGCCAACCAGAGCGTGCTGCCGCAGGCTTATTTCGACAACATCGTCCGCTATGTCCGTGAGGGCGGCGCCCTGCTGATCGCCGCCGGCCCCGAATTCGCCGGCCCGGCGAGCCTCGCGCGCACCCGGCTCGCCGGCATCCTGCCGGGTGACCCGGACGGGCGGGTGGTGGAAAAACCCTACAAGGCGACACCGACCCTGATTGGTCAGCGCCATCCGGTGACCCGCGCCCTGCCGGGCTCCGACGCGAGCCCGCCGGCCTGGGGCGACTGGCTGCGGATCATCGAGGCCCGGACCCGGCCCGGCATCCAGCCGATCCTGTCGGGCGCCGAGGGTCTGCCGCTGCTCGCCCTCTCGCGGGAGGATAAGGGCCGGGTCGCCCTGCTCCTGTCGGACCATGCCTGGCTCTGGGCCCGGGGCTACCAGGAGGGCGGCCCCTATCTCGACCTGCTGCGCCGCCTCGGCCACTGGCTGATGAAGGAGCCGGCCCTCGAAGAGGAGGCCCTGCGCGCCCAGACCACCGGCCGCGGCCGGGAGATTCGGGTCGAGCGCCAGACCATGGCGGATCAGGCTGAGCCGGTTACCGTGACGGGCCCGACCGGCAAGGTGACGACGCTGACGCTCAAGCCGCAGGAGCCGGGTCTCTTCACCGCGACCTTCGACGCCGAGAGCCTCGGGCTTCACACCCTGCGGTCCGGCAACCTTGTGGCCTTCGTGAGCGTCGGCCCGGCCAACCCGCGCGAGCTCGCCGACGTGTTCAGCGACACCGATCGGCTGAAGGCGGCCGCTGAAGGGTCGGGCGGCTCGGTCCGCCGGGTCGCCGGAGCGGCAGGCGCCATCGACGTGCCGCGGCTCGCGGTGGTGCGCGGCGGACGGCTCTCGGGCGCGGACTGGATCGGCTTCCGGCCGAGCGACAGCGCCAATATCCGCGGTGTCGAGGTCTATCCGCTGGCGCTGGGCCTCGCGGCCCTCGCGGCGCTGGCCGCCGCCCTGCTCGCCATGTGGCTGGTGGAGGGCCGGAGAGGCCGGGCGGCGTAAGAGCATACGCGCGCCGCCGCAACCCGCGCGCTCGACGCGCGCGGCTCGCCCGGCTTATGAACCTCGGTAACCACCCGCGCCCCGCGCGAACCCACACAACGGAGACAGCCTGCCCGTGACAGCGCAGACCGTGACCGGACGCCTCCTCGCCGCGACGCTCCTCGTCGCCTGCCTGCATCTCGCCCCGGCCCGCGCGCAGGAGCCGGTCGCGATGCCGTCCGATCCGCCGTCGATGCCCGCCGCCACCGGCCAGTGGGTCCACGCGCTCACGCTGATGGGCCAGCCGAAATACGGCCCCGACTTCAAGCACTTCGATTATGCCGACCCCGCCGCCCCCAAGGGCGGGATGGTGCGCCTCGGCGCCCAGGGCGGGTTCGACAACTTCAACATCATCGTGTCCGGCCTGAAGGGCGACCTCGAGAACGGCATCCAGCAGATCTACGATCCGCTGATGACCCAATCCTCCGACGAGCCGTTCACCTCCTACGGCCTGATCGCCGAAGCGGTGCGGGTCGCCCCGGATCTCGGCTCGGTCTCCTACCGGCTGCGCGAGAACGCCCGCTGGCACGACGGCAAGCCAATCACCCCCGAGGACGTGGTCTGGTCCTTCGACATCCTGAAAGCCAACAGCCCGTTCTACGCCGCCTACTACCACACGGTGTCGAAGGCCGAGGCGACCGGGCCGCACGAAGTGACCTTCACCTTCACGGAGACAGGCAACCGCGAGCTGCCGCAGGTGATCGGGCAGCTCCGCATCCTGCCCAAGCACTGGTGGATGGCGAAGGATTCCAACGGCAAGCCGCGCAACCCCACCGAGACGACGCTGGAGCCGCCGCTCGGCTCCGGCCCCTACCGGCTGGCCAAGTTCGATCCCGGCCGCAGCACCACCTACGCGCGCGTGCCCGATTACTGGGGCAAGGATCTGCCGGCGAATGCCGGGCACTACAACTTCGACACCGAGCGCTACGAGTATTTTCGCGACGGCACCGTGCTGGTCGAGGCCCTGAAGGGCGACCTCTACGACTTCCGCGTCGAGAACATCGCCCGGAACTGGGCCACGGCCTACGACGATTTCCCGGCCGTGAAGGAAGGGCGCCTGATCAAGGAGGCCTTCCCGGACCGCGGCATGGGCATCATGCAGGCCTTCGCGTTCAACACCCGCAAGGACAAGTTCAAGGACCCGCGCGTGCGCCGGGCCTTCAACCTCGCGATGAACTACGAGGAGATGAACAAGGCTCTGTTCTACGGGCTCTACAACCGGATCAACTCCTACTTCTTCGGCTCGGAGCTGGCCTCCTCGGGCCTGCCGGAGGGCGACGAGAAGGCGATCCTCGAAAGCGTCAAGGACAAGATCCCGGCGTCGGTCTTCACCACGCCCTACACCAACCCGGTGAACGACGGCCCCGAGGCCGTGCGCAAGAACCTGCGCGAGGCGGTCGGCCTGCTGCGCGAAGCGGGCTACGAGCTGCGCGGCGGCAAGATGGTCAACAAGGCGACCGGCGAGCCGCTGACCGTCGAGTTTCTGGAATTCCAGAACACCTTCGAGCGGGTGATCCTGCCGTTCTCGGCGCAGTTGAAGCTGATCGGCATCGACGCGACCCTGCGGGTGATCGATCCGGCGCAGTATCAGAACCGCATCCGCAACTTCGATTTCGACATCACCACGACGAACTGGGGCGAATCGCTTTCGCCCGGCAACGAGCAGCGCGAGTATTGGGGCTCTAAGGCGGCCGACAATCCCGGCTCGCGCAACCTGATCGGTATCAAGGATCCCGGCATCGACGCCCTGATCGAGAAGGTGATCTTCGCCAAGGACCGGCCTGCCGTCATCGCGGCCACCCGGGCGCTCGACCGCGTGCTCCTCGCTCACGACTACGTCGTGCCGCAATGGTCCTCCAACCAGCAGCGGACCCTGCGCTGGAACCGCTTCAGCCACCCGGCGATCCTGCCGCTCTATGCCAGCTCCGGCTTCCCGACGACGTGGTGGTACGACCAAGCGCTCGCGGCCAAGACCGGGGCGCCCCGTTGACGGGCGCCCTCTGGCGACCGACCCGGCGCGGGCTCGTCCTCGGCGGTGCCGCCCTCGCGGCGGTGCGGCCGGGCTGGGCGAAGGATGGGGAGCGCCACGGCCTCTCCAGCTTCGGCGAGCTGAAATACGGCCCCGGCTTCGAGCATTTCGACTACGTGAACCCGATGGCGCCGCGCGGGGGCCGCTTCTCCGCGCAGCTCGCCGGGACGATCGGCAACCAGTCGCTCAACACGTTCAACACGCTCAACATTTTCGTGCTGCGCGGCGACGGGGCTGCGGGCATGCCGCTCACCTTCGACAGCCTGATGGTTCGCGCCCTGGACGAGCCGGATGCGGTCTACGGACTCTTGGCGCGCGCCGTCACGGTGAGCCCGGACGGCCTGACCTACGTGTTCGCCCTGCGCCCGCAGGCTCGGTTCCACGATGGCTCGCGGCTCACCGCGCAGGACGCCGCCTTCAGCCTCAAGCTTCTGCGCGACAAGGGCCACCCGGAGATCGCTGAGGTGATCCGTCCGATGACGGATGCCCGGGCCGATGGCGACGAGCGACTGGTCGTGACCTTCGAGCCCGGCCGCGCCCGAGACCTGCCGCTGTTCGTGGCGCAACTGCCGATCTTTTCGGCGGCCTATTATGGCGCCCGCGACTTCGAGGCCTCGACCCTGGAGCCGCCCCTCGGCTCCGGCCCCTACCGGGTCGGCACGGTCGATGTCGGCCGCTCGATCGGGCTGGAGCGGGTGCCGGATTACTGGGCGGCCGACTTAGCCGTGAATGTCGGCCAGAACAACTTCGAGACGATCCGCTACGAGTACTTTCGCGACCGCACCGTGGCGTTCGAGGCGTTCAAGAGCGGCGCCTTCACGTTCCGGGAGGAATTTACCGCCCGGGTCTGGGCCACAGGCTACGACTTTCCGGCGCTCAAAGAGGGCCGCGTCACCCGCGAGACGGTGCCGGATGCGCGGCCGAGCGGCACCCAGGGCTGGTGGATCAACACCCGCCGGGAGGCCTTCCGCGATCCGCGGGTGCGCGAGGCAATCGGGCTGTGCTTCGATTTCGAGTGGTCGAACCGGAATCTGATGTACGACGCCTATACCCGCACGGCCTCGTTCTTCGAGAACTCGGATCTCAAGGCGACGGGCAAGCCCTCGTCCGAGGAACTCGCCCTGCTGGAGCCGCTGAAGGATCTGCCCCCCGAGGTCTTCGGCGAAGCCTGGACGCCGCCGATCTCGGACGGATCCGGCCAGGATCGGGCGCTGCTCAAGCGGGCCGACGCGCTGCTGCGCGAGGCCGGCTGCACCCGCCAGGGCGGCAGCCTCGTACGCCCCGGCGGACAGCCGCTGACCCTCGAATTCCTCGACAATGATCCGGTCTTCCAGGCCGTCACGCAGCCGTTCATCCGCAATCTGGGTCTGCTCGGGATCAAGGCGACCCTCCGCACCGTCGACCCGTCGCAATACGAAGCACGGCTGAAGGATTTCGACTTCGACGTCACGCCCCGCCGGTACAGCAACGGGCTGACGCCCGGTGCGGAGTTGCGCGAGACCTACGGCTCCCGAGCCGCCGGGACCCAGGGTTCCAACAACCTGTCGGGGATCGCGGATCCCGCCATTGATGCGCTGCTCACGGCCATCGCGGACGCCAAGTCCCGGGCGGACCTGACCACCGCCTGTCGCGCCCTCGACCGGGTGCTGCGCGCCGGGCGCTACTGGGTGCCGATGTGGTACGCCTCGACCCATCGCCTCGCCCTGTGGGACATCTACGGCCGCCCGACGAACCCGCCGAAATACGACCTCGGAGCGCCGGGAACCTGGTGGTTCGACGCTGAGAAAGCGAAGCGGATCGGGCGAGAATGAGCAGGAGCTGGCCGCAGGCGGCGTCTGTGCCAAACCACGGATCTCCGCCCTCCCCCCTCATCCTGAGGTGCCCGCGCCAGCGGGCCCCGAAGGAGCCCTCCAGGGATCGCAGCGGCTTCTGGAGACCTCCTTCGAGCCTGCTCCGCAGCACCTCAGGATGAGGTGGAGACTGGGAGATACCCCCTTCGTCAGCCTCTGAGAGACCATGCTCGCCTACATCCTGCGCCGCATCGGCCTGATGATCCCGACCCTGTTCGGGATCATGCTGATCACCTTCACCATCGTGCAGTTCGCCCCCGGCGGCCCGGTGGAGCGGGTCCTGTCTCAACTTCAGGGCCAGCGCGACGGTGCGATGTCCCGCGTGACCGGCGGCTCCGGCGATCTCGGAGGCGGCGCACGCCCGTCCGGCGGTGGGGGCGAGGCGAGTTCCCGCTACCGCGGCGCGCAAGGCTTGAGCCCGGAATTCATCGCCAAGCTGGAGAAGCAGTTCGGCTTCGACAAGCCGGCCCCGGAGCGCTTCGCCAAGATGCTCTGGGACTATGTCCGCTTCGATTTCGGGCGCAGCTATTTTCGCGACGTGACGGTGATCCAGCTCATCAAGGAGCGCCTGCCGGTCTCGATCTCGCTCGGTCTGTGGATGACGCTCCTGTCCTACGCGATCTCGATCCCGCTCGGCATCCGCAAGGCCGTGAAGGACGGCGAGCGCTTCGACCGCTGGACCTCCTTCGTGGTGATCATCGGCTACGCGATCCCGGGCTTCATGTTCGGCCTGATGCTGATCATCCTGTTCGCGGGCGGCTCGTTCTACCAATGGTTCCCGCTGCGCGGCCTCACCAGCGAAGGCTGGGAGACATTTTCGACGTGGCACAAGGTGACGGACTACGCGTGGCACATGGTGCTGCCGCTCACCGCCCTGGTGATCGGCGCCTTCGCGACCTCGACGCTGCTGACGAAGAACTCGTTCCTCGACGAGATTCGCAAGCAATACGTGCTGACCGCGCGGATGAAGGGCCTGTCCGAGCGGCGCGTCCTCTACGGCCACGTGTTCCGCAATGCGATGCTGATCGTGATCGCGGGCTTCCCTGGAGCCTTCATCTCGGCCTTCTTCACCGGATCGCTGCTGATCGAGACGATCTTCTCGCTCGACGGGCTCGGGGAGCTGTCGTTCCGGGCGATCGTGGGCCGGGACTATCCGGTGGTGTTCGCGACCCTCTACATCTTCTCCCTGCTGGGACTCGCGGTGAACCTGCTCTCCGACCTGATCTACGTGTGGATCGACCCGCGGATCGATTTCTCCGCCCGAGCGACGTGAGCGTCCCTCAGGCTGATGGCGGCGCCATCCCAGTGGGGCCCAGCACCCGCGCCATCGTCAAGCGCAAAGCCTGCGCGCTCCGATAGCCTACCGCCGCCGCCACGGCTCGGGGCGGCCGTCCTTCGGCCGTGAGTGCCAGCGCGCGGATCACCCGGGCCCTGGCCCGCCAATCGCCGAAACTCAGGCCCGTCTCGGCGCGAAACCCTCGGGTCAGCGTCCGCCGGCTGGCCCCGGCCCGGTCGGCCCAGGCGTCGAGATCGTCCTCCGAGGCCGGATCCTCGATGATCGCCAGGCAGACCCGGCGCAGGCGCGGATCCCGCGGCAGCCGCAGCGTGAGCGGCGTCGCGGGAGCACGGCCGATCTCGTCGAGCACCAGGGCGGCGAGATGGCCGCCGCGGCCATCCTCCGCGTAGAGCACCGGCTCCTCCGCCAGGGCGACCAGGGCGGCCGACAACAGCGGCGACACCGCGATGACCCGGCAGGTCTCCGGGAACGTCGCGACGGCGGCCCGGTCGAGATAGGCGGTGCAGAGGGCGACCGGCCCGTGGGTGACGGTGGTGTGCGGCAGGCGCGCTGGGATCCAGAGTGCGTGGCCCTCCGGCACAACCCAGGCGCCATCCTCGGCCTTGGCCGACATCAGCCCCGCCGTGGCGTAGAGGAGCTGCGCACGGACGTGGTGGTGCAGCCCTGTCTCGCTCCCCGCCGGCAGCGGCTTCCGGACCACTGCAATCGGGCGCGGGATAGTCTGGTAATCGGCCGCCGCGGTCGATCGTGGCGACAACACGTTTGGCCCATTCCCATGCATATCCGGCCCGACGCCTCCATCGGGTCAGGCTATCAGGGTCCGATCCCGGAGGATACGCCGCGATGGATTCGGACACCCTGTCCCGCCGCACCCTGCGCTTCGTCAACGTCGCGCACGCCCTCGATCACTTCGTGCTGCTGATCTACCCGACCGCGGTCATCGCCATCGCGGCTCAGACCGGGCTCGGCTACGGCGAGCTGATCGGCCTCGCCACCGGCGCCTTCGTGGCCTTCGGCCTGTGCTCGCTGCCGATGGGGTCGCTCGCCGACCGGTTCGGCCGCCGCAACATGCTGGCGGTGTTCTTCTTCGGCTACGGCCTCTCGTGCCTCGGCGTCGCCACCGCCTCGACGCCGTTGGCCTTCGCCCTCTGGCTGTGCGTCCTCGGGCTCGCCTCGGCGATCTATCACCCGGTCGGCTCGGCCATGCTGGTGACCCATGCCCGGCGGCTGGGCCGCGATCTCGGCCTCAACGGCGTCTGGGGGAATTTCGGCGCGGCTTCGGCCTCCGGCGTCACGGCTTTGCTCGCCGCCACGATCAGCTGGCGCGCGGCCTTCGTGGTGCCGGGCCTGATCTGCCTCGCCTGCGGCACCGCCTTTCTGGCGCTGGTGCCGGGGGACGGCGACGCAGCGGGGAAGAAGGCCGGCGGCGCCGCGGTGATCCCGGTGACCCGGCCCTGGGCGCTGATGGCGATGTTCGCCCTGGCGATCTTCGCGGGCGGCCTGACCTTCAATCTGACGACGATCAGCCTGCCCAAGGTGATTGACGAGGGCGTCGGCCACGCCCTGCCGCTGGCGCTCACCGGCTCGATCGCGACGGTGGTGTTCCTGTTCGGCGCCCTGATGCAGCTGGCCATGGGCCGCCTGATCGACCGCTACAGCCTGCCGGCTCTGTTCGTGGCGCTCTCGGTTCTGCAACCGCTGGGCCTCGGCATTGCGGCCGTCACCACCGGTCTGCCGCTGCTTGCGGGCCTGGTGATCGCCATGACGGCGATCTACGGGCAGGTGGTGATCAACGACGCGATGATCGCCCGCTACGTGCCCGCGGCCTATCGGGCCCGGGCCTACAGCGTGCGCTACTTCGTGGGCTTTACGGCGAGCGGCTTCGTGGTGCCGGCGATCGCGCTGCTGCACGATCGCGGCGGCTTCGGGCTGGTGCTGGGCGCGGCCTCCGCCTGCGGCGCGGTGATCTGGCTGTCGGCGATCGGCTTCCTGAAGCTGACGCAGAGCGGCCCGCGTCCCGCCCTGGCGGCCGCGGAATAGGACAGCCGTTTGCCGGGCGGACACGTCGCTGCTACGCGGCAGCTCTGACCCGCGAGCACCCCGTGACAGACCTGTCCCTGCTCATCCGGCCCGAACAGCCGGAGGACGCCCCCGCCATCGCGCGCCTTCAGGCCCGGGCCTTCGGCCCCGGCCGCTTCGCCCGCACCGCCTACCGCCTGCGCGAAGGGGCGGCAGAACGGATGGACCTCGCCGTCACCGCCTGGGTGGGCCGCTTCCTGGTGGGCTCGGTGCGGATGGGGCCGGTTCGCACCGGCGCGACGCCGTTCGTGATGCTGGGACCCCTCGCGGTCGATCCGAGCTTCGAAGGGCGCGGCATCGGCGGCACCCTCACCCGCGCGGCGATCGCCGCGGCCCGGCAAGCGGGCGACGGGCTGGTGATCCTCGTAGGGAACGCGCCCTATTACAGCCGCTTCGGCTTCAGCCCGGTCCCACCGGGGCGGCTGAGCCTGCCGGGACCGGTCGATCCGGCGCGGCTCCTGTGGCTGGAACTGGTCGATGGGTTCTCCGCCAACGTGTCCGGGCTGGTCGAGGCGATACGGGCATGATCCGGGATCCCAAAGGGCCTTGGCCCTTTGGCGGGTTGTCAGGGCGGCGCCCTGACGCGATTTCGCTGGGCTCTGCCCTGTACCCGCGAAAGGTCTCGACCTTTCGAAACCGTGACCCTACGCCCGCCGCAGCGCCAGGGCCGCGATCAGCCCGGCCGCGAGCAGCGCCAGCGCCACCGGCGTCGCCGAGGTGGCGGGCCACGCGGAGGCGGCGGCCGTGAAGATCGCCCCGAAGGTCATCTGCGTGAAACCGTAGAGGCTGGAGGCCGAGCCAGCCGCGTGCGGATCGACGTTCATCAACCCGGCCACCGCGTTGGGGCTGAGCAGGCCGACGCCGACCGCGTAGGCGAAGAGCGGCGCGATCAGGCTGACGACGCCCAGCATCCCGGTGCGGTCGACGATCAGCAGCGTCAGCGCTGCCGCAATGCAGAGAACATTGCCGCGCCGCGCCGCCTTGCGGATCGGCACCCGCGCGGCCAGCCGGCTCGCAAGAACCGCTCCGCCGACCATCCCGAACACCACGATCAGGCAATCGAACCCAACCTCCTGCGACGAGCGCCCGAGCCGGTCCACGAGCAGGAACGGCGCCACTGCCAGGAAGGCGTAGAGGCTGGTGCCGCCGCAGGCCCCGGCGACGAGATAGGCGCGGAAGACCGGGATCCGCACCAGCCGCAGATAGCCCGCCAGCACTGCGACGAAGCCGGGCAGCGCCACCTTGTGCCGGTTGGTCTCCGGCAGGGTGAACACCACCAGGGCGCCGAGCACAGCGACGAGGCCGGCCAGCACCACGAACACGGCCCGCCAGCCGAAGGCCTCGCTGACCACACCGCCGATCGCCGGCGCCAGGGCCGGGGTGAGGGTCATCGCGGTGGTGAGGATCGCGAGCTTGCGGGCGGCGTCCTCGCGGGTCGAGACGTCCCGCACCATGGCCCGGCCGATCACCAGCGAGCCGCAGGCGCCGAGCGACTGGAGCACCCGCGCCACCAGCAACACGCCGATATTCGGCGCCGGGATCGCGAGCAGCAGCCCGGCGAGGTAGAGGCCGAGCCCGCCGATCAGGATCGGCCGCCGTCCGTACCGATCCGAGAGCGGGCCGTAGAGGAGTTGCCCGCCCGCAAGACCGATCAGGTAGACGGTGATGGTGAGTTGCGCGCCGGCCGCGTTGGTGCCGAGATCGACGGCGGCGGCGGCAAGGGCCGGCACGAAGATGTGCAGCGCCACCGTCCCGGTCATGGTGACGGCGACGAGCAACGGGAGTGGCGCCCGGCGCTCCTCCGCTCTGGGACTTCGGTCAGCCACGGGATCCTACGCGGTTCTCAGTCCGGCAGGATGCCGGGGCGCGGTCGCCCTACAGCAAGGGCCGGGCCCGGAGCCATGCCGGCGGAACGCGGCTGACAGGCGGGGGCCGGGAGGCGTCTCTCACGCGCCCGGCCCTGTGCCCATCAGTCCTGCTTCGGCAGAGGCTGTGGGGTCGGCAGCGGGGCGTCCATGTCCTTGGTCGGAGCACCGACGTTGAGATCCTTCGCCCGGTCCACCGCCTCGGGATTGGCCTGGGCGGGCGGCTCCTTGGCGGCCGGGGCCGACGGCGCGGTCGGCTCGGCGGGGATCACGCTCGACGGCTGGCCCTGCTGGTCGCTGTCATGGGCACCTGCGGGCGGTGCCGGGGCGTTGCGGTCGCTCGACTCGCTCGGCGCGCGCGGGCTGCCGGGGGATTTCTCCTCCACCGGCTTGGCGGTGCTGGTATCGGCGGGCTTCGCCGGGCTGTCCTTGCCCTCAGACGGCTTGGACGCGGCCGGCTGCGCGGCCGTCGGCTTGTCGGCGGGTGTGGCGGCCGGCTTGTCCTCCGGCTTCGCTGCCGCCGGGGCGGCCGCAGGCGGCGCCTCGGACTTCTCGACGGCGGGCAGCGGCTTCGGGTTCTCCGCGTTCGTGCGCAGATAGGCGATGACGTTGGCGCGCTCCTGCGGCGAGGCGATGCCGGCGAAGGCCATCTTGGTGCCCTTCACGTAGCCCTTCGGATTCGTCAGGAATGCGTCGAGATCCGCGTAGGTCCAGGCGCCGCCCTTTTCCTTCATGGCGGCCGAGTAGTCGAAGCCCGGATGCGCGCCCTTCGGCCGCTCCACCACATCGTAGAGATCCGGGCCGACCTTGTTCGGGCCGCCCTTCTCGAAATTGTGGCAGGCATGGCAGGCCTTGGTGCCGGCCTCGCCCTTCTCGACATTGGCGCTCGCCAGCCGGACCGCGATCGGCTCGACCTTGGCCTCCGGGGCCGCGCTGGCAGCCTGCGGCTCGGGCTCCGGCAGGTCGTAGCCGGCTTTGCCCGCCGGCTTCGGATGGTAGATCAATTCGGCGACGAAACCCGATCCGGCCGCGAACAGAAGAGCGCCGAGGACTGCGCCCAGGACCTTGTTCACCTCGAACGAGTTCATGCTCTTCTCGCGTCTCGCCCGGACCCGTCGCGCGCCTGATCACGGGCGGGCGAGCTCGGACGCCGGACATTGGAAGATTTCGAGGTTGCCTTAGCCGTTCCGGACGGTCCCTGACAATGCCGGCAAGGGCCTCCGCGTCGCTGAGGCGCAGAATTGTGCCGTCGAATCGTCAAGCTTGTTACCAGGCGGCATCTTTTCGCCACTCCGGTGTCCCGGTCCGGGGGACGACAACCGGAAGCCGGCCTGTTAAGCAGCCGGCCCGCACGCGGGCGCGGCCGTCCGGGTCCGGGCGTGCAGCGCGAATCGTCGGGTCCGAACGCGATGTCCGATCCCCTGGTCCTGATCCCGGCGCGCCTCGCGGCGACCCGCCTGCCCAACAAGCCGCTGGCCGACATCGCCGGCGCGGCAATGATCGTCCATGTCTGGCGCCGGGCGGTCGAGGCCGGGATCGGCCCCGTGGTGGTGGCCACCGACACGGCGGAGATCGCCCGGGTCGTGGAGGCGGCGGGTGGCCTCGCGGTGATGACCCGGGCTGACCACCCGTCCGGTTCCGACCGGCTCGCCGAAGCGCTGGAGATCGTCGATCCGGAGGGACGCCACGACGTGGTCGTCAACGTGCAGGGGGACCTGCCGACCATCGACCCGGCGATCATCGGCGCCTCCGTCGTTCCGCTCGCGGACCGCACGGTGGACATCGTGACGCTCTGCGCGCCGATCACCGATCCGAACGAGGCCGACAATCCGAATGTCGTGAAGCTCGTGGGCCATACGGTCGGCCCCGGGCGCCTGCGCGCCCTCTATTTCACCCGCGCCCGCGCGCCCTGGGGGGACGGGCCGCTCTGGCATCATATCGGCCTCTACGCCTATCGCCGGACGGCGCTCAGCCGCTTCGTTGCCCTGCCGCCGGGCGAGCTGGAGAGCCGCGAGAAGCTGGAGCAGCTCCGGGCGCTGGAAGCCGGCATGCGCATCGATGCCGTGATCGTCGACGACCTGCCGCTGGGCGTCGACACCCCCGCCGACCTGGAGCGCGCCCGCGCCCTGCTCCAGGGCCGGCGCCTGAACTGACCGCCTGACGAATTTGCGAGCCATGACAGACCGTACCATCGCCTATCAGGGCGAACCCGGAGCCAACTCACACATCATCTGCACGGAGGCGTATCCGGATTGGACGCCCCTACCCTGCGCCAGCTTCGAGGATGCCTTCGCGGCGGTCACGGAGGGCCGGGCCCAGCGGGCGATGATCCCGATCGAGAACTCGATCGCCGGCCGGGTCGCCGACATCCACCACCTGATCCCGCTCTCGCCGCTGCACATCGTGGCCGAGCACTTCCTGCCGATCCATTTTCAGCTGATGGTGCTGCCGGGCACGCCGATCGAGGCACTGAAGAGCGTCCACAGCCACGTCCACGCGCTGGGCCAGTGCCGGCGGATCATCCGGCGCCTCGGGCTGAAGGCCGTGGTGGCGGGCGACACCGCGGGTGCGGCGCGGGAGATCAAGGACCTCGGCGATCCGAGCCGGGCGGCCTTGGCGCCGGCTCTGGCCGCCGCGGTCTACGGCCTCGACATCCTGGCGCGCGACGTCGAGGACGAAGCGCACAACACCACCCGCTTCGTGGTGTTCTCCCCCGAGGCCGAGCCGGTGGCGCCGGGGACGGGACCTTGCGTGACGAGCTTCGTCTTCCGCGTACGCAACATCCCGGCTGCGCTCTACAAGGCGCTGGGCGGCTTCGCGACGAACGGCGTCAACATGTCGAAGCTCGAGAGCTACATGGTGGACGGCGAATTCACCGCCACGCAGTTCTACGCGGAGGTGGACGGACACCCCGAGGATCCGGGCCTCGCCCGGGCGCTCGACGAGCTGGGCTTCTTTTCCCGCGAGTTGCGGGTGATCGGCACCTACCCGGCCCACCCGTTCCGCGAGGCGGCGCGGCCGGCGGCGGAGTAGGCGCTTCAATTATTCCCGCCGCAGCACCCGATCCACCGCCAGATCCGACCAAAACCCCGGCCGGAAATCCCGCTTGAGCGCCTCCGGATCGTAGATCGTCTCGACCCAGGTCAGGAAGTCGATCCCCTTCGCCTCGCCCTCGATCCGGTAGCGTGCGAAAAAGGCATCGAGGATGCCGGTCTTGGCGAAGCGCAGATGGCCGTAGCGGGCCGAGAGCTGGCGCGCGGCCTCGGCGACGGGGCGGCCCTCGTGCAGGATCAGGTAGAGCGCCGAGGCGAGGCCCGCCCGGTCGGCGCCCGACTTGCAGTGCATCACGGCCGGGTATTCGATGCCGGCGAAGAACGCCTTGGCGGCGAGGATCGTCGCCCGGTCCGGCGCCTCCCGGGAGCGCAGCACGAACTCGACGAGCTTCAACCCGTGGCACTCGCAGGCCTCGCGCTGCAGCGGCCAGGAACCGTGCTCGCGCCCACCGCGCAGGGAGATGATCGTGCGCACGCCCTCGGCCCGGAAGCGGGCGAGCTGGTGCGGGCCCGGCTGGGCGGAGCGCCAGAGCGCCCCCGAGCCGACCCGATGGCGGTTGAGATAGGCAAGCCGGAACACGCCGTGATCGATCAGCAGCATGTTGGCCCAGGCCCGCAGCCGGTCGCCCGGACCGGCGATCGGCCGCTCGAAGCGGGCGATTCGGGCCATGCGGCGCGCGTAGCGCGTCTCGGGCTTCAGGAAGCGGTTGAACAAGGCCGGGCTGCCGCGGAAGGACGCGCGGGCTCTACCAGCCGCCCGCCGAGCCGGCAATTGACCGTCGGACCGGCATGCCGCCGGCAAGGCCCGGGATTCCGGCGCCGATCTTGCCTTCACTCTGCCCGGATCGGCATCGAACCTGGGCGGACCGCGCGGGTTATCCGCCGGTCGGACGAGGGGAGGCCCGAAGCCCATGAGCACGCGCACCACGAGCATCCGCCGGGCCCGCGAGGCGGATATCGGTAGCTTGTCCAAGGTGTTCGATGCGTCCTGGCGCGAGGCCTATCGCGGCATCATCCCGGGCGTCGCTCTGGAGCGGCTGATCGCGAGCCGTGACCGGGCGTGGTGGCGAGGGGCCCTGCGCCGCGGACGGCCGATCGCCGTGGTGGAGACGGCCGACAGCATTGTCGGCTACGCAGCCTACGGGCGGACGCGCAGCCGGACGCTGGGGACCGAAGCTGAGATCGACGAGCTGTATCTCCTGCCCGAATACCAGGGCCTCGGCCTCGGCCGCCGCCTGTTCCGGGCGGTACGCAACGACCTCGGGGATCACGGCCTGACACAGCTCGGCGTGTGGAGCCTGGAGGGTAACGACCGCGCCGGCGCCTTCTACGAGGGCCTCGGCGGCAGGTCGGGCCCGCGGGTGCTCGACCGGGTCGCTGGTGTTCCCCTGCTTAAGGTCGGCTTCCTGTTCGGCTGACGTTTTCCAGCGCTCGTTGCGGGTCCGGATTTGCAAGTTCGGGCGGCGTCTCTAAGAGGTCTGGGAAGCCTTGGGCACAATGGAAGCGGAACGCCATGAGAATCGACGCCCTCTCGCTCGGCAAGAAGCCGCCGCACGACGTCAACGTGATCATCGAGGTCCCGCTCGGCGGCGAACCGATCAAGTACGAGATGGACAAGGAGGCCGGCGCGCTGGTCGTCGACCGGTTCCTCTACACGCCGATGTTCTATCCGGGGAATTACGGATTCATCCCCCACACCTTGTCGGGCGATGGCGATCCCTGCGACGTGCTCGTGGCCAACACCCGCGCCATCCTGCCGGGCGCGATCATCAGCGCGCGCCCCGTGGGCGTGATGGTGATGCACGACGAGGGCGGGGAGGACGAGAAGATCATCGCCGTGCCCTCGCGCCACCTGACCAAGCGCTATGACCGGGTTGAGAACTACACCGACCTGCCCGAGATCACGATCCACCAGATCCAGCACTTCTTCGAGCACTACAAGGATCTGGAGCCGGGCAAGTGGGTCAAGTTCGTCCGCTGGGGCGACAAGGAAGAAGCCCACCGACTGATCGAAGAAGCGATCGAGCGCGGCAAGACCAAGGCCTGAGATCGGGTCCTCGCGGATCGGCGGGCCGTCGATCCGCCGAACAGGCTCCGTGATGGACCTCCCTCCATCCTTGCAACCCTCGCAAAGCAAGGATGGTCAGGGCCTGAAAGCAGCGGGCCGCGTTCGCCCCTGCTCGCCCCGAGACTCGGTTCGGAGACAGACATGGCGCGGCTGCTGGCATCGATTGGCCTCGTGGGGGCGCTGCTGGTCCCCGCTGCCGCGTCTGCGGCGGATCTACGCGAGGCGGCGCCACTCGGCGGCTTCCGGGCAACCTGCGAGGATCTCGGATCTTTCTGCTTCGCCGATGCCTGTGGCCGCGATCAGATCGAGGCCGCCCAGGGATGCCGGGCACGCTGCCCGAGCGCGGCGATCATGAGCGTGATCCCGGCCATCTGCCCCCGCGTCGAGGCGCCGCCGACCGTCGTGCTCAGGCGGCGCGGCTGAGATCCGGCGTCAGGCCGCGGAAAAAGCAAGTGCCCGCGGCAACGAATCGCGGAGCGCGGCATTGACCCGTCGCGAAGTGTTGATTGGCAGACATGAGGGCGCGGACAGATGCTCGCGAATGCGCGCGATGCCCGCAGGCGGACAATGCGGACGAGTGATCTCAATCCACCCCAGGTGGGACTGAATTCCGACCCGGTGCTCTACGGGGTGGCTGCGGGCCTTGCGGCTCTGTTCCCGCCGGTCACCGCCTTGAAGGAGCCGGCCGAGCGGGCCGACTCGGAACGGCCGGATAGATCTCGGAAGGTGGCCGAGGTGCCCTGACCTCACCGAGATGCTTCGGCCGACGTCATCAGGCGGCGAGCTGGACGAGAAGGAGCAGCGTCGCCATCACCGGCATGGCGGCGGCCAACCACAGGGCACCGGCATGGAACCCATCGGGTCCTGAAAAGCGCGGATTCCGCGCCACACCGGGGCGCAGATCCGCCCCGCGCCCGATACCGATCCCCATTGGCATCCGTGCACTCCTCGATACCGGAGGAGTGAGGCCTGAAGGTCCCCAAGACAGTCTGAACCGACGCCCGCCATCGTGTGGCGTGGTGAACGCCGGTTTAAAGGGCGCGGTCGAATTTCAGCTCGCCATTCGGGCTCTTCAGCACCAGCTGCGATCCGACCAGATCCCACACCGCCGAGGTGCGCAGAGCGATGAAGAAGGCCTGCTCGGTAGCCGCGAGGCCCTTGTCGCAGTTCTTCTTGGTCAGCGCGAGCGGACCGACCGCGATGTGCTGCTCCTTGAGCGGGAAAGCGGTGGCCGCAAAAGTGTTGCAGCCGCCGTAGCCGCGGGCGCGATACTGCTTGTCGATGATGAAGCTCGGCCGGTCGCCGCCGGAGAACGGCTTGCCGTTCAGGCTCACGGCCGTCCAGGTCGAATCGAGCGGGAAGATCTTCTCACTGGCCTTGGCCCCCGGAACGTATTGCGGCTTCTTCTCGTCCTCGCCGCCGGGGCGGCGATTGCCCTTACCGAAGCCCGTAGGAGCTCCCATCTGAGCCTGCGCCTGCGTTGCCGCGGTCAGACCTGCCGCCATGACCGTGCAGGCCAAGGTTGCGATCAGCACCCCTCTCATCGTTCAGTCCCCATCTCGCGCGCTCCGCGCTCAGGTCATTCGGGATTCGCGAACCGCACCGCGCCGCAGGCGGCTCCGAATCCATACCCTTCAGCCGATGCGACAAGATTTCAGCGCAATTATGGTCGCGGTCGATCTGCGTCCGCGCGGAAACGAACGGCGGTGGCCATCGTTGTTGATTATCGCGGTTCGGGAGAGTGGCCTTGGCAGGATTGGACGAGGGTGCACAGAGCGGCGCGAGGGCGCCGGCGATGAGCCCGGCGCAGTCGCGAGCGGCCCGCGGGCTGCTCGGTTGGTCCGAGGCGGACCTCGCCGCGAAGGTCGGGCTCGACGAACGGCTCGTGCGCGATTTCGAGGGCGGTTACGGCGATCCGCCGAGCGGGCAGATCGAGGCCTTGCGCAGCGCGCTGTGCGCCGCCGGGGCGGTCTTCACCGACGCGCCGAATCAGGGCGTCCAGTTGACGGCGGCGTCGGGCGCCGACGAGGGCACGCGTTTAGGGGCGCTGACCACCGAGAACGATCGGTAGAGATCGGGAGGCCGGAAGGCCTGCCCGAAGAGGGTACCGCTCAGGGCGCGTTCAGATGCTCGGGACGATAGCGGGGGCACGTCCTGCACGCCGATTGGAGCGATCCATGACCGACCCTCTCAGCTTCCCACTTCGGCAGACCGCGCAGACCGCCCCCACGCCGAAGGCAGCCCGCTGATGCGCGCGGATGCCTTCCTCACGGCGGCTGACGTCCTTCCTCTGGGAAGCCTCGATGCGCTGGTCGGTACCGGCGGCCTCGTGGTCGTTGCACCCCACCCGGATGACGAGAGCCTCGGCTGCGGCGGCCTGATCGCGGCGGCGCGGGCCGACGGCCGGCGCGTCCACTTGGTCGTCGTGAGCGACGGCTGCGGTTCGCACACGCATTCCCGGCTCTATCCGCCTGAAAAACTCCGCACCCTGCGCGAAGTCGAGACCGTGCGCGCGGTGGCGATTCTCGGCCTCGCCGCGGAGGACGTCACCTTCCTGCGCCTGCCGGACGCCCATGTGCCGAGCGACGGCCCGGCCGCCGAGGAAGCCGCGCGGGCGGTCGTGCAGGCAGCAGGCAGATGCGGCGCGGGCGCGGTGTTCGTGACTTGGCGGCACGATCCGCATTGCGACCACAAGGCGGCGGCGGCCATCGTCAGCCTCGCCCGGCCTCACATGCCCGGTGTGCGGGTCTACGAATATCCGGTCTGGGGCTGGACCCTGCCGCCCGAGACCGAGGTCGGCCCTGCGCCGACAGGCCTACGCCTCGACGTTGCGCCGTATCGCCAGATCAAGGTCCGCGCGGTCGCGGCACACGAATCGCAGACGACCGACCTGATCGCGGATGATCCGCAGGGATTCAGGTTGGAGCCCGCCATGATCGAACGGCTGTGCGGACCCTACGAACGCTTCGTCGCGGTTCCCACATGAACCGCCGCACGCAGACCGTGCCGGCCGACTACTTCGCCGGCATCTACGCCAGCGATTCGGATCCCTGGCGCTTCACCAGTTCAGTCTACGAGCGCGACAAGTACGCGGCGACGCTCGCGGCTTTGCCGAAGGCGCGCTACCGGACGGCCTTCGAGCCGGCCTGCTCGATCGGGGTGTTCACGCACGCCCTCGCCGAGCGCTGCGACCGGCTCCTCGCGACCGATCCGATCCCCGCTGCGGTGGAGGCCGCCCGCACCCGTTGTGCCGACAGGGCCAACACCGACATTCGACAGGGCGCCGTGCCAGCCGACTGGCCCGCAGGCCGGTTCGACCTGATCGTGCTGTCCGAATTCCTGTACTTCCTGGCTCCGCCGGATCTGGCGACCCTGGCGCGCCGCGCCGGAGACGCGATCGAGCCCGGCGGCGACCTGATCCTGGTGCATTGGCTCGGCGTGACCGATTACCCGCAATCCGGCGACGAGGCCGCCGATGGCTTCATCGCGCAGGCCGCGCCGTTCGCTGGCCTCCTGCTCCAATCCCGGACGGCCGCGTATCGGCTCGACGTCCTGCGCGCCGGGTCGGCCGCGTGAGCACGACAGTCATCACCCTCAACAAGGGCCGGGACGCGCATCTCGCCCGCCTGCTCGAAGGGCTCGCCCGGGGGGCGCCGCCCGCCGCCTGCATCGTGGTGGAGATCGGCGAAGATCCGGTCCCCCTCCCGGCCCTGCCCTTCCCGGTGGAGCGCGTCCCGTTTCCCCATGCCGGGCTGCCGCTCGCGGCCGCGCGCAATGCCGGTCGCCAGGCGGCCCACACCGACACGTTGGTCTTCCTCGACGTGGATTGCATCCCCTCGGCGGGGCTCGTCGCCGAGCTGTCCCGGGCGGTGGCGGCGCATGACGGGCTGATCTGCTGCGAGATCGGCTATCTACCTGCCGGCGCTTTGACGGATGGCTGGCAGGAGGCCGATCTCGAGCGGCTCGGGCACCCGCATCCGGTGCGCGCCTTCCCGCCCGCCGGAGCCGTGACGGCCGCGCCGCAGGCCGGCCTGTTCTGGTCCCTGGCCTTCGCGGTGCGCGCTGAGACCTACGACCGGCTCGGCGGCTTCGACGAATCGTTTTCGGGCTACGGCGCGGAGGACACCGATCTGGCGTTCCGGGCCGAAAAGGCCGGGGTGCCGATCCTGTTTCTCGGCGGGCCGCGGGCCTATCATCAGCACCATTCGGCCTACGACCCGCCGCTCCAGCATTTTCGCGATATCGTCGCCAACGCGTCGCGGTTTTGGTCGCGGCACGGCCTCTGGCCGATGGACGGCTGGCTCGACGGCTTCGCCCGGCTCGGGTTGATCGCGGCGGACTGGCGCGAGGGGATCATGATCCGGCGCGACCCCACACCGGAGGAAATGGCGACCGCGCGGCTGCCGGATGATCGGCCGTTCTGAGCGGCACCGATCTATCCCCTCATGGAGCGAGAAATAAAGGCGCTCCGCGCGCTGGTTCTTGGCGAGGGGGAAGGCTTCGCCTATCTTGGGGAGTGGAGCCGGTGATGGCTTCACCGGCTCCTGGCGATCACCCGTTAGGGTTTAGCCATGACCAGAAAAGTGGATGGGCGGCGAGTCGGAGGCTGAAGCTCCACTCGCCGCTTTCTTTTCTGGCGATCGTCAGAACGATGACCATTCGTTCGACTCCCGGCCGCAACCGGCCGCGTGCGGCCAATCACGGGCGGGCTGGTGAAGCCCGCGCAGCAGTCGTACCGATGCGTCCCGAAGAGGCGCAACAGACGTTGCGCCTCCCTGCCGGCTCTCAGCCCTTCATGGCGTCCGCCTTCTCGATCAGCGCCTCGGCCATGCGGATCGAGGCGATGTCGATCAGGCGGCCGTCGAGGGAGACGGCGCCGCGGCCGGCCTTGGCGGCCTCTTCCATGGCCTCCAAGATGCGGCGGGCCTTGGTGACCTCGGCCTCGGAGGGGGTGAAGACCTGATTGGCCAGATCGATCTGGCTCGGGTGGATCGCCCACTTGCCCTCGAAGCCCAAAGCCGCGCAGCGCTTGGCCGCCGAGACGTAGCCGTCCGGATCGGAAAAGTCGCCGAACGGGCCGTCGATCGGGCGCAGGCCATAGGCACGGCAGGCGATCAGCATCCGGTTCTGGGCGAAGAGCCACGGGTCCTGCCAGTGGGTCTGGCGGTTGCCGCCCTCGTCCTTGTCGGTCAGCACCGAGAAGTCCGGGTTCACGCCGCCGATCACGGTCGAGCGGGCGCGGGTCGAGGCGGCGTAATCGGCCACGCCGAACGACATCGCCTCCAGGCGCTTCGAGGATTGGGCGATCGCCTCGACATTGGCCATGCCGAGGGCGGTCTCGATCAGCACCTCGAAGCCGAGCTTCTTCTCGCGCTTCTTGGCCTGCTCGATCTGGGTGACCAGCACGTCGATGGCGTAGACGTCCTGCGGCACGCCGACCTTGGGGATCAGGACCATGTCGAGCCGCGGGCAGGCTTCGACGATGTCGACTACGTCGCGGTACATGTAGTGGGTGTCGAGACCGTTGATGCGGATCATCATGGTCTTGTTGCCCCAATCCAGGTCGTTCAACGCCTGGATGATGTTGGTGCGGGCCTTCTCCTTGTCGTCGGGGGCGACGGCGTCTTCCAGATCGAGGAAGATCACGTCGGCGGCCGAAGAGGTCGCCTTTTCCATGAAGGTCGGGTTCGAGCCCGGCACGGCCAGCTCGGAACGGTGCAGGCGGGCCTTGGCCTGCTGGATCAGGGTGAAGCTCATCGTGGGGTCTCTCTCCTGGTGACGGTTCTGATGCCGGTGCGGGATGCGGTCCCGTTCATCGGCGGCAAATGGCGCGCGCGTGGTTCCCTGACAGGGCGCAAACGCACGAATGGACCGGCTCCGCCGGTATCGGATTGAAACGCAGGTCCCCTCTCCCGCACGGGAGAGGGGGCCTGTTGCACCCCTCCCTAGCCCGTCGCCCCGAAGCCGACCGCGATGCAGTTGATCGACAGCAACAGCGCGGACTTCACCGCCTCGCGCCGGTCCTCGTCGGTCTCGGCCCGGTAGCGGGCGAGCAGTTCCACCTGCTCGCGGCTCACCTGATTGATCGTCGGCAGCCGACCTTTGAGCCGGTCGCGGAACAGCGGGAAGCGTTCGGCGAGTTCCCCGCCGCCGCTCACCCGCAGCACCATCTCGCGGGTCAGCGCGTACTCGGCCTCAATCATCGAGAAGATGCGATCGCGGATGCCGGCGTCCGGGACGAGGCCCGCATAGGCGCGGGCGATGTCGAGATCGACCATCATCAGCGTCTTCTCGACCTCGTCGAGGACGAGGCGGAGGATGCGCGACTCGTTGAACAGGCGCTTCAAGGTCGCCTCCCCCTCCCGGCCGCGCACGTCGATGAAGCTCGCCAGCCCTGAGCCGACGCCGTACCAGCCGGTGATCACGTGCCGGTTCTGCGACCATGCGAACACCCAGGGAATCGCCCGGAGATCCGAGAGCGAGCGGGCGCCGAAGCGGCGCGCCGGGCGTGAGCCGATGTTGAGGAGCGCGATCTCGTCCAGCGGGCTCGCGGCCTGGAAGTAATCGACGAGGCCGTCGGTCTGGAGCAGCTGGACATAGGCCGCCCGCGAGGCGCCGGCGAGGGCCTCCAGGGCGTCGTCGTGGCCGGGGCCGGACCGCTCGCCGTCGCCGGCCAGGGCGTGCTCGAACACCGAGGCCGCCAGCAGCTCCATCTGGTAGGCAGCGGTGCCGCGGTTGGCATATTTGAACGAGACGACCTCGCCCTGCTCGGTGGTACGGAACCGGCCGCGGATCGAGCCCGGCGGCTGGGCCATGATGCCCTTCTGGGTCGGCACGCCGCCGCGGCTCACCGAACCGCCGCGGCCGTGGAAGAACGCGATGCCGATGCCGAGTTCCTGGCCGAGCCGGGTCAGCTTGCTCTGCGCCTTGTAGAGCTCCCAGTTGGCGGCGACGAAGCCGCCGTCCTTGTTGGAGTCGGAATAGCCGATCATCACCTCCTGCACCCCGCCCTGCCAGCGGGTGGAGCGGCGCACCACCGGCGTCCCGAGGAGCGCCCGCATGATCGCCGGGGCGGCGCGCAGGTCGTCGATGGTCTCGAACAGGGGCACGATCGGCAGCGGGCAGATCTCGGTGCCGGCCGCGTCGAGGAACACGCCGGCTTCCTTGGCCAGCAGGTAAGCGCCGAGCACGTCCTCCACCGAGCGGGTCATCGACAGCACGAAGGCGCCGAACGCCTCGCGGTCCAGGGCCTCACGCATCTCGGCCACCAGGGCGAAGGTGGCGAGCGTCTCGCGCGCCGCGTCCGGCAGGTCCTCGAAGGAGCGCTCGGGATCGCGCGGACGGGCGAGTTCCGCGTCGAGCCATTGCCGCCACGCATCGCTGCCGAGGGCCGGGGGCTCGCCGTCGCCGTTGCGCTGGCGCCAGAGGGCGTGGAGCGTGTCGGTGGTCCGGGTGGTGTTCTCGCGCAGGTCGAGCCGGACCGTCGAGAACCGGAAAATCTCCACCATGCGGCGGACCGGGCGGACGAGGTCCCGGGCCAGCGCCCCGCATTTGGCCTCGGTCAGGCCGCGCTCCAGCACGCGCAGATCCTCGATCAGCCCATCCGCGCTGGCGTAGTCGGGGCCGGACGGGTGCTCGCCCTCGTTGCGCGCGATCGTCGCCTCGATCTTCCGCGAGACGCAGGAGAGATATTGGCGGTAGGGCTCGCCTGGATTGCGCCGGGTGATGGCGCGGGCCTGACCGCTCTCGGCGAGGTTTCGGTCGAGTTCCGCGCGGAAGCCCTCGGGCAGCGGCAGCGAGCGCTCCGTGAGGGACAATGTCCGGCCCAGCTCGCGCACGCCGTCGCGGTAGCGGGTGAGCGAGGCGAGCGCGTTGCGGTGCAGGGTCTGCCGGGTGACCGCGGCCGTGACGTAGGGATTGCCGTCCCGGTCGCCACCGATCCACGAGCCGAACTGGAAGAACGGCGGCACCTTGAAGTCCGTGTCCGGATAGGTCTCGGCCAGCGCCTCGTGCAGCGTCTCCAGAGTCTCGGGGAGCATCTCGAACAGGGTTTCGTCGAAGAAGTGCAGCCCCCAGGCCACCTCCCGCTCGACGGTCGCCTTCTCCAGGTGCAGCTCGCCGGTCATCCAGACCAGCTCGATCTGGTCGCGCAGCGCGTTCATGAGCCCGTTGCGCTCGCGATCGGTCCAGCGCGGCATCTCCAGCTCGCGCAGCACGAGGTAGATGCGGCGGAATTTTTCGAGGACGGTGACGCGCTTGCCCTCGGTGGGATGGGCGGTGAGCGTCGGGCGGATGCGCAGGTCGGTGAGCAGCGCCTGGATCTTTTCAGGCGGCACGCCCTGCTTGCGCGCGTCAGCGAAAACCTTGGCGAAGGAGCCGCCGAGGGCCGCGCGGCCTTCCGTGCGCTCCACATGCCGGCGACGGCGCATCGCGGCGTTCTGCTCGGCGATGGAGATCAGCTGGAACCAGATGCCCTGCACTTGAAGGGCGCGCGCCAGCATCTGCGGCGAGAAGCGCGAGATGTCGGCCGTGCCGTGCAGAACGGCTTCGAGATCCGGATCGTGCCGGCGGGCGACGTCGAGCAGCGCCTGGAACAGGATGTCCAGCGCCTGCTCGGACGAGGTTCCAACGATCACCGGCGGCGCGAAGGCCGTGGCATCGACGAGACCGGGAGTTGCGTGAAGGGTGCGGGTCATGGGGCCACCTCGTGGCGCATCGTCTTGTTCGAGGATGTTCAGCGCGAAGCGTCGTCCCCCTGGATCGTGGGTGCACGCATCGGCCGGTGCCCGGCGCGACGAGCCCCCTCTCCCGTGCGGGAGAGGGTCGGGGTGAGGGACGTGATGGTTCAGGATCGAGCGCGCCGCCGGTACGCTGATGGACCGCGCCTTCTCCGGAAAGACCTGATCCCTCACCCTGTCCCTCTCCCGCACGGGAGAGGGGACCCGCGCCGCATTCTGAGACTGTGCAGCAGGCTGGCGGAGCTTACGCCGCCCGGGCGAGCACGTCGGCGACCGTCTGCCCGAAGCTGCCCGGATCCGGCGCCACGGTGAGACCATACGAGCGCATGATCTCGGCCTTCTCGGCGGCGCTGTCGCCGGCCGCCGAGATGATCGCCCCGGCATGGCCCATGCGCCGGCCCTTGGGCGCGGTCAGCCCGGCCACGAACCCGATCACCGGCTTCGACATGTTCTCGCGGATCCAGGCCGAGGCCTCGGCCTCCTGCGGGCCGCCAATCTCGCCGATCATCAGCACCGCGTCGGTATCCGGGTCGGTCTCGAACAGAGCGAGGTGGTCGAGGAAGGACGAGCCGTTGATCGGGTCGCCGCCGATGCCCACCGAGGTTGAGATTCCGAGGCCCAGCTCCTTGAGCTGCGCGGCGGCCTCGTAGCCCAGCGTCCCCGAGCGGGAGATCACCCCGACATTGCCCGGGAGGTAGATGTGCCCGGGCATGATGCCGAGCATCGCCTTACCGGGCGAGATGATGCCGGCGCAGTTCGGGCCGACCACCATGGTGCGGCGATCCCGCGGGTAGCGCATCAGGTAGCGCTTCACCCGCATCATGTCCTGGGCCGGGATGCCGTCGGTGATCGAGCAGACCAGCCGCAGGCCGGCATCGGCCGCCTCCATGATGGCATCTGCGGCGAAGGGTGGCGCCACGAAGGTGATGGAGGTCGTGGCGCCGGTCGCCGCCACCGCCTCCTTGACGGTGTTGAACACCGGCAGGCCAAGATGGGTGCGCCCGCCCTTGCCCGGGGTCACGCCGCCGACGACGTTCGTGCCGTAATCCAGCATCTCCTTGGCGTGGAAGGTGCCCTTGTCGCCCGTGATGCCCTGGACGATGATCGGGGTGGTCTCGTCGATGAGGATGCTCATGGCGCGGTCTCCCGTTCAGTGTCTGGTCTTGGCAGCCGAACAGGCGTCGACCGCCTTGCGGGCCGCCTCCGACAGGGTGTCGGCGGTGATCAGGTCGAGACCGCTCTCGGCCAGGATTTTTTTGCCCGCTTCGACATTCGTGCCGGCCAGGCGCACGACAAGCGGCACGTCGATCTTCACCTCACGGGCGGCCTGGATGACGCCCTCGGCGACCCAGTCGCAGCGGTTGATGCCGGCGAAGATGTTGACGAGGATCGCCTTGACGTTGCGGTCCGAGAGCACGAGCCGGAAGGCCGTCGCCACGCGCTCAGGCGAGGCACCGCCGCCGACATCCAGAAAGTTCGCCGGCTCGCCGCCCGCGTGCTTGATCATGTCCATGGTGGCCATGGCGAGGCCTGCGCCGTTGACGATGCAGCCGATCTCGCCCTCGAGGCCGATGTAGCTTAGGTTGTGCTCCGCGGCCTGGGCCTCGCGGGGGTCACCCTGCGAGGGGTCGTGCATGTCGGCGATGCCCGGCCGGCGGAACAGGGCGTTGTCGTCGAACGACATCTTGGCGTCGAGGGCGAGCACCCGGTCGTCCTTGGTGACGACCAGCGGGTTGATCTCCAGCATGGTGCCGTCGCAATCGCGGAACGCCCGGTAGGCGTTCATGATCGTCTTCACCGCGGCCGAGACCTGCTTGATGTTGAGCCCGAGCTGGAAGGCGATCTCCCGCGCCTGGAACTGCTGCAGGCCCACCGCCGGCTCAACCACCACCTGGATCAGCGAATCCGGCTCCTTGGCGGCGATCTCCTCGATATCCATGCCGCCGCGCTGGCTGGCGATGACGCGGACGCGCTCAGCCTTCCGGTCCAGCACATAGCCGAGATAGAGTTCGCGCTCGAACGGGTCGGCGGTCTCCACGTAGACCCGCTGCACCGGCTTGCCCTCGGGGCCGGTCTGGTGCGTCACGAGGCGCTTGCCGAGGAGATCCTTGGCGGCATCGCGGACCTCGTTGTACGTCCGGCACAGCTTGATGCCGCCGGCCTTGCCGCGGGCACCCGCATGGATCTGCGCCTTCACGGCCCAGAACGAGCCGCCGAGTTCGGTCGCCGCGTAGACGGCCTGATCCGGGCTGAACGCGATCGCGCCTTTCGGGACGGCCACGCCGAAGCTCGCGAGCAGCTCCTTGGCCTGATACTCGTGAACGTCCATTCGGCGCCTCCTCCGCGGTTCGTTGCCGCTGGTGATGCCTTTCAGTTTAGTTGAGTCGAAAGATTACGCCCGTCAAATTTTTTGATCCATGGGTTCAGGGGGGCTTTTTCGCAGATGCAACACGGATCGTATTCTTTTCCGCATCGCACCATACAGAAAAACAACGAGGCCGGGGCATGATGCACCCGGCCTCGATTGTTGATCAAATATTTCGGGACTGAGGTTGGACGCGCAGACAACGTGAGAGCGGCAGCGACGCGCGTCCCCCTCCCCCTCTGCGGGGGAGGGAGAAAGCCGCGAGTGTCAGTTCACCTTGGCTTTCACGACGCCATACACCTTCTCGGTCAGCGCGCCGGCCTCCGCGAGCAGCTCCTCCAGCTCCTTCAGCCGCTCGTCGGCGAAGTCCCGGTCCTCAAGCCCCTTGGCGTTCACGTAGACGTTGAGGGCCGCGCTGCGCAGGCCGGCATAGGCCGAGAGCACCGCCACACCGGCATCCGACACGACGTTCAGATTGCCCTTGTCGGCGGTGATGGCCGCGAGGTCGATCACGCTGCGGCAGGCCCGGCAGCAGGCGAGCGGCACGTCGCAGGCCGTCTTCAGCGCGGCCTGGATCTTGTCCGCGCGCGCCAGCTTCTCGTCGTCGGTACCCTTGGGCAGGCCATAGGCACCCATGACGGCGTCGAAGGCCTGGACGTCCTCGCCGATCATGCCGGTGAGCACCACCCGCAGCCCCTCGGACTTGGCCAGCACGTCCTTCAACTCAGCCTCGACCTCGACGTACTTCTTCTTGCCGATGGTGAGGTTGCAGACCATCGACACCAGGGCCGCGCCCATGGCGCCGGAGATCGCCGCCGCGCCGCCGCCCCCGGGAGTCGGGGCGGCGCTCGCGAGCTCCGTCAGGAAGGTCTCGATGCTGTCGGTCTCGGGGCGTTGCGTCTCGGTCACCAGAGCCTCCTCAGGCCATCGATTTGGCGAGGGCGTAGATCTCCTCGGCATCGAGCACCTTGTCGGTGCTCTCGAAGAGCTGGCCCACGCAGGCCCGGTGCAGCTTGAGCTTCAGGCCGCCGATGCCCAGCGCGCCGAAGGCCTGCTTGCCGTTGCGCTCCTTGCCCTTGTCCATCACCTCGATGCCGCCGATGCCCGTCGGGGGCTGGGCGTTGTAGTCGGCCACGAATTCGATGGAGGATTCCTGCGCCCAGGCGGCTTCCGGCAGCAGCTCGACGCCGATGGCGCCGGCGGTGAACACGAGGTTCGTGCCTTTCACCAGGGCGACGCGGGACGCCTCGTCGGGGGTGGCGGCGGCCTTCACGTTGACCTTGAAGCGCGTGTTGATCTGGTCCGCGGCAGCCTGGGTCTTGTCGAGGGAGCGGCCCGCGATGGTGACTTCGGCGCCCTCGCCAGCGAGCAGAGCCGCCGAGCGCATGCCGACCGGTCCGGTGCCCGCCAGCACGACGGCCTTCTTGCCCTGGAGCGAGCCGGCCGCCTTGGCCACGAGCGCGACGCCCGCGGCGGCGGTGGTGTTGGAGCCGTTGGAATCGAGCATCACCGAGACCCGGAACGGGCCGAAGAACCGCTTCTTGACCGCGGTGAACAGCTCCTCGCCCGCCGCCATGCTGCCGCCGCCGACGAAGATCGCCGTCGACTTCTTCTCGGAGCCGCCGCGGGTGTAGATCGTGCCGTCGACCAGCGCGCCGACATTGTCGGGGTTCACGCCGCCATAACCGGTGATGTGGTCCGCGCCGCCGTCGTAGCCGACGACCGTGTCGAACACGTTCGGCACGGCATCGGTGTCGAACAGGAACAGCAGTTTCTTCGTCATTTTTGGGGGACCTTTCCGTCGCGCCCGTGAGGCGCCGGCGCTGATGGTGGTTGGGTCGATGCGGACGCAGCCCCTCTCCTCCCCCTTGCGGGGAGGAGCCGGAGGTGGGGGTGGTGCAGAATTGAGCGGAGCGGTGCCTCCTGCACCACCCCCACCCCTAGCCCCTCCCCACAAGGGGGAGGGGAAGGCCCGCCGTAAATCTTGAGCTCAGGCTTCGACCACGTTCTGCGGCTTGCCCGCCACGAAGGCCTCGACGTTGTCGACGAGCTGATCGGCCAGGATCTGCATCGCCTCCTTGCTGGCCCAGGCCACGTGCGGCGTGACGATCAGGTTCGGCAGATCGGCCTCGCACAGGATGTTGCCGTCCTTGGGCGGCTCCTGCGCCACCACGTCGAACCCGGCGCCCGCAATGGTGCCGTCCTTGAGCGCTTCGAGCAGAGCGGCCTCGTCCACCAGCCCGCCCCGGGCCGTGTTGATGAGGATGGCGTTCTTTTTCATCTTCTTGAGCTCGGCGGCGCCGATCATCCCCTTGGTCTCGGGGGTCAGCGGCACGTGCAGCGTGATCACGTCGGACTGGGCGAGGATCGTCTCGAAATCGACGAGCCCGTCCTGCGGGAACACGTCGTAGGCGATGACCGTCATGCCGAGCGCCTCGGCCCGCTTGGCGATGGACTTGCCGAGCGCCCCGTAGCCGACGATGCCGAGCGTCGAGCCGGCAATGTCGTAGATCGGATAATCGAAGTAGCAGAACTGCTTGGACTTCGCCCAATCGCCCCGCTTGACCGAATTGGCATAGGGAACGATCGCCCGGCGCAGGGCGAACATCAGCCCGACCACGTGCTCGGGCACCGTGTTGAACGCATAGTTGCGGATATTGACGACCGTGATGCCCTGCTGTTTGGCCTGGGCCTTGTCGACCACGTCGGTGCCGGTGGCGGCGACCGCGATCAGCTTCAAGTCGGGGAGCTGCTTCAGCGTCTCGGCCCGCATCGGGACCTTGTTGATCAGCGCGATCTCCGCCCCCTGGAGGCGGGCGACGATCTCTTCCGGCGTCCAGGTCGAGTCATGCTCGACGTATTCGTGCGGGAAATTGAATGGCCGAACCTTCGCGTCGAGGGACTCACGGTCCAGGAACACGATCTTCTTGGTCATAGGACCCCTCTCGGACGACGGGCGATTTCCTCGATAGTCTTGGTCTTCTTGCGCGTCGGGGCGGGCCCGGCAACCCGGTCCCGCCCCGATCGCGTGCGCCGATTACGCCTTATGCAGCGGATTCTCGCGCAGGTAGCTGGAGGCGGCGGCGACGCCCGAGCCCGGCGTGACCTTGATGCCGCAATCGATCATGGCCATCTCGGCGCCCGCGATGGCGCCCAGCAGCGACAGCTCGTTCAGGTCACCGAGGTGGCCGATGCGGAACACCTTGCCGGCGACTTTCGACAGGCCGGCACCCAGCGAGAGGTTGTAGCGCTCGTAGGCGTGGGTGATCACCTTCGCGGCGTCGGCCCCCTCCGGCACCACGATCGCCGTGACCGTGTCGGAGTTCCACTTCGGCTCCTTGGCGCAGGGCTTGAGCCCCCAGGCCGCGACCGCCTGACGGGTCGCCTCGGCGAGCACGTGATGGCGGTGGTAGACGTTCTCCAGCCCCTCCTCCTTCACGATCGCCAGGGCCTCGCGCAGGCCGTAGAGCAGCGGCAGGACGGGGGTGTAGGGGAAGTAGCCGGTGGCGTTGGCGGCCAGCTGATCCTTCCAGGCGAAGTAGGCGTGGCCAAGCCGGTCGTTGCGGCCCGTGCCGCCCTCGGCGATCTTGAGCGCCTTCTGGCTGATGCAGATCAGGCCGAGGCCGGCCGGCAGCATGAAGCCCTTCTGCGAGCCCGCGATGGCGCAATCGACCTTCCACTCGTCCATGTAGAACGGCAGCGAGCCGATCGACGAGATGCCGTCCACGAACAGCAGCGCCGGGTGGCCGGCGGCGTCGATCGCCTTGCGCACCGCGCCGATGTCGCTCGTGACGCCGGTGGCGGTCTCGTTGTGGACGACCATCACGGCCTTGATCTTGTGGTCCTTGTCGGACCGCAGCGCCTCTTCGATCTTCTGCGGATCGGCGCCGGTGCCCCACTCCTCCTCCTGGACGACCACGTCGAGGCCGAGGCGCTGGGCCATGTCGACCCAGAGGTGGCTGAACTGGCCGTAGCGCGAGGTCAGCACCGTGTCGCCGCGGCACAGGGTGTTGGACAGGGCCGATTCCCAGATGCCTGTACCCGAGGACGGGAACAGGATGACCGTGCCGGCGGTCGAGCCGAACACCATTTTGGAATCCTGCAGGAGCGGCCTCACCAGCTCGGGGAAGCTCGGCGAGCGGTGATCCTCGGACGGAACGTGCATGGCGCGCAGGACGCGCTCCGGGATGTTGGTGGGACCCGGGATGAAGAGGTGGTTGCGACCGGGGCGCCGGGTTGCGGCCATGATGTTTCCTCCGAATAATCCGTTGCGGGCGGGCTCGCGCCCGCGCCGGTTGGTCTAAATGGTCTCGGGAGTCGGCCCGGCGGCGGTCGCGGCGCGCTCCACGCGCCTTCGACCCCGCCAGGGCCGTGAAATGGGGGGCGCTGCGGAGCGGCAGGCGGCCTCATGCCGCTCGCGTCGCGGCGCACCCCCGCGCGCCGGTCGCCTCCGAATGGCCGTCCCGTCCAACGGCCCCGGGGCCGTCCTCGCCGCCTTCCTGTCTACGCCCGGCCGAGCCCGTATAGGCGGCCAGTTCCTGGTATTATGAGGCGGTGATGCTCGAAAGGAAAACCGGAAAAACTTCCGGAACTTGGCAAAAAAATTTTTTGTGCGCCGCAACGAAGCCGATCTTCGGTTGAGAAGCTTTGCCGCAGCGCACGCAACCTGCGGCAGACGTTACCGGATCGCGTCATCAAACTGAGATGGGATCGCGCTCTGGATCCCGGCACCGTTCGCCGCCGGGAGAGGAAGCCGTGGCCGAGGTTGAGGAGATGCCGGTCCGGGTCCGGACGCTGTTCCTGTCCGATCTGCATCTCGGAACGCGCGGCTGTCAGGCCGGCCTGCTGCTGTCGTTCCTGCGGGATTACGACGCCGACACGATCTACCTCGTGGGCGACATCGTGGACGGCTGGCAGCTCCGGTCCGGCTGGTACTGGCCGCAGGAGCACAACGACGTCGTGCAGAAGCTCCTGCGCAAGGTCCGCAAGGGCGCCCGGATCGTCTACCTGCCGGGCAACCACGACGAGTTCCTGCGCGACTATGTCGGCATGAATTTCGGCGGCATCGAAGTGGCCGAGACCGCGATCCACGAGGCCGCCGACGGGAAGCGCTACCTCGTGATCCACGGCGACCAGTTCGACATGGTGGTCCGGCATTCACCCTGGCTCGCCCATCTCGGCGACGGCGCCTACACGCTGGCGCTGAGCCTCAACACGTTGCTGAACAAGGTGCGGCGGCGGGTCGGCCTCTCCTATTGGTCGCTCTCGGCCTGGGCGAAGCTGCGGGTGAAGAACGCCGTCAGCTTCATCGGTCGATTCGAGACGATCCTGGCCGAGGAGGCCCGGCGGCAGGGCGCCAATGGCGTGATCTGCGGTCATATCCACCACGCGGCCGACCGGCCGATCGGCGATCTGCGCTACCTCAACACCGGCGACTGGGTCGAATCCTGCACCGGGATGGTGGAGCATTACGACGGCCGCATCGAGGTTCTGCACTACCCGAGCATCCTGCGCGCCCGAGCGGCGGAGACCGTGCCGCAGCCGGTCCCCGGCCGGCGTGCGGTGGCGTGAGGTTACAGCCGTGAAGCTTCTGATCGCCAGCGACGCGTGGCATCCGCAGGTCAACGGCGTGGTGCGCTCCCTGGAGCAGATGGTCCGCCGCGCTCCGGAGCATGGCTTCGAGACGACCCTGCTGTCGGCGGGAAGCTTCCCCTCGCTGCCCATGCCGGGCTACCCGGAGATCCGCCTGGCCTATGCCGCGCGGTCCCGGGTGGCGGAGCGCTGGCGGACGGAGCGGCCGACCCACGTTCATATCGCCACCGAGGGTCCGGTGGGATACGCGGCGCGGCGGCACTGCCTGTCCCAGGGCCTGCCCTTCACCACGAGCTATCACACGCGCTTTCCCGAATACCTGGCCGCCCGCCTGCCGGTGCCGGAGGCGTTGTCCTACGCCTATCTGCGCCGTTTCCACGGGGCCGCCCGCGGCACGATGGTGAGCACCGCCTCCCTCCAGGGCGAGCTGGAGGCCCGCGGCTTCACCCATCTGATGCGCTGGACCCGGGGGGTCGATACCGAGCGGTTCCGGCCCGCCGCCCCCGGCGCGCCGTCGCCCGCCGAACTCGCCGACCTGCCGCGGCCGCTGTTCCTCTATGTCGGCCGGCTGGCGGTGGAGAAGAACATCGCGGCCTTCCTGAAGCTCGACCTGCCGGGCACCAAGGTCGTGGTCGGCGACGGGCCGGATCGGGGCCGGCTCCAGGGGCTGGCGCCCGACGCCCGGTTCCTCGGCACCCGGACGGGAGCGGCGCTCTCGGCGATCTATGCGGCCTGCGACGTGTTCGTGTTCCCGAGCCTGACCGACACGTTCGGGATCGTTCTGCTGGAGGCCCTCGCCTGCGGCTTGCCGGTGGCGGCCTTCCCGGTCCCGGGCCCGAACGACGTGATCGGGGGCACCCGCGTGGGGATCCTCGATCAGGACCTGCGGGCCGCCGCACTCGCCGCCCTCGATCTGTCCCGGGCCGAGTGCCGGGCCGAAGCCCTGCGCCGCGGCTGGGATGTGAGCGCGCGCCAGTTTTTCGGTAACATCATCGAGGCCCATGGCGGCGAGCGACAGGTCCGGGACGCCGCTTGAGCGGGTTTCCAAGGGGCTTGCCCTTTGGTGGGTGGTCAGGGCAAAGCCCTGGCGGTCTCGCAGGGCCCTGCCCTGCACCCGCAAAAGGTCGCAGACCTTTTGAAACCATGACCTCCGCGATCTCACAGGAGAAGGCTATGCCAGTCGCTCGGGCGACGGCGCGGCCGTTCGATCCGGCCCGCGCCGCGGCCTATCCGCCGGCGATCGGCTGCGACGAGGTCGGGCGCGGGGCTTTGTGCGGCCCGGTCGTGGTGGCGGCGGTCTGGTTCGATCCGGCGGCGATCCCGCCCGACCTGCTCGCCGCCCTCGACGACAGCAAGCGCCTCCCCGAGCCCGAGCGGGAACGGCTCGCGCCCCTGATCCGCGCCGAGGCCCGCGTGGCGGTTTCCGCCGGCTCCCGGGCGCTGATCGACCGGATCAACATCCGCGCCGCCACCCTCGACGCCATGGCGCGCGCGGTCGCCCGCCTGGGGATTGCGGCCCCCGTCCTCGTCGATGGCCGGGACGCGCTGCCCGGGCTCCCCGGCCGGGCGGTGGTCGGCGGCGACCGGCTTGTGCCGCAGATCGCCGCCGCCTCGATCGTCGCCAAGGCATTTCGCGACACGCTGATGCGGCGCCTTGCCCTGCGCCACCCCGGCTACGGCTGGGAGCGCAACGTCGGCTACGGCACCGCGCTCCACCGGGCCGGCCTGACCCGCCTCGGCCGGAGCCCGCACCATCGGCTGAGCTTCACCCGCGGGTTCGATGGGGTTCCCCAAGGGCGAGCCCTTGGGCGGGTCCTCAGGGTGGAGCCCTGAGATAGTCACCGGAAGGCTGTCTTAGAACAGCGCCAGCTGCGCGCCCGGCTTCCGGAACGCGTCCCGGTTCAGTGCCATCCGGCCGAAGCCGTAGCCGAGCCGTGTCCCTGCGATGCGGATGCGCTGGGCGATCATCGCCGCGTAGGCGCCCTCCCCGCGGAAGCGGTGACCGAACCGAGGATCGTTCTCGCGCCCGCCCCGCGCCTGTCGCAGGAGCGCGAAGGTGCGCTCCTTCCGCTCCGGATAGTGCTCGGCGAACCAGTCGGCCATCAGGTCGGCGACCTCGCCGGGCAGCCGCAGCAAGGCGTGGCCGATGCGGCTCGCGCCGTGCTCCCGGGCGCGGGCGAGGATCGCCTCGATCTCGTGGTCGGTGAGGCCGGGGATGATCGGCGAGACGTTGACCATCACGGGTACCCCGGCTTCGCTCAGGCGTGCCATCGCGGCGAGGCGCTTCTCCGGGCGCGGCGCACGCGGATCGAGCCGCCGGGCGAGGGCCGGATCCAGCGTCGGCAGCGAGATCGCGACGAGGACGAGATCGTCGGCGGCCATCTCGGCCAGGATGTCGAGATCCCGCAGCACGAGGTCGGATTTCGTGGTGATGCCGACGGGGTGCCGCGCATCCCGCAGCACCTCCAGCACCGCCCGGGTGATGCGGTGCGTGCGCTCGATTGGCTGATAGGGGTCGGTCGCCGTGCCCAGCGCGATCGTGTCCGGGCTGTATCCCGGCGCCGCGAGTTCCCGCAGGAGCAGCCGGGCGGCGTCCGGCTTGGCGAAGATCCGCGACTCGAAGTCGAGCCCCGGCGATAGGCCGAGCCAGGCATGAGTCGGCCGCGCGTAGCAGTAGATGCAGCCGTGCTCGCAGCCGCGATACGGGTTGATCGAGCGGTCGAACGGAATGTCGGGCGACGTGTTGCGGGCGATGATCCGGGTCGACCGCTCCGGCGTCACCTGCGTACGCAGCGGAACGGGATCGTCGGGCGTCCAATCCGGATCGTGGAAGGCTTCCCGCCGCGCCGCCTCGTAACGGCCGGTGGGATTGGAGGTCGCCCCACGCCCGCGGCGCCCGCCCTCGGGCGGTGTGCTGGCGGCGAGCCGCCGCGCAGACCCCGAACGCGATCCGTCCCGTGAACCCGACGCATCGCCCGCCATAGGACTCCCCTAGTTTCACGTGAAACATATAGCGAACATCCAGCCGTTGGGCGCCTGTTTTTCGGGCAAATCCCACGTGTACGCATCTCTCAGTACCGTCTGGACCTTCCGGTGACCCGGGCATGGTTTACGGCGACGCAAAATCGTCTATGCGCGCGTTCATGCTTTCTGCGGTGACCTATCTGGCCGACCCGGCCCATCCGGACGCGATCGATCGCTTGGCCGATACCCTCGGCGTGCTCGTCTCCGGTGTCGCCGGCGGGCTGATCGGCGACGCCGTGATCGTGTCGGGCCGCGCGAGCGAAGCGGTTGCGGCCGTCGCCGAGGCGACCGGCGCGACCCTCGTCGTCCACGGGGGCGGCAGCCCCTACACGGCAGGAGCCGCCGTAGCGCGCCGGGACTGGATCCTGTGCCTGGAGGCTGGCGATGTGCCGGCCGAGGGTTGGATCCGCACCCTCGACCGCTTCGTCGGCACCGCCCGGCCGGAGACCGGCCTCGGCCGCCTGTCCCGCCCGGCAGCCGGCTGGCGCCTGCGCCTTACCGGCCGGATCGAGACCCTGACGGGTGCCCCCCGGGCCAGGGCGGGCGACGTGGTCCGGCGCGAGGCGCTGCAGCGCGGGTCGGCCTTCGCATCGCGCCTCAAGGTCCGTCCGTTGATCGCCCGTATCGATCGGGCGTGAGGGGCAGAATCTTTGCGGCCCGCCACGTTGTTGTCGGCCCTGCCGCCTCTTAAACTCTGAGCTTATGGCAAAGGATTTGCGGCCTCGCTTTGCGCGGGGGCACGCGAACCTGCCCCGGGGAGGATGTTGCGATGGATGCGTCGGGCCTGATGGGGCGGAAATCCGTCGATGACATCATCGAGAGTGGCGAGGGTGAGCAGCAACTCTCGAAAACGCTGGGTGCCCTGTCGATCACCGCGATGGGCATCGGCGCGATCATCGGCGCCGGCATCTTCGTCCTGACCGGCACCGCTGCCGCCCAATATGCCGGGCCGGGAATCATGCTGTCCTTCGTGCTCGGCGGCATCGCCTGCGCGTTCGTCGGCCTGTGCTACGCCGAGATGGCGGCGCTGATCCCGGTGGCGGGATCGAGCTACACCTACACCTACGCGACGCTCGGCGAGTTCTTCGCGTGGCTGATCGGCTGGGACCTGATCCTCGAATACGCCATGGGGGCCGCCACCGTGGCGGTGGGCTGGTCGGGCTACGTCACCAGCATCCTGAAGGATGTCGGCATCGCGATCCCGGCGCAGGTCGCGCACGCGCCCGGCACGCCGATCGATGGCGGCGGCACCGCCCTGTTCAACCTGCCGGCCGTGCTGATCGTGGGGCTGATCACCCTCCTGCTGATGCGCGGCACGAAGGAATCGGCCCGCTTCAACAACATCATGGTCGCGGTGAAGCTCACCGTGGTGGTGGCCTTCATCGCGCTGGGCTGGGGCCATGTCGACGCGGCAAACTGGAAGCCGCTGATCCCGGACAACGACGGCACCTTCGGGCATTTCGGCTATAGCGGCCTGCTGCGCGGCGCCGGCGTGGTGTTCTTCGCCTTCATCGGCTTCGACGCGGTCTCCACCGCCGCCCAGGAGGCGCGCAAGCCCCAGAAGGATATGCCGATCGGCATCCTGGGCTCGCTCGCCGTCTGCACGATCCTGTACGTGCTGGTGGCGGCCGTTCTCACCGGCCTCGTCCCCTACAAGGAGCTGAACGTCCCCGATCCGATCGCCAAGGGCGTCGACGCGATCGGCATCGGCTGGTTCGCCATCCTGATCAAGCTCGGGGCGCTCACCGGCCTGACCACGGTGATCCTCGTGCTACTCTACGGCCAGAGCCGGATCTTCTTCACCATGGCGCAAGACGGCTTGCTGCCGAAAATGTTCTCCCACGTCCACCCGACCTACCAGACACCCTATCGCAGCCAGGCCCTGATCGGAGCCGCGGTGGCGCTGGTGGCGGCTCTGGTGCCGATCAACATCCTGGGCGAGATGGTGAGCATCGGGACGCTCGCCGCCTTCATCCTGGTCTGCGGCGCGGTGATCTACCTGCGCCGGACGGATCGCCACATGAAGCGCCCGTTCCGGGCGCCCGCCGTGCCGGTAGTGCCGATCCTCGGCATCCTGTCCTGCCTGTTGCTGATGGTCGGCCTGCCGCTGGATACGTGGCTGCGGCTGGTGATCTGGATGGCGATCGGCTTGGTCGTGTATTTCTTCTTCGGGCGGAAGCATTCTGTCCTGCGCCGCCAGGAGGGGAACGCGGCGTAGCCCCCGGCGGGATGGGACCGCATCCGAAATTACGTCGTCAGACCGGTCGAACGCGTCCGATCCCGGTGCGGAACAGGGAGGGGCGGAACCGGGCGCGGATCCCTCAAATCTCGCCGGACGACGTCGCGCCAGGCGGAATATCCGAGCCGCACACCCCCATGCGAAGACCGATCCCACTCCGTCGACGCGCCGCGAAGTCGATTTTCAACGATTGATCGGCATTTTGGCGGCTGCGGGCCTGCGTATCCGGCCCGCGGAGCCCGCGTATCATGGCCCACAGCGTAGCCGCCGATGCCCCTTCCGGCATCGCGTCCGGAATCCCGCTCCGCATTGCCGTCGAGGCATTGGCCAAGGCGCTGTTTGCCGCCTTCATCTTCTTCGCCTGCTTCGCCTTTTCGGACACGTCGCCCTACGATGCGGTGGCGATCCCCACGATCCTGCTGTGGCTCTGCCTCGGCGTGCGCCTGCACCGGGGAATGGTGCCGCTGCTCGCCCTGCTGCTCCTCTACCTCGCGGCGATCGTCTGCGCTTTGCTGCCGTATCTGAACGAGGAGTTTCCGGTCACCTGGACGATTCAGCTGATCTACCTCACGATCACCTGCATCTTCTTCGCCATGTTCTTCGCCGACGACACCCGGGCCCGGATGGATCTGGCGCTCAAGGCCTACACGGCGAGTTGCGTCTTCTCGGCGGCCCTCGGCATCGTCGGCTACCTGCAATGGCTCGGCATCGAGGACCTGTTCTACAAATACGACCGGGCGTCGGGCACCTTCCAGGACCCGAACGTGTTCGGCTCGTTTCTGACGCTCGGCGCCCTCTACCTGATGCACGGCCTGCTCACCGGCACGGCCCGCCGGCCGCTCGTCTCCCTCGCCGGCCTGCTGATCATCGTGGCCGGCATCTTCCTGTCGTTCTCCCGCGGCTCCTGGGGCGGGAGTGCCGTCGCGGTGATCCTCATGGTCGGCTCGGTCTATGCCGGCAGCACATCGATCCGCCTGCGCCGCCGCATCGTGCTCTTCACCCTCGCGACCCTCGTGCTCGGCACCGTGGCGGTGATCGGCCTGCTCTCGGTCGATCACGTCCACAAGATGTTCGAGACCCGTGCGGCCCTGACCCAGGATTACGATCAGGGCGAGACCGGCCGCTTTGGCAACCAGATCCGGGGCCTCGCCATGCTGCTGGAGCGCCCGTTCGGAATGGGGCCGATGCACTGGCGGTTGGTCTTCGGGCTGGAGCCGCACAATTCCTATATCGGCTCCTTTGCCAACGGCGGATGGCTCGGGGGGGCGGTGTTCATCGGCCTGGTGCTGACGACGAGCTTCGTCGGCTTCCGCCTCCTGGCGCGGCCGTCGCCGGTCCGGGCCTACGCGCAGATCGTCTGGCCGGCTTTGCTGATGTTCTTTCTGCAGGCCTTCCAGATCGATATCGAGAAGTGGCGCCACGTCTACATGATGCTCGGCATGGTCTGGGCGCTCGAAGCCGTGCGGCTGCGCGCGGGCAGGCCGCGCCCGGGCGCGCTTGAAACGCCGCCCGCCTCGGGCCATCGCTTCCCCGGGACGAGCGGAGCGCCGCGCGGTCCGCGCCGGGAGTCGGTCACGTGAACAGTCAGACCGCCAGCGAAGGGGAACGGCTCGCGGCCCTGAACGCCCTCGGGATCCTGGGCACGGCGCCGGAGCCGCATTTCGACGCCGTCTGCCGCACGGCGCGCCGCCTGTTCGGGGTGCGCAACGCCCTCGTGAACTTCATCGACGCGACGGAGCTGTGGCCGAAGACGCCCTGCATCGACGTGCCGGGGGCGATCCCGCGCGAGCACGGCCTCTGCGATCACACGATCCGCAGTGACGCCCTGCTGGTCGTCCCCGATGCCCGGGTCGATCCGCGGTTCAGCGCCATGCCGGGGGTCGCCGCCGAAGGAGGCTTTCGCTTCTACGCCGGCCTGCCCCTCAGTCTGCGGCCCGGCCTGCGGATCGGCACCTTCTGCCTGATCGATCCGGAGCCCCGGGACGGATTCTCGGAGTCCGAGGCGGCTGCGTTCCGCGATCTCGCCGAGATCGTCCTCGCTCATCTGCGGCTGACCGAGGCCAATGCCCGCCGGGACCGCGAGATCGCACAGGCGGCGATCCGCGAGGCCCTGATCCGCGAGCAGCACCGCGAGATCAACGCCCGCGCCCGCGCCCAGGAAGCAGCCAATCAGCAGCTCACCATGGCCGAGCAGCTCGCCAGCGTCGGCAACTGGCGGGTGGACCTTGCCGACGGCCAGCCGGTCTGGTCGGCGAGCCTCTACACCATCGCCGGCCGCGACCCCGGGACGCCGCCGCCGCAGCTCGACGCCTTCGCACAGCTCTACCATCCCGACGACAGGGCCCGGCTGGAGGCGATCGTCGGCGGGGCCATCGCGCGCCGGACGCGCTTCGACTTCGAGGCCCGGCTGCTACGGCCCGATGGCGGCATCCGCGACGTGGTCGTGCGCGGCGTCTGCCGCGCGGATGGGGGCAGCGTCGGCCTCGTCGGCGTGCTGATCGACGTAACCGAGCGGCGCCGGGCCGAGGACGAGGTGCGCCGCAGCGAATTGCGCTACCGCGGCTTGGCCGAAGCTCTGCCGCTCCTTGTCTGGACCATGGGGGTCGGCGACGGGCGGGCGACCTACGCCAACGCGCAGTTCCAGGCCTATTACGGGCCGATCGGTCCGGACCGGGCCGAGCGTCTCGCCCGCAACCACCCCGACGATGTCGCCGCCATGGAGGCGGCCTGGGACCGGGCGCTTGCCACCGGCGAAGGGTTCAGCGGCCAGTGGCGGATCCGCCGTCACGATGGCGTCTACCGCTGGCACAAGCTGTCGCTGATCCCGATCCGCCTCGATCCGGCGGAGGGCGCCGTGGCGGAGTGGCTCGGCACCGCCCTCGACGTGGACGAGATCGTCGCGGCGCGGCTGGCCGTCGAGGAGGCCCGGGGCCTGCTGGGCATCGCCCTCGACGCCGCGGAGGCCGGGACCTGGGATTGGGACATGCGCACCGGGCTCGCCACCCTGAGCCCCGAGAGCGCGCGCATGCACGGACTGCCGGATACGGGCGCGTCCCACACCCTGCCGGCCGCCGAGTGGACGGCGCTGCTGCATCTCGAGGATGTCGGCGATGTCTGGAACGAGATCCGGCGGGCGGTGGAGACCTCGACACCCTACGCGGCCGAGTTCCGGGTTGGCGATCGCTGGCTCTATGCCCGCGGGCGGACGGTGTTCGGGGCCGAGGGGCAGCCGCGGCGCATGGTCGGCCTTCACCTCGATGTCACCGAGCGCAAGGCGGCCGAGGCGGCCCTGCGGGAGGCCACCCGGGACGCGGAGGCGGCCCGCGCCGAGGCCGAGCGGGCCAGCGAGGCCAAGAGCGAGTTCCTGGCCGCCATGAGCCACGAGATCCGCACGCCGCTCAACGGCATCCTCGGCTATGCCGACCTGCTTCTGGACGAGGGCACGATCCAGAACGAGGATCGCCGCCGCCTGGAGTTGATCCAGAGCTCCGGCGCGGCCCTGCTCACCGTCGTCAACGACATCCTCGACTTCTCCAAGATCGAGGCCGGCGAGCTGAGCCTCGATCCCGTCGCCTTCCCGCTGGTCTCCTCCGTCGATGCCGCGGTCTCGATCGTGCGCGGCAGCGCGATCCGGAGCGGCCTTTCCATCGAGGCCCGGATCGATCCAGAGCTGCCTAAAACGGTGATCGGCGATTCCGGCCGGCTGCGGCAGGTGCTCCTCAACCTGATGAACAACGCCGTGAAGTTCACGCCGGCGGGTTCCGTGATCGTCACCGTTCAGCGGGAGGGTGAAGGCCAGTCCCCCGATGGCACTCCCGGCGACACCATCCGGTTTGCGGTGACCGATACGGGCATCGGCATCGCGCCCGCCCAGCAGGACCGCCTGTTCAAGCGGTTCAGCCAGGTGGACGGCTCGATCAGCCGGCGCTTCGGTGGGACCGGGCTCGGGCTCGCCATCTCCCGCCATCTCGTGACGCTCATGGGCGGCGAGATCGGCGTCGAGAGCCGGGAGGGCGCGGGCTCGACCTTCTGGTTCCGCCTGACGCTGCCGCGGGGTGCCGAGATCGTCCAAAGCCGCGCCGTCCCGGCGGGGGCCGCGGTCCGACCCTCGACCCCGGCGCCGGCGCGCCCCGCGACGCCGCTGCGTCTCCTCCTGGTCGAGGACGTCCCGCTCAACCAGGAATTGGCCTGCGCGGTGCTCGAATCGCAAGGCTACGCGGTGGAGGTGGCCAGCGATGGGGCCGAGGCGATCACGGCAGTCGCGGCCGCGGTGGCGGCCGGGCGCTCCTACGACCTCGTGCTGATGGACGTCCAGATGCCCCGGGTCGACGGCCTCACGGCCACCCGGCGGATCCGGGCCCTCGCGCGCCCCGCCTGCGACATCCCGATCGTGGCCATGACCGCCAACGTGCTGCCGACCCAGGTCGAGGAGCTGCGCGAGGCCGGCATGGACGATTATGTCGGCAAGCCGTTCCGCCGGGCCGACCTGTTCGCCACGATCAGCCGCTGGACGGCCCCAGGTGCGCGCCGCCCCGGCAGGCCGGAGGAATCGCGTCTCGCCGATCGGGTCGATGCGGCCATTCTCGATGCGGCGGTGCTCACCGAGATGGAGGCGAGCTTCGGCACCGACCGCGTCGGCGCCCTCCTGGATCTCCTGGCCAACGAATTGTCCGAGCGGTTCCGGCCGAGCGAGACCGACCGGCTCCAGATCGCCCACGATGCGCACGCCCTCGTGGCGGCGGCCGGGCTCCTGGGCTTCGTCGGCCTATCGAGCCTGTGCCGGGAGGTCGAGGCCGCCGCCCATGCGGGCTCCGACCTGGTGCCCCTCATCCGCCGTCTGGAGGTGCAGCGGGCCACCGCCCTGCGGGCGATCCGGCAGCTGCGCGCGGCGTGAGGGGGGTCTCCGGATTTGCGGAAGGGGGCGTTCAGCGGTCCACGGGTCACGACAGCACCCGACAGCGAGGCGAGCGGGTGATCCCATCCAACCCACGACCTGATCCTGAGGTGTCCGCGTCAGCGGGCCTCGAAGGAAGGCTCGAGGGATCGCAGGGGCCTCTGGATGAGGGGAGGCTTGGACGGCCAATCAGAGGCTTCGTGGTCTTGTGGCGTGTTCCATCTCAGCGGTCTCCGAACGGGGCCGCGAGCGCTGGCGCGTACCGGTTTCGCCGCAGGGCGCTGATCGCATCAGCGCGCGGTGGGTATGCGGTGGGGCATTGAAACGGCGTCGGCGGCGCTGCTTCCGACCCGACTCAGCCGCTCCGGCGACGGCATCAGCATGGCGAGAACGGACGCTCCAACGGCCTGTTTCTGCCTCACGCCGGAGCATGGCCAGAACATCCAGGGCGCGGCCTCATCAGCACAGACAGATTGCGACGACGGCAATGCAATCCACGTCCGGCAACGATGCGCTCGCGGCTGTCTCCGAGCAGACCGCGCATGAACAAGACGAAGAGAAGATCGGGTTCAACGACACCTTGGCCGTGGCATCTCTTGCCACGACCACGCTATGGTCGCTCGGACAGCCCTATGCCGCCATCCCTGCCGGACCGACGGTTCATCACCGATGACGCGCTGTCCGGGAGAACATCATGATACGCATCGCCGCCATCGCAGGGCTCGCCGCAGCGCTGGCCTGCCTCACCCTTCCCGCATCCGCCAAGGGCGAAATCCCGTTCGAGACGGCCAAGGGATGGAGCATCGAGCGCACCGCGCCCGACGCCAAGAACCAGCTCTGCATGATGAGCAAAAGCTACAAGGATCCCGACGACGGCAACGCCGAGAACGGCATCATCTTCATCCTGAACAATGGTCAGGCCATCATCACGCTGGCCTACGAAAAGTGGGGCTGGGACAAGAACGAGAAGGTCCGCGCGCCGCTCCTGCTCGACAAGAGGGTCGTGGCGGCCAAGTCTGCCTGGACGGGCGACGGCGTGAGCCTGACCACGATGCTGCCGGACACCATCGTCCCGAACATGCTGGCCGCGAAGACGCTGGTCCTCAAGTTCGACAACGGCAACGCGGACTTCGATCTGTCGGGCTTCCCCGAAGCCTACGAGAGCCTGCGCCGCTGCGATGCGACCCCGGCCCACGTGGCTGCGGCGACGCCGCAGCCGAGCGAGGCGCGGGTCAAGGCCTTCTATCTGGGCGCGACGATCGAGTCCGCGATGAAGGAGTGCGACGTCCCGACCACGGGCAAGCAGCGCTCCGCATTCGCCGAGAAGATGGCCGTGCTGCGCAGGGAGATGGGCCCGGCAGGGGCTGCCATGCAGGAAGAGATCGACAAGCGGCCGGAGCCGCGCTGCCCCCCAGCCGCGGACGTTCCGGGCGTCGTATCGACCGCGCAGGACTTCATCGACAAGTCCCCCGAGGACTTCGTCGGGGCGATGGAGAAGCGTAGCGCCGAGAAGGACCCGGCCAAGTCGAAGCTCTGACGCGAGTCGAAGCTTCGATGGTCGATTCCGGGCTGGGGGGCTCGTCTCCGCGGACCGCCCCGGATTCCTCCGGGACTACCGGACCGGTGGGAGCGGCCCGCGTCGCGTCAGTGCGCCAGCGAGCGCTCCGATGCACGCTTCTTCTTTTTGCGCTTGCTCACCTTCAACACCACATCCGCATTGTCCTCGGCGATGCGCTCAGCCAGCGCGAAGTCATGAAGCTCCGCGGTCGCTCCCTCTGCAGCAGCCGGGGCCTCGGTGACGGCGTAAAACGCCGCGCGAACGATCTCTTTCTTGCGCGCCTCCGGGTGCCGTTCACGGATGGCAGAACGGATCGCCTTCGGCTTCATCCCCGGCGCGGCGATCTCCTTCAGCGTGTCTGCAATCTCTCTGATCGATGCCATACCGCTTACCTGCACCACACTCGGCTGCGTTCAGAACGGCCCAGGCGATGCGACGTTCCGATGCAGCGGCGATGTGTGGGGCAGGAGTCAATCGGCGCGCCATGCACGCGCCGAACGGGTGGCTCGCGATCCCGTCCGTGCCCCCGACAGCACCGCATGGGTTAGGAGGGCGCGACGCCAACGGTTCGAGTCCCCACCTGCATGGCCCTAGAGATTGAGCGCAAGTTCCTGGCCAGCTCTGCCGTGCTGCCGTTTTGCAGGTCCGGCACCCCGCTCGTTCAGGGCTATCTCTACACGGACACGCATCACACCCTCCGGGTCCGCCGGGCGGGCGATCGTGCATTTCTGACGTGGAAGGGGCCGAAAAGCGGCGCCGTCCGCGAGGAAGTGGAATGTGAGATTCCCTTGCAGATGGGCGAGGCGTTGCTGGCCGATGTACCGCCAAACGAGCGCGTTCAGAAGATGCGCTATGGGATCGAGCACGCGGGGGCGATCTGGGACGTCGATGTATTCCAGGGTCCTCTCGACGGGCTGATCCTCGCCGAGATCGAGATGGCCCGCGAGGACGAACTCGTCGTGCTGCCGTTCTGGCTCGGGCGCGAGGTCACGTCGGATCCGTGCTATCGCAACTCGCGGCTGGCCACGGGCGCGATGCCGAACCTGCTGGCAGCCTGACACGAACACCCGATCCGTATCCGATGGCATCGTAGGCTCTGTTCGTCATGCGACCGTCGCAGTCGCCAGGGTAGCGCTGCCACCCACGGCGAACCTCCCAGACCCTATGCCGTCACTCCGCCCGCCCGGTCCGCCGTGGCGGGCTTTTCTCTGTCGCCGCGTCAGGCCGGAAGAACATGAAGCATTCCACCAAGCGCGCCGAGCGCCCCAGCGCCGATCAGTGCCATGACGATGTATAACCTCATCCAGCTTTCATCGGCCGCCGATGTGCAGGGCGCCTCCTCGGGGTCGTCGAACCAATCCGTCACGGAGCTCTCGGGGTTAAACAGGCTGGGAGCGCGTCTGCTAAGTCCGTGCCACGACGATGGGATGACCTTGGCCGTTGTCGTCGGATCGTCCGGGCGCCGGCCATCGCTCCTGCCGGCAATCCTGATGCCCCGGGCATAAGCGCAGCGGTTCGCAAACCATTCCCGACGCGGTACCGCTGAAGCCGCATGGCAAGGCTTGGTGATCAATGCTCGACCGGCCCATCATCGGACTTGCTCTGTGGCTCTCGAAGCCCATCGGCTTCCTGGCGACCTGTTTCACGGTCACGGCAGGTCTGGCCGCCGGTTTCTTCCTCAGCTTCAACGACCATTGGGCCCTCGTCTTCAACCTGTTCCTATCGATCGCCGCGATGCTTCTGGCCGGCGTTATCCTGGTGGCTGGGGCACGGGACACCGCCGCCATTCAGATCAAGCTCGATGAACTCATCCGTGCCGTTGCGGATACGGACGAGCGCCTGATCGGGATTGAGGATCGAAGTGCCGAGGAATTGGAGCTTCTCAGGCAGGACAAGGCGCCACGGCCACCCGCGTGACGAGAAGCGCTGGGCAGTCGCTTTCGCGTTGCCGGAATATATCGCTTAAGGGTGGTGTGCAGATCGACGGAGGCTGATCATGGCCAAGGACGAGAAGAGCACGTTCCCCGGCGCCTTGCGGGATCACCAAGACGCCGTGAAGGCTGAGGCCGAGACGGTCAGCACCAAGATCGACGCGGCATTCGGGAAGCTGGCCAGAAAGATGCGGGAGCGGGCCGATAAAGCGAAGTCGAAGATGGATGACACGCGTAAGCCGGAGAAAAGGGCGGTGTTGCTGCGGCGCTTCGAACTCTACGCGGATGCGGCACATCATCTTGAGGGGCGTCTTCCGCAGCGGGACGACTAACGCCTCAGCTTGACGGTCGGCACCATCCCAACCGGGTCGTGGGGGATCAGCCGGCGACGTCCGCTTGCTCGGATTCCGATTTGAAAGCAGAGCGCCCACAGAGGCCCTCTGCAAAACCCGCGGATCGCATCCGAGCCGAACGCGGGCGCCGTCTCAGACCGGCCCCTCCGGTTCCTCAGGCAGCGGATCGCCCGTCCACGCGGTGGCGAAGGCAGCCAGCTCCCGGGCCTGCGTGAAGGCCATGACGGGGACCTCCCGCTCGGCTGGGGCCGCCCCTGGATAGGGCGCGAGCCGGATCGTCACCCGGGCCAGACGGCCGCCCGGGGCATGGGCGACGAGCCAGGCCTGTGCGTCTGCGGTCAGGCGCTCCGGACCGTCGAGCGCCCGGGAATCGGTCCGCAGCACGATGACGTAGGTGCCGAGGCCGGGATCGGCCTCCTGCACCGCCTTGACGATGTCGATCATGGGCTTTCTGCGAAGTCGTTGATCTGCACCTGAGCCTGGGCCTCGGTGAAGTTCGGGATGTCGGCGAAGATCTCCTCACCGTGGGCCGCCACGGCCTTCTGGAAGGCTTCGACCGATTCGAAGGTCAGCAGGGCCATCACCTGGAATGGCGCCGCGCCGCCATCCGGCGTGCCGGCGCCCTTGACCACCTTGGCGTCGTGCAGGCCGAGCGACGACCAGCGCTCGCGCACCAGCGGCATGTGATGGCCGAGATAATAGCCCATGTCGAAGCGCGGGCCGGCGGGATACATCACGCTCACCAGGATCATGGTCTGTCGTCCTCGCTATCGGATCTCTGGGAACGCGCCGCTCCCGAAATGGTCTCAGTGCAGCTTCACCCGCGGCTCGGTGCGGCGGGTGAGGGCGCGCGCCAGGGTGTCGAGCGCCGTCTTGATGGTGCCGTGGAGCGCCTGCTCGTGCATCTTGTAGAGCGAGCGGTACATCACCCGGGCGAACAGGCCCGCGATCAGCATGTTCTTGCCGCGCACGAACCCCATCAGACTGCCGACGGTGGAGTATTCGCCGAGCGACACCAGCGAACCGAAATCCTTGTACCTGAACGGCTTCAGGGGCTTGCCGGCGATCTTGGCCTGGATCTGACCGACGAGGTGGCTCGCCTGCTGGTGCGCAGCCTGCGCCCGGGGCGGCACCGGCGTGTCCGAGCCGACCTCGACCAGGTAGGCGCAATCGCCCAGCGCGAAGATGTCGGGATCGCGGGTGGTCTGCAGGGTCGGGGTGACGACGAGTTGGTTGGTCCGCGTGGTTTCCAGGCCGCCGATGCCCTGCAGGAAGGGCGGCGCCTTCACGCCCGCCGCCCAGACCACGAGTTCCGAGGGGATGAAGGTCCCGTCGGCGAGTTGCACGCCGTCGGCCCGCACCTCGGTCACCCGCGCCTTCACGCGCACGTCCACGCCAATCTTGTTGAGGAGCTGCATCACCTCGGCTGAGAGGCGCTGCGGGACCGCCGGGAGGATCCGGTCGGCCGCTTCCACCAGGGTGATGCGGATGTCCTTGCCCGGGTCGATCTTGTCGAGACCCGTGGAAACCACGTGGCGCAGGGTCCGGTGCAGCTCGGCGGCGAGCTCGGTCCCGGTGGCGCCGGCGCCGATGACGGTCACGTGGAGCTGGCCGGGCCGCACCGGGCCGACCTGGGTGTGGGCCCGCAGGGAGGCGTTCACGAGGCGCTGATGGAAGCGCACCGCCTGATCCTGGGTATCGAGCGCGATGGCGTGCTCGGCCACGCCCGGCGTGCCGAAATCGTTGGTGGTGGAGCCCACCGCCATCACCAGGGTGTCGTAGGGGACGGCCCGCTCCGGCGTAACCTCGCGGCCCTCAGCATCGTAGCTCGCGGCGAGCTGAATCGTGCGCGCCGCCCGGTCGAGCCCGGTCATCTGCCCGATTCGGTAGCGGAAGCCGTGGATGTGGGCGTGGTGCAGGTAATCGACCGCGTGGTGGCCCACGTCGAGGCTGCCTGCGGCGACCTCGTGCAGCAGCGGCTTCCAGATATGGGTGCGTGCACGGTCCACGAGGGTGACGTGGGCGCGCTTGCCCCGCCCGAGCTTGTCGCCGAGCTTCGTCACCAGCTGGAGCCCGGCGGCTCCGCCGCCCACGACGACCACGCGATGCAGACCTGACTCGTTCTCGACGGATGCCATCGACACTCTTTCCGCTCCCGCACCGGGATTAAAACGCCGGCCTGCTTACACGTCCCGGGTGTCCGATTGCCACATCTGCCCGCCCGGCACACGTGTGACCTGAGCACGCGCGACCGGGAATCCGCTCACACGCCCGGCGCACCGGGCTGGCGCAGGGGATGGGCCTCCGCCACGGCGGGCAGGGCGAGGCATTCCGCGGCGATTCGCGCGACCGTCGGGTAGGCTGCGGTCTCCACACCGAAGATGCCGGTGCCAACCCAGAGGCTGACGAGGCACAGGTCGGCATGGCTCACCGCGTCGCCCTGGCAGAAGCGGCCGGTCCCGGGCTCCCGGGTGAGTCGCGCCTCTAGCGTCCGCAGGCCGGTCTCGAAGGCGTTGCGCAGGAACTCGAGCATCCGCTCCCGGGGCAGGCCGTACTGCTCCATCAGGAAATTGCGCACCCGCGGCACGTAGAGGGGGTGCGTGTCGCAGGCGACCACCTGCGCCAGCGAGCGCGCCCGGGCCCGGGCCCGGGGCTCCTCGGGCAGGAGGCGCAGGCCGCCCTTGGTCTCCTCCAGATAGTCGAGGATCGCCAGCGACTGGGTCAGCGGGGGGCCGTCGCCGTCGAACAGGGCCGGCACCGCACCCTGCGGGTTGATCGCCCGGAAATCCGGCTTGTGCTGGTCGCCCGCATCGAGGTCGATGAACGTCTCCTCGTAGGGGATGCCCTTCAGCTTGAGGGCGATCCGCACCCGGAAGGCGGCGGCCGAGCGCCAGTTGCCGTACATGTGCATGGATGGGGGTCTCCGACGCGGTCGCGGGAGCACAGCCGAGTTTGCGCCCAGCCGCAAGGGGCGACATCCCGATGCCGCCGGCCCATATCGACCGTGTGTTCCGGAGACCTCACGCTATGGCCGACCAGCCCGCCCCCCGCGCCTTCATCCCCCTGTCGATCGCAGTCCTCACCGTATCGGATACCCGCCGGCCGGAGGACGACCGCTCCGGCGACACCCTGGTCCAGCGCCTCACGGAGGCGGGACACCGGCTCGCGGCCCGGGCCATCGTGCCGGACGAGATCCCGGCGATCCGGGGGCAGGTCGAGGCGTGGCTGCGCGATCCGGGCGTCGACGTGGTGCTGACCACGGGCGGCACCGGGTTCACCGGGCGCGACGTGACCCCGGAGGCCCTGGAGCCGCTGTTCGAGAAGCGCATGGACGGCTTTTCCGCCGTCTTCCACCGCATCTCCTACGACAAGATCGGCACCTCGACCCTGCAATCCCGCGCCACCGCGGGGGTGGCGCGGGCAACCTACGTGTTCGTGCTCCCCGGCTCGCCGGGCGCCTGCCGGGACGCTTGGGACGGGATCCTGGCTCAGCAACTCGACTACCGCCACCGGCCCTGCAATTTCGTCGAGATCATGCCGCGGCTCGACGAGCACCTGCGGCGGGGGGCCAGTCTTGCGGGGTGAGAGCCGCCTCTTCTCGCCCTCTCCCCATTGCGGAAGAGGGAGGCTCCCGAAGGCGGTCGGGAGCGGGACCGACGGCCCGAAGGCCGCTCAGCCGCTTACACCCGGCAGTTGTCGAACCCCTGCCTGATCGCCGCCTCATCGAGATTGCGCCCGATGAACACCACGCGGGACACGCGCGGCTCGTTCGGGCCCCAGTCGCCCTGCACGTCCCCGTCGAGGATCATGTGCACGCCCTGGAAGACGAAGCGCTTCGGCTCGTTCGGGAAGGCCACGATGCCCTTGCAGCGCAGGATGTCGGGCCCCTGAACCTGCGTCAGGTTCGAGATCCAGGGCATGAACTTTTCCGGATCGACTTCCCCCTCGATCTTCGCCGAGATCGAGCGGATGTCGGAATCGTGATGGTGGTGATGCCCCTCCTCCAGGAAATCGGGCTCCACCTCGAGGATTCGGTCGAGATCGAAGGCGTTGCGCTCCAGCACGGCGTCGAGGGGGACGGCGCAGTTCTGCGTGCGGTGGAGCTTGGCCAGGGGATTGATGCGGCGGATCTCGGCCTCGACCCGGTCGAGGTCGGCCGGCGCCACGAGGTCGCTCTTGTTGAGCAGAATCACGTCCGCGAAGGCGATCTGGTTCTTAGCCTCGGGGGCGTCCCTCAGGCGATCGGTGAGCCACTTGGCGTCCGCCACCGTCACCACGGCATCAAGACGGGCGGCCTCGCCCACATCCTGATCGACGAAGAAGGTCTGGGCCACCGGTGCCGGATCGGCGAGGCCCGTGGTCTCCACGATGATCGCGTCGAACTTGCCCCGGCGCTTCACCAGTCCGTCCATGATCCGGATTAGGTCGCCGCGCACCGTGCAGCAGACGCAGCCGTTGTTCATCTCGAACACTTCCTCGTCGGCGCCGACCACGAGGTCGTTGTCGATGCCGATCTCGCCGAACTCGTTGACGATCACGGCGTAGCGCTTGCCGTGATTCTCGGTGAGGATGCGGTTGAGCAGCGTGGTCTTGCCCGCGCCGAGATAGCCGGTGAGCACGGTGACCGGGATCTTGCCGGAGGTCGATCCAGCCGGGACGCCGGTCTGGGCGGGAGCAGGGCTCGTGTCGGTCATGGCGAATCTTCGGGCTGTGACGGAGGATCGGGCAAGGCTGGGCCCACGACCGTTGTCATATTGTAACAAATCCCGTCAAAGGAAGACGGAGCCACACGGTTTCGCGACCGGGGCTGCCCATCGATTGCACGTCGGACAAGCTTTGCTCTAGGCAAGCGGGGTCGCCGGGGAACATCCGCGCGATTCGCCACAGAAAAGCACCAGCGATCGCATTGATAGGGGCAGCGTTCCGCGCGAAGCCTATCCGTCTGAGTCAGCCCGGTCTCTTCGTCCGGACGCAGAAGATCACGCCCATGGACGCCCGAAACCCGCTGGAACAGGACGACACGATTCTGGCGCCGCCGCGCAGGCGCCGGTTGTCGGGCCCGCTCGTCATCGTTTTGCTCCTGGCTGTCCTGGGCGGCCTTGCCTTCGCATTCCCGGATCGGGCCCGCGAGACGGCCTCCCATCTCGCCAGCTCGGTGACCGGCCTGTTCGGCAGCGCGAGCAATCCCGATCCGGGCATCGACGCCGTGAAGGCCGGCCCGGTGGAGCGGGTGTTCCGCCCCTCCAAGGAGCAGCGCGCCGCCTTCGAGATCCTGCCGGTGGCCACCCAGCTGTTCCGGCCGGAGGGGGCCGCCGAGGGCCGCATCGCGCTGAACGACGACGACAACGTGCCGGTGGTCTCGCCCTATGCGGGCCGCGTCACCAAGGTGCTGGTCCGGGCGGGCGACGACGTGAAGGCTGGCGACGTGCTGCTGACGCTGGAGGCCACCGACATGGTCCAGGCGCAGAACGACTATCAGGCGGCGCTCAACAACCTCGGAAAGCAGCAGGCGCTGCTGAAGCTCGACCAGACCATCGCCCAGCGCCAGCAGGAGCTGTTCCAGGCCAAAGCCACGGCGCTGAAGGATTACCAGTCGGCCCAGAACGACGTGATCGCCGCCCAGAGCGACTTGAAGACCGCCGAGGCGGCACTGGACGCGGTGAAGAACCGCCTGCGCCTGCTCGGCAAGACCGACGCCGAGATCGCCGCCTACGAGAAGAAGGGCACGATGAGCCCGGAGACCCAGATCCGGGCGCCGATCGCCGGCACGATCGTGCAGCGCAAGGTCGGCATCGGGCAGTACCTCTCGGCCTCCAGCGATCCGGTCTTCGTGATCGGCGACCTGTCGACCGTCTGGCTCGTGGCCAACGTGCGCGAGAGCGAGATCCCGAAGATCCGGATCGGCCAGGAGGTCGAGGCGAAGGTCGCGGGCTTCGGCACGCGGGTGTTCAAGGCCCGGGTGAACTACATGGCCTCCAGCCTCGACCCGGCGACGCGCCGGCTCGCCGTGCGCAGCGAGGTCGACAACCCCGACCGGGTGCTCCGCCCGGAGATGTTCGCCACCTTCACGATCATCACCGGCAAGGGCGAGCCGAGCCCGAGCATTCCCGTGGCGGCGATCGTGTACGAGGGCGACCGCACCCATGTCTGGGTGGCGCGGCCGGACGGGGCGGTCGAGGCGCGGGACATCAAGCTCGGGCTGATCAACGGCGACAGCGCCCAGGTGGTCGACGGGTTGAAGGCGGGCGAGCAGGTCGTGACCCGCGGCGCCCTGTTCATCGACCGGGCCGCCACCGGCGACAAGGCGTCCTGAGCGAGGATCCGGTTCGATGAACGCGCTGATCGCCTTCTCGCTGCGCCAGCGCGTGCTGGTGGTGCTGCTCTTCGTGGTGATGCTGGGCATCGGCTACGGCGCCTACACACAGCTCAACATCGAGGCTTATCCCGACCCGGTGCCGCCGCTGGTCGACGTGATCACCCAGAACCCGGGGCAATCCGCCGACGAGATCGAGCGCTACATCACGATTCCGCTCGAGGTGGCGCTCGCCGGCATCCCGAACGCCCAGGTGGTACGCACCATCTCGCTGTTCGGCCTGTCCGACGTGAAGGTGCAGTTCAACTACGAGTATACGTACGAGGAGGCGCTGCAGCGGGTGCTCAACCGCCTGTCGCAGGCCCCGACCCTGCCGAACGGCGCCACGCCGCAGATCTCGCCGACGAGCCCGGTGGGCGAGATCATGCGCTACAAGCTCGTCGGCCCGGCGGGCTACTCGCCGATGGACATGAAGACCCTGCAGGACTGGGTGCTGCAGCGCCGGTTCAAGGCGATCCCCGGGGTGGTCGACGTCACGGCTTTCGGCGGCCGGGCCAAGGAATACGAGATCGCGGTCGACCTGAACCGCCTTCAGGCGCAGGGGCTGACGCTCGTGCAGCTCACCACGGCGCTCAACAACGCCTCGATCAACGTCGGCGGCCAGACGCTGAATGTCGGGCAGCAATCGGCGGTGGTGCGTGGCATCGGCCTGATCCGCGACATGGACGACATCAAGGACACGATGATCAGCCTCGTCAACGGCACCCCAGTGCTGGTGCGCGACGTGGCGGAGGTGCGCGTGTCGAACGCCCCGCGGCTCGGAATCGTCGGCCACGACGATCAGGCCGACGTGGTCGAGGGCATCGTGCTCATGAGCCGCGGCGGCAAGAGCCTGCCGACTCTGGAGCGGGTCGAGGCCGAGATCGACAAGATCAACGGCTCGTCGATTCTGCCGCCCGACGTGAAGATCGAGCGGATCTACGACCGGTCGGGCCTGATCCACACCACCACCCACACGGTGATGCACAACCTCGTCTTCGGCGTGGTACTGGTCTTCGTGGTGCAGTGGCTGTTTCTCGGCTCGCTCACCAGCGCGATCATCGTGGCGGCCACGATTCCCTTCGCGCTCGGCTTTGCGATCCTGATCCTCGTGGTGCGCGGCGATTCGGCGAATCTGCTGTCCCTCGGCGCGATCGATTTCGGCCTGATCGTCGACGCGACGGTCATCATGGTCGAGAACGTGTTCCGCCACATCGCCGAGCCCGACCACGTGAAGGGCGAGGCGCCGCCCGCAGGGCTCACGGGGCGGCTCGGCACGATCGCGGTCGCGGGCCGCGAGGTGAACCGGGCGATCTTCTTCTCGGCCACCATCATCATCGTCGGCTTCCTGCCGCTGTTCACGATGACCGGCGTCGAGGGCCACATCTTCGGCCCGATGGCTAAGACCTACGCGTACGCGCTGATCGGCGGGTTGCTTGCCACCTTCACGGTCTCGCCCGCGCTCTCCGCGCTGATGCTGCCCAAGAACCTGGAGGAGCGCGACACGCTGATCGTGCGGGTGCTGCGTGTCGGCCACGAGGCCGCGTTGCGCTTCGGCCTGCGCAACCGGGTTTTGGCGATCGGCGTGATGCTGGCTGTGCTGCTCGTCTCTGGGCTCGCGGCGCGCAATCTCGGCCTCGAATTCCTGCCGCGCCTTGAGGAGGGCAACCTCTACGTGCGCGGCACCATGCCGTCCTCGATCTCGCTGGAGGCCGGCAACGCCTACGTCCAGCGCATGCGCAAGATCTTCCAGGAGGTCCCGGAGGTCGTCACCGTGCTCTCGCACCAGGGCCGGCCGAACGATGGCACCGACGCGACCGGCTTCTTCAACGTCGAGATCCTGGCGCCCCTGAAGCCGATCGACCAGTGGCGCAAGGGCCTCGACAAGGAGACGCTGATCGCGACCCTGAGCAAGCAACTCGAAGCCGAATTTCCCGGCATCGAGTTCAACTTCTCCCAGTATATCGAGGACAACGTCCAGGAGGCGGCCTCGGGCGTGAAGGGCGAGAACTCGGTCAAAATCTACGGCAGCGACCTCGCCCAGCTCACCAAGACCGCAAACGCCGTGAAGGCGGCGCTCGGCACCGTCCAGGGCATCACCGACCTGTCGGTGTTCGAATCGCTGGGCCAGCCGACGGTGCGGATCGACGTCGACCGTCACAAGGCCGCCCGCTACGGGCTCTCCATCGGCGACGTGAACACAACCATCCAGGCGGCGATCGGCGGCCAGACCGCGGGCGACCTCTACGAGTATGGCTCGGACCGGCACTTCCCGATGCGGGTGCGGCTGGCCAAAGAGTACCGCTCGTCCCTCGCCGGCATCCGCAACATCGCAGTCGGCGCCCAGAACCCGAACGGCGGCGTGATCCAAGTGCCGCTCTCCGAGATCGCCGATGTCGACCTCGTCTCGGGCGCCTCGTTCATCTACCGGGAGGACCAGGAGCGCTACATCCCGGTGAAGTTCTCGGTGCGCGGGCGCGACCTCGGCAGCGCGGTGATCGAGGCGCAGCGCAAGGTCGCCGAGGCGGTGGACCTGCCGCCGGGTTACCGGCTCGAATGGGTCGGACAGTTCACCAACCTGCAGGAGGCGGCGACCCGGCTGAGCCTCGTGGTGCCGATCACGCTGCTGCTGATCGCGCTGCTCCTCTACATCAACTTCTCCTCAGTGGCCGACATGCTGCTGACCCTGTCGGTGATCCCGATGGCGATGATCGGCGGCATCTTCGCCCTGTCGGTGACCGGCACACCGTTCTCAATCTCGGCGGCGATCGGCTTCATCGCCCTGTTCGGCATCTCGACCATGGAGGGCGTGATCCTGCTGGCCTACTACAACCAGCTCCTCGACGAGGGCTGGAAGAAGCAGGAGGCGGTCTGGCACGCCGCCGTGGTGCGCATGCGCCCGGTAATGATGACCTGCGTCGCCGCCTGCGTCGGCCTGCTGCCGGCGGCGGTCTCCACCGGTATCGGCTCGCAGGTGCAGAAGCCCCTGGCGCTGGTGGTGGTCGGCGGCATCATCCTGGCGCCGAACCTGATTCTGGTGGTCGTGCCGGTGCTGATTTCCCTGTTCTCCCGGCGCAAGCCGAACCCGGACGCGCTGGCGCGCACCGAGCATCGGGCGGCCGCGTGAGTTTCTTCAGAACGACGACCCGGGGCGCCGGGCGGCGGCTCGTTGCAAGCGCGCCACAACGGGCTGCCGGCACACGCCATCTGGGGACGGCTGGATTGACTCGGATGCGCTCCCGGCCGCTCTACCAGGGTGAAGTTTCCGGGGGCGGAGTGGTGATGCGTGCGCCGAAACGGTGCGGACGGGCAGTGGCCGTGCTGGCCGCGTCCCTCTCCCTGTCGGCCTGCGCGGTCGGCCCGAACTACGTGCCGCCCGAGGACCCGCCGGTCAGCCGCTACACCCGGGAACCGCTGAAGAACCCCTCGGCCGCCGACGCCGTGCGCACCCGGCAGGGCGGATCGGCCGACCAGAGCTTCGTCGCCGGCGCCGACATTCCCGGCTCGTGGTGGACGCTGTTCCACTCGAAGGCGCTCAACCGCCTCGTCGAGCAGGCGCTCGCCAACAACCCGAATCTCGAAGCCGCCCAGGCCTCGCTGCGGATCGCGCAGCAGAACGTGCTGGCCCAGAAGGGTACGCTCTACCCGACCCTGACCGCGACCCCGCAGATCCAGGGCGCCCTGGCGCCGGGCCTCGACCTGCAATCACCCCTGCAGAACCAGTTCCAGTACCTCTACAGCCTCTCCACCCCGCAGGCGGTGGTCGCCTACAATCCGGACGTGTTCGGCGGAAACCGGCGCCAGATCGAATCGCTCGAGGCCACCACCGAGAACCAGCGCTTCCAGCTCGAGGCGGCCTACCTGAGCCTGACCGGCAACGTGGTGGCGGCGGCCGTCCAGGAGGCCTCCCTGCGGGCGCAGATCGAGGCGACCCGCAAGGTCATCCAGGCCCAGACCGAGATCCTGCAGCTCTACAACAAGCAGCTCTCGCTCGGTCAGATCGCCGGCGCCGACGTGGTGCAGCAGCAGGCCGCCCTGGCCCTGTCGCAGCAGCTCCTGCCGCCGCTGGAGAAGGCGCTGGCGCAGCAGCGCAACCTGCTGACCGCGCTGGCCGGTCGCCTGCCCTCGGACGAGGTCAGCGAGACCTTCGAGCTCTCGGGGCTGCGCCTGCCGACCAAGCTGCCGGTGAGCCTGCCCTCGCGGCTGGTGCAGCAGCGGCCCGACGTGAAGGCCGCCGAGGCGCTGGTCCAGCAGGCAAGCGCCAATGTCGGCGTCGCCTTGGCCAATCGCCTGCCGCAGTTCAACCTGACAGCGACCGGCGGCTCGAGCTCCACGCGGATCGCGCAGGTGACCAACCCGAGTGCCGCGTTCTTCACGATCATCGGCCAGGCCACCGCGCCGATCTTCGACGCCGGCACCCTGTTCCGGCGCCAGCGGGCGGCGGAGGAATCGCTGACGCAGGCGCAGGCTCAGTACAAGGCGACGGTGATCACCGCCTTCCAGAACGTTGCCGACGCCCTGCGGGCGCTCCAGGCCGACGCCAAGGCGGTGGCGGCCGCCGATGCGGCGGTGAGCGCCACCAACCAGAGCCTCGGGCTGATCCGCAAGCAGTACACGGCGGGCGCCGTCACCTCCTCGCAGGTGCTGATCGCCCAGCAGGGCTATCTCTCGGCGCTGGTCACCTCGGCGGGCGCCCGGGCGACGCAATACGCCGACACGGCGGCCCTGTTCGTGGCCCTCGGCGGCGGCTGGTGGAACCGCGCCGACGTGGCGCCGCCCCCGCCCGAGAAGGATCCGCTGAAGATCCTGTGACGCGGACGCCTCACGCGTACATCGCGATCGCGTCCTGCAGCATCTGGTCGGCGGTGCTCATCACCTTGGTGTTGGCCGTGTAGGCCTGCTGCGTCTCGATCATCTTCGAGAACTGGTCCGAGATGCTGGCATTCGACTGCTCGACCGAGCCGGCCGTCACGGTCGCGCCGTTGAGGCCGTAGCTCGGCGTCTCGGACTGGCCGTTGGCCACGTAGGTGCCGCCCTCGTAGGCGGTCAGGTTCGCCTGCGTGCCGAACTGCGCCAGCGTCAGCGTGCCCAGCGGCACGGTGCTGCCATCCGCGGCGGTGCCGGTGAGGGTCCCGGCGGGGGAGACGGCGAGGCTCGACAGGGTGTTGGCGCCCGTGGGCACCGTGACGGGCGCCGACGCGGAGGGGCCGGCGAAGAGGTAGTAGCCCGCGCCGTTGACGAGGTAGCCGTTAGCGTCGGTCGTGAAGTCGCCGCGCCGCGTGTAGGCGGTGGTGGTGCTGAAGGCGGGGCTCTGATCGGTCCCGGTATTCTCCCGCACGATGAAATAGCCGTTGCCGGAGATGCCGAGATTGGTCGAGACTCCGGTGGATTGCAGCGTGCCCTGGATGCCGAGGGTGTCGCGCGTGTTGCTCGCCACGCCGCCCGCCGGCTGCGTTCCGGCCTCGGTCTGCGCGAGCATGTCGGCGAAATGCGTCTCGGTGGTCTTGAACCCCGCCGTCTGCGTGTTGGCGATGTTGCCCGAGATGTTGTTCAGCGCGAAGGACTGCGCCGACGCGCCGGATATCGAGTTCGAGAGCGCGGCGAAGAGGCTCATCGGGGTCTCCGTAGGTCGGAGCGGCGGGGGATCGTCCGACGGGACATCATAGGCGCGCACCATGGTTAACCGACGGTGTGTTGCTGGTTCCACAACCATCCTTGGGAGCGCAGCGAAGCGATGACGGTTCGAACCGGCCTTAAGCCCCGATCACGTTGAGCACGATCTCCCGCCGATGCGGCCGGTCGCGGTGCTCGATCAGGTAGATCCCCTGCCACGTGCCCAGCGCCAGCCGGCCGTCGACCAGGGGGATGCTCAGCGCCGAATCGGTCACCAGCGTGCGGATATGGGCCGGCATGTCGTCCGGCCCCTCGGCGCCGTGGACGTAGCCGGCATGCCGGGGCGCGAAGCCGTCGAGCGCCGTCATCAGGTCGGTCTGCACGTCGGGATCCGCGTTCTCCTGGATGGTGAGCGAGGCCGAGGTGTGCCGGCAGAACACGGTCACCAGACCGTCCCGGATTCCGCTGTCGCGGACGAACGCCGCCACCGCGTCGGTAAAGTCCGTAAAACCCTGCCCCGGTGTCGCGATCGTGAGCCGCCCGCTGGCGTGGCGCTCGACCGCGCCCGCGGCCAGCATCTCCGCCGGACCAATCTTGCCCCGCCTCATGCGTCCGTCTCCAGCAATGTCGCGCCCGGCGCGACCTCGCGCTCCCCTCGGGCGAGGATGCGTTCCAGCACGTCGATCCGGTCGGCCTCCGCGGGGGGCTTGTCCCAGCGGATCCGGCTGACCCGGGGGAAGCGCATCGCCACTCCCGACTTGTGCCGGGTCGAGCGTTGCACGCCCTCGAAGGCGATTTCCAACACGAGCCCGGCCTCCAGGCCATGGGCGACCTCGCGCACCGGGCCGAACCGCTTGGTGGTGTTGTTGCGGACGTAGCGGTCGAGCTTGGCCAGTTCGGCATCGGTGAAGCCGTGATAGGCCTTGCCCACCGGCACCAGCTCGTCGCCGCCCTCTGGCGCTTCCCGCCAGACCCCGAACGTGTAGTCCGAGTAGAAGGACGAGCGCTTCCCGTGGCCGCGCTGGGCGTACATCATCACCGCGTCGACGATGTGGGGCTCGCGCTTCCACTTCCACCACGGACCCTTGGGTCGGCCCGGCAGATAGGGGCTGTTGCGGCGCTTGAGCATGATGCCCTCGATCGCCTCGGCATCCTCGCCCGCCCCCACCGAGGCGGGATCCGCCCGGGCAGCGGCCAGCGCCTCCCAATCGGCGAAGGGCACGAGCGGCGAGATGTCGATGCGGGCGTGATCGAGGCGCGTGACGAGGGCCTCAAGCTTCTCCCGCCGCTCCACGAACGGATCGGCCCGCAGGTCGTCGCCCTCGAGAGTCAGGAGATCGTAGGCCCGCACATGGGCGGGGAACTCCTCGAGGAGCTTGCCCGTCACCGCCTTCCGGTTGAGGCGCTGCTGGAGCACGTTGAAGCTCTGGACCCGGCGCGCGCGCAGGATCAGCAATTCGCCGTCCAGGGTACCCGTGAAGGTGATCGCCTCAGCGAGATCCGGGAAGGCGCCGGTGATGTCCTCACCGGTGCGGGAATAGATTTTTCCCACCTGCGCCCCCGCCCGGTCACGGCCGCCGACGAGCTGGACGCGGATGCCGTCCCATTTCCACTCGGCCGAGAACGCCTCAGGCTCCAGCTTCTCCAGGTCTTCCTCTTCCTCGATCGGATGGGACAGCATCGGCGGCCGGAACGGGGCCGGGTTCAGGGTCTCGGGCCGCTCCGCCCGTCCCTCGACCCAGGCGAACAGGGTCTCGAAGGGCGGCGTCAGCCCGTGCCAGACCTCCTCGACGGCGTCGGCATCGTGGCCGCCCAATGCGCCGACGGCAGTCTTGGCGAGCCGCGCCGAGACGCCGACGCGGAGATTGCCGGTGACGAGCTTCAGGAGCGCCCAGCGCCCGGTCTCGTCGAGGGCGTCGAGCCAGTCGGCGAGGTGGCGGGGGAGTTCGCGTTTGGGGATGGTGGCGAGCGATTCCACGACTTCGGCCAGGGTCGGGACGTGGGGCGGCGGGTTGTTGTGGCCGAGACCTGCGGGCGGATCCCCTCCCCCCTCTGCGGGGGAGGGTGGCCCCCGAAGGGCGTCGGGTCGGGACGAAGTCGCGCGAGGGGGGAGCGACGGTTCAGGCAAGGCCTCGCCCGACGTGGAGGCCGAGCCGTATTCTGCACCGGCGCTCCCCTCTCCCCCCATGCTGCGCAGGGTACCCTCCCCCGCGGAGGGGGGAGGGAGATCGCGCGGTGTCGGCCAGATCAGCGCGGTCGTCTCGGCGAGATCACCCACGTAATTGTGCGACAGCCGGAACAGAACCGGGTCGATCCGCTCCTCCACCAGCCCCCGGATCAGCGCCGGCTTGGCCTCGCGAAAGCTCAGCGTGCCCGTCATGGCGCCGAGCGCGTAGCCGCGTTCCGGATCCGGCGTGCGCGCGAAATAATCCTGGAGCATCCGCAGCTTGGCATTGCGGCGGGGCTCGTAGGCGAGGCGGTCGAGGAGGTGGGCGAACTCGTTCACGCAGCAGCCTCCTTCTCCGCGACCTCGGTCGGTGCCGGCTCGGCCTCGCCGTCGTCGCCATAGCCCAGGAGATGCAGCGGCTTGGCCCGAATGCCCTGCGTCCCGCACCAGTGGACCAGCGCGTCCTCCTGCCCATGCGTCACCCAGACTTCCCCGGCGCCGGTGTCACGGATGGTGCGGCACAGGTCTGGCCAGTCGGAATGATCGGAGATCACCATCGGCAGTTCCACGCCCTTCTGGCGGGCGCGGGCGCGCACCCGCATCCAGCCGGAGGCGAAGCAGCTCACCGGATCGGGAAACTTGCGCGACCAGAGATCCTGGATCGACGAGGGCGGGCAGATCACGATCGCCCCGTGTAGGTCCTTGCGGTCGGCCGCCGCCACCTTCGGCGTGTCGCCGAGCGGTATGCCCTCCTCCTTGTAGAGAGCGGTGAGCTTCTCCATCGCCCCGTGCAGGTGGATCGGCCGGTCCCAGCCCTCCTCGCGCAGCAGCGCCATCACCCGCTGCGCCTTGCCGAGCGCGTAGGCGCCGACGATGTGGGCCCGCTCGGGGAACAGCCTGACGGAGTCGAGAAGCTTGCGCACCTCGCCGCGCGTGTCGGGATGGGTGAAGACGGGCAGGCCGAAGGTCGCCTCGGTGATGAACACGTCGCAGGGCACCACCTCAAAGGGCAGGCAGGTCGGGTCCGGCGCGCGCTTGTAGTCGCCCGAGACCACCACCCGGGCGCCCTCCCGCTCGATGGCGATCTGCGCCGAACCCAAGACATGGCCTGCTGGGGCGAAGCGCACGGTGACGTCACCGATGCGGATGGCCTCGCCCAGGCGCGCTTCCTGGCGGTGCCGGCAAAAATCCGCGCCGTAGCGCACCGCCATGATCCGCAGGGTCTCGGGCGTCGCCAGCACGTGGCCGTGGCCCGAGCGCGCGTGGTCGGCATGGCCGTGGGTGATCAGGGCGCGCTCCACCGGCCAGGTCGGATCGACGTGGAAGCCCCCGAGCGGACAGTAGAGACCCTCGCGGGTCAGGGTGAGGAGATCGCTGGCGCGTATCGGCATGGGGTCCGTGCTGCGGGTGGAGTCCGCCGGTGGCCCCGATATAGTGGCGCCCCCGAACCGGCAGACGCATGGCCCCGCAGCACAGTTCCGGCGACCTCCTCGCCGACCGCCGCTATCGCTACGCGGAGGCCTGCCTGGAAGACGGCGACCACGAAGCCGCCGTAGATCTGGCCGAGCAGGCTCTGGAGATCACCCCGCGCTACGCGCCGGCTTGGCTGCTGCTCGGCCGGGCGCGGGAGGGGCTGGGGGCGTCGCGGAACGACCCCGCGCTGCGCGACGCGGCGGCCCGGGCCTATGCCTGCGCCCTCGACATCGACCCGGACGATACCCTCGGCGTGCGGGCCCAACTCGTCCGCCTGGGTGCGGGCGACGGCCTGCCGGCCCTCTCGCCGGCCTACGTGAAGGCCCTGTTCGACGGCTACGCGCCGCGCTTCGAGCGCCATCTGGTCGGGGGCCTGGCCTATATCGGCCCAGAGCTGGTCCGCGACGCCCTCCCCCGCACGCCCGAGCATTTCGGGATGGCCCTCGATCTGGGCTGCGGCACCGGCCTGATGGGCGCGGCGATCCGCGAGCGGGTCGGATACCTCACCGGCGTCGATCTCTCGCCGGGGATGCTGGCCCTGGCGCGGGCCAAGTCCTGGCAGGACCGGCCGCTCTACGATCGCCTCGCCGAGGGCGAACTCGGTGCCTTCCTGGCCGCCGAGGCGCGGGCCTCCGCCGATCTCTGTCTCGCCGCCGACGTGCTGATTTACGTGGCCGATCTCGGCCCCATCCTGGCGGAGATGGGTCGCGTGCTGCGTCCGGGCGGAATCGCCGCCTTCACGGTGCAGTCCCATGACGGGCCCGGCGCCGTCCTGGGTGCCGACGGGCGCTACGCCCATGCGGATGCCCATATCGCGGCGGCCGCGACCGGCTTTGAGATCCTGACCCTATGTCCGGCGGACGTCCGCCGCGAGGCCGGGCTGCCGGTGCCGGGCCGCGTCGTTGTGTTGCGCCGCACCGCGGCATGAAACCGCTCCGCTATTCGTCCATTGACAGTCGGTCGCGGCAGGCGCGGCCGCTGTATCGGGGGAACAGCATGGCGGATTACCGTAATCGGACGGGTATCGACACGCCGGAGCGAAAGCGTGAACTACCGGCCGACAAATCCTTCCCGGCCGATCCGCGGACCCGCATCCCCTTCGCCATCGCGCTGGCCATGCTGGCGGGCTGCGCCGATTCCATCGGCTTCCTTGAGTTTTCGCAGCTCTTCATGTCGTTCATGTCGGGCAACACCACGCGCTTCGGCGTTGCGGTGGCCAATGCCGATTGGGAGAACGTCACGCGGGTCGCCAGCACGATCTGCGTCTTCTGCTTCGGCGCCTTCCTGGGCACGCTGATCGCCGCCTGGGTCGGGCGCTGGCGTCTGGCCGTGCTGCTGACCATCCAGGCGCTGCTGCTGGCCGGGGGGCTGCTGATGCCCTGGGGCACCTTCGCGTATCCGTTGCACGCCTATCCGATCGTGCTGGCTCTGGGACTCCAGAACGCGACGCTGCAGGACGAGGGCGGCCGCTCCATCGCCCTAACCTACGTCACCGGCGCGGTGGTGCGCTTCGGCACCGGCTGCGCCAATCTCCTTCTCGGGACGGTGGCGCCCTCGTTCTGGATCCAGGCGCCACTCTGGGCCGGGCTCAGCACGGGTGCGGTGATCGGCGGGTTGCTCGACATCCGCTACGGCGAATCGGCCTTCCTGTTCCCGGCCGCCCTGGCCGCGGTGCTGGCGCTAATCGCGATCGCGCTGACCGTCGCCAAGCCGGGCAGCACCCTGGTGGCGGGCTCGTCGCCTGCCCCCGACGCGAACCCGAAGGCCGCGGTGATCGACGCGATCCATTGAGATCGATTGCGGCCCAGAGTCAGCCTTCCGAATCCCGGACGCTGCCCCGCCCCTGCTTGATGGTGGCGCGGTTCTTCTTGGCCCCGATGCGCCGCTCCTGCGAGCCGCGCGTGGGCTTCGTCGCGCGGCGGATCGGGGGCGGCGGCTTGGCCGCCTCCGCCACAAGGTCGACGAGGCGCTGGAGGATCTCCGCCCGGTTGCGCTCCTGCGTGCGATGCCGCTGCCCAGTGAGCACGAGGACCCCGTCCTTGGTCATCCGCCGCCCGGCGAGCCGCACCAAGTTCGCCTTGACCCGCTCGTCGATGGAGGGCGAGGCGAGGACCGGCCAGCGGAGTTGCACGGCCGTCTCGACCTTGTTGACGTTCTGGCCGCCCGCCCCTGAGGCGCGCAGGAACGACATCTCGATTTCATCGTCCGGGATGGCGATGCGCGGCGTCACCCGCAATGACATGGCGGCCTCCGAACGGCGTCGTGACCGGCGCAAGCGGGGATGCGAAGAGGGACCAGGATCGCCATATCACCTCCCGTGAACCCGGATCGCCATCCACAACGGTGTCGGCGCCCCCGGGGTTCAGGCCGCCTCTTCCGGCGTGCGCGCCCGCAACGCGAGGGCGTGGAGCCCGCGCTTGAACGCCTCCTCCATCAGCGCGTTCACCAAGCGGTGCCGCTCGACGCGGCTCTTGCCCGCGAAGGCGGAGGCGACGATGTCGAGCCGGTAATGCGTTTCGCCCCCCGGCCGTGCCCCGGCATGGCCGGCATGCAGGTGCGACTCGTCAATCACGTCGAGCCGCTCCGGCGCGAGCTGGTCCCGCAGCCGCGCCTCCATCCAGTCCCGGAGCGTACCGCCCCCGTTCGCTCCGTCAGCCATCGCGTCCCTCCCGTCCGTCAAGCCCGATCCCGCGCATGCGTCATCAGGCCCGACGCCCTTGTGTCTCAGGTCCGCCCCCTCATAATCGGCCCGTCATGGATCTCAACTCGCGCCTGTTCGACAGCATCCGGATCAAACCGTCCTGCGACGAGCCGAAGGCCGCGGCCGAGGGCGTCTGCGAGACTCCGGGCTGCGCGCAGCCGGGCCTGTACCGGGCGCCGAAGGGCCGGAAGGCGGAGGGCCAGTACTGGCGCTTCTGCATCGACCACGTGCGCGCCTACAACGCGACCTACAATTATTTCGACGGCATGAACGACGCCGCCGTGCAGGCCTACCAGAAGGACGCGATCATCGGCCATCGCCCGACCTGGGCGATGGGCGTGAACAAGAGCGGCCAGGCCAAGCCGGCGGACGAGCCCGCCCGTGACTGGGCCTATGTCGATCCGCTCGGCATCCTGCGTGGCGAGGGCGTCGGCGACACCCGGCGGCGCGCCCGTCAGCCCGAGGAGCCGCGCAAACCCAAACATTCGGCGACGGTGCGGCGGGCGCTGGACGTGATGGGCCTCGAGGAGGGCGCCGACACGGCCGCCATCAAGGCGCAGTACAAGGTGCTGGTGAAGCGCTTCCACCCCGATGCCAATGGCGGCGACCGCTCGTTCGAAGAGCGGCTGCGCGACATCATCCGCGCCCACGATGTGCTCCGGGCCGCCGGCCTCTGCTGACCGGCATGATGCATGCACGTCAGTTCTATCACCCCATAGGGCAAACCGCGCGGCGCAGCCCTATATGGAGTTCAGGCCGGTCGGTGGCGCCGGAACGCGCCGCCGTCTAAGAATGGCTCCGCCCCGCCGCGGAGGCCCGGCTCGACGTTCTTCCGCGCGGATGTTCCACTGTTGGGAGTGGCGTGTCCGCGCCTCACGAGGTTCCGAATGCTCTCTGACGACACGCCCGCCCGGCTCCCCGACCGCACCGTCTCCGTCCGCGAGGTCTTCGGCATCGACCTCGACCTCAAGGTCCCGGCCTATGCCGAGTCCGAGGAGCACGTTCCCGATCTCGACCCCGACTACATCTTCGACCGGGAGACGACGCTGGCGATCCTGGCCGGCTTCGCGCGCAACCGCCGCGTGATGGTCACCGGCTATCACGGCACCGGCAAGTCGACCCATATCGAGCAGGTCGCGGCCCGGCTGAACTGGCCGTGTATCCGCATCAACCTCGACAGCCACGTCTCGCGCATCGACCTCGTCGGCAAGGACGCGATCGTCCTGCAGGACGGCAAGCAGGTCACCGCCTTCCAGGATGGCATCCTGCCCTGGGCGCTGCAGAACAACGTCGCGCTCGTCTTCGACGAATACGATGCCGGCCGGCCGGACGTGATGTTCGTGATCCAGCGCGTGCTGGAGCTCTCGGGCCGGCTGACGCTGCTCGATCAGAAGCGCGTGATCCGCCCGCATCCGGCGTTCCGGCTCTTCGCCACGGCGAACACGGTGGGCCTGGGGGACACGTCCGGCCTCTATCACGGCACCCAGCAGATCAACCAGGGCCAGATGGACCGCTGGTCGATCGTCACCACGCTGAACTACCTGCCGCACGACCGCGAGGTCGACATCGTGCTGTCGAAGGCGGTCCATTACCGGGGCGACCAGGGCCGCGACATCGTCAACCGGATGGTGCGCGTGGCCGACCTCACCCGCAACGCCTTCATGAACGGCGATCTCTCGACCGTCATGAGCCCGCGCACGGTGATCACCTGGGCCGAAAACGCCGACATCTTCAAGGATATCGGCTTCGCCTTCCGGGTGACCTTCCTGAACAAGTGCGACGAGCTGGAGCGGACGCTGGTGGCCGAGTTCTACCAGCGCGCCTTCGGCAAGGAGCTGCCCGAGAGCGCGGTGAACGTCGCGCTGAGCTGACCCGCATGGAGGACGCGATGGCGCATCCGGCCCTGACGCACGAGGACGCCCCGGCGGCCCCGCACGCACGGGGGCGGACGCGCTACGCGGACGATCTCTACACCTGGGTCCAGGAGCAGGTGGCGCTGCTCCGCGCCGGCCGGGTAGACGCGCTCGACCTCGACAATATCGCCGAGGAGCTGAGCGACGTGGGCTCGGAGCAGTACGACAAGCTCGAAAGCGCGATCGACGTGCTGTTGGCCCATGCCCTCAAGTGGGACCATCAGCCCGAGCGGCGCAGCCGCGGCTGGTCGCTGACGATCGCAGAGCAGCGGGTGCGGATCGACAGGCAACTGCGCAAGAATCCCGGCCTCAAGTCGCGGATCGCCGAGGCTGTCTCGGACGGCTACCGGCTCGGTCGCATCCGGGCTGCCCGCGAGATGAAGCGTCCGCTCAAATCCCTGCCGGCTGAGTGTCCCTATACCTGGGACGAGATCCTCAACCGCCCCTTCGCGTTCGACGACGACCGGTAGCCCCGCATGTCCATCTCCAACCGCAAGCCCGGCGAGCGCCGCGAACCCGTGGCCGAGCCCCTGAAGCGCTCGGTGGCCGGGTGCCTGCGCGCCATCGCGCGGCGCTCCGAGGTCGAGGTTACCTACGCCACCGACCGACCGGCGCTCACCGGCGATAAGGCCCGGCTGCCCGAGCCCCCGCGTAAGCTGTCGGCGCAGGACGTCGCGGTGCTGCGCGGCAATGCCGACGCCATGGCGCTGCGCCTCGGCTGCCACGACGTCGCCGTCCACCGCCGCCTCGCCCCCGAGAACGCCGCCGCCCGGGCGGTCTACGACGCGGTTGAGCAGGCCCGCGTGGAGGCGATCGGCTCGCGCCGGATGGCGGGCGTGGCCAGCAACATCTCGGCGATGCTGGAGGATCGCTACCACCGCGGCGGCAAGTACGAGAACATCACCGACCGGGCCGACGCCCCGATGGAGGACGCCGTCGCCCTGATGGTGCGCGAGCGGCTCACCGGCCAGCAGCCGCCCGAGGCGGCAGCCAAGATCGTGGAGCTGTGGCGCGAGCATATCGAGGCGAAGGCCGGCCCGAATCTCGACGGGCTGCTCGGCTCGATCGAGGACCAGCGCAAGTTCGCCCGCTCGGTGCGCGACCTCCTCACCTCGCTCGACATGTCGGACGAGACCCCGTTCGACGCCGAGGATGACGAGAACGACGACGAGAACGACGCCCAGGACGACGAGCAGAACCCGAGCGAGGGCGATTCGGAGGAGAAGAGCCAGGGCGAGCGTGCCGAGATCGAGACCTCCGAGGAAGCCTCCGACGAGATCGAGGAGGGCGCCCAGGAATCCGCCGACGCGCCCTCGGGCGAGTTGCCGGAGGAATCCGAGGACGCGGATTCGGAGGAGGCCTCCGAGGCCTCGCGCCCGCCCCAGCGGCAGGGCAACGAGGCGCGCGGACCCGAATACCGGGTCTTCAACCCGCGCTTCGACGAGGTCATCCACGCGGAGGAATTGTGCGACGCGGACGAGCTGTCGCGCCTGCGCTCCTACCTCGACAAGCAGCTCTCGCATCTCCAGGGCGTGGTCGGCCGCCTCGCCAACCGGCTGCAGCGGCGGCTGCTCGCCCAGCAGAACCGGGCCTGGGATTTTGACCTGGAGGAGGGTCAGCTCGACCCGGCACGCCTCGTGCGCGTGGTCATCGACCCCTACCAGCCCCTCTCCTTCAAGCAGGAGAAGGACACGAATTTCCGCGACACGGTCGTCACGCTGCTCCTCGACAATTCGGGCTCGATGCGCGGCCGGCCGATCACCGTGGCGGCGACCTGCGCCGACATCCTGGCGCGGACACTGGAGCGCTGTGGCGTGAAGGTGGAGATCCTGGGCTTCACCACCCGGGCCTGGAAGGGCGGCCAGAGCCGCGAGGCGTGGCTCGCGGCCGGCAAGCCACCGAACCCGGGCCGCCTGAACGACCTGCGCCACATCGTCTACAAGTCGGCCGACGCCCCCTGGCGTCGGGCGCGCAAGAACCTCGGGCTGATGATGCGCGAGGGGCTGCTCAAGGAGAACATCGACGGCGAGGCGCTGGATTGGGCGCACAAGCGCCTGCTCGGCCGGCCGGAGCAGCGCAAGATCCTGATGGTGATCTCCGACGGTGCGCCGGTGGACGACTCGACCCTGTCGGTGAATGCCGGCAACTACCTGGAACGGCACCTGCGCTGGATGATCGAGGAGATCGAGACGCGCTCGCCCGTGGAGTTGCTCGCCATCGGCATCGGCCACGACGTGACGCGCTACTACCGTCGCGCCGTGACGATCATCGATGCGGAAGAACTCGGCGGCGCGATGACCGAGAAGCTGGCCGAACTGTTCGAGGAGAACGGCGAGGCCGTGCCGACGGGCCGTATGCTGCGGGCGGCGGGCGGCCGGCGGTAATCAGGTCCCGCCCTGCCGCGCGCGAGCGAGAGACGATTCGTGTCGCGAAAGCCGGTCGCTCCGGACTGAACCTCCATACGGTTCGTGTTCGCGACTTGGCCGTCGAAGCCCCCTCCGTCATCAAAAGCGTAGCGCAGTGACTCAGGGCAGCGCGGGACTTGTCGACGTGGCGCCGCCTGGATTGCTGCGCTCCACTCGCAGCGACGGCAATGTGGCGTCAGCCTTTAAAGTGACGGCAGCCTGCGGCCGAGCTTTGGCCTGCCTGGACTGGCTGGCTTGCCGCAGACAAGCGTAAAACCGCCGCGGCCTTCACGGCCACGGCGGCTAAAACCATCCGGTCAGGAATGGTAAAGCGCGAAGGCTCAGGCCGCTTCGGCCGGAGCCTCAGCGAGCTTCTTGTGGATCTCGCGCTTCAGGAGGCGGGCGGTCTGCGACAGGTCGCCCTCGCCGGCCTTGATCAGGAAGGCGTCGAGCCCGCCGCGGTGCTCCACCGAGCGCAGGGCGTGCGCGGTGACCCGCAGGCGCACGCGCTTGCCCAGCGCGTCGGACTGGAGGGTGACGTTGCACAGGTTCGGCAGGAACCGGCACTTGGTCTTGCGGTTCGAGTGGCTCACGAGGTGGCCGACCTGAACGGCCTTGCCGGTGAGTTCGCAGCGGCGCGCCATGATGACTTAAGATCCCGTCTCGTTCCGCTCGATGAAGACCCGATCGCAGCGGCGCGATCGTCGTCGCAGCGGGCGGCGCCCAATGCGGTTCCAGGTCCGGCGGAGTCCTGTTGAAGGCGCGAGCCTATAGGCGACGAAGCCGCACCGCGTCAAGGTCAGGACGATGAACTGGCTCGCCCGGCGATCCAACGGTCTGTTAACCACGATGCCGGGATATAGCCTTCTTCCACCCGCAGGAAGGCGCCTCACCCGGCTTCGGGCATCGTGAGGATGCCACCAGCGGGTGTGTTCGTGAGGGCGGACGCGGGCCTAAGGTCCTCGGCCGCTCGCCCTGGGATGCGATCCGGATCATGAGCGCCACGCCTGACCATCGGACGATCAAGCCGCTGACGAAGCATGCCGCCGGACGGCTGGTCGTCAGCGCCCTCGCGGTCGCGGCGCTCGTCGCGCCGGCCGAGGTCGTCGCGCGCGCCGGCCGGTCCAAGCGGGCTCCGGCACCGGCCGCCACCGTGGCGGTCGATTACAGCATCAACCTCGCCGGCCTGCCGATTGGCACCGCGCGCCTCGCCGGCTCCTTCGAGCGCGACCGCTACCTCATGGACGTGTCGGCCGTGCTCACCGGCCTCGTCGGCGCGATCACCGGCGGCAAGGGCTCGGCCCGGGCGTCCGGCACCTTCACGGCGGCGCCCCAGCCCGGTGCCTTCTCGATCGCCACCCACACGGCGAGTTCCGGCATCGCGGTGCGCATGGCGCTGGCGCATGGGAACGTCGTGCAGGCCGAGATCACGCCGCCGCTCGTCGACATGCAGGACCGCGTGCCGGTGACCCCGGCCAACAAGCGCGGCATCCTCGATCCGGTCAGCGCGCTGCTGATGCCGACCCAGGGGCGCGGCGAGCCCCTCGACCCGGAGAACTGCAACCGGACCCTGCCGGTCTTCGACGGCGCGACCCGCTTCAACGTGGTGCTCAGCTACGCCGAGACACGGCCGGTGCAGAAGCCGGGCTATGCCGGCCCGGTCCTCGTATGCACCGCCCGCTACCAGGCGGTGGCCGGCCACCGGCCGGACCGGCCGGGGGTGAAGTTCATGGAAGACAACCGCGAGATGTCGGTCTGGCTCGCCCCCGTCGAGGGGACGCGGGTGCTGCTTCCGCTGCGCATCTCGGTGCTCACCACGGTCGGCACCAACATCATCGAGGCGACGCGCTGGACCCAGGGCGGCACCGCGGCCACGACCGGGACGGCCGGGGCCGAACCGAACACGGCCAGCGTCGCGCAGGCGAGCGTTCCTGGAGAGTAGAAACCTTTGACCGGGGGCCGTTTTCCCGGCACGCCTGCCCGGCGCGGCGACCGCGCCAGGGAGGCCAGCCAATGCCCAAGGGCTACATCATCGTCCGGATGACGGTCACCGACCCGGACGCCTACCAGGACTACGCCGCCATGGCCTCAGAGGCCATGCGGAAATACGGCTGCACGCCGCTGGTCCGCGGCGGCCGCAGCGAGGCGCTGGAGGGCGAGGCCCGGCCGCGCAACGTCGTGCTGCAATTCGAGTCCTACGAGGCGGCGCGCACCTACTATTTCTCACCCGAGTATCAGGCCGCCATCGCGAAGCGCCGGCCGGCGGGAATCGGCGAAGTGTTGCTGGTCGAGGGAGTGGACTGATTTGTCCTGACGTGTAGCGCAGCGCCCAGGACGCCGTTCGGAATTGTCGCGGTGGGTGAAATCTTCATCGTGCGGGCGATAATGCCCGGATGCGCCCGACCCTCCTCCGAATCGCCCTCCCCCTGATCGCCCTCGCCGGCCCGGCCGCCGCACAGCCGCTGACCGCCGGCACCGCGGAACCCGGCTGCGGCGGCGATGCCTTCTCCTCCGCCGAGATCGTCCAGCACCGCCGCGGGCCCCTCGTGGCGATGCCCGACACGCTCTGCGCCAACCTCGCGCCCCAGCCCGGCACGCCGACGACGCAGATCGACGTCTACCCGCTCGTCACGCCGCAGGGCGGACCTGTTGGACCTCGCGGCGGCGACATCCCATATGAGGGGAGACCGACCCGGCCCTATCGTCCCTGACGCGACCGGCCGATAACGTTTCCCCCGCCCGCGCCCGTGACGGCGCCGCGACGGCCCTCCCGATCCGGGGTGACCGTCCGAAGGAACCGCCGACCATCGACGCGCTGCTCCGCTCCCCGCCCAGTCGCTCGCTGTCCCGCGACGCCCGCGCCCGCGGGGTCACGGCGGTGCTCGGGCCAACCAACACCGGCAAGACGCATCTCGCCATCGAGCGGATGCTCGCGCACCCGACCGGGATGATTGGGCTGCCCCTGCGGCTGCTCGCCCGGGAGGTCTACCTGCGCGTCGTCGCCAAGGTCGGCCCCGAGAAGGTTGCGCTGGTCACCGGCGAGGAGAAAATCAAACCGGACCGGCCGCGCTACTGGATCTGCACGATCGAGGCGATGCCCCGGGACCTCGACGTGGCCTACGTCGCCATCGACGAGATCCAGCTCGCCGCCGATATGGATCGCGGCCACGTCTTCACCGACCGCCTGCTCTATGTGCGCGGCCGGGAGGAGACCCTGCTGATCGGCTCCTCGACCATGCTGCCGCTGGTCCAGAGCCTGATCCCGAACGTCCACACCACGACGCGGCCGCGTCTCTCGCAGCTCAGCTTCGCGGGGGAGAAGCGCCTGTCGCGCCTGCCCCGGCGCACCGCGATCGTCGCGTTCTCAGCGGAAGAAGTCTACGCGATCGCGGAGCTGATCCGCCGGCAGCGCGGCGGCGCCGCGGTGGTGCTGGGCGCCCTGTCGCCGCGGACCCGCAACGCCCAGGTCGAGATGTATCAGGCCGGCGACGTGGATTACCTCGTCGCCACCGACGCGGTCGGCATGGGCCTCAACCTCGACGTGGATCACGTCGCGTTCGCGGCCAACTGGAAGTACGACGGCACCCGCTTCCGCAAGCTCACCCCCGCCGAGATGGGTCAGATCGCCGGCCGGGCCGGCCGCCACCTCGCGGACGGGACCTTCGGCTCCACAGGGCGCTGCCCGCCCTTCGAGGCCGAGCTGGTGGAGCGGCTGGAGAGCCACGATTTCGATCCCCTGCGCATCCTGCAATGGCGCAACCCCGATCTGAGCTTCGGCAGCCTCGAAGGATTGCAGGCGAGCCTGGACGAGCACCCGCGCGAATCAGGGCTGACCCGCGCCCCCATGGGCGAGGACCAGCAGGCCCTCGAAATCCTCATGAAGGAGGAGGATATCCGCGACATGGCGCGCAGCGCCGCCACGGTCCGGCGGCTCTGGGACACCTGCGGCGTGCCGGATTATCGCAAGGTCCATCCGCAGGTGCATGCCGACCTCGTGGCCCAGCTCTACCGATTCCTCATGAAGGGGATGGCCGGGCGCATCCCCGACACATGGTTCGCCGAGCAGGTGGCGATGATCGACCGCACCGACGGCGACATCGACACGTTGTCCCGCCGGATCGCCCAGGGACGCACCTGGACCTTCGTGGCAAACCGCCCCGACTGGCTGCGCGACCCAGAACATTGGCAGGGCGAGACGCGTCGGGTAGAGGACAGGCTGTCCGACGCCCTGCACGAACGCCTCGCGAGCCGCTTCGTCGACCGGCGCACAAGCGTCCTGATGCGGCGCCTGAGAGAGAACACGATGCTCGAAGCCCAAATCACCGCCGACGGTGACGTCACCGTCGAGGGTCAGCATGTCGGCCACCTTCACGGATTCCTGTTCGTTCCCGATGCCAGTGCCGAGGGGCACGAAGCCAAGACCCTGAGGAGCGCCGCCGAGAAGGCGCTCGCCGGGGAGATCGAGGGCCGGGCGGAGCGGTTCGCCGCCACCGCCGATTCGACCCTCGTGCTCGCGCACGATGGGACGATCCGGTGGACCGGCGCGCCGGTGGCCAAGCTCACCCCCGGCGAGAAGCTCTTCGCCCCGCAGATTCGTCTGCTGGCCGATGACAGCCTGACCGGCGCCCACCGCGAGAAGGTCGAGGCGCGGCTCGATGCGTGGCTGAAGGCCTACATCGTGCGCCTGCTCGGCCCGCTCATGGAGATCGAGACCGCGGCCGACCTCACCGGGCTGGCCAAGGGAATCGGCTATCAGGTGGTCGAGGCTTTGGGCGTGCTGGAGCGCTCGAAGGTCGCGCACGAGATGCGCAGCCTCGATCAGGACGGTCGCGGGGCCCTGCGCCGCCACGGCGTCCGCTTCGGCGCCTACCATATCTTTCTGCCGGCCCTGCTGAAGCCGGCCCCGCGGACGCTCGCGGCCCAGCTCTGGGCCCTGCGCAACGGCGGCCTCGACCAGCGCGGCCTCGACGAGATCGCGCACCTTGCCGGGTCCGGGCGCACCTCGATCAAGGTCGACCGCGAGATCGCCAAGGGCCTTTATCGGGCGGCTGGCTTCCGGGTCAGCGGCGAGCGGGCCGTGCGCGTCGACATCCTGGAGCGGCTCGCCGACCTGATCCGGCCGGCGATCGCCTACCGGCCCGGCACGACGCCCGGCGCCCCGCCGGACGGCACCGCCGACGGCGACGGCTTCGTGGCGACCGTAGGCATGACCTCGCTCGTCGGCTGCTCGGGCGAGGATTTCGCCTCGATCCTGAAGTCGCTCGGCTACAATGCGGAAGCCCGCCCCGGGCCGGCCATCACGGTCCCCCTGGTGCCGGCCGCCGCCACGACGCCCGCCGCGAGGGCCACCGCCGAGGCGTCCACCGACGAGGCCGTGACCGCTCAGGCGGATGCCGCCGAGCCCACCGGCGACGAGGCCCCGGCCGCGGAGTCCGAGGGCACGCCTGAAGTCGCTGGCGAAGACGCGTCCGTCGATGAGGCCGCGGCCGAGGCGGCTCCCGCCGAGGCTGGGAGTCCGGAAGAGGCCGTCACGACCGCGGAACCCGCCGAAGAGCGCCCGGCTGTCGAGGAGCCCGCGGCAGAGGCGCACGATGTCGCGGACACCGAGGCCGCTGTCGCACCGGAGGCCGAGGCCGAGCCCGGCGCCGAATCCGCAACACCCGCGGACGCAACGGCATCGGACATTGCCGATACGGCGGCCCCGGTCGAGGCGGTGGGCGAGACCGAGACCGCACAGGAAGCCGCCGGGACCGAAGGTGAGACGGCCGTCGAGGTTCCCACGATCGAGGTCTGGCGCCTTCAGCGTCATCAGCGCCCGGCCCATCAGCGTCCGCAGAACCGCCCGCGCGGCGCGGGCCGGGGCCGGGACGTTGGCCAGCCGGGCCAGAACCCGGGGCAAGGCCGTCCGGAGGGCGGGCGGCCGGAGCAGCGGCGTGCCGAGGGCGAAGGCGGGCCTCGGCCCGCGCGGGATCGCGGCCCTCGCCGCGACCGCTTCGAGGGGGGCCGGCCGGAACGCCGGGACGACCAGCGGCGGGACGATCAGCGCCACGCCGAGCAGCGTCATGCCGGGCCGCGGCCCGACCAGCGGCCGCCGCGGCGTGAGCGGGCGCCAGACCCGGATTCGCCCTTCGCCAAGCTGGCCGCGTTGAAGGCGCAGCTCGAAGCCGGCGACGGCGGGAAGCGCTGATCCACCGGGGATGCGGGAGGACCGGCAGCGCCTCGACAAGTGGCTGTGGTTCGCCCGCTTCGCGCGGACCCGGTCGCTCGCGGCGCGGCTAGCCTCCGACGGCTTCGTGCGGGTGAACGGGCTGCGCGCCGAGAACCCCGCCAAGGGCGTCGGAATCGGCGATGTGGTGACGGTGGCGGCCCCCCACGCGACGCTGGCGGTGCGGGTCCTCGGGCTCGGCCTGCGGCGGGGTCCGGCCCCCGAGGCGCGGCTGCTCTACGACGATCTGTCGGGCCATGCCGCCACCTTGGAGCAGCCGGAGTGATGAGGCGGGGCCACAGGTGCCGGAACAGGGCGGCCGCCTGGGCAGGATGCGGCGGCGCCGCGCTTGTCAGCCCGGGAGCCAGAGTCTAAGGCCGTTGCCTCCGAAGCCCGGCTCTGAGCCGGGCTGCACCGGCATTCCCTCGCAGTGCCACCCGGGCGTGCGGGCCGTCCCGAGGCTCCGCCCGGGCCAAGTCGTGGTTGAGGACGAAGACATCCGATGACCTATGTCGTCACCGACAATTGCATCAAGTGCAAGTACACGGACTGTGTCGAAGTCTGTCCGGTGGATTGCTTCTACGAGGGCGAGAACATGCTCGTCATCCACCCGGACGAATGCATCGATTGCGGCGTCTGCGAACCGGAATGCCCGGCCGAAGCGATCAAGCCCGATACCGAGTCGAACCTCGACACGTGGCTGAAGCTGAACGCTGACTACGCCAAGACCTGGCCCAACATCACCCAGAAGAAGGAAGCGCCAGCCGACGCCAAGGAGTGGGACGGCAAGTCCGGAAAGCTCGAGGCTTACTTCTCGGCGAACCCCGGCTCGGGCGACTGATCACGGCCATCATCGGCGGGACATCGGGACTCTTCGTCCCGCACCTGTGGATTACGACACGTTCTGTGGACAGGTTGTCCCCGGCTTCTCAGAGCGAGCGGCCTGCAAAGAGCGAAACCCAGATCCGCGGTGCGGTCATTTCTGTCTCGCTGCCCGGGTGTAAAACCTTGGGACGCAGCGTAGGGGCTGACGCGCGTCTTCAGGGATGCTTTGCTCTGTGCGCCGGGTTGTGGTAGACAATCCGCCTGCCGTCGCTCGCGCCTGACGTGCTTCCTCCAGCCGAAACGTCTTCGATGTTCGTGGGTTAGGAGTGGTACGCGATCGACCGCTGGGGTTCACTCCGGCGGCCGCTCCAGGCTTTTGCACGGTCGCGCCGGGGAATGCCCGGGCTCTCGCATCTGGCGCGGGCTCCGGGAGCGGCGAGGCAAACCGGGTGTCCCGCCCGGGAAGAACACGGTTTCGTGCGGCGTTGAGCGCTGCGCGCCAGTGGAGGCCCTTCTCGCATGACCACAGCCAAGAAGACGACGACCGCAGGCCGGCAAGGTTTCAAGACCGGCGAGGCTGTCGTGTATCCGGCCCACGGCGTCGGTCGCATCACCGCGATCGAGGAGCAGGAGATCGCGGGCTACAAGCTTGAGCTGTTCGTCGTCTCGTTCGAGAAGGACAAGATGGTTCTGCGCGTCCCGACCGCGAAGGCCAACAGCGTTGGCATGCGCAAGCTCGCCGAGCCGGAACTGGTGAAGAAGGCGCTCGACCTGCTGACCGGCCGCGCCCGGATCAAGCGCACCATGTGGTCGCGCCGCGCCCAGGAATACGAGGCCAAGATCAATTCGGGCGACCTGCTGGCGGTCACCGAGGTGGTGCGCGACCTCTTCCGCTCCGAGGCGCAGCCCGAGCAGTCCTATTCCGAGCGTCAGCTCTACGAGGCGGCCCTCGACCGGATCGTCCGCGAGATCTCCTCGGTGAACCGCATCACCGAGACCGAGGCCCTGAAGCTCATCGAGCAGAGCCTCGCGAAGTCGCCCCGCCGGGCCAAGAGCGAGGCGGAGCCTGAGGCCGAGGGCGAGAGCGAAGGCGACGACATCCAGGAAGAAGCCGCCTGAGCAAGGCCTCACCTTGAGACGACTACGAACCCGGCCTACGCGGCCGGGTTTTTTCTTGGGTTTGGCACGGGATCCTGCATCGCCCGCAACGGGCGCGACGATTTCGCGCGCGCGGGACTGGACGGGCGCTCCGTTCCGCCCATCTGTTCCTAACGGAACACGAAATCGTGCCCAGCCGGCTGTCGCATTCTGGAGCAGCCGTGCGGAACTTTCTCCTCCAGCCCCCCGTTGTCGCTGGCCTGGCGTCGCTTTGCGGTGGCGCCTGTGCGCCGGATAACAGGTCCGGCGCCGCAACAGCACTCGACAACAAGAGGCAGGCGGAATGGCTGAGATCGCAGGGATACGCAGGCAGTTCATCCGGACTGCGATGGAGGCACCCTTCCTGGCCCGGGAGGAAGAACGCGGCCTCGCCGTCAGCTGGAAGGACAATCGCGACGAGCGCGCCCTTCACCGCCTGATCTCGGCCCATATGCGCCTCGTCATCGCCCTGGCGGGGCGTTTTCGTCACTACGGCCTGCCGATGGCCGACCTCGTCCAGGAAGGCCATGTCGGGCTGATGGAGGCCGCGGCCCGGTTCGAGCCGGAGCGGGACGTCCGCTTCTCGACCTACGCGACATGGTGGATCCGCGCCTCGATTCAGGACTACATCCTCCGCAACTGGTCGATCGTGCGCGGCGGCACCTCCTCGGCCCAGAAGGCCCTGTTCTTCAACCTGCGCCGGCTGCGCGCCCGGTTGATGCAATCCACCGAGGAACATGTCGGCGACGAGATCCATCGCCGGATCGCGACCGCCATCGGTGTCTCGCGCGATGACGTGGCCCTGATGGATGCCCGCCTGTCCGGGCCGGACATGTCGCTCAACGCGCCTGTCGGTGAGGACAGCGAGGCCTCCTCGGAGCGGATGGATTTCCTCGTCGACGGCGCCGACCTGCCGGACGAGACCGTGAGTGCCGCCGTCGATGGCGAGCGGCGCCTCAGCTGGCTCCAGCAGGCCCTGACGGTGCTGTCCGAGCGTGAGTTGCGCATCCTGCGGGAGCGCCGCCTCGCCGAGGATCAGGCGACCCTGGAGGCGCTGGGACAGCGCCTCGGCATCTCGAAGGAGCGGGTGCGCCAGATCGAGAACCGCGCCCTGGAGAAGCTACGGCGCGCCCTGGCGGACCGCTTCCCCGCTGCCACCGGCAGCCCGTATATCGGCTGACCGTACACCCTGCTGTGCGCAGCGAGCCCGGCCATTGGCCGGGCTTTTTTTGTTCCGGCTCGCCGAACGCTTCATCCGTCATCGCGAAAGCAGCGAAACGACCGAGGGCAGCGCCGCATCGGTGAGCCAAGCCCGGCACTGGATTGCTTCGCTGCGCGCGCAAAGACGGTGCTGCTCCGCGTAGCTCGTCCCGCCTGCGCGAGCCGATCCGGGTCGCTCTAAGCGCTCTGCATCGCCGCGCTACGCCGCTCTCGCCTCTGCCGGCGACGGCCCGGCTCCGGCGTAGCATCGAGCCAGATCACCAGAACCAGGGCGAGAAGCGCCGGCACGCCGAGGGCGAGGAAGGAACCCATCCAGCCGAACAGGCTGTAGGACAGCCCCCCGTACCAGCTCGACAGGGCGCCTCCGACCCCTTGCACCGCGTTGACGCTGCCGAGCGCCGTCTGGGTCCGGCCGGATCCCCAGGTCAGGTCCGCGACCACCACCGGCACCGCCACACCGACAATCCCGGAGGCCACGCCGTCGAGCACCTCCGCGGCGATGAGCCAGACCGGATCGTCGATCAGTCCGGACAGGAGTGCACGCACCGGCAGCACCGCGAAGGCCACCATCAGGAGCTGACGCCGCCCGCGCCTGTCTGCGAGCGAGCCTGCGAACAAGGCCACCGGCACCATCACGAGCTGAGCCACCATCACGTAGCGCGCCGTCCAGGTGGTGGCATCGGCCGCGGTGGCCACGAGCTTCTGGCCGAGCAGCGAGAGCATGCCGCCATTGCCGAGGTTGAACAGCGTCAGCGCCACCGTCAGCACGAGGAGCTTGCGGTTCCCGAGGACGTGCCGGATGCCGCTGCGCTCCGGCTCGTCCTCCGAATCTTCCTGCCAGCCCACCGCCCGGCGGCGGTTCCAGGCACTGGCCGGCGTCGTGAGGCTGGCGACGATCGCCGCCACCGCCATCCCGCCAAGCACCCAGAAGGCGATCGCGGGTCCGAAATGGGCGGTCCCGAGGCTGATCGCGCCGGCCGCGATGAGGATCCCGAGATGGTTGAACGCCTGATTGCGGCCCTGCTGCTTGGGGAACCGGTCCTTGCCGACGATTCCGAGGGTCAGGGCCGCCACCGCCGGCAGCAGCAGCGTCCCACCCGCCGCGGCCAGCAGTTGGGCGAGCAGCACCGGGAAAAAGCTGCGCGCCGGCAGCAGCAGGAGCGTGCCGGCCAGGATGCCGCCGCAGGCCAGCGCGATCAGCAGACGGGGCCGGGGAAAGCGGTCGACCAGGGCCCCGAACGGGCCGCTCAGGAACAGCGTGCCGAACCCGACAAGGGTGATGACGAATCCGACCCGCGCCGGGCTCCACGACGCTTCCTGCGCCAACCACGTTCCGAGGAAAGGTCCGAGGCCGCCCTGGATGTCACCGGTGAAGACGTTGATGAGGGCGAGGTGTGCGGTGGGAGCCATGCGATCTCGGAGCCGTGTCGGCGCCGGACGTGGCCTCTGGCCTCGCAACGGTCAAGCCCGTATCGCGGGTGACGCGGCCGGCCTCCACCCGATGCCCGGAGGCGCTGCGCGCGCTGGCCGCGGCCTATCGTGGTCCCGGCGGCCGCTGATCGGCCGCCGGGCGCACCGTATCAGGAGGCGAGCGGACCCGGCGCGCCCTGCTGCTCCATGACCTTCTGCCGGTAGAGCCCGACGAAGTCGATCGGATCGATATACAGGGGCGGGAAGCCGCCGTTGCGCACCGCCTCGGCCACGATCTGACGGGCGAAGGGGAAGAGCAGGCGCGGGCACTCGATCATCACGGCCGGATGAATCTGGTCGGCCGGGATGTTCTGCAGGCGGAACACGCCCGCATAGGTCACCTCGAAGGCGAACAGCACATCGCTCTGGATCTTGGCATCGCCTTCGAGCTTCAGCTCGACCTCGAAGTCGGTCTCCGAGAGCTGGGCCGCGTTGACGTTGACCTGGATGTTGATCTGCGGCCCCTGGCCTTCCTTGGGCTGCAGGGACCGCGGCGCGTTCGGGTTCTCGAAGGAGAGATCCTTCGTGTACTGGGCCAGGGCGTTGATCATCGGCACATCGCCCTGCGGCATGCCGCCGCCATTGCCGTTCGCTGCCGGAGAGTCGGCCATGCGGATCATCCTTCTCGATCAGCCGGCGGAGCCGGCGCGGGTTGTCTCAGCGGGAGCCGCCGGAACGCGCCGCGGACCTGTCCCGAACGGGAGCGCCGCTACCACGCGCGCCAAGCCTGGACAAGCGAGCCGACCTCCCGGGCCGGCGCGGTGCTGGCGGTGGCGGCAGCCGCGACCCATATCAGACCAGACCCGGCTTCGGGTTCCCGCGCGGGTATAACCGGCTCGCTCCCGGCGCGTTGGTCGGATATGAGTCGCCAGGATTATGCGCGCTTTGCCGGCGCCGCACCGCGCGTGACCCTTGCAACGGGCACAGGGTCTCGCCGCGGCCACCATCGGATCGGTGATGCAGGACAGTTTCGACGTTACGACGATCATCTTCCTGGCGCTCGCCGTCTTCGTGATCTGGCGCCTGCGTTCGGTGCTGGGCCAGAAGACCGGCACCGAACGCTCGCCATTCAAACCGGTCGACCGCAGCCGCACCGAGCCTCAGGCGCGCAGCGAGGGCGACAACGTCGTGCGGCTGCCCGGCGCCGACCGGGTTCAGCCGGCCGCGCCGCCCGCTCAGGCACCGCGCGACTGGCGCGGGATCGCCGAGCCGGGCTCCGAGGTCGCCCGCGGGTTGGAGGCCTGCGTCCAGGCCGAGCCGAGCTTCGATCCGCGCGCCTTCCTGGAGGGCGCGAAATCGGCCTACGAGGCCATCATGATCGCCTTCGCCAAGGGCGACCGGAAGACCCTGCGCGGCCTCCTGTCGAAGGAGGTCGGCGAGGCGTTCGAGCGGGCGATCGCCGAGCGCGAGCGCAACCGGCAGACGCTGGAGACCACCTTCGTCTCGATCGACAAGGCCGAGATCGTGGCCGTCGAGGTGCGCAACCGTGTCGCGCAGGTCACCGTACGGTTCCTGTCCAACCTCATCACCGCCACCCGCAACGCGGAGGGCAAGGTGGTGGACGGCAGCGCCGAGACCGTGGTCGAGGTGCCCGACGTCTGGACGTTCGCGCGCACCCTGGGCTCGCGCGATCCGAACTGGCAGCTCGTGGCCACCGAGGCCGGCGCCTGACTTCGTGACGGTTCCGCCGTGCCCCTCCCGCGCGCCCGGACTGGAGCCGTCACGGCCGCCCTCCTGGCCTTCCTTCTGAGCGATGCCGCCACCGCCGCGCCGGCGGCGATCGGCGGCGCGACCCTGGTGCCAACTTCCTTTGTGGCTTTGCCCGGCTTTCCCGGTCCGGATGCCGCGGCAGCCCTGGCGACCTTCCGTCGCGTCTGCGCTGCCCCCGCGCCCGCGACGCCGCAGCCCGCCACCGTGGCGGGCGACCCCGACGCCCTGTCGGCGGCCTGCGTCGCCGCGGCCGGCGACGTGGCGGATGCCGCCGCGTTCTTCCGGGACCATTTCGAGGCGTTCCGCATCGAGCGGGCGGAGGGCGGGAGACCTGGCTTCCTGACCGGCTATTTCGAGCCCGAGCTGACAGGGTCCCTGGAAGCGGGACCGGATTACCCGACACCCGTCCTCGCCCGTCCCGACGACCTCGTGTCCCTCGGCCCCGGCGAGACCCGTCCGGGCCTCGATCCGTCCCTGCGCGGTGCCCGCGCCTCCGCGGAGGGGTTCGCCCCCTATCCCGACCGTGCCGCCATCGAGGACGGAGCGCTCGGTGGGCATGCGCGCCCGATCCTGTGGCTGCGCGACACGGTCGATCTGCTGGTCCTCCAGGTCCAGGGCTCCGGGCGCGTCCGCCTCCCCGACGGCCGCGCGGTGCGGGTGCTCTACGACGGGCGCAACGGGCGGCCCTATACGGCGGTGGCCAAGCTGATCGTGCAGGAAGGCCACCTCCCCCTCGAAGGCTTGACGCTGGCCCGCTGGACGGGCTGGCTGCGCGACCATCCCGACATGGCCCGGCGCCTGATCCGGGCGAACGCCTCCTACATCTTCTTCCGCCTCGCTCCGGTCGAGGATCCGGCCCTCGGCCCGCCGGGGGCCGCCAATGCGCCCCTCGAGCCCGGCCGCAGCCTCGCGGTCGATGCGAGCCTGTGGCGCTACGGGCTGCCGTTCTGGCTCGCGGGGTCGCTTCCCGGCGCGGCACCCGACGAGGCCGGACGTCTCGTGGTCGCCGCCGACACCGGCTCGGCGATCGTCGGGCCGGCCCGGGGGGATCTCTTCCTCGGGACCGGCGCGCAGGCCGGCATCGCCGCCGGGAATCTGCGTGACGCGGTCGGCTTCGTGGTGCTGCTGCCAAAGGCCGCGGCGAACGGTGGCCCGCGATGAGACCGCCCCGCCGTGGACGCCGCCTCACCGCCGGAGAGGTCCGGCTCTGGGACGCGATCGCCAAGCTGGTGACGCCGCTGCCGAGCCGCGGCCTGCCGGCTCCCGAAGCTGCCTCCGAGGTGCCTGCGCCGACCGCCACCATGCCGGCCCTGACGGCCCCGATCCTGAAGCCGAGCGCGCCGCCGGTCGCGAAACGACCGCCCGCCAAGAAGCATCCGCCCAAGCCGGTCCCGCAGCCGCCGCGCCCGGTCACCGCCGCGCCCTACCAGGCGCCGCCCCAGAGCCACGCGCCGAGTGCCGGACTCGAGCGGACCGCGAAGGTCGGTCTGCGCCGGGGGCGGCTCGCCATCGAGGCGCGGATCGATCTGCACGGGATGGTGCAGGCCGAGGCGCATGCGGCCCTGACGGGCTTCCTGCTCCGGGCGCGGGCGGCCGGCCACGCCTACGTGCTGGTCGTCACGGGCAAGGGTGGGCCGGGCTATTCGGAGGCCTTCGCCGAACGCGGGGTCCTCCGCCGCAGCGTGCCCCACTGGCTGCGCGGGCCGGACCTGCGCGGAGTCGTCCTGGGCTTCGAGGAGGCGGCGCGCCACCACGGCGGTGGCGGGGCGCTCTATGTGCGGTTGCGGCGGCGCTAAGGAGCGGCAAACCGCGCAGCGCCAAGCCGTTGCGGCGGCTCTCGATCCCGCCGATATCCGGAACCCGGCGCACGAGGCGCCGCGAGCCGCGAGAGACATGCCGGAGCTTCCCGAGGTCGAGACGGTCCGGCGGGGGCTGGAGCCCGCGATGATCGGCGCGCGCTTCAGCCGCGTCACCCTGCGCCGACCCAACCTGCGCTTCCCCTTCCCCGAGCGCTTCGCCGCCCGGCTGGAGGGCCGCACCGTGACCACCCTCGTGCGGAGAGCAAAATACCTCACCGCCGATCTCGATTCCGGCGAGACGCTGATCATGCATCTCGGCATGAGCGGCCGGTTCGACGTGGCGCTCCCCGATGGCAGCAACATCTCGCCGGGGGATTTCTACCTCGAGGGCGCGCAGGGCACGCCGAAGCACGACCACGTGGTGATGGCGATGAGCACGGGTGCCACCATCACGTACAACGACGCTCGTCGCTTCGGCTTCATGGATCTCGTCCCGACCGGGGACCTCGCGACCTGCCGCCACTTCGCCAAGATGGGGGTCGAGCCCCTCGATGGGCTCACGGGCGCGGTGATCGCGGGGCTCTTCCGCCACAAGATCACGCCCCTGAAGGCCGCGCTCCTGGATCAGCGCCTGATCGCGGGGCTCGGCAACATCTATGTCTGCGAGGCCTTGCACCGGGCGCGGCTGCATCCCGAGACACCGGCCGGGAGCCTCACCCGGCTCGACGGCCGGCCGACGCCTAAAGCCAACGCCCTGGCGAAGGCGATCGTCCAGGTGCTGGAGGAGGCCGTGAAGGCCGGCGGATCGACGCTGCGCGACTACGCCCATACCGACGGCAGTGCAGGCGCGTTCCAGCACGCCTTCCGGGTCTATGACCGGGTAGGCCTGGCCTGCAGCCGGCCGGGCTGCGGCGGCGCGATCACCCGCATCGTCCAGGCCAACCGCTCGACCTTCTTCTGCGCGACCTGCCAGCCCGAGGAGCCGTCCTCACAGCAGGCACCGGCCCGGCGCCAGGGCGCGCGGCTCTGAGCCGACCGCGACGATCCGCGCCGCTTTGCGACGCAAAACGGCATTTTCGCCACAAACCCGGCTAGGGTCACGAGTCTCGACGTGCGCACCCGGTTGCGGGCAGCCGATCCCGGCCCGCGATGCGTGATGGGCCGCGCGGACCCAGACAGGATCCCGATGTTCTTCCGCCGCTCAAAGACGCCCGCGCCCGAACGCATCGCGCAGGATCCGACGGACGAGCCCCCCCTGCCGCAGCGGCTCTCGCCGCGCTCGCCCGGCGAGGCGATCAAGCCGACCGTCGCCCCCCCGCCCCCCGAGCGCCCCGAGCGGGAGCGCAGCGGCTTCATCGGCATCATCAGCGGCGCGCTGACCTTCGCGGTGGTGATCGCCATCGCGGCGATGATCGGCATCACCCTGTTCCAACGGCAGGTGCGCGAGCCGGGGCCCCTGGCGGCCGACAAGGTCGTGGTGATCCCGCCCCACAGCGGAACGGCCGAGATCTCCGAGGCGCTGAAGCGCGAGGGCGTGATCGACCATACCGGCCTGTTCGAGTTCGCCGCCCGCTTCGGCGGACGGCCGGCGCTCCGGGCCGGCGAATACGTCTTCAAGGCTCATGCCAGCATCGCCGATACCCTCGACACGATCGCCACCGGCCGGCAGGTGCAGCACGCCATCACCTTCCCGGAGGGCCTGACCTCCGAGCAGATCGTGACCCGGCTGAACGACAACGACGTGCTCACCGGCGAGATCGGCGAGATCCCCGCGGAGGGTTCGCTCTTGCCCGACACCTACAAGTTCGAGCGCGGCGCCACCCGGCAGCAGATCGTCAACCTGATGAAGGCCAAGCAGCGCGAGGTGCTGAACCAGATCTGGCTGCGGCGCAGCGCCGACGTGCCGGTCCGGACCCCGGCCGAGATGGTCACCCTGGCGTCGATCGTGGAGAAGGAGACCGGCCGCGCCGACGAGCGTCCGCGGGTGGCGGGCGTGTTCATCAACCGCCTGAACAAGCGGATGAAGCTGCAATCGGACCCGACGATCGTCTACGGCCTCGTGGGCGGGCGCGGCACCCTTGGCCGCGGGATCATGCGCTCCGAGATCGACCGGCCGACGCCCTACAACACCTACGTGATCGAGGGGCTGCCGCCGGGCCCGATCGCCAATCCCGGCAAGGCCGCCCTGGAGGCGGTCGCCAACCCGTCCCGGACCAAGGACCTCTATTTCGTAGCGGATGGGACCGGCGGCCACGCCTTCGCGGATTCGTTGGAGGCGCATCAGCGCAACGTCGCCCGCTGGCGCTCGGTGGAGAAGAGCCGGCAAGCGCCGCCGGACGCCGTCGACAAGGTCGAGCCCGGCCCCGATCCGGCGACGCCGGGTCGCGCCTCGGCCTATGCGCCGGGCGACGGCGCGGCCAACACGAACGCGGCCTTCCTCGATACGGGCACGCCGGGCACCCGGGCCTTCGACGCCTCCGAGGGCACGCGTCTCGATCCGCTGAAGAACCGCAGCTACGATCTGGGCTCGCCCAAGACCGTTCCGGCCCTCGCGGCGCCGACGCCGGCGCCGAAGGCGCGGCGCTGAGTGGGCAGGCGTCGCGGCGATACGGCATGAGTTGCCCGCCGCTCATGGCCGGATGGGCCTACCTCTAAGCCGATAGGACCCGGTCCACACGCCTCTTCCCGGCGCGAGGATCCGTGCTACAGGCGCCGATCTTCACCGCTATGGGGTTCGTCATGGCCCAGATCGCGAGCATGACCGGCTTCGCCCGGTCGGCGGGCACGACGGGATCGATTCACTGGGTCTGGGAGGTCCGCAGCGTCAACGGACGCGGCCTGGAGGTGCGCGTCCGGGTGCCGACCGGCCAGGACGGGGCCGGCGAGACGGCGCGTGCTGCCCTTCAGAAGGCCCTCACCCGCGGCCAATGCCAATTGACCCTGACCTTGACCAAACCCGAGGCGGCCGCGCGGGTGCGGATCAACGAAGCCCTGCTGGCGAGGCTCGCCCAGGCGGTGGCCCGGGTGCCGGTTCCCGAGGGCGTGGCCCCCGCCACGATGGACGGGCTGCTCGGCCTGCGCGGCGTGATCGAGGTCGAGGACGAGACCATCGACAGCGAGGCCCTTTCCCGGGACCTGACCGAGGGGGCGGCCCGGCTGGTGGCGGATCTCGTCGAGGCCCGCCGGGCCGAGGGACGCCAGCTGGAGACGGTCGTCACGGCCCAGATCGAGCGGATCGCGGCGCTGACCCAGGCTGCCGAGGACAACCCCGCCCGTCAGCCCGCAGCGGTGCGCGCGAGGCTGGAGGCCGCGGTGGCGGCGCTCGGCGGCAGCGGCCTCGACCCCGACCGGCTCCATCAGGAGGCGATGCTGCTTGCCGGCAAGGCGGATGTGCGCGAGGAACTCGACCGGCTCCGCGCCCATGTCGCCAGCGCCCGCGAGCTCCTGGCGGCCGGCGGCGCCATCGGCCGCCGCCTCGACTTTCTGGCCCAGGAATTCGGCCGCGAGGCCAACACCCTGGGCGCCAAGGCGAATGACATCAGCCTGTCGCGGATCGGGCTCGACCTGAAGGCCGTGGTCGAGCAGTTCCGCGAGCAGGTCCAGAACATCGAATGACGATCCGAGACGGGACGATACGGATGCGACACGCCGCGGAGCCACGCCGATGACGGAACCGGCCGGAACCGTTTCCGATACCATCGCCCGGCGGGGGCTGATCCTGATCCTGTCCTCGCCCTCAGGGGCCGGGAAGACGACGCTCACGCGTGCTGTGGCGCAGGACCCGGCCTGGGCGCTCGACCTGTCGATCTCGGTGACCACCCGGGCCCGGCGCCCCTCCGAGATCGACGGGCGGCACTATCACTTCATCGATCGCGAGGCCTTCGAGGACCTGCGCGCCCGCGACGACCTGCTCGAATGGGCCGAGGTCCACGGCAATTTCTACGGGACGCCCCGCCGGCCTGTGGAGAAGGTGCTGGGTGCCGGCCGGGACATGATTTTCGACATCGACTACCAGGGCACGCGGCAGGTGCGCTCCAAGCTCGCCCAGGACGTCGTGACGGTCTTCATCCTGCCGCCCAGCATGGCAGAGCTGCGCCAGCGCCTGGAGCGCCGGGCCGAGGACTCGGCCGAGACGATCGAGAAGCGCCTCGCCAACGCCCGGACCGAGATCCAGCGCTGGGTCGAGTACGACTACGTCATCGTCAACGAAGATTTGCAGAACGCCTTCCAGGCCCTCCAGGGGATCCTGGCGGCCGAGCGGCTGAAGCGCGCCCGCCGCACGGGGCTGGCGGCCTTCGTGGACGGGCTGCTGGCTGAGACGCCGTAGGGCGCTGCCCACGCCGGATCGTTCTCTCCTTTCCCGGGGGGATGGAGCGGAAGCGGAATGCGATTCGGGATCCAGCGCGTGAAGCCGCGAAGCGTCGAAATCCAGGGCGGCTCCGCAACGCTTCGTGTGCTGCTTCCCGGATCACCTCCCCCTGTATTCCAGCCGTCCGGGAAACGGTTTGCCCAATCGGGTCGGGCCCTCGCCCTACCGCCGGATCAACACCACACCGCCGATCAACAGCCCCACCCCGACGAGGCGCGGCAGATCGATCGCCCGCTGCGGTCTGGTCGCGCAGGGCCTCGGCATTGCCGTGGTCGATCCGGTTCCGGCGCGCGAACTCACCGGCCTGCCGATCGTGCTGCGGCCGTTCAGACCGGAAGCGCCGATCGAGACACTTCTGCTACGGCCGGCCGGACGCCCGCCGAGCCGCCTCGCCGAGCGGTTGATCGTTCACCTGAAGGCGGAGCGGGATGCCCTGGCGGACGCATGATCCCGCGCGCTCAGCCGAAGGCCGCACCCTCGTGCGGCGCGCAGAGCCAGTCTCGCATCGCCGCGAAGGTCGCCACCGCCGCCGCGGTCAGGAGGGCCTCGGCCTCCGGATCGTCGGCGAAATCCTCCAGCCGAGCGCGGAAGGCGGCCCACATCGCCCCGGTCCGGGGACCGTGAGCACGGTAGTAAGTCAGCCCCGTCTCGCCGAAACCGTGGAGGCCGGCGATGTGCCGGCCGATGAGCTGGCCCCCCAGGGTCGAGCCCTCCAGAACGTAGAGCGCCCCGGTCGCCGCCGCGGGACCGTCGAGCATGACGGCCTTGGAGCGCGGCAAAGCCGCCACCGCCGCCGGACCGAGACCGAGATGCGCGAGGTCGGCAGCGAGCAGGGCGAGGCGCCGCCGTGGCCCGAGGAACCCTTCGTCGGCCAGGTGCACCCCGATCGCGCTTTCCCAGGTGGCGTGGAAGCCGTGGAGTCGCGCCAGCAGGTCGCGATAGCCCGCCCGCGTCGCCACCCGCGCCTGCCAGTCGAGGCCGGCCTCCAGCGCCCGGTGGGCCGGATCGGTGGCCGCGCGCAGGCGCGCATGCAGGCCGTCGCGTCGGGTTGGGGTGGCGGGGCTCACGCGGTGATCGTGAAGCAGGCGCCGGGGTTGTTGGCGACGTCGAGCCGGGCGTTGATCTGTTCGAGCATCGCCCGGATCAGCTTCATGCCCAGACCCGAGCCCTTGCCGCGGGCCTTGGCGTCGGCCCAGTCGGCGGGCAGCCCGGCGCCGTCGTCGCAGACCCGGAGCTGCACTTCGCCGGATCCCGCGGACGAGACGCTGACCTCGACGCGGCCACCGCCGGCCGGATTGGCGGCATATTTGAAGGCGTTGGTCACAAGCTCCGTGGCGATGAGCGAGAGCGCCACCGCCTTGCGGTAGGGGACCATCAGGCCAGGCTCGGCGGTGAGATCGACCGCATGGCCCTCGCCCGCCAGACCCGCGAGGTCGTTGCACAGATTCTCGATGGTATGGCCGAGATCGACCTCGTCCACCCGCTCGGCCTGATACAGGCTATCGTGGACGCGGGCGACGCTCATCACCCGGGCCGAGGTATCGGCGAAGGCCTGCCGGGCTTCGCCGTCGGCGATCTGGCGGCGCTGCATCTGCAGGAAGGCGGAGACGATCTGCAGGGAATTCTTGACCCGGTGGTCGATCTCGCGGGTCAGCAGGTCCTTCTGCTCCAGCAGGCGCTCCTTCTCGACGAGTAGGCTGGTCAGTTCGTCGATCTTGCGTCGCTGGCGCAGCACCACGCCCTCAACCGCCTCGGCGAGGGAACCGGCAAGCTGGATCTGCCACTCGGCCCAGGGAGCCGCAAAACCGGTACGCTCCTCGACCCAGCGCTCGAAGGAGCGCCGCGGCAGCACCGCCACCGGGCCGCTGCCGGCGAGCACGGGCTTGCGCGGATCGCCACCCCAGGTGACCGTGCTGGGCACCTCGGGCCGGAACCAGAGGAGCAGGTTCTCGCGCGACTGGTCGACGAAGGCGGCGAGCAGGCCGCTGGCGATCTCGCGATGCGGACTGGCGTCGGGATACTCGATGGCGAAGCTGTTGCTGCTATAAGCGTACTCGCCTGCCGGCACCTGTGTCCGCAACCAGTCCGCGATCGCCGTGACCAGCTCGGCCGGCGGTGCCCGGCCGATCAGCGTGACCCGCCCGCCTGAAACGATGCCGGCGCCGGTCGCGCTGAACAGGTCGAGCAGGGTGGTCCCGCCCGTGGTCAGCGCCGCCACGAAATCGTCGGAGCGGGTCAGGCCACGCACGAGACGGCCCTCGACGTCGAGATGCGCCTGCCGCTCGGCCCAGAGCCGGCGGGCTTCGATCTCTTCCACCCGCATGGCGAAGGCATCGGTGAGCACGGTCGCGGCCGAGCGGGTCTCCGGCGTGACGTAGTGCGGGCGGCGGTGGTGCCCGATCATCAGACCCCAGAGCCGGCCCTCGACCATGATGGAGATCGACATCGAGCCGTTCACGCCGAGATTGCGCTGATATTCCAGATGGATCGGCGACAGCGTCCGGTGCTGGGCGAAGGTCAGGTCAATCGGGCCGTTGCCCGCGCCCGAGGCGGCCACCAGACCCACCGGCACGCTGTCGCGGTCGATCACGAACCGGCTTTTGGCCTTCGTGTAGAGCGCGCGCGCCTGGGCGGGGATATCGGAGGCGGGGAAGCGCAGGCCGAGCAGGCTGCGCGACCAGTCGCGCGCCTTGTCCTCGGCCACGGCCTCGCCGTTCCAGTCGGGGTCGAATCGATAAACCAGCACCGCCTCGAACCCGGTCAGCGCCCGGATCTCGAGGGCGGCGATCCGGGCGGCCTCCGCCAGGGTCTCGGCCTCCCGCAGGCGCCCGACGGCGAGTTCTGTATCGACCTGGCTGGCGGTGGCGAAATCCTCGACCGAGTCAGGCTCCTGCTCGAACTCGACGATGAGGCGTCCGGCATGGGCGTGGGCGACGGCGTAATAGGTCGCGTCGCGGCCGGGAAAGGTGAGACGGGTCCGCACCGAGCGGCCGTCCTCCAGCGTCCCGTTCGCCAGTCGGCTCCGGATCGTCTGGACGAAGGCAGCGGGCAGGATCTCGGCCAGCGGCCGCCCCGCCAGCGGCGGCTCGACCGGATCGACGACCTCGTCGACGTTTGCGGAATAGGCGAGCACCAGCAGGGTGTCGGCATCGGCCGCGAGCATCACGGCGTTGGGCTGGATCGAGCCCGGGATGTGGATCGGCTCGCGCTCGCACAGGCTGGCATCCACCGGCTCGGCCCTGACCCGCCGTCCGATCGCCGCCAGTACGGCCTCCCGGGACAGACCGGCGCCGAGACTTTCGAGGGGATCGATCGTCAGCCACGTCACCGGAGGACCGCCCGCCATGGTTCCATGGCGCATGTGGACTCTGGCCCGCAGCGGCTGCGGCACGCGGCCGAACACGTAATCGAAGCTCTCGTTCAAGCTGCCGCGGCGTGCGCCGGCGAGGAAGCGTCCCCGGAAGCTCGGGACGTTGGCCCCCGGCATCACGTCACGGAAGTAGTCGCGTCCGATCACCGCCTCGCGCGCGAGACCCGAGAGCACGCTCGCCCCCTCGCTGAACGCCACGACCGCGCCGGCCGCATCCAAGCCGATCACCCCCTGATCCAGGCGGTCGATCGCATCGGACGCGAGCCCGTCAAGGTCGATAGCGCTGTCGTCGGCCAGACTTGGCGGCATCAGAAACCAAAGCAATTCATGCGAGGGGTATGGCCGCGAGATCGGCCAAGCGCAATGCGCGTAATTGCGGCAGCATTAGCACTTGTCCCCCTTCCGAATGATCTGCGACAGCGCCGTTTTCAGGGCCTCCTCAACCGTAGGATGGTAAATCGGCCGCTCGATCGCCTCTCGAGCCGAGAGCCCGGCGGCGACCGCGTAGGTGAGGAGATGGGCGAGGTGCTCCACGGCGGGACCAAGCATCTCCCCACCCAGCAATCGCCCCTCCCGATCGGCCCAGATTCGCAAGCCGCCCCGGTCGTGGCCCTCGATGCGGGCGCGGCCCTGGTCGGAAAAGTCCATCGCGCCGACGAGGCGATCGGCGGATCCCGCCACGTAGGGGGCGCCGATCGCGGCGGCCTGTGGATGAGTGAACACCATGGCGAGATTCGTCCAGGGCTCCACAGCCTTGACCGGGCGACCGGCGGCCAGGGCGGCGGCGTTGGTGCCGGCGATCTCGCCCTGGCGGCTCGCCTCGTGGAGCACCGGCCGCCACGCATCCGCGTCGCCCGCGATCAGGATCGGCGCCCCCGCGCAGACCAGGGTGCGTTGATCGAAATCCGGGACGCCGTTCTCGTCGCGATGCAGGCCCGCGGCAGCGAGATCGAGCGCGTCCAGATTCGGTGAGCGGCCCGCTGCGGCGAGCACCCGTGCGACCCGTGTCACCTGTGCGCGCCCATGGCGATCGGTCCAGTCGAGCCGCACGCCGTCACCGTCCGGCTCGGCGGCTTTCAGGGTCGCGTTGCGATGCAAATTCAGCTCCGCCCCAAAGATCGTGGCGGCCTGATCGGCGAGGTGGGGTTCGGACAAGCCCGCGATGGTGTCGCCCGAGTCGATTACCGTCACCGCGGCGCCGAGCCGGGCCATCGCCTGGGCGATCTCGATCCCGACCGCGCCGGCCCCGAGGACCGCCAGGGATTCCGGCAAGTCGGAGATCTCGAACACGGTGTCGGTGGTCAGAAGGCGTGCGCCGAGACCGTGCAGGGGTTCGGGCACGGTCGGGCGCGATCCGGTGGCGATGACCGCTGCCCGAAACCGGATCCGCGTGTGCTCATCGACCACGAGCGTATCGCCGTCCACGAACCGGGCGCTGCCCGCAATGCGGGTCTCCTCGGGGAATGCGTCGAGCCCTTCGAACACGCTGCCGACAAAGCGGTCGCGCTCGGCCCGGAGGCGCGCCAGCACGGCGCGCCCGTCCACCGATACGCCCGACACGTGGATTCCGAACAGATCGGTGCTGCGCGCGGCATGGGCGGCAGCTCCGGCTGCGATCAGCAGCTTGGAGGGCATGCAGCCGACCCGGGCGCAGGTCGTGCCGCCGGGGCCGCGCTCGATCAGGACGGCCCGCACGCCGGCCTCGTCGGCGGCGCGGCGCGCAGCGATGCCCGCCGTCCCGGCGCCGATCACCGCCACATCGCAGGCCAGTTCGCGCATCGTTGACCCCAGTGCCTTTGCCGGGGCCAAAGTCTTACGGCTCAGGTTCGTTCCGCCTGCGCGCACGCGCCTCAGGCGGGATGCGGAATCAGATCCCGCCGAGCGGGATGCGGTGGGTCAGGCGCCGCGGCCCGGCGCCGTTCCGCCGAGATGGAACACCCGGTGGGGCACCAGCTCCCCGCGTTCCACGTCGCCGACGGCCACCAGGATGCCGGCGCAGGTGGCGAAGGCCTTGCCCTCAACCGGGGCATCGCGGCCGCGCAGGATCACCGGCTGGCCCCGCATCAGGCGCAGGCCGAGATCCCGCGATACCGCGACCTCCGGGATCGCGTCGAGGGCCGTCTCCACCGGGCGCAGATAGGCGAGCGCCGCCTCAGGCGTGCCTTCCGACAGGATCGAGACCGGGCAGGCCTCGGCTTCCGAGAACGGCCCGACGCGCGTCCGCCGCAGCGCCGCGACATGGCCGTAGCACCCGAGCATCCGGCCGAGGTCCCGGGCGAGAGCCCGCACATAGGTCCCCTTGCCGCACTCGGCCTCGATCACGGTGCGTTCTCCGTCATGCTCCACGACGGCGAGCCGGTCGATCTGCACCGGCCGGGCGACAAGTTCCACGACCTCGCCTTCCCGGGCAAGATCGTAGGCGCGCTCGCCCTGGATCTTGATGGCCGAGTAGCGCGGCGGCACCTGCTCGATCGCACCCACGAAGGCCGGCAGCGCCGCCTCGACCGCAGCCCGATCCGGGCGGGCCTCGCTGGTGGCCACCGGACGGCCCTCGGCGTCGTCGGTATCGGTCTCGACGCCCCACTGGACCGTGAACCGGTAGGCCTTGCGGCCATCCATCACGAAGGGAACCGTCTTGGTCGCCTCACCTAGTGCGATCGGCAGGATGCCGGAGGCCAGCGGATCGAGGGTGCCGGCATGGCCGGCCTTCTTGGCGTTGAAGGCACGCTTCACGACCGCGACCGCGTGGGTCGAGGTCATGCCGACATGCTTATCGAGGATCACCCACCCCGAGACGTCGCGGCGCTTCGGCCGGTCGGGACGCGGGCCGCGCTGCGGGCGGCGCCCCTCCGGGCCGCGACGCTCGCCGCCCGGAGCGGAGGCCGGGCGCTCAGCCGGCGGGTGATCTTCCATGGAAACCGTCATGTCCGCGTGTCCCCGGGGGTCGAGCCCCGTCCCTTCCATCTGGTTTCGGGAGTCAATGTCCCGGTTCGATCTCGGTTTCGCCGTCGCCGGACTCGAGATCACGCTGGACCCGCTCGTCCCGGAGGAGACGATCGATGCGGGCCGCCTCGTCGAAGGTCTCGTCGCGGCGGAAGCGCAGCTCGGGCGCGAATTTCAGGTTCACCCGGCGCGCCACCTCCTGGCGCAGCACCTTCCGGTGGCGCTCCAGGGCAGCGATCACCGGCGCCTCGTCGAGGCCGCCGAGCGGCATCACGTAGGCGGTGGCGAGCTTCAGGTCCGGCGACATCCGCACCTCCGGCACGGTCACGACATGCGTGCCGAGCACCGGATCCTGGATGTCGCCGCGCTGGAGCACCTCGGCGAGCGCATGGCGGATGAGTTCGGCCACGCGCTGCTGGCGCTGCGAGGGGCCGGTGGTGGTGGGTTTCTGGGCCATTCTGTCTCGGGCCGGCGCCGCGGGGGCAACCGGTTCACGTCCTGGAAAAAAGAAAAGACGGCCGCGGCAGGTGCCGCGACCGCCCTGTCCGGACGGGTCCGGAGCGTCAGAGGGTGCGGCGGATCTCCTCGACCCGGTAGCACTCGATCGTATCGCCGGCGCGCATGTTCTCGAAGTTCTCGAAGGCCATGCCGCACTCCTGGCCGGAGGTGACTTCCTTCGCGTCGTCCTTGAAGCGCTTGAGCGTCTTCAGCTTGCCCTCGTGGATCACCACGCTGTCGCGGATCAGGCGGACATGGGCGCCGCGCTCCACGATGCCGTCCTGGACGCGGCAACCCGCGACCTTGCCGACCTTCGAGACCTCGAACACCTCTTGGATCGTGGCCTCGCCCAGGCGCTCCTCGCGGAGCGTCGGCGGCAGCATCCCCGACAGCGTGGCTTTGATGTCGTCCACGAGGTCGTAGATGATGTTGTAGTAGCGGATCTCGATGCCCGACCGCTCGGCGGCCTCGCGGGCCTCCTTGAGGGCGCGCACGTTGAAGCCGATAACCACCGCCTTGGAAGCCTGCGCCAGGGTGATGTCCGACTCGGTGATGCCGCCGACACCCGCCAGGAGGATGCGGGCCGCGACCTCGTCGTTGCCGAGCTTTTCGAGCGCGCCGGAGATCGCCTCGACCGAGCCCTGCACATCGCCCTTGATGACGACCGGCAGCTCCTTGCGGCCGGCGCCTTCCTTGAGGTCGCGCATCATGTCGACGAGCGAGCGGTTGGCGCCGCCGGTGCGGGCGTTCTGGCGCTCGCGCTTCTGGCGGGCGCGGTACTCGGTGACCTCGCGGGCACGGGCCTCGCTCGGGACCACGGTCACGCGGTCGCCGGCATCCGGCGTGCCGTTGAAGCCCAGCACCTCCACCGGCACCGAAGGCCCGGCATACTGAACGTTCTCGCCGAGGTCGTCGATCAGGGCGCGCACGCGGCCCCACTCGGCGCCCGCCACAACGATGTCGCCGGTGAACAGGGTGCCGCGCTGGACCAGGACCGTGGCCACGGGGCCGCGACCGCGGTCGAGCTGGGCCTCGATCACCGTGCCTTCACCGTCGCGCTTCTCGTTGGCGCGCAGGTTCATGATCTCGGCCTGGATCTGGATGCCCTCCAGAAGCTCCGGCAGACCGTCGCCGGTCTTGGCCGAGACCTCGAATTCCAGGGTCTCACCGCCCATCGACTCGACCTGGATGTCGTGCTGCAGCAGCTCCGTGCGGACCCGCTCCGGCTTGGCATCCGGCTTGTCGATCTTGTTGACCGCGATGATCATCGGGACGCCCGCCGCTTTGGCGTGCTGGATGGCTTCGATGGTCTGGGGCATCACGCCGTCATCGGCCGCCACCACGATCACCACGATGTCGGTGACCTTGGCGCCGCGGGCGCGCATCGACGTGAACGCCGCGTGGCCCGGGGTGTCGATGAAGGTGATCATGTCGCCGGACGGCGACGCGACCTGATAGGCGCCGATATGCTGGGTGATGCCGCCGGCCTCACCCTCGACCACGTTCGCCTTGCGGATCGCGTCGAGCAGCGAGGTCTTGCCGTGATCGACGTGGCCCATGATGGTGACCACCGGCGGACGGGGATCGAGATCCTCCTCCAGATCCGGCTCGTCGGACGACAGACCCTCCTCGACGTCGGATTCGGCGACGCGGCGGACCGTGTGGCCGAGCTCCTCGGCGATGAGCTGGGCGGTATCCGAATCGATCACGTCGGTGATCTTGTGGATCTGGCCCTGCTTCATCAGCATCCGGATCACGTCCACGGCCCGCTCCGACATGCGGTTGGCGAGTTCCTGGATGGTGATCGTCTCGGGGATCGTCACCTCGCGGGACAGCTTCTCTTTCTGCTCGACGTGGCCGCGGCCGCTCATGCGCTGCTGGCGGCGGCGGAACGATGCGACGGAGCGCGTGCGCTCCTCCTCGCCCGACGTGGCTGTCGCGATCGTCAGACGGCCGCGGTTGCGGTCGCCGCCCGGCGACTTCGGGGTCTTGGGCGGGGTGATGATCTTGAGGGGCATGCCCGGACGGCGGATCACCCGCTTGGTCTCGGACTCGTCCTCGTTGGTCTGAGCCCCACGGCCGGCCGGACGCGCGGCGGCACCGGCACCCGCCGGACGCGCGGCGGTGGCGGGCGTCGCGCTCTTCTCCGGCTCGGGGGCCGGGGCGGGGCGGGCCATGAAGTTGAGATCGCGCGGCTTGCGCGAATCGGCCGTGATGGTCTTGCGCGGCTCACCCGTGGAGGGCCGCGGCGTCAGCGGCGGACGCGGAGCGGCCGTCGGCGCAGCGGCCGGGCGGGCCGCAGCGGGACGGGCCGACTCCTGCTGGCGCGCCGGAGCAGCGGCCGGACGGGTCGTCGTCGCAGCGGCGGCCGGGCGGGCGGCGGCGGGCGCTGCCGCTGATTGGGTCGGAGCCGGGGTCGGACGGGCGGCGGGCGCCGGCGTCGCGGGCTGGGCGGCCGGAGCCTCGGCGGCGGGCGCAGCGGCAGCCTTTGCGGCCTCCGCAGCCGCCTGCTTCGCGGCCTCCTCGGCGGCGCGCGCGGCCTCAGCAGCGGCGGCCTTGCGCTCCTCCTCCTCGCGGCGGCGGGCCTCGGCGGCCTCGCGTTCGCGGCGAGCCTGCTCCTCGGCCTCCTTGCGGCGCGCCTCGGCTTCGGCTTCGGCCTTGCGGCGGGCCTCGGCCTCGCGGCGCTGCGCATCGGCAAGCGCCGCGGCGCGGGCCGCGCTCTCCTGCTCGCTCAGGGTCCGCAGGACGACACCCGAGGCGGCGCGCTGGGCCGGCCGCGGCGCCGGCGCCGTCGGTGCCGGGGGCGCCGGGCGGGTGGTTGTGGGGGCGGGCTCACGGGCAGGGGCGGCTGGCGCCGCGCCGATGACGCGGCGCTTCACCGTCTCGACCACGACCTGCTTGGAGCGGCCATGGGAGAAGCTCTGACGCACGGTTCCCGCCTCGATCGGCCGCTTGAGGGAAAGCGGCTTCGGGGAAGTCCGATTCAGAGTCTTGTCGCCCGGGTTATTCGTATCGCTCATTCAGCCTGAACCCTGAGGGTTTCCATCGTCCCGTGAACCGACACCCGGTGGCGCCGGTCAAAATAGTCCTGCGTCGTCAACGTGAGGCTTCGTCGATCCCGCCGATTCGGGCTGGATCGGGCTCCCCGGTCGCCGCGGCGGCGCCCTCGAAGGAGCGTAGCCGACGCCAACGCGACAGGCAGCCGGCGGCTCCGGCTCCTGCGACGAGCGCAGCGTGTATCACATGATCCCGACCTAAGGCCATGTCCAATTCATCTTCGGACAGGTCGTCGATGATCGGTATCCTTGACATGGCCTCACCGTGACGCCGGTACAAGGCCGCAGCGATCTTGCGCCGCCCATCCGCGCTGGCCTCGGCGGCGTGGATCACCGCCACCGCGCGGGGCTGGCCGCCGATCGCCGCCTCGACCTTCGAGAAGCCGGCCACGAGGCAACCCGCCTTGTTGGCGAGCGCGATGGCCTGCCGCAGGTCCTCGCGGAGTCCCACGGCGATCCGGTCCGGCAGGTCGGGATCGGCCGGGGCCGGCCCCTTGAACGCCCGGGAGAACAGGTTCTTCCGCACGGCGGTGGCGACCACGTCCCGCCGAGCGCTGACCCAGGCGCCACGGCCGGGAAGCCGGGCACGCAGGTCGGGCACGACGCGGCCGTCCGGGCCGCGCACGAACCGGATCATCGCCTCCGGCGCCTGGGCGGTGCGCGTGACGATGCAGGTCCGCTCGGGCGCGCGGCGACCGGGGCCGGCATCGAGCCCCCCGGTTCCCGGTCCGCCCTCCGGCGGGATCGCTTCGACCTCGCTCACCGCGCCTCCGTTGCCGGTTCTCGACTCAGGCCTCGGCCTGGGCGGGGGTAGCCGCGTCGCCCTCGGCACCCTCTTCGGCGCCCTCCTCGGCCTCCGGCTCCGGCAGGGCCTCGATCCAGCCGGCCTTGAGGCGGGCCGCCATGATCAGGGCCTCGGCCTCGGCGCGGGACAGGTCGAACCCGTCGAGGTAGCCGGCGTGGCGCACGGCCTCCGGACCGCGGCCCTCGGTGTAGCCCACGAGGTCGTCGGTCGCGCAGCCCGCCAGATCCTCGACGCTCTTCACGTCGTTCTCGCCGAGCGCCACCATCATGGCCGTCGTAACGCCCTCGATCTCGCGCAGATCATCGGAGACGCCGAGTTCGGTACGGCGGGCATCGTGCGCCTGCTCGATCCGGGCGAGGTGATCCTGCGCGCGCGCCTGGATCTCGGCCCCGGTCTCCTCGTCCAGACCCTGGATGCCCGACAGCTCCTGCGTGTCGACGTAGGCGATCTCCTCGACGTTGCGGAAGCCTTCCGCGGCGAGCAGCTGGCCCACGGTCTCGTCGACGTCGAGCGCCTCCATGAACACCTGGGTCCGCTCGGCGAATTCCTTCTGGCGGCGCTCCGATTCCTCGGCCTCGGTGAGGATGTCGATGTCCCAGCCGGTGAGCTGCGAGGCGAGGCGCACGTTCTGGCCGCGGCGGCCGATCGCCAGCGACAGCTGGTCGTCCGGTACCACCACCTCGATGCGGTCGGCCTCCTCGTCGAGCACCACCTTCACCACCTCGGCAGGCTGGAGGGCGTTGACGATGAAGGTCGCCTCGTCCTCGGACCACGGGATGATGTCGATCTTCTCGCCCTGCAGCTCGCCGACCACGGCCTGCACGCGCGAGCCGCGCATGCCGACGCAGGCGCCGACCGGATCGATGCTGCCGTCGCGGGAGATCACCGCGATCTTGGCGCGGGAGCCCGGATCGCGGGCCACCGCCTTCACCTCGACGATGCCGTCATAGATCTCGGGGACTTCCTGGCCGAACAGCTTGGCCATGAACTGAGGATGCGAGCGCGACAGGAAGATCTGCGGGCCGCGAACCTCGGAGCGCACGTCGAACAGGTAGGAGCGGATGCGGTCGCCCGGGCGGAAGGTCTCGCGCGGGATCATCTCGTCCCGGCGCACGATGCCCTCGCCACGGCCGAGATCGACGATCACGTTGCCGTACTCGACGCGCTTGACGATGCCGTTGAGGATCTCGCCGATCCGGTCCTTGTACTCGTCGAACTGGCGGGCGCGCTCGGCGTCGCGCACCTTCTGGACGATGACCTGCTTGGCCGACTGCGCGGCGACGCGGCCGAAATCGAAGGGCGGCAGGGTGTCGGAGATCACGTCGCCGACCAGGGCGCCGGGGTTGTAGCGGCGGGCCTGATCCAGGGTGATCTCCCGGGCGTCGTTCTCCACTTCGTCGACAACCAGAAGGTGGCGCGAGAGGCGGAGCGCCCCGGTCTTGTTGTCGATCTCGGCGTGAACATCCGTCTCGGCGCCGTAACGCGAGCGGGCGGCCTTGGCGATCGCCTCCTCCATCGCGTCGATCACGATGGAGCGGTCGATCACCTTCTCGCGGGCCACCGCGTCGGCGATCTGGAGGAGTTCGAGCCTGTTGGCGCTGACGACGGCCATCGGTGTCGGTCCTTCTCTTCCGTCAAATTCTTTAGGCCGGCCGCATGGACCGACGCTGGCGTGTTCAGTGCAGCGAGTCGCGGTCCTTGAGCCGGGACGCCTTGCTCACAACCGGCTTCCTGGGACCGGTCCGCGCCGGTTTCTGGGTCTTGGCCGCGGGGCTGGCCTTCTTCGGCCCCTGCGGGCGGAAGGCTTGGCGCGCGGGCGCCGCCGGCTCCTCGGCCGGCTCATCGTCTTCGCCGTCCTCGACCTCGTCCCCGGCGGGCGGCCCACCGCGGCGGAGCGACTCACGGATCAGCTCGTCGGTGAGGACCAGATGAGCCTCGGCGAGGGTCTTGAGCGGCAGGTCGATGCGGCTCGGCAGCCCTTCCTTCACGTCGGGCAGATCGATCGGCACGATCTGCTTGTCGAGATCCGGCACGCCGAGAATCCCGCGAAAACGCTTGCGCCCGTCGAGCGGCGGGCTCAGCTCGACCTTGGCCTCATAGCCGACCCACCGGGCGAAATCCGAGACCCGCACCAGCGGCCGGTCGATCCCCGGCGAGGACACTTCGAGGTTGTAGGCGCCACCGACCGGATCGTCGACGTCGAGGAGCGGCGAGATCGTGCGGCTCACCGTCTCGCAATCCGCGATGGTGAAGGTGCCGTCCGGCCGCTCGACCATGATCTGCACGGTGCAGCCGTTGATGTTGTTCACCTTCACCCGGACCAGCCGGAAGCCGAGGCCCTGCAGCGGCCCTTCGATCACCTGCGCGACGCGCGCGGCAACACCGGCCTCGCGGACGAGGCGCTTCTCGGACAGATCCGCTTCGATCTCGGACGACATGTGTGGTGGTGAACACCCTTCGCGGCGTTCTGCGTGGCCCGCCCGCGGGCGTTCGGCGAAAAAGACGTGCGGCGAAAAAAAAGAGCGGACCCGGTGGGGCCCACTCCCGAACCGCAGCCTCTCGACTGCCATCAGAACTGTTACGAGCTAGATAGCGGCCCGCGGTCGGAAGTGCAAGACGGATCCGGCGTACCAGGCAGCCCGGCTCTTCCAAATCTCGCCCTCATCCTGAGGAGCCGGAGCCATCTGAAGGCCTCGAAGGAGCCCTCCAGCCAGCCGTGCGACCTCTGGAGCCCTCCTTCGAGGCTCGCTGCGCTCGCACCTCAGGATGAGGGGGATGGGCGGGAGATCGACTCCTTTTCAGCCGCTCCGTGGCACCCGCCCCTCCAGCGGATAGGCCGGATCGTTGTAGCCCGGCGTCGTCGGGTGCCCGGCCGCCACGAACCCGTCCACCAGCGCCTCGTCCTCCGGGGTGAAGGCATAGTCGAGGGCGCCGAGGTACTCCTGCCACTGCGCCTCCGTGCGCGGCCCGGCGATGACGCCGGTGACGAGGCGGTTGTTCAGCACCCAGGCGGTGGCGAACTGGCCGGCCGTGATGCCGCGGGCCTCGGCATGCTCCTTGAGCGTGCGGGCAATACGAAGCGATTCCGGCCGCCACTCGGTCTGCATCATCCGCGTGTCCTGACGCCCGGCGCGGGATTCAGCCGGCGGCGGGGCGTCCGGATCGTACTTGCCGGTGAGCACGCCGCGGGCGAGCGGGGAATACGGCACGACGCCGAGCCCGAAATGCGCACAGGCCGGCAGGTGCTCGGTCTCAGGCATGCGGTTGAAGGCGTTGTAATAGGGCTGGCTCACCACCGGACGGTCGATGCCCAGCTCGTCGCAGAGCCGGCAGATCTCGGCCACCCGCCAGGAGCGGTGATTCGAGACGCCGAAATGCCGGATCTTGCCGGCCCGCACGAGGTCGGCCATCGCGCGCACGGTCTCAGCCAGCGGCGTGTCGTGGTCCTCCTTGTGGAGGTAGTAGATGTCGATGAAGTCGGTGCCGAGCCGGCGCAGGCTGTCCTCTGCGGCCTTCATCACGTGGACGCGGGACAGGCCGCGGTCGTTGACGCCGGGACCGGTCGGGTTGGCGACCTTCGTGGCCAGGATCCAGGCGTTGCGCTCAGGCGCGATGGCGCGCCCGGTGATCTCCTCCGAGCGTCCATCCGTGTAGACGTTGGCCGTGTCGATGAAGTTGACCCCCGCCTCCCGGGCGCTGGCGACGATGAGGCCGGCGGTCGCCTCGTCGGTGGGGCCGCCGAACATCATCGTGCCGAGGCAGATCGGCGAGACCTTGAGGCCGGAGCGGCCGAGCGTGCGATACTGCATGGGATCCATCCGGTGTCCGTCGGTCCGCTATTTCGTCGCGGCGCGGCCGAGGTCAACCACACAGGTCAACCGCCCTGTAACCGTGGCGGCCCCGCGGCGAACCGACCCGTGGCGGCACCGACGCCCGAAGACAGCCGTTTCCGGGGGCCTGTTCGCGCTCCCTCCACCGTCTCAAGCCCCGTTCGCGACCCATGATCGACCGCTTGGCCGGCTCCCTCGGCATCCCCCTTCCCTGGCTCGACCGGACCGGACGCCTCTCCTGGCTGAAGCTCGCGGTGTTCGCCGGCTGCATCGCGCCGGCGCTCTACCTCGCCGCCGCCTACCGGCTCGACGCGCTCGGCGCCAAGCCGATCACCGCGCTGATCCATGCCACCGGCGAATGGGCGGTGCGCTTCCTGCTGTTCTCCCTGGCGATCTCGCCGCTGCGGCGCATCGCCGACTGGCCGAAGGTCATCGGAGTCCGGCGCATGCTCGGCATCACCGTGATGGCCTACGCGGTGGCCCACCTCACGCTCTACGCCGTCGACCAGAACCTGATCCTCACCAAGATCGTCTCTGAAATCGCGCTGCGGCTCTACCTGACGATCGGCTTCGTGGCGCTCATCGGCCTGATCGCCCTGGGGCTGACCTCGACCGACGCGGCCGTGCGAAACCTAGGCCCGAACTGGCACCGACTGCACCGGCTCGTCTACACGATCGCGGTGCTGGCGCTCGTCCATTACTTCCTGCAATCGAAGATCGACGTCACCGATCCGGTCTTCTCGGCCGGGCTGTTCCTGCTGCTGATGGGCTGGCGGGTGATGCGGCGGTTCAAGTGGCCGGAGCGGCCGTGGTCGCTCCTGCTGCTCGCGATCCTCGCCGGGCTCGCCACCGCGGGGCTGGAGGCCGCGTGGTACGGCCTCGCCAGCGGCGTCCCCGCGAGCCTCGTGCTCGCCGCCAACTTGGACTTTTCCGGTCCGATCCGGCCTGCCTGGTGGGTGCTGGCGATCGGCCTCTTTCTGCCCGCGATGGCGCTCGTGCGCGGCAAGCGGGCGACGCGCCAGCCTGCAGGTGGGCGGATGGCCTCCCCGGCCCGGCGCCCGACGACCCAGGAAGCTTTGCCGGAGCCCTTGTCGCCGCGGGTCTGATGCCGCAGAACCCGCGGTCGGTCCCAGCCATCGACGGTCCGGGCCGCAGCGGAGCTTGTCAGGACGCCATGCGCGGCACCCTTCTCCTCATCGCGAGCCTGCTCGTAGCCGGCGCAGCTCAGGCGGCCCCGAATGCGGCGCCGCCCGCTGCCGCCGCCAAGCCCGCCAAGGCCGCGCCACCGACGGCAGCCGCACCGGCGGTCGCAACCTGCACCCCGCCCGAGCCGCCGCCAGCCTCCGCACGCCCAGCGAAGCCCGCGCTTCCGGACAAGCCAGCCTGCCTCGACACCAAGGAGGGCTGCCCGGGCTGGGAGGCCTACAGCTACAACGACGCGATCAAGGCCTATAACCTGCAGGCGCAGGCCTTCCGGCCGATCGCCGAAGCCTACCTGCAGAAGCTCAACGCCTACGTGAAGGCGAGCGGCGAGTACGCGCAGTGCGAAGTGAACGCGATGCAGAAGTAGCCGGCTGAACGGCGGCCAACACGGCACCCGTGGGTCGGTTCAGACGCCCGGGCGCAATCTCCGGTGATGAGGACCGCGATCCCCGCGCGCCCGATCACGCCGAGGCCATCCGTGCCCGCCCGTCGTCTCCCCATCCGCACCGGACTCATCGCCCTGCTACTCGCCACCGGCCCGGCGCTGGCCGCCGATTTCGACGGTCCCTATCCGCCCGCCCACGGCTACGGTGGACCGCCCCAGGGGGAATTCGACCGCCGGCCCCCGCCGCCTCCGCCCCCGCGCCCCGAGCCGGAGTTCCATCGGCCGCGCTTCACCGCGGCGCCCCCCGAGGCGTGCCGGGAATTCGTCCGGCGGCGGTTCGATCCGGACGGCGCGCCGGTCGTGCGCCGGGTGCGGGTCTGCGACGAGCCGGGCTTCGACCGCGGCCCGCCCCCGCCGCCCCCGGAGGATGTCCCGCCCCGGCGCTGGGGCGGGCCGCGGTGGGGCAGTTCACATTGGGACGGCCCGCGTTGGTAGGGCGCGCGGCGCCGCTCAGATGCGGGCGGGCGCCTTCTTGAGAGCGGCCGCGAAGGCTTTGAGCTGGCGGTTCAGGTCCGCCAGCTCGTTCAGCGCGATGGTCTTGTGACCGTCGCGGACCGCGCGCTCGATATCCTCGACCTGCGAGGCGACGAGGCGGCGAATGGCGTCGGCAACATGGTGGCGGTTCATCGTTTCGAGCGTCTCGTAGGAGCGTCCTGGCGGGCCTCAACGGACGGCCGCGATGCGGCCGTCGACTCGGCTTGGTGATAGGTCGGTAGGCTTAACCGTTGGTGTCCGTGCCCGCCGCTATGCACATCCGATCCTGGGATTTTGCACCTAATAAGCGTGGCATGGGCAGGGCCCGCGGCATTCATGCACCGACCGGGCTGCCAAGCGCGACCGCCCGCCCTCTCCCGTGCGGGCGAGGGGACCCACGCCCCGTTTGGCGGCGATGTCATTGTCATGGACCGTGGGCAGGCCAGCGCTTCGTCCGCTCAGGTCTCCGGTTGGCCGCAGATTTTCGTCGCCAACCGGCGGCCACTCTTGCGAAACCTGCTCTTGCGAAGCCTGCTCAGCGGCGCTCCCGCATCTCGCTGCGCCGCATCGGCATCGCGTCGATGGTGGCGAACAGCCGCTGGGGCGGGATCGGCGACGCGGCGGTGAGCTTGGCGCCGCCGTCCTTGCCAACGAGGACGGCCCGAAAACTGTCGGCCGGCAGCCCGAGCGCGGTGCGCATCGCCCGCGCCTCGGCGCCGGAGCCCACCGCCTCCAGCACCGCGAGATCGCGCTCGGCGACACCGTCGCGGACCGGCCCCAGGGCGGCGCGCTGGGCCTTGAGCTGCGCGTCTCCGGCGTCGGGCGCCGACAGGACCAGCACGCGGGCACGACCCCGATAGGCATCGAGAGGCGCCGCGGAGGCGGTCGCGGTCAGGGCCGCCAATCCGAGGCCGAGGGCCGTCCTGCGCATACCGTGCCTCCGCAAGAGAAGATCGGACAACGCGCGATCCGCCCGAGAGATCGCCCCTGGGATCGCCCGACGCCTTTGCAGCCGCCGACCGGCGCCCCAGATCGGGGGTAGGCAGCCAGTCTTCGGGAGTCCGCTCATGACCGCCATGAACCGCCGCATCGTCCTGGCCTCGCGCCCCCACGGCGAGCCGCGCCCCGAGAACTTTCGCCTGGAGGAGGTGCCGGCGCCGCAGCCCGGCCCCGGGCAGGTCCTGCTGCGCACCCGCTGGCTTTCGCTCGATCCCTACATGCGCGGCCGGATGAGCGACGCGAAATCCTACGCGGCGCCGGTCGAGATCGGCGCGCCGATCACCGCCGAGACGGTGGGCGAGGTCGTAGCCTCGAACCATCCGGACTACGCTGTCGGCGACCTCATCACCGCCTTCGCGGGCTGGCAGGAGTACTTCGTCACGGACGGTAAGGGCTCGCGCCGGGTCGATCCCGGCGCCGCGCCGCCCTCGACGGCTTTGGGCGTCCTCGGGATGCCGGGCATGACCGCCTATACCGGCCTCCTCAACATCGGACAGCCCAAGGCTGGCGAGACCGTGGTGGTCGCCGCTGCCGCGGGGCCGGTGGGCTCGCTCGTCGGTCAGATCGCCAAGCTGAAGGGCGCCCGCGCGGTCGGGATCGCGGGCGGGCCGGACAAGTGCCGCTACCTCACCGAGGAACTCGGTTTCGACGCCGCGGTGGACCATCGCGGCGACGATCTTCCGGGGGCGCTGGCCGCCGCCTGTCCGAAGGGGATCGACGTCTATTTCGAGAATGTCGGCGGCGCGGTCTTCGCCGCCGTGATGCCGCTGCTCAACCCCTTCGCCCGGATCCCGGTCTGCGGCCTCGTCTCGGCCTACAACGCCATCGAGGCTCCACCCGGCCCCGATCGCCTGCCGGGCCTGATGCGCTCGGTCCTGACCAACCGCCTGCACATCCAGGGCTTCATCGTCTGGGACTTCGCCGACCAGGCCGAGACGTTTCGCAATGAGGTCGGCACCTGGATCCGGGAGGGGCGCGTCCGTTATCGCGAGGACGTGGTCGAAGGCCTGGAGAAGGCGCCGGAAGCTTTCATCGGCCTGTTGAAAGGTCGCAACTTCGGCAAGCTGGTCGTGCGCGTCTCCTGACGGCCGCTTGCTGCCGTTTCAGAACAGATATAGAACATACAGATCCGACGGCGCTGCGGAAAGCGGGCACAAGCCCGCACCGCAGGTTGCCGCTCCGGAGGCTCGGGCGCATGGTTCGCGCGCCGCCGGGCCGATGCCCTGTGAGATCCGTACGATAAGGAGAGAGCGATGGCGGGCAGCGTCAACAAGGTGATTCTGGTGGGCAATCTCGGGCGCGATCCCGAGATGCGCCGCCTCGGCTCGGGCGACCCGGTGTGCAACCTGCGGATCGCCACCTCCGAGTCGTGGAAGGACAAGGCCAGCGGCGAGCGCAAGGAGAAGACCGAGTGGCACTCGGTCGTGATTTACAACGACAACCTCGCGCGCGTCGCCGAGCAATACCTGCGCAAGGGCTCGAAGGTCTACATCGAAGGCCAGCTCCAGACCCGGAAGTGGACCGACAATTCCGGCGTCGAGAAGTACACGACCGAAGTGGTGCTCCAGCGCTTCCGCGGTGAGATGACGATCCTCGACGGCCGCGGCGGCGGCGGTGGCGACTTCGCCGGCGAGGACGAGGGTGGCGGCCAGATCAGCCGCGGCGGCGACTTCGGCGGTGGCCGGGGTGGTGACCGCGGCGGCGATTTCGGCGGCGGCGGCGGCCGCTCCCAAGGCGGCGAGCGCCGTCCGGCCCCGGCCTCCTCGGGCGGTGGTGCCGGCGGTGGCGGTGGCAGCCGCGGCGGCTACGATCTGGACGACGACATCCCGTTCTAGGATCGCCTATCCCGGCTCAGGCTCCCGAACCCGCCGCCCCCGCGCGGCGGGTTTTTTGTTGCGCGGCGGCGGTCAGAACCGTCCGGCACCCGCGGGGCGATGTCGAATCAGCTGGAACAATCCGAAGCCGATCAGGCCCGTCGCCCCGGCCAGGATTACGGCCGGCCGGACGCCCGTGCGCGTCGCCGCGCGATCCAGGGCCACCTCCAGACCACCCGCGATATTGGCGGCCAGCGGCACGACCTGGGTATCGAAAAACAGCTTCGGCGCCGACGGGCCCGACGGCTTCGTCAGCAAGTAGTCCCGGGTGATGATCAAGCTAACCTCCGTTAAGTTACAACAATTCTCGCGAACAAAGCTCTGTGCCCGCGGTTTCGACGGAGAACGCTGCGATGCAGCAGGTGTATCCCCGACTACACCGGCCCGGAGACAACCCCTTGGACAAGCCCGAATTCAAGCCGTACCGCCTACCGTCCGGCGGGTGGGGTTCCGCCCTCTCGGTCGGGACCATCCTGAAGCGCGAAGGCGTGCTGGCGAGCGGGCCGATCGTGCTGAGCCGGCACAACAAGGTCGACGGCTACCAATGCAACAGCTGCGCCTGGGTGAAACCTGCCAGCCCCCTGCCCTTCGAGTTCTGCGAGAACGGCGTGAAGGCCGTGGCCTGGGAACTCACCGCCCATCGCTGCACGCCGGATTTCTTCGCGACCCACACGGTCAGGGAGCTGCTCGACTGGGACGATTACCAGCTGGAGCAGACCGGCCGCCTGACCCACCCGCTCCGCTACGATGCGGCCACCGACAAATACGTCCCAGTCTCCTGGGGCCACGCGGTCGATGAGATCGCGCGCGAATTGCGGGCCGTGACGGACCGGAAGAAGGGTACCGTCTTCTACAGCTCCGGCCGCCTGTCGAACGAGGCGAGCTACCTCTACCAGCTCTTCGCCCGGCTCTACGGCAACAACAACCTGCCGGACTCGTCCAACATGTGCCACGAGACGACTTCGGTGGCCCTGCCGGTCAGCATCGGCCAAGCGGTCGGATCCGTGACGCTCGACGACTTCGCCACGTCCGACTGCATCATGTTCTTCGGCCAGAACCCCGGCAGCAACGCACCGCGGATGCTGCATCCGCTGCAGGAGGCGAGCCGGCGCGGCGTCCCGATCATCACCTACAACCCCCTGCGCGAGCGCGGGCTGGAGCGGTTCCTGAACCCGCAATCGCCCACCGAGATGCTCAGCGGCAAGGCGACCCGGATCAGCTCGCAGTACCATCAGGTGAAGGCCGGGGGCGATCTCGCGGCGATCGCGGGCATCTGCAAGGCGGTGCTTGCCGCGCACGATGCCGCCAAGGCCAAGGGCGATTCCGTCCTCGACGAGGATTTCATCCGCGACAACACCAGCGGTTTCGAGACCTTCGCCGACTGGCTGCGCGTCCAGGACTGGGACGCGCTGGAACGCCGCTCGGGCCTGCACCGGGCCGACATGGAATCCACCGCCCACGTCTACAGCCGCGCCCGGGCGGTGATCGGCGTTTACGGCATGGGGCTGACCCAGCACCGGGCCGGGGTCGAGACCGTGCAAATGCTGGTCAACCTCCTGCTGATGCGCGGCAATATCGGCCGCGACGGCGCCGGGATCTGCCCCATCCGGGGCCACTCCAACGTGCAGGGTCAGCGCACGATGGGGATCACCGAGAAGCCCGAGCTGTTCGATCTCGACCGGCTGGGGCAGCAGTTCCACTTCGAGCCGCCGCGCGAGGCCGGCTACAACACCGTGGAGGCCTGCGAGGCGATTCTGCGGGACGAGGTCCAGGCCTTCTTCATGCTGGGCGGCAACTTCGCGCGCGCCATCCCCGACCACGGCCAAATGGAGCCGGCGTGGCGCCGCCAGAGGCTCACCATCAACGTCATCACGAAGCTCAACCGCACCGCCCTGCTGCCCGGGACGGTCAGCTACATCCTCCCGGTGATCAGCCGCCTGGAGATCATCGAGACCTCGAAGGGCCAGCAGATGCTCTCGATGGAGGACACGTCGGCCTGCGTGCACGGCAACCGCGGGATCCGGCGTCCGGCCTCGCCGCACCTGATCAGCGAGATCCGGCTGATCTGCGAGCTGGCGCAGCGGGTGCTCGAACCCAATCCGCGCGTGCGGTGGGATCTCTACAGCGAGGACTATGCCGAGATCCGGAAGGAGATCGGCGAGACGCTGCCGGATTCGTTCTGGGATTACGAGCGGCGCATGTGGGAGCCGGGCGGCTTCCAGCGCGACCTGCCGGCGAACCGGCGGGAATGGCGCACGGCGTCGGGCCGGGCCACCTTCGTCACGCCGACCGGCCTCGACGAGGATGCCGACATGCCGGATGTCGGCCACGACGTCCTGCGCCTGATGACGCTGCGCTCGAACGATCAGTTCAACACCACGGTCTACGGCTATCACGACCGATTCCGGGGCATCAAGAATACCCGGAAGGTGGTGCTGATGAACCGCTCCGACATCGACCGGCTCGGCCTCAGGATCGGGCAGCCCGTGACCCTGCGGACGGTGGCCAATGACGGCGTCGACCGGAAGCTCTCCGGCCTGCTGGTCGTGGCCTACGACATCCCGATCGGCTGCCTCGGCGGCTACTACCCGGAATGCAACGTCCTGATGCCGATCTGGCACTACGCGATCGGCAGCAAGACGCCCGCCGCCAAGACGGTCCCGGTCACGGTCCACGCCGACAGCGACCAGGTGCTGGCGCCGGAGCTGGAATACGCCACCGGCTGAGCCGGGGCGCTCAGAGCATCGGGATGCCGCCGGTCACCGGCACCAGGGCGCCCGACATGTAGCTGCCCTCGCGGGAGGCGAGCAGAACATAAGCCGGGGTCAGCTCGGCCGGCTGGCCGGCGCGACCAAGGGGCGTCTGGGCGCCGAGCTCTTCCAGCTGCTCGGCGCTCTTCACGATCGGCTGGATCGGGGTCCAGACCGGCCCGGGGGCGACGCAGTTCACACGAATCCCCTTGGGGGCGAGCAGGTTCGACAGGCTGATGGTCAGGCTCGCGATGGCGCCCTTGGTGGCCGCGTAGATCAGCATGCTGGGATCCGCGACCTTGGCCTGAACGCTGGTGCTGTTCACGATCGCCCCACCGGGCTTCATGTGCGGCACCGCCGCCTGGGTGAGGTGGTACATCGCGAAGACGTTGGCGCGGAACGAGCCTTCGATGTCGGCGGGCTCGAGGTCGTCGAGGTCCGTGTTCACCACCTGGGCGGCGGCGTTGTTCACGAGGATGTCGAGCCGGCCAAAGGTCTGGACGGTGCGGGCCACGAGGTCCCGGCAATGTCCCGCGTCACGAATGTCGCCCGGCAGCAAGAGACAGCGCCGACCGGCCTGCTCGACCCAGGTCTTCGTGTCCTCGGCGTCTTCCTGCTCGGCTTCGAGATAGGAGATCGCGACATCCGCGCCCTCGCGGGCATAAGCGATCGCCACAGCCCGACCGATGCCCGAATCGCCGCCGGTGATCAGAGCCGCCTGCCCCATCAGCAGCCCCTTGCCGACGTAGCTTTCCTCGCCGTGGTCGGGCCGCGGCGTCATCTTCGTGGTCAGGCCCGGGCGGGGCTGCTGCTGGTCACCCGGATAGGGCGGGCGCGGGCCGGCCTCACGCGGATCCTGGGTCATCGTTGCGGCTCCTCGGCGGATGGGATCGGCTGGATCTAGGGCCGTCCCGGGGGGAGCCGCCTGCGCCCGGCCGTCACAGCCGCGCGCAGGTCGTTTGCCAGCTCAGAAAGCCCGGCCGCGGGTCGCGTGCGGCTTGCCGTAGCGATTGCGGAGGAACGAAACGACTCGGGGAAGGAGGAAGGCGATCAGGATCTTGCGCATCGGGTCACCTCGCGTCACGGCATCGTGAGCGGGCAATGCTCGACCCCTGCGGCAGTTCCGCTGCGGGCTCGCGATCAGAGCTCCAGCGTCAAAGTGACCGGTGCGTGGTCGGACGGGCGCTCCCAGCCGCGGGCGTCGCGCAGGACCTCGACCTTGCGGACCGTGCCGGCGAGATCGGGCGAGACCCAGAGATGGTCGAGGCGCCGGCCCTTGTCGGCGGCCGCCCAGTCGGGGGAGCGGTAGCTCCACCACGTGTAGATCTTCTCCGGCTCCGGGGTGAGGTGGCGCGCCGTGTCGATCCAGCCGGCCTCGCCGCGCAGGATCTCCAGCGCCTCGGTCTCCACCGGCGTGTGGCTCACCACGTCGAGGAGCTGCTTGTGCGACCAGACGTCGTGCTCCAGCGGCGCGACGTTGAGGTCGCCCATCAGGATCGCCGGGCCCGAGACGCGCTTGCCGCCCCAGGCGCGCAGCTCGGACAGGAAATCGAGCTTGTGGCCGAATTTCGGATTGAGATCGCGGTCCGGCACGTCGCCGCCGGCCGGCACGTAGAAATCGTGCAGCACGATTCCCGCGGCGGCGCCCGCCTCCGGCCCCAGCACCGCCGAAATGTGGCGCGCATCCGGCCGCTCGCAGAAGCCCATGACGGTGCGCGTGTGCAGGGGAAAGCGCGAGAGGATCGCGACGCCGTTATAGCCCTTCTGGCCGGCGAACATCACGTGCTCGTAGCCGGAACCGCGCAGGGCCTTCAGCGGGAAGGCGTCATCCGGGCACTTGGTCTCCTGCAGGCAGAGCACGTCCGGCTTCTGCTCGGCGAGGAAGCGCAGCACGAGGTCGATGCGCAGCCGCACCGAATTGATGTTCCAGGTGGTGACGGTGAGCTGCACGGGTGGCGCGGGGGTTCGGCGGGTGGTGCGCTCCGATAGCCGATTTCGCCGCCCGCGACAGTCCGCTCAACCGCCCGTGAGGCAAAAGGCCGTGCGTGTGCGACCGACAGGCGCTATGCCCGGCCCCTGCCCTATCCGGGGTCCCTCGGAGGCCCTGCCTTGGCCCATGCCCGCTCGCTCCTGTTCGCCGCCTATTGGGCGGCCTGGACGACCCTGTTCCTCGTCCCCCTGGTGATCTTCCTCCTGTCCGGCTCGCCGCAGCGGCCGATCCGCCGGGCGACGCGGCTCTGGGCGCGCGGGATCCTGTTTGGGCTGCGGCGGATCGTCGGGCTGCGCTACGTCGAGGAGGGCCGCCAGCACCTGCCGGACGAGCCCTGCCTGATCGTCGCCAATCACCAGTCGACCTGGGAGACCCTGGCCTTCCTCGTGCTGGTGCCGGACGTCGCGATCGTCGCCAAGCGCGAGTTGCTGGCGATCCCGGTGGTCGGCTGGTTCCTGCGGCGCTCGCCGATGATCGTGATCGACCGCGGCAACGGCACCCAGGCCCTGCGCACCATGATCGACGAGGGCCGCGCCGCCGTGGCGGCCGGGCGGTCGGTGCTGATCTTCCCCGAGGGCACCCGGGGCGGCATCGCGGCCCCGCTGCGCTTCAAGCGCGGCGTCGAGCTGCTCTACGGCCGGCTCGGCCTGCCGGTGGTGCCGGTGGCGGTGAATTCCGGGCTGTTCTGGCCGGGAGGCATGGCCACCCGGGCCGGGACCGTCGTGGTGAGCTACCTCGCCGCCGTCGCCCCGGGCCTGCCGGCCGCCGAGTTCCTGCGCGGCACCGAGGCGGCGATCGATCGGGAGCTCGACCGCTGGCGCAGCGCCGGCCTCGACGCGACGGCGGCGTGACGGCCGCCGCTCCTACTGCTGCGATTGCTGGATCTGCTGCTGCATCGCCTTGTCCTCGGCGCGCCCGTAATTGATGAAGAACAGGCTGCCGTCGACGCTCTTGCCCTTCTGCAGGTTCGAGAGCGTCACCGTGGTGATGTAGCCCTGCGGATCGGTGATCCGCCACTGCGACAGGGTCTTCAACTCGGCATCGAAGAACAGCTGGATCTTCGAGGTGCCGCCCAGCGTCGCGCGATCCTCCAGGCTGATGCGCACGCCGGTGGGGTCGTTGGCCACGTCGGTCACGGTGAGGTCGCGGGCGAGGTCGATCTTCTCGCGCAGCAGGAATTTCAGCGGCGTCTGGGCGATGAAGTAGAGGTCCTGGGTGTTGAGCTTGCGGTCGCGCACCGCCACCGAGGTGCCGTCCGCCACCACCTCCAGCGGCGAGGGCTGGTCGTAATCGAAGCGCAGGCGCCCGGGCTTGGCGAGCGTCAGCTTGCCACCGATCCGGCGCCCGTCGGCACCGATCTGCATGAAGCTGCCGGTCAGCGTGTTGATCCCGTTGAAGTAAGCGTTGGCCTGGGCCAGCACGGTGGCGGCATCCGCCGGCTCGGCGGGGGCGACGGCCGCGGGCGCGCCCACGGCGGCGACCTTGGACTCGGTCGCCTTGTGCTCGGCCTTCTCGGCGGCCTTCGCGGATTTGGCGCTGGCCTTCGCGTCCTTAGCGGCGTCCTTCTTGGGCGCGGCCTTCTTGGGCGGTGCGGGAGCCGGGGCGGCCTCCGGCTGCGGGGCCGGCTCCTCCTTGTGGCCGAACAGGCTGTCGATGAAGGCGCCGACCTGCGCCTCGGCCGGGTTGGCGGTCGCGAGCCACAGCCCGGCGGCAAACACGGAGCCGGCTGTGCGGATGCGGCGGCCGATCATCGGCAGAATCTCCTGAGGAACCGCGGGCAAGCTCCGGCGGCGAACAGAGGTGGGTGGGCCGCTGCGGACGCCTTGCTGTCCTCTCATCTTTGCGAGCGGAGCGAAGCAATCCCGGTGCGCCACGATACCGAGCGGCGCGCTGCGCTGGGGTGCTTCGCTCCGCTCGCAAAGACGGGGCGGGTTTTGCAGCCCCCTGTTAGAACCTCGCCCTGTGGCGAAGATGCGACGCCCGGGCCGCCCCGCAGGGATGCGGCCCGGGCAGCGTCTCACTCGTCGTCGTACATCCCGGCCGAGCTGTGCGGCACGCCGGCGACCAGGATCTCGCGCTTGCCGGCATGGTTGGCCGGCCCGACGATCCCCTCGATCTCCATCCGCTCCATGATCGAGGCGGCGCGGTTGTAGCCGATCTGCAGGCGGCGCTGGATGTAGCTGGTCGAGGCCTTCTCGTCGCGCAGAACCACCTCGATGGCCTGCTTGTAGAGGTCGTCGGACTCGCCACCGGTCGCCGCCGCGAAGGCACCGATATCGAACACCGGCGCCTCCTCGGCGGGCTCGTCGGACCGCTCGGCCTTGTCGGCGGCGGCCTTGCCCCGGCCCCGGCCGGTCTCCTTTACGGGCTCCTCGGGCGCATCGTCTGCCGTGACGGCGTCGAGGTAGCTCGGGCGGCCCTGGCGCTTGAGATGCGCCACGACGGTCTCGACCTCGCTGTCCGAGCAGAACGGCCCGTGCACGCGCGTCGTGCGCCCGCCGCCGGCCATGAACAGCATGTCGCCCTGACCCAGCAGCTGCTCGGCGCCCATCTCGCCCAGGATCGTGCGCGAGTCGATCTTGCTCGTCACCTGGAAGCTGATCCGGGTCGGGAAGTTCGCCTTGATCGTGCCGGTGATCACGTCCACCGACGGACGCTGGGTGGCCATGATCAGGTGGATGCCGGCCGCGCGCGCCATCTGGGCCAGACGCTGGATCGCGCCCTCGATGTCCTTGCCCGCCACCATCATCAGGTCGGCCATCTCGTCGACCACGATCACGATGTACGGCAGCGGCGACAGGTCCATCGCCTCCTCGACGAACACCGCCTCGCCGGTATGGCGGTCGAAGCCCGTCTGGATCGTGCGCGTGATGGTCTCGCCCTTCTCGCGGGCCTCCTTCATGCGGGCATTGTAGCCGTCGATGTTCCGGACGGCGATCTTGGACATCTTCTTGTAGCGCTCCTCCATCTCGCGCACCGCCCATTTGAGGGCGATCACCGCCTTCTTGGGGTCGATGACGACGGGCGAGAGGAGGTGCGGGATGCCGTCGTACACGGACAGCTCCAGCATCTTGGGATCGACCATGATCAGGCGGCACTCCTCCGGCTTCAGCCGGTAGAGCAAGCTGAGGATCATGGTGTTGATCGCCACCGACTTGCCCGAGCCGGTGGTGCCGGCGACCAGCAGGTGCGGCATGCGCGCGAGGTCGGCGATGATCGGCTCGCCGCCGATGTTCTTGCCCAGGCACAGGGCGAGCTTGTGCTTGCTCTCGGCGAAGTCGGCCGAGGCCAGCAGCTCACGCAGGTAGACGGTCTCGCGGGTCTCGTTCGGCAGCTCGATGCCGATGACATTCCGGCCGGGGACGACCGCGACACGGGCCGAGACCGCCGACATCGACCGGGCGATATCGTCCGACAGGCCGATCACGCGGCTGGATTTGGTGCCCGGGGCGGGCTCCAGCTCGTACAGGGTGACGACCGGGCCGGGCCGCACCGCCAGGATGTCGCCGCGCACGCCGAAATCCTGGACCGTCTGCTGCAGGTTGAGGGCGTTCTGCTCCAGCACGTCGGCATCAACCTCCGCGCTGCCGCCCGGCGCCGGCAGGGCGAGCAGGTCGAGGGAGGGCAGCTCGTAATCGGCATTCTCGATCGACGCGATCTCCAGATGCCGGCCGGCCGGGATCAGGTGCGCCCGGGGGGCGACTAGGGGGAGCGCGACCGGCGCGGGGGCGACCGGCTCGATCGCCGCGGGGATCGGCGCGGCTTCGAGTTCAGCCTCGATCTCGGCCGCGGCTTCGATCTCGGCCGGAGCCGGCTCGGGCTGGGGCGCCAGCTTGCCCCGCAGCAGGACCGGGCGCGGGGTCATCGGGATCACCACCCGCTCGGCCTCGGCGTGCGCGGGAGCGGACACGACCTGTGCGGGCGCAGCCTCGGGCTGGACCGGCAGAGCGGCCGGCGCGGGGGTCGGCTGGCCAGCCGCGCGGATCGCCGCCCGGGCCGCCATGGCGTTGAGCATCGGTGCGCGGCGCGGCGTTTCGGGCGCAGGGGCGGCTGGAGGCTCGGCCGCGGCGCTGCCGGGGCCGAAGACCAGCGACAGGCCGGCCAGCGCCGGAGCCGACACGGGGGCGGCTGGCAGGAACGCGCTGCGGATCGCCGCGTCCGCGGCATCGCTCCGGGCGAGGTCAGGCGCATCCATCCGGCCGTTATCCTGCCCGTCGGCGGGGCGCGGCGGCTGGTCGAACCGCACCAGACGGTCGAGGACATAGACCGGGCGCGGTGGCAGTTCGGCGGGGGCCTCGAAGGCGACCGGTGCCGGGGCGGGCTCGGATGCCTGCGGTTCCAGCGCGGCCCAGGCCTCCACGGACGACCAATCGCCGCCGGCAAACCAGGGTTGAACACCCGACCAATCCGGCAGGTCGGACCAGTCCTGGACCGGGACCTCGGCGGGGGCGTCGATCATCTCCGACACGGCCACCGCTTCGACACCGGCCTGTTGGGCGACAGCGTCTTGAATAGCCGGCTCCAGAATCGTTGTGGCGACCTCGACCGGGGCGATCACGGCCGTCGAGGCCGACAGCTCCACCGCAGGCCGGACCGGACGACGATCCGGCGTCCGGAAGAAGCGGACTCCCGGCGGGGCGACGAAGGGCTGGCGCCACAGGGGAACCACCTCGGCCTCGGGCCCGGCGTCGGACGGGACGGAAGCGGCGATAGCCTGCTCGGCCGACGCCTCGGCGCGCTGTGCGCGCTCGGCCTGTTCCTGCTCGGCCTGCTCGCGGGCGGCCCGCTCGGTCTCCAGGGCGAGCGCGGCGGCCTGCGCCTCGGCGCGGGCCCGCTCCAGGGCGACGCGCTCGGCCTCCAGGGCGCGCTGGCGGCGCTCCTGCAGCACCGAATCGGGCGTGCGGGTGTAGCGCACCGCCGAGGGCGTCATGGCCGGATGCGGCGCGGCGATCGGGGCGCTCGCCGACGCGACGTCCGGGGCGTGATCGGGCGCGATGGCGGCGGGTCGGCGCGGCTGGCGCACCAGCACGCCCGGCGTGGAGGCGCTGCGATCGATTCGGCTCTCGAACACCGGCGCCTCCGGCGCATCGAGGCTCGCCCGGTCGTCGAACACCTCATCCGGCCAGACATGCTCGGGCGGGGCTGTGCGCGGACGCATCGAACGCTCCGGCATATCGCGCCCGACCATCGCGGCCGGCGTCGTCAGCCAGCTCGGCTCCGCCCGGCGCGCGAGGGCGCCATAGGCGGGCCGCACCGGAAGCCCGGCGGTCGACCCGGAGAGACGGCGGGTGAGGCTCGCGCGGAGCGCCATCAGCCGGTGTGCCAGGGCTCCCAGGGAGAGGCCCGAGCGGTCGCCGCCGCGCACCGGGCGGGCGGGGTCACGGTGGGAGTACGGAGGCCGTCCCGATGCGCGCATGGGTTCTCGAACGATACTCGAAACAGGGATCCGCCGGTGCGCGGCGGGCTGCCCTGAGTTAGGCCATTCGTCGTTAATGGAGGCTTGCCGTGGGCCCATTGGGCGGCAACCATGTGGGCGTTTGGCAGCGCGATGGCGTGCTTCCGGAACGGGATGCGCGCGATGCGGGAGAGCCGCCGCGATCAGCTCAACCAGACCGCCTCGAGACGGATCGATCATGAGCGCCGGCTGTCAGCGGTTATTCCCGCGGGCGGCCATGTCGTGTCCCGCCGCCGAGCTCCATATAAATGCGAAGCCCCCTCCCCCGGACAGGTGCCCGTGACCCAGCCGCCTTCCCCCTCTCCCGCCGATCCCCGGGGTCTCGGACCGGCCGGCTTCCGCTCCCTCTACCGCCACGGCTTCGCCCGGGTCGCGGCCTGCACGGGCCGCAGCCATCCGGCCGAGCCCGCGCGCAACGCCGACGCGGTGCTCGCCCTCGCCCAGACCTGCCACGATTCGGGCGCGGCGCTGGCGGTCTTCACCGAACTCGGCCTTTCGGCCTACGCGATCGAGGATTTGCTGCTGCAGCAGACCCTGCTTGATGCCGTGGAGGAAGCTGCTGCCCGGGTGATCGCCGAATCGGCGTCGCTCCGGCCGCTGCTGCTCGTCGGCGCGCCGCTGCGCTGGCGCCACCGGATCTACAATTGCGCGCTGGCCATCCAGGGCGGACGCCTGCTCGGCGTGGTGCCAAAAACCTTCCTGCCGAACTACCGGGAATTCTACGAGAAGCGCCATTTCGCCTCCGGCGCGGGGATCGTGGGCGAGACCATCCGGGTCGCGAGTTTCGATGCGCCCTTCGGCACCGACCTGCTGTTCCCGGCCGAGGACCTGCCGGGCCTCGTGGTCGGGGTGGAGATCTGCGAGGACCTGTGGGTGCCCGAGCCCCCCGGCATGCGCGCGGCGCTCGCGGGGGCCACGGTGCTGGCGAACCTCTCGGGCAGCCCGATCACGGTCGGCCGGGCCGAGTCGCGGGCGCTCCTGTCCCGGGCCGCCGCGATGCGGGGGGCCTGCGCGTATGTCTACGCCGCCGCCGGCCAGGGCGAATCGACCACCGACCTGTCCTGGGACGGCCAGACCAGCATCGACGAACTCGGCGTGCGCCTCGCCGAGGGCGAGCGCTTCCCGCAAGCGCCGGTCGCCACGATGGCCGATATCGACCTCGACCTGATCGCCCAGGAACGCCTCCAGGCCGGCAGCTTCGACGACGACGCGCGCCGCCACGCCCTCGCCTATCGCCGGGTGCCGTTCCGGCTCGCCCCGCCGGAGGCGGATCTCGGCCTGATCCGGCGGATCGAGCGCTTCCCCTTCGTGCCGGCCGACCCGTCGCGCCTCGCGCAGGATTGCTTCGAGGCCTACAACATCCAGGTCTCCGGGCTCGCCAAGCGGCTGGAGGCCACCGGCACCCGCAAGGCCATCATCGGCGTCTCCGGCGGCCTCGATTCGACCCACGCGCTGATCGTGATCGCCAAGGCGTTCGACCGGCTGGGCTACCCGCGCTCCGACATCCTCGCCTACACGTTGCCGGGCTTCGCCACCTCGAACGCCACCAAGACCAACGCCCACGCCCTTATGAAGGCTTTGGGCTGCACGGCCGCCGAGATCGACATCCGCCCGGCCGCCAAGCAGATGCTCGCCGACATGAACCACCCCTTCGCCAGGGGCGAGGCGGTCTACGACGTGACCTTCGAGAACGTGCAGGCGGGCCTGCGCACCGATTACCTGTTCCGGCTCGCCAACCATGCGGGCGGCCTCGTGATTGGCACCGGCGACCTCTCGGAGCTGGCGCTGGGGTGGTGCACCTACGGCGTCGGCGACCAGATGAGTCATTACGCGGTCAATGCCGGCGTGCCCAAGACCCTGATCCAGCACCTGATCCGCTGGGTGATCGGCAACGGCGAGGTCGGCCCCGAGGAAGCCCACACCCTCCAGGCGGTCCTCGACACCGAGATCTCGCCCGAACTGGTGCCGATGGACCAGGACGACAGCCCGCAGAGCACGGAGGCCACGATCGGCCCTTACGCGCTGCAGGACTTCAACCTGTTCTACACGCTGCGCCACGGATTCCGGCCCTCGAAGATCGCCTTCCTGGCGCTGCACGCCTGGGGCGACAAGGAGCGCGGCTTCTGGGCGCCGGATTTCCCCGAGGCCAAGCGGGTCGCCTACGACCTGCCCGAGATCCGCCGCTGGCTCGGGGTGTTCCTGACCCGCTATTTCGGCTTCAGCCAGTTCAAGCGCTCGGCGCTCCCGAATGGGCCGAAGGTCTCGGCCGGCGGGTCCCTGTCGCCCCGGGGCGACTGGCGCGCGCCGTCCGACGGGTCGGCGCGGATCTGGATCGCCGAGCTTGAGCGAAACGTCCCCGAAACTTGACCGTCACAAACTCGACGGATTGTGCTATTATCAGCACGGTCAAGCCGATTCTTCGCAGCGCAAGATTATGCTCTGTGAATATTCGGCTTCGAGGGCGGCCAGGCGGAGGACTTCGAATGCGAAGCTACAACCTGTTCCAGCTCAAGGGTGAGGAGGGCCTTTGCTGCGCGGTGCCGGAGGCGAGCACGGTGCCGCCCTTCATCGGCGCGGGCCGCTGGACCTTCGGCGGCAAGCTCTGCGACGGCAGCCGACAGCCCCTCGACTTCGACGACCGGGCCGCCGACACCGCGGTGCGGTTCAACGGCTTCTACCTGTTCCAGACGGTCGACCGGCGCTTCGTGGCGTGAGCGGTGCGGGCTCCTTAGATTTACCGGGGTCTGGATCCCCACTTGAGAACGAGAATGAGTCTGTCCGCGGTTCCGCCCCCGCAGAGCTTGCGGATTCACACTTTGGGTCCGGTCACATCGGTCCAGGATCGAGCGCAGGTCCCCTCTCCCGTGCGGGAGAGGGATAGGGTGAGGGATCAGGTCTTTCAGGTTTAAGCTCGCCCTGTCGGCGCATCGATGGCGCGCTTGATCCTGAGCGTTCTCGTCCCTCACCCCAACCCTCTCCCGCACGGGAGAGGGGGCCTGTCGCGCTCTGCCGCCGGCGTCGATGTTCGCTGGAGATGTGTGCATCCGGTAGACCGCAGAGGGGGGAGGGAGAAGCGCGGATCCGCTGACTTCTGCACGGGCCTTAAAGCGACAACCGGTCTCCGCCCTCGCTCTACCGGTATCCGCCCGCGAATTAGGCCCCGAGTCCGGTGTCCCGGCGAAGATTCCTTAAGGGCTGGCGTGCAGATTAGGTCAGATCGCCAGCCTTCCGGAGCCGCCCGATGTCGGAGCACCGCCGAGAGACGCGCCAGAGGGTCTTCCTCAAGGGCCGCATCGTCTTCAACAACGGATCGTCCAGCTTCGACTGCCTCGTGCGCGACATGTCCTCCTCCGGCGCGCGCCTCGTCATGAGCGACGCCACGACGCTGCCGGAGGCGTTCGACCTCTACATCCCGCAGAAGGACCGCACCTACCGGGCGATCCTGCGCTGGCGGCGGGAGGACGGCATCGGCGTCATCTTCGAGGACCCCGCCCGGGCTCAGGCTGCCGCGGCCCCCAATCCGGCCGCGACCGAGGCCTCCGTGACCATGCTGCTGCGGCGCGTGAGCGAGCTGGAAACCGAGAACGCCGCTCTGCGCCGGCTGCTCGCCAGCATGGCCCAGGGCGATTCCGCGAGCGCAGCCTAGGCTTACCCCTCTGCTTCGAGCGCCGCACGGATGCGCGCCGCGTGATCGGCCAGGACCGCGTTGTCGGCCATGCCGCCCTCGTGGCGCTTCAACGGCACGCCCTCGCGCCGCGGGATGACGTGGACGTGCAGGTGGAACACGGTCTGGCCGCCGGCCGGCTCGTTGAACTGGAACAGGGTCAGCCCGTCCGCCTGGAACGCCGCCTTCACAGCCCGGGCGACGCGCTGGACGCTCGCCATCAAGGCCGCGAGCGATTCGGGCTCGGCGTCGAGCAGGCCCCGGGCCGGCGCCTTCGGGATCACCAGGGTATGGCCCTCACCCTGGGGCATCACGTCCATGAAGGCCAGCGTCTGCGCGTCCTCGTAGATGCGGTGGCAGGGGATCTCGCCGCGCAGGATCTTGGCGAAGATGTTGTCGGGGTCGTAATGCGCATCGGCCATGCCGCCTCCGGGAAACCTTGAGCGGCGACAGGTTGCACGGGCGGCCCGGCCGCGTCCACATGGGAACCCGCCGCGCCCGGGAACGCTTGCACCGCCGCGGTTGGGACGGATCGGCATGCAGGGGTTACCGGATGGCGCATGAGAGCACGGGAGCGATCTACGCGGCGGCGGGCGCCAACCTCGCCATTGCGGCGGCGAAATTCCTCGGCTGGGCGCTGACCGGCTCGACCGCGATGCTCGCCGAGGGCGTGCACTCGGTGGTCGACACCGCCAATCAGGTGCTGCTGCTCGTCGGCATGAAGCGATCCGAGCGGCCGGCCGATGCGCGCCACCCCTTCGGCTACGGCCGAGAAATCTACTTCTACGCCTTCGTGGTCGCGCTGATGATCTTCCTCGGCGGCGGCGTCTTCGCGGTCTACGAGGGAATCGAGCGGGTCCGCCACCCCGAGCCGGACGTGGATGCCGAATTCTTCGGCTACCGGCTGCCCGGGATCTGGGTGAACGTCGGCATTCTGGGCTTCGCCATCGCGGCCGAGGGCACCTCGTTCTTCGTGGCGATGCGGCAGTTCTGGGCCGAAAAGGGCAAGCACTCGGCCGTGCGGGCGATCCGGCGCAGCAAGGACCCGACCCTGTTCACGGTGCTGGCCGAGGACACCGCCGCGCTGATCGGCCTCGTCATCGCCCTGGCGGGCGTCGCGGCCAGCCATCTCCTCGACATGCCGAGCCTCGACGGCTGGGCCTCCGTGGGGATCGGCCTCGTGCTGATCGGGATGGCCGGCTTCCTGATGATCGAGACTCACGGCCTGCTGATCGGCGAGGCGGCCGATCCCGAGATCGTCGCGGCGATCTCGGAGCTTGCCCGGGCCGAGGCGGGAGTGCTCCACGTCAACGAGGTGCTCACCCAGCACCTCGGCCCCTCCGATATCCTGGTCAATCTCAGCATCGATATGGCCGACGACGTGAGCGCGGGCGAGGTCGAGAGCCTCGTGACCCGGCTCGACCGGGCCCTCAAGGAGCGCCATCCGGACGTGAGCCGGGTCTTCATCGAGATCCAGCAGCAGGGGGATCACGGGGTGCGGCGGGCGGCGTGAGGACCCGGCGGCTCAGTCGCTCCGCCCCACCTGCTTCAGGCTCAGCGCCCAAACCCGCTCTTGCACGGCCTCGTCGCGGCTCTCCGCCGAGGAGGTCTTGGGCTTCGAATGGGAGAAGTAGCGGCCGGTGACGCCGTCGAGCTCCGGCGCGCTCGCCACATGGAGCGAGGTCTGCGCGCCCTTCTCGGGCGTGGTCAGGAACGGCCGCATCAGCGACCACGCGGTGCCGAACAGGCCGCCGGTGTTCTTGGCGAAGCCCGTGTTGATCACCCCCGGATGCAGGGCATTGACGGTGATGCCATCGCCCCGCAGCCGCCGGGCGAGCGCGTAGGTGAACAGCACGTTGCCGAGCTTGGCCTGAGCATAGGCCCGCATGGCCCCGTAGCGCCGGGCACCCTCGATGTCGTCGAAATCGATGTGCCCCCGGTAATGGGCCGCGGAGGCGACGTTGACGATGCGCGGCTTGGCCCCGGCCGCTGCCGAGGCCTTGAGGGTGTCGAGGAGTTCCAGCGTCAGCAGCACGTAGCCCAGGTGATCGAGCGCCCAGGTGCGCTCGATCCCGTCGACGGTCAGCGTCCGCTGGTCGAAGATCGCGCCGGCATTGTTCACCAGGACGTCGAGCCGCGGATAGGCCGCGCGCAGGATTCCCGCGAGCCGCCGGATCTCGGCCTGGGCCGACAGGTCGGCGACGTGCGGATCGACGGCCGCGCCCGGGACCGCGGCACGGATCCGCTCGGCGCTGGCCCGGGTCTTCCCGGGATCGCGCCCGACGATGGCGACCCGCGCGCCGAGGCGCGCAAGGCCGAGGGCCGTCTCGTAGCCGATCCCGTTGGTCGCCCCGGTGACGAGGCAGACCTTGCCGCGCATCACGCTCGCCTCAGAAGACCGCCTGGCCGACCGCGAAGGCGATGACCACGATCACGATGGCGATCAGCATGAACAGGCCGAACAGGATCCGGGCGAGCGAACCGGCGCCCGAGGCAATGCCGGTGAAGCCGAGGCCGCCGGCGACCAGCGAGATCACGAAGCAGATGAGGGCCCATTTCAGCAGGGTCATGGCATCACTCCACAGGGGCCCAACGGCGGGCCGAGGTTTCTTGGCCTCAACCGGCGCCAAGCGAGACCGTTCCGCCGCCCCTGCCGGAGCCGCTTATTTTCTTAAGACAGATCAGGCCGTCTTGGTCACCGGCTGTGCCGGCACGTCGGCCCGCTCCAGCATGATCTCGGCGAGCGTATGATAGAGCCCGCCCCGGCAGACCGCCTTCGAGGCCGCGTCGGAGACCAGGGCGGCCACCATCAGCGGGATCATCATCGCGTGGTTCTGGGTCATCTCGGTGACGATGACGAAGCTGGTGATCGGCGCCTGGAGCACGCCCGTCAGGTAGGCCACCATGCCGATCAGCACGAGGGCGCCCACCGGCATGTCCGGCAGCAGGCCGTGGACCGTGCCGCCGAGGCCGGCCCCGACCGCGAGCGAGGGCGCGAACAGCCCCCCGGGGATGCCGCTGATCGAACTCAGCACCGTGGCGGCGAATTTGAGCGGCGCGTAGGACCAGCCCGCCGCCGCGTCGCCGTGGAGGATGGTGCGAGCCTCCTCGTAGCCGGTGCCGTAGGCCGCCCCGCCCGAGGCGAGGCCGCACAGGGCGACGCACAACCCGCAGAGGGCCGCGAACACGATCGGTCGGGCCCGGATCAGGCGGCCGGCCCGTCCGGGCAGACCCCGGGCGAACAGGATCACGATCCGGCTGAACAGACCGCCCGCGAGCCCGCCGACGGCCGCGATCAGCAGCACGACCCAGCTCGCGGTCAACGGCAGTTCGGCCTGGGTGGTGCCGAAATACGTGTAGTTACCCAGGAGCCACAGGGATGTGAGGCCCGCCGCGACGATCCCGGCGACGATCAGCCCGGAGGAGCGCGCCTCATAGGCCCGGCCCAGTTCCTCGATGCCGAACACGATACCGGCGAGCGGCGTATTGAAGGCCGCCGCGACGCCGGCCGCGCCGCCTGCCAGCAGCAGGCCCGGCAGGCGGTCCGGCGTCAGCCGGCCGAAGGCCGCCATGATGGCGGCCCCGACCTGCACGGTCGGTCCCTCGCGGCCCGCGGAGGCGCCGCAGAACAGGCCAAGGAACAGCACCAGTACCTTGCCGAAGGCCACCCGCGGCGAGATCAGCGAGAACCGGAAGCGGGCGTCCCGGGCGTGCCGGGCGGCGATCACCTGGGGGATGCCGGAGCCCTGCGAATTCGGGAACACCGTGCGAGCCAGAAGCGCGGCCAGCGCGAAGCCCGCAGGCGTCAGCACCAGGGCGATGAGCGGGGAGATCGCGATGAGCCGGCGGAACCCGTCCTGGGCGAGGTCCGCCCCCTTGGCCATCAGCACGGCCGCGAGACCGACACAGATGCCCCCCGCCAGGAACAGCAGCCGCCCGCGCCAGAGCGGATAGGCCTCCAGCGAGGCGGAGCGCAGGCGCATGATCGAGCGGCGATAGCGGGAGCGCCGCGGACGGGGAGAAGTGGTCGTTGCCCGCGCGTCGTCCCGAGTGCCTACCATGATCGAGCAACTGTACCCGCACCGTCGAAAGAGGCGCTATACCGCACTTGGGCAACAAGAGCCCAGGTCACGGCATGCAGGCGCTGTGTGCAGGTTGTCCGACCTGCGGACCGCGGCCGGCCACGGGGCCGCCGTCCCCGGTCCGACGGCCCTGATCGATGGGTCTCACCCGTCGGACCGCCTCCCTTCACGCCTCCGCGGCGCAGAGCTTCTCCACCGCCTTGACATACGCCTTGGCGTCGAACTTCTTCAGCGAATTCTCGCTCTGGTAGCGGACAGTCCCAAAGACCTTGCGCTTCTGCCAGGGGCGGTCATGCAGGCCGTAGACCCAGGCGACGTTGGTGAAGGAATTCGCGTCGCGCCCGTCGAGGAAGTAGCGGTTGTTGAGCCGGAGCGTGCGGGCGAACCCCTCTTCGGGCGAGGGAGACCATTCGAGGATCTTCTTGCCCCAGTACATCCGCAGCTGGTTGTGCATGTAACCGGTCTCGCGCATCTCCTGCATCGCGGCGTTCCAGTAGCGGTCGTGGGTCTCGCCGGCCGCCAGCTGATCCTCCGAGTAGGCGTGCGGGCGCTCGTCCTTCGCGTGCTCGGCGAGGGTCTTGCGCGCCCATTCGGGCACCGCCGCCACGTAGGAATCGTAATCCTCCGTGTAGAACACGTGGTTCATCGCGAGTTCGCGCCGGACAATCAGTTCTTCCAGATAGGCGCCGCGGTCGTCGTCGTCGCCGATCTTGGCTTCGCGCACCGCCAGGGCGATCTCCACGGGCGAAATCTGCCCGAAATGCAGGTAGGGGCTCATATGCGAGGCGGCGGCCGCCTCCGGCATGTTGCGGTCCGCGCCGTAGCCCGCGAACCCGTCCTTCAGGAAAGCCTTCAGGCGCTTGCGACCCTGGGTCTCGCCGCCGATGAAGCGCTTCACCGGCCCCACCACCCGGTCGAGCGTCATGCCTGCGAGCACCGCCTCGGGATCCGAGACGTCGATGGTGCTCTTGAGTTTGAGCTTGCCGGCCGCGTGCTTCGGTTTGCGCGGCTTCAGATCGGCGATGAACGGGTCCCAGAGCCGGTTCAGCTTCGGCCGCAGGGTGCGGGCGGCATATTCGTGCTTCTTCGAGGCGGTCTCGACCGGCACCACCACGTCGCCCTCGACCTGGACGATCCGGGTCTTCACCGCCTTGGTGATCTCCGCGTACCAGCCCTTCTGGATGGCGAGATAGCCGCGATCGAGGACGAGGAGCGCCGCGTCCTTGGCGAGGTCGATGGCGACCCGCGCGGGCGAGGCCTTGCGCATCACGAAGCCGATGCCCCGCTTCTCCAGGCCGGCCTTCGCATCCGCGAGACCCTGGAGCAGGAAGGCGTAGTGCCGAGCGTTGGCCTCGGGAAAACCGCTGGCGCCGTCGAGCAGGCCGAAGCAGGCGACCACCGGCAGGTCCAGGCGGTTCGCCTCCTCGATGGCGAATTCGAGGGCCGGGTTGAACGTGGCCCGATTGGCCTGCTGCAGGAGATAGAGAACGTATGCCCCGTCTTCGTACGGCTCAACGTCGTTGAGAACGCGAATCCGCTCGCCCTGGATCGCCATGCTGACCCTGATTCCTTCTTGACGCCGCGCGTCGGAGACTTGGGCTGAAAGCTAGAGCGGACGGCGTCTTCGTCTCTCCGCAGCGCGAGCACGCACGGGCGCAGTCGAACGGCCGTGCCAGGGCCCGAAACGACGCCGCAAACATGCGCCTTATCAGTTGCTTACGCGCCGGAGCACGCGGGTTGAACTCGCAAACTCCAATCTCTGTCGCACTTCGCCCGCCTGCGGCATTTTCAACACAGAGTCGCTCGGACGCGTGTTCGGACGCACAAAAGGACAGTGGTGCTGTCCTGATACCCTTGAATTTCCTGGCGGGAGGCGCAGATTGTGCAGCGCGGGACGGCGATGGCGTCGCGGTCCGGCTGCCCTTCTTGGGCGTTTCCTCCCTAGACTTCGGGCCGCTCCTTCGGGAGTGGCCTTTTTTCTGTCCGGATGTCCCCGGGCCGCCTCTGTCACTCGAGCGCGGCCGACAGGCTGGATCCCGTCAAGCCCTGGCGCCATGCTGCCGCGGAGCGCCGGGACGGGCGCGGGAGGACACGCCATGAGGATCACCGCCGCGTTGCCGGCACTCGCCTGCCTGCTTGCCCTCGCGGGTCCCGCGCCGGCCGTGGAGGCACCCCGGTTCCAGGTCGATCCGGCTTGGCCGAAGCCGCTCCCGAACGACTGGATCATGGGCCAAGCCTCGGGCGTCGCCGTGGATGCGCAAGACCATGTCTGGGTGATCCAGCGGCCGCGCACGCTGACCGACGACGAGAAGGCCGCGAGCTTGGACCCGCCCCGGACCAAGTGCTGCAGGCCGGCCCCGCCGGTGCTGGAATTCGATCAGGACGGCACTCTGTTGCAGAGCTGGGGCGGCCCCGGATCCGGCTACGACTGGCCGACCAACGAGCACGGCATCCAGATCGACGGCCAGGGCTTCGTCTGGATCGCCGGCAATGGCGACCAGGACGGCCAGCTTCTGAAGTTCACCCCCGAGGGCAAGTTCGTGCTGCAGATCGGGAAATCCGGCCCGCAGACCGACAGTCGCGACACCAGCCGCCTGGGCAAGCCCGCCAACGTCGATTTCGACATGGCGGCCAACGAGGTCTACGTGGCGGACGGCTACTACAACCACCGCATCATCGTGTTCGACCGGGACACCGGGGCGTTCAAGCGGATGTGGGGCGCCTACGGTAAGCCGCCGACCGACGAGAAGCTGGGGGCCTACGACCCCGCCGCCACGCCGCGCCAGCAATTCGCCAACCCGGTCCATTGCGTGCGCATCGCCCGGGACGGGCTGGTCTATGTCTGCGACCGGACCAACGACCGGATCCAGGTGTTCCACAAGGATGGGAGCTTCGTGAAGGAGTTCCTCATCGAGACGAACACCCGGGCCAACGGCTCGGTCTGGGAGCTGGCCCTCTGGCCGGACGCCGACGAGACCTACCTGCTCAACGCCGACGGAGCGAACAACGAGGTCCGCACCCTGTCCCGGGACACGGGGGCGGTGGTCGGCGCCTTCGGCCGGAATGGGCGCATGGCGGGCCAGTTCCACTGGGTCCACAACTTGGCGGTCGATTCGAAGGGCAACGTGTTCACCACCGAGGTCGACACGGGCAAGCGGGCGCAGAAGTTCCTGGCCCTGGGAAACTTCGTCCTGCGCAAGCGGACGCCCTGAAGGTGCGCGGCAGCGCGACGAGGGCGGCGCGGGGCCGTGACCCCGGCCGCCGGGCACGGCGTGGGCTGCGGGCTATCGTCCAGAAACCGGTCGGTGCGTGGGTGGGATTATGGGTCTGCTGGATGGATTGCTGGGCCATGGCAGCGCGGTCGATGCCGCCACCCTCGAGCGTAGGCTCGAGGGAATCCTGATCGCGGGCGAGACCGCCCGCCTCGCGTTCCGGATCATCCGGGACGTTTTCGTCTTCACGGAACACCGCGTGATCCTGATCAACGTGCAGGGTGTCACGGGCAGCAAGGTCGAGTTCCTGTCCGTGCCCTACCGGGCGATCGTGCGCTTCTCGGTCGAGACCGCCGGCACCTTCGATCTCGATGCCGAACTCAAGATCTGGGTGTCGGGCACACAGCAGCCGATTGAGCGCACCTTGAAGAAGGGTACGGATGTGCGCGGGATCCAGCGCGCCCTTGCTGAGGGCGTGCTGCGCTAGCGCGTCATCTTTGTCCGATCCGTCATCACGAGCGCAGCGAAGCGACCCGAGGCAGCGCGACCTTAGAGCGCTCTCCGCCGAAGTGGACACCGGTTCGGCGTAAGAGAGCGCGACAAAACAAGAGCTTAGAGCCGCGCACGATTGCAATGCGCACGGTACACGACACAAGACTCTGACGCTGGGATCGGCCGTCCAACCCACCCCCTCATGCTGAGGTGCCGGAGCGCAGCGCAGGCCTCGAAGGAGCCCTCCAGGGATCGCGCGGCCGGCTGGAGGGCTCTTTCGAGGCCCGCTGCGCGGTCACCTCAGGATGAGGGGGATTGGGTCGGATGACCCCGAAAGGCATCCGCCGCAGGCCAGTGTCGTGTACTTTGTGCAATGCGATCGTGCGCGGCTCCCGGGGACGTGGCGCTGACTGGATTGCTTCGCTCGCGCTCGCAAAGACGGTTGCGTCTCAGCGCGTTGCGCCCGCGTCCGCCCGGCTTGCCGCGAGCGCCGCCGCCTTGCCGGCCGCCGTGTAGAGGTCCAGGCGGGAATAGACGCCGAATTCCGAGCCGTCGTCGAGGAAGCCGCCGCCCGGCCCCTGGGTCTCCGTGAGGATGGCGTTGGCCTCGTCCAGCGTCAGCGCCGGGAAGGCCGCGGTGAGCAGGTGGCCGGCTTCCGGCGCACGCTGGCCCACATCCTCCCGCCGGCCGGCAAGATCCGGATGCACCACGGGCAGGCCGTAGGTCTGGGTCGCCGCGTAGAAGGCCGCGTTGGCGGCCGCATCCTTGAACCGCCCCGTATCCTTGGCGGCGCAGGCCGCGACCGTGTCGCCGCAGCCGGCCTTCAGCGCCTCGGTCATCGCCGCCCGGGCCTCGGCGAGGAGCGCCCGGTAATCGGTGATACCCACGCTCTTGTCGGCCTCTGCGGTGGCCGAGTCGAGCACGGCCGGGTTCTTCCGGATCGGGCCGACATAGGCCGGATCGTTGGCGAGCAGATGCGCCAAAGCGTGCAGCGAGGTCGCCCGGCCGCCGAGCACGTCCATGGCGTAATGCGCCCCGACGATGATCCGGTCGTTGCCGTACTCGGCGGCCCGGGCCACCATCTGCTGGTAGCGCTCGGGCACGAGGAGCGCGAGCACCATGGACTCGGTGTAGCCGTAGGTGGTGTGCCCGCTCGGGTAGGATGGGCTGTCGACAAGATCCTGCGAGGGGCCGCGCAGCCAGTCGAGGCTGTGCGACGGGCGGCCGAAATAATCCTGGCCGCGATAGGCCCGCAGCCGCGGCAGGGTCTGGAACGGGCGCGAATTGCCGTAGCGGTCGGCGCCGGGGCTGCCGGCGGGCCGGTCGTAGGCCTTGCCGAACACGTCGGTGACCACCCCGTTCGACAGGATCGCGGCGGCCTCCTCCGAGACCGGATGCTTGCCGTTGGTGGTGGCGTTGGCGAAGAAGTACTTGCCGGAATTCGAATCCGCCTTGCTGACGTTGTTGGTGTAGCCGATCAGGTTGGCGACCGCCGGCGCGATGCTCGTGAAGGTCTTGTAATCGCTGTAGGCCGCCTGGGCGTGGTAGGCCTGGGCGAGGGTCGTGCCGAGGCCGTCGGCGAGGTTGGCGGCGTTGCCGTCGGTGATGAAGCAGTCCCGCAGGGCGAGCTGCTGCTGCTCTGGGAACGGCAGCAGGGTCGGCTGCGCGAGCGCGCCAGTCTGGATGTCGCCGGTGACCCGGAGGTTGGCGTCGAGCGCCGCCTTGCCCTCGGGCGAAGTCTGCAGGCGCGCCACCGGGACAAGCCCGTGCAGGGCCGTCAGGTTGGCGGCCGATTGCGCCAGGGCCGGGAGGGGCAAAGCCGCTCCGACCAGCGCCAGCCCGATCCGCAACGTCCCGAACATGCAGCCCCCCCCCCGCCGTTGCCGATGCCGGCCCGGACGCTATCCTCGCGCCCGGGCTCGGATCATGAAGTTGTCGTAGGTGTATTCCGCCACTTGGAACCAGAGGTATTCCTCGTTGCGGAAGCTGCGCATCGCCTCGTAGACGCGGCGGAAATCGGCGTTCTTGGCGGCGACCTCGGCGTAGACGTCGTTGGCGTTCTTGAGGGCGGCCTCCATCACCTCCTGGGGAAAGGGCCGCAGCAGCGCGCCGCCCGCCACCAGCCGGCGCAGGGCCTGGGGATTGCGGGCGTCGTACTTCGCCTGCACCTCCGCGCCCGCCTGGGCGGCGGCGGCCCGCAGGATCGTCTGGTAGGATTTCGGCAGCGCCTTCCACTTCTCCGCATTGAACCAGAAGTGCAGCATCGCGCCGCCCTCCCAGAAGCCGGGATAGTGATAGACCGGCGCGACCTTCTGCAGCCCCAGGCGCTCATCGTCGTAGGGGCCAATCCACTCGGCGGCATCGAGCTTCTTGCTCTCCAGCGCGGCGTAGATCTCCGGGCCGGGGACCGACTGGGGCTGGACGCCGAACTTGGCGAGAACCTGCCCGCCCATGCCGTCGATCCGGAATTTGAGGCCCTGCAGGTCGCCGAGGCTCTTGATCTCGCGGCGGAACCAGCCGCCCATCTGGGCGCCGGTGTTGCCGCCCGGCAGGCAGACCAGCCCGGCCTTGGCGAAGACCTCGGCGAACAGCTCGGCTGCGCCCCCGGCCTGCCACCACGCGGCGGCGCCCCGGGCGTTGAGGCCGAAGGGGATGGCGGTGGCGAGCGCGAAGGTCGGGTCCTTGGCCATGCCGAGGGTCGCAGGCCCGTGGCCCATCTCGACGGTGCCGGCCGCCACGGCATCCAGCAATCCTTCGGCCGGCACCGGCTCGCCGGGCCCCTGAACCTGGATCTGGAAGCGCCCGTCGGTGGCCTCGGCGACAAACCGGCTGAGCGACTCGGGGGCGCCGAACAGGATGTCGAGGCTCTTGGCGTAGGCCGAGGACAGGCGCCAGCGCAGTTCGGGCCCCCCGTCCGCCCGGGCTGGGGCGGCGAGCGGGCCGCCGAGGGTCGCGGCCGCGCCGAGGCCGGCGGTGAGCACAGTCCGGCGCCGCGTCCCGGTGCGGGAGGGGCGCGCGATGAGGGTCTCGTCCAACGGCATCTCGTTCGAGCGTATCCGATCCGTCCGGCGCGGAATCGCGGGCCGCAGCTAGCATGTCCGCGCCGGTTCTCGAAAGCCGCGGACGGCCTGGGCAGTTCCGTCGCATCTCGAAACCGGGTGTCGGCCGTGCTAGGCGCCGGGCATGCGCTCAGAGCCCGCCGTCACCCTGCACACCGTCTGCGGCCTCGAGGAACTGTCAGGCCACGGGGCCAGCGGGGTCAGCCACGTCCTGTCCCTGCTCGATCCCGGCACGCCGGAGCCGGAGGCCTTCGCGGCCTACGGCGCCCATGCCCGCACGACGCTCCGGTTCCACGATTGCCTCGGACCGGCCGAGGGCCTCGTGCCGCCCGAGCCCGATGACGTGGCGGCGATCCTCGCCTTCGGGCGCCAGCTCGACGGGGCGGGCCATCTCCTGGTGCATTGCCATTACGGGCTATCGCGCTCCACGGCGGCGCTGCTGATGCTGTTCGCGCAGGCCGAGCCGGAGGTTCCGGCCGAGACCCTGGTGGCACGCCTGCACGCCCTGCGCGAGCCGGCTTGGCCCAACGCCCGGATGATCGGCTTCGCGGATGCGCAACTCGGCCGTGAAGGGCAGCTCAGCGAGGCCGTCCGACGGCTCCACGCCCTGCAATTGCGGGTGCGGCCGCATCTCGCCGAGCTGCTGCGCGGGTTGGGGCGGGGAGCGGAAGTGGACGCGGCCGAAGCCTGAAGCCGCGATCCGGTCCGTCGGGAGGCCGCCGTTCCCGGCTGGCCCGCCCGTCGGCGGGCCTTCGGCCGGTCCCGGCACTGCTGCGCCGCCTACGCGCTGTCCGGGGCTGCGCGCCGTCCCTCACTTTCCCGCGGGCGTAAAACTCCCGTCCTTCCACACGTAGAGCACGTAGCCCTGTGCGGTGACGTCGCCCTTGGCGTCGAACCCGACCGTCCCGAGCACGAGGTCGAACCGTTCCGCGTGCAGCGCCTGCGCGATCGGCTTCGGCTCGGCCGAATGCGCGAAGTTGCCGGCCGCCACCAGCGCCTGCATGGCCGCGTAGCCGTAGATCGTCGAGCCGGTGGGATCGACCCCCTCCGCCTTGAACGCCTTCACCACGCTGGCCGCGGCCGGCTGACGGCTCGGATCGAGGTAGAAGGTCATCAGCACGCCGTTGCTCGCCGGCCCGGCGATCTTGGCGAAGTCCGGCGTGGCGATCGCCGAGGTGCCGAACCATTGCGGCCGGAAGCCCCGGTCGGCGGCGATCTTCACGAGGCGGCCCATCTCGGCGGCGTCGCCGCCATAGTAGACAACCTCGATCCCCGCCCCCTTGAGGCGGTCAGCCAGGGCGGCATCGTCGGCATCGCTCGGCGAGAACGAGAGCGACAGCGCCTCGTTGACGCCAATCCGGTTGAGGTTGTCCTTGGTTGCGGCGGCGAGCGTCCGGGAAGCCGGTGTCTGATCCTGGATCAGCGCGATCTTCCGGTCGCGGAACCGCTCGGCCAGCACGGCGGCGGACAGCCGGGCCTGGTCGTCGTCGCGCCCGCAGACGCGGAACACGGTCGGCAGCCCCCGGTCGGTGAGGCGCGCCGCCACCGAGGCCGCGGTGATCATCACCACACCGTTCTGGGCATAGATGTCGGACGCCGCGATGGAGGCGTTGGAGCAGACATGCCCGACGACGAGGCGCACGTTCCCGCGCACGAAATGGTTGGCCACCGCCGTCGCGGTGTTCGAGTCGCAGGCGTCGTCCTGCACGTCGAGGGTTACGGATTGCCCGTCGAGGCCGCCCATGGCGTTGGCATCCCGCGCCGCGGCCTCGACCCCGCGCAGCACTTGCTCGCCGACCGCCACATAGGGGCCCGAGCGTGGAACCGCCACGCCCACCACCACGTCGGCCGCCGCCGGCACGGCCGAGAGAAGCGCGACACACAGGCTCAGCGGGATCAACGCGGGCCGGAACAGCCCGCTGGCGGGGACGACGCGTCCGATCTTCATCGGGCTCTTCTAGGCATCCTTGGGCGCGGCAGCCATGGGCGGGGGGCGTGCGACGTCCGCACCGCAGGCCCGCACCGCACCCGAAGGCCATACGCCAGGATGCGGGAAAACGCGATTTTTTTCCGCCGCGCCGTGGGCCGTCGTCCCGTCTTTACTTCGCGTAGTAATACGCGGTTGCGACCGAAGAGATCGGCCCGGTGACACCGCTGAAGGCGGACAGCACCTTTGACAGCTCGGTGAACGGCGCGTTCGACACGTAGACGAGGTCGCGGTTGCGCATCCGGAACGCCTGGGACACGAACAGGCTGTTGGGGTCGCGCATGTCGATCCGGTACACCACCGGCACCAGCGGCG